>ERZ651776.1939-NODE-1939-length-23691-cov-6.291607_pt1 | contig 23691 bp, 14 predicted proteins | sample MGYA00514761_ERZ651776 | MGnify/ENA metagenome assembly ERZ651776 | reverse complement strand
GCGAAAGAAATGCGATTTCTTTTTTTTTTTTCCTGAAAGGAAAAGCGAACGTTTTTTTTTTAATTTTTTTTTCTGTCTGTTGTTGACTTTTTCCTCACGTGCGAACAGAAAAGCACTGCTTTTCTCGACGAACGAGCGGCATATCATCGAGAATATTCACGATGCTTAAGTGGTTCAGGTTGTGTTTTTGATGATGAAGCGTTTGTGAATATATAGTGTGTAAGAATTTGTTAGTATTCTTTTTTGTTTTAGTATTCTATTACGTGCGTAGAATTCTATAGAGTATCTCTCCCGCTAACTTTACGCTATTACGCTATTGTTATGCGCAACAACAACCTCTGGATCTCGCGCTCGCTCGCGCTCTCGTCGCGGTGTTGTTTCTATTCTCTCGTATATTCTTCTATTCGGACGTTGGTTTCTTTTCGTTTTCATCGTCGATCTCGTTGTTGTTTAGTGGTAGCTCGAGGAGGAAGATTTGGTTGACGAGGATTTTCTTCTTCGCGTCGGGGTGCTCACTTCCTTTTCCTTTTCCTTTTCCTTCTTCTTTGTCTTCTGAGACGTTACAGACGATTTTTGTTGGCGATGATGTTGTTGTTGTTTTGAGGAAACAGACGAACTTTCCGTTCGGAGAGACGCAAACGCACTCTGGGCGGATTTTATTATCGTCGTTGGTGGTTCTTGGAGGAGGGGTTAAATATTCCGTCTGATATTTCCTCGCGCCGCCGCGCGTAAACGTCCGAGCGATTCGGTTTGTACTCGTCGCGAAACAGACGTAAAGGCCGTCCGGCGACCACGAGAAGGCAGAGTTGACTTCTTCGCCGTCTTTGAGAAAGGAAAGTTGCTCGATTTCGCCGGTGGTCGCGTCGACCAGGTGTAACTGGAAGGATGCTTTTTCGTCTCGAAGTAAAATGCAAACGACGTTCGAATCCGCGGGATTCGCTCGAGGCCAAAATCGAACGGAACCTTGACAACCGCTGGACCGCGTCACGCGTCTTTGCTTGACCGATTTCGGCGGTTTCGGATAGGAAGTGAGCGTGCCTTGAAGTAATCTTTCTTCTTTCTCTTCTTCTTCTTTTAACTTCTCCACGTCTCGCGGTAACTCCACCACGAACAATTCCGTGCGCACGTTCCCGCGCTCGTCTCGACAGTCGCCCAAGAACGATAACGTCCTCGAATCCATCCAACAATCTTCGTACGCTCGAGAGATTTCGTCGGAACCGAGAGTTGGATCCGGAGTCGTTTCCGTCACGCACACGGTGAACCCGCCGGAAACGTTCCGGTCGTTTCTCGATTTATCGATTTCGACGATGTCTTTATAAATCGTCACCGCGATGTTCCGAGCGTTGCGTCTCGAGACGTTCACGTCCGTAGCGTCCGCTAAAATCGCGTCCTCGTACGTCATGCTCACCAACGTGCCGTCCGGCGAGAACGCGTGGACGTGCGTGCCGCCTCGCAAAGCGCCTTTCGTGAACGGACTGACTAAATCTCGCGCTTCTAAATTCGATGAAAGCGACCTAGAGGAGTTTAACTGTTGTGCGTTCGAGGACGACGAGGAATCAACATTCGAATCTTCCGATAAATCGATGACGTATCCTCGGCGATGATGCGCGCAGTACGCCCACTCTTCCGTCGGATGTCTGGGACCGACGATGCAACACAAAACGTTCTCATCAAACGGATGAAACAAAGCGACGCCACACTTCGCTTCGTGTGCGGTTCGTAACACCGTTTTGACTTCTTTCGTATTCACGTCAACGAGTTGGATCAAATCGCCGTCAAAGACGTGACCGCCGACGTGCGATCGGACGTCGAAACAGATGTTTTCGGAATTCGCGTCGAACGCGTACGCGTTGGAGACGATTTTGTTGTGCTCCGTCGACGTCGTGAGTTGGATTTCTTTCGGGTACGAGGATGACGAGGAGGAGACTTTCATCAAGGCTGCTTCCGCGTCCGCTTCATCATCCGCCACCGAATTCGCCGCGAAGAACTCTTCGTCCGTAACGTTCGCGAAACACTCGGCAAAGAATAACTTTCGCTCCATCTTGCGACAGTTCGAGCGGAACTCTTTGTTGTTCTTCTTCTTATTATTATTATTAGTAGTATCATCATCATCGTCGTCGTAATAAGAGTCTTCGATCGCTTTGCGAAACATCGACCGTAAATCTTCCATCGCGAGGACTCTCTTCGAGCGCGAGCGCAACATCGCGTACGCGTCGGATTCTAAATTCTTCGCAACTTTGCCCGATTTCGAGGCGTCGTAGAATAATCCACTCGGCACGAGCGTGTGTGTATTGATGACCGCAGACACGTGGAGAGCTAAAAGAGCGTTGACGGAATCGTTCGTTTCTTCTTCTTCTTCTTTATCTTCTTCTTCGTTGTTATTCTTATTAGTATCATTCTGATGATGATGATGATGCATCAAATACGTCGCCGCGGCGTCGAAACACGCGTGATCGCCGTTAAACGCGCGAGCTATGATTGCGTATAAAGTAATCGCGCCGGCGACTCTTTCGCGAAAGACGTTTCTTTGCTTTGCCGATACTTTCTTCAAAGTCCTTTTAGTAGGCGGTAAAAGAGACCAGTAGGACGGCAGCGGTTCCGTCGGCGGCGACGGAAATCCCAAAACCGACGATGGATGATAACCATTATCATTATCCTCATTATTATTGGTATCATCATTAAGCGCGACAATCTTCGCCGTTCCGTCGTCTCGCAGTAACACCTCGTCGTCGTCGTCTATCGTCCACCACGCTCGCCACGGTTCGACTCGAATCTCTCCTTTTCGCAACATTCTCTCCAAACGCTTCTTATCGCTCGCGGCGAAGTCGCGCTCGGAAATTCCGGAGAATTTATTATCTTCTTCTTCTTTCAAGTACGCGCGCATGAGTTTCGCGGATAAAGTGCAGTATTCATCTTCATCTTCTTTTTCTTCGTCTTCTTCGTCTTCTTCTTCTTCGTCGTCGGAGGACGACGGCGAAAACGATTTCGCCTCCAAACCAAACCTCGTCCTCATCTCCCTCTCGTCCTTCTCCACGTGCCTCTCGTACTCCATCACCATCGCTTCCATCTCTCTCTTCTTCTCCTCCTCGTCCTCGGAATCCCCATCGAAATGTTTTTCATTCTTCATCATCCGCGCTAAACTCTCCGCGTGAAACGCTTCCACGCACGTCCCGTCGCCGTGCAGGCGGTAACATTTCGAAGAACAATATCGGCAGTTACATTTCGGGCACGCGTAGAGCGATTCGTTTTGTGCGCACACGCGACATTTCGGTTGTTGTTGTTGTGCCGCTCCTTTTCCTTTGAATCCTTCTTCCATCGTCGTCTGAATCGAAAACGTTGCGCGGCGCGTATTTTGGTTTTGGCAGTCACATAAACGCTTCCGAGAGTTTCCTCATCACGCGACGCAACAGAAACAGGCACAGAAACCTTTTACGGGAACACCTTTTGCACACAAACAAAGAAAGAATAGAACGTTTACACTCTTCTTATTTCGCCAAAGAGCGTTGTCCGGAAGACTAAGGAGAGATGCGAGCGCGCGTTCTTCAACGCGCACTTAAGCACACTCTGGGGAACAACTCACACCCAAATTCTCTTTATAAACGTTCACTTAATCAGCGCACATATATCGCTCTGGAGGGAGAAAAGAGAGAAAAGTGCACACCACCTTGCGCGTATGTTTTATGTCCTTCTCTGACGCTGACTCTTTTTCCTTTTGCGTTGTCTGTCTCGCTCAACGCGGTGAGTGAATGAGTACTCCTCCCGAGTGAGAAAATGGAGCACATTTCTCTCAGAAAGAAACGTCTTTTTTTCGCAGTCAACGGAAAAAAGTTTTGCGAGATCACTCGTGCGCACGCGCGCGTGCGTATATCTTCTACACATCTAAAGCTCTACTAAATGCTCCCGATGAAAATTCTCGCACACGCGCAGTGCACACACATACGTGTGTGTGTGTGTTTAGTGTGTTCTTCTTCACGGAGAGAATACTGTTTTTATTAGCTCTGTAGAATCCGCGCGACCGAGCGGAGATGGAGTACGTAAGGAGTCGTAGTAGTACTCCTGAGCGAGAGATGCGAACGACAACAACAACACACGAGAGAGAGAGACACTACTACACATAATAAAACATAAAACAAAACAAAACAAAAACAACCAGAGAGCAGTTTAAAAAGCGCGCTCTCTTCAGAGCGCTCTGCTTTTTCGCCTCCTCGAAGTCTCGCAACGTCTCCTCCTCTCTTCGTATATATGCGCATATACGTAAGGAGTAGTAGTAGTCGTTTTGAGAAGACGCATACGTTCGATATGTAACACTAAAACATACACGCTTGAAAAAGCTCTCTTATACGGAACAAAACGAGCCTCTCGCGCTTGGAATACTAAAACACGTTCCGAAATTCTTTCGATGCGTGCGGATGTTCTCGACGCGCGTGCGACCGGCGCCGTATGAAAGGAAAGCTTTTAAAGAGAGAGAGAGAAAAGAGCGCACGAAAATCTTTAGGGTTTCATATACAACTAGGGTTTAAAGCAATTGCTCTCGAGCGCATTTGAGGGCAAATTACCTCACTTTACGAAGACCTCGAGAGCGCTTTACTTGGTGTTCGGAAAAGAGACACAGACGGGAGAGGATCGAGGCTTTTTCTGTCTTTTGTTTCCCGTCTTTTGTTTTCTGTTTTCGCTTTATATTCGAACAGACAGAGACGTTCTATATTATAAAAGAGAATTCGTTGTTGTGCGTTGGGGAAAAACCCTCGATTGTCTCTCGAGGTGCGCTTTTTGTTCTCTCTTCTTGTTTCTATCGTTTGTCTCTCTCTTTCTCTGCGTGTGTGTACATCTCGAGAGAGTGAGAGTGTGTGTTGTTCTTGGTATTCTTCTCGTTTCAATCTCGGTTTTAGAGTCTCTCTTATTCTCTCTTTGTCTGTTCTTTTCCTCTTCGTAAACGTTTGGTCTTTGAAGGATCGAGAGAGAGAGAATTAATTGGGGGCACCATGGGGAAGAAGAACGAGAGCAGGAAAAGCAACGAAAATCGCGCTCGTATCTCGTACTTTCTTTGCTGAATTTATGTTCTGTCGAAGTAGTATTCGCGGTGGTATGCGAAACTGACTTTCGGTGTGTGTATCACATATACTCTCTCTTATTCTCTTATTCTCTTATTCTCTTTTATATAAAACACTTGGATAAAGGTAACAACGCGGAGTAACGACGGAAACAACGTAAAGAAGCAGAGAAGAAGAAGGAGTATAAAGCGAAGACTTCAGAGCGATACAACACGAAAAGAAAACAACAATGTGTGGGATATTCTCCGTGCATTACTTAAAAGGCGAACCGAAACCGAACCGGGAACGGATTTATAAGCTGGCGAAACGCCTTCGCCACCGCGGGCCGGATTCGTATAAAATCGACAAGTTCGAACACTCGGAAAACGAACAAACGTTTATGGTGCACAAACGATTGGCGATCGTCGCGCCGGGCGAGAGCGGGGAACAACCGTTGTACACGGATGGAGGGAAACAGACGTGTTTTATCGCCAACGGGGAGATTTATAATCACCAAAAGTTGAGAGAAACGTTTAACATCGAGCATCCGAACAAGTCGGATTGTCAAGTCATCGGCCACGTGTACGAGAAATTCGGCGCGCTCGAGTTTTCGAAACATTTGGACGGGATGTTTGCCACGGTCATTGAAGATCGAAAAACAGGAAGGCTCATCGCCAGTCGCGATCACATGGGGAAGATTCCCATGTACATGGCGAAAGGGAAAGACGGGTCGTTTTGGTTCGCCTCGGAGATGAAGTGTTTACACGACGACCCCGGGGTGGAGTCGTATCAGTTGTTTCCTCCCGGTCACGTCTGGGTGAAAGAGAAAAACGAGACAGAAGGGACGATGACGAGATGGTACGACGAGAGATGGATCACAGACGTGGACTACATTCCGGAGAAACGAGCGGATTTATCAGAGTTGAGAGAAATCGTCGTCAAAGCGGTGAAAGATCGATTGATGTCGGACGTCCCGTACGCGGTTTTACTCTCCGGAGGGTTGGATTCGAGTCTAATCACATCTATTGCGGTGAGGAACCGAGCGACTGCGAAAAACACCTACGGGAGCACGGAGAAAGTGCACTCGTTTTCAATCGGTATTAAAGGCGCGCCGGATTTGAAAGCGGCGAGGAAAGTCGCCGATAGTTTGGGGACCATTCACCACGAAATTTATTTCACGCCAGAGGAAGCGTTGGACGCGTTGCCGGATGTGGTTTGGCACTTGGAGACGTTCGAACAAGTGCGAGCATCGGTGCCGATGTATTTACTCTCTCGAGCGATTAAATCCATGGGATTCAAAATGGTCTTATCCGGCGAAGGCGCCGACGAATTATTCGGCGGGTACTTATACTTTCACAAGGCGCCGTCGCCGGAGGAGTTTCACAAGGAGTGCGCGAGAAAAACGAGTCGTTTGCACCAGTGGGACGTGGCGAGAGCGAACAAAATGACCATGGCCTGGGGCGTGGAAGCGAGGACGCCTCTGTTATCCAAAGCAGTCGTCGATTACGCGATGAACATGTCCCCGCTGGACAAGATGATCGACGTGAAAAAGCTCGATCAAGACGGTAAAAAATATTTAGAAAAGTACATCTTGAGAAAAGCGTTCGATACGCCAGAGGATCCGTATTTACCGGCGGAAGTTTTATGGCGTCAAAAAGAACAGTTCTCCGACGGCGTCGGGTACGATTGGGTGGACGGGTTAAAAGCGCACGCCGAGGAAAAAGTTTCCGACGAAGAGTTTTCCAAGAGAGCCGAACGCTTCCCGCTTTCGCCGCCGACGACGAAAGAGTATTACTTGTTGAGATCGATTTTTGAGGAACACTTCGTGACGGGATTTGAAAACGGCCAAGACGCGTATAAGACGGTGCCGTTTGGGAAATCCATCGCGTGTTCGACGCCGGAGGCTGTCGCCTGGGATCCGGAGTGGGAGAAGAGCGTCGGCGACATCTCCGGCAGAGCCGTCGGGGTGCACGATTCAAGCGATGGGTTCGATTTAGGGAAAGATAGTGCTGTTAGTGCTTCTTCTTCTTCTTCTTCTTCTTCTTCTTCTTCGAGTAGTAGCGGTAGCGGTAGCAGTAGTAACGCAACAACATCTAGCGCGAGAGCAACGAGTTCGACGGTTACTACCACTACTGTGGCGGCTTTGAACAACAAAAAAATCGCCGCCGCGAGCAGAAAAGCGCGGCATTCGCGACGCTTACCCGGAGGAGGCGGAATTCGAAGAGGTTCTACCAAAGCAATTGGTTTCATCTCCCAGGTTCGGTTGGCGACGAACTCTTCTTCGGTTTTTTGCGCGTTTGCGTGATAGAGAGAGAGACGGAGACAGAGACAGAGTTTAAGACAGAGAGGAGGATACATAACATGCACAAAAAATGAGATACACGCGCACACTACTACTTGTTCAATTCCATCTCTCGTCGTCGGTTTTGTACACAGAGAAAAGAAAGAGAGAGAGAGAGCGAAAGGAGAGAGAGAGAGCGCTTTACTTTGTATATATAGTCAAATTCTTTGGGTCGTAAAAATACAATTGAAAAGAAGTACATTGTTGCACATCCACGTGCTACTATACAAAAATCTCACACCGTTCCTTTCGTACCTGCTCAAACAGCAGGCACGCAAATTTCTACTCGTAATAATACATTTCGCTTTGCTCGCTGCTAGTTTTAATTCTTCTTGTTGTTATATCGGCGGTTACTACCGCTCGAGGCGGACGCGTCGTTCTCCGCGGGGACTAAATCTTCTTCCTCGTCGTACTCGTACGCGTTCGGAAACGCTTCCCGGTAGTAGTCGTCCGCGGAACCTCCATCCGCGGAAAACGCGCTGCTGCTGCTTCTTTCGTCGAAGAACTTTACGACCGGGTCTCTCTTCCCGGAGCCGCTCCCGCTGGCGTACTTCCGCGCTCTGATTCTGTCCACCGCGATTTGCGCTTGCTCTTCCGTCTTGTTCCGTTCGTCCGGCGCCCACGTGCCTCGTTTGTTCTTGTTGTTATAAGAAGTAGAAGTAGTATTGGTTGTAGCAAGAAGGTTGTTCTTTTTCACCGACGATTTCATCCCGAGCGCTTTGGCCTTGTTGTACAAGTGCGACGCTTTCGCCGCGTTGCCTCGCTTCTCGTACAATTTCGCGCTCTCGTGAAAGACGCCCCAGCTGTCCGGGTTGGACAGCATGGCCAACTCGAGCGTTTCTCGACACTTATCGAACAGTTCCATCTCGTCGTAGCACTTGGCTAAACCAATCAGCGCTCTCGAGTTCCCGAGTTCGGCTTCGACGGCTCGTTCGAAGAGTCTTTTCGCGGCGTCGACGTGCGATTTCGCGTACTCGAATTGGCCCCACGCGGACCAAACTTGAACCGACCACGGGGCTAACGACGCCGCTCGGGCAAACTCCGATCGAGCGACCGTTTCTTTCCCTTTAGACAAAAACAGTTTCGATTCCGCGATGGCGAAGGACGTCGCCAAGACGTGATTTTGCGGGAACTTTTCGATCGCCTCTTTGAACGTCTTGCGGCTGTTGACCACGTGACCTCTTCGCGCCAACGCTTCGGCGAACGATTGCAGAATATACGCGTCGTTCGGGAAGATTCTACTCGCGAAGCGATACTTACGCAGAGCAGGTTTTAACTGTCCCTCGGATTCGTCTAACTGCGCGTACAAATGCGCGACGTGTGGCGACGCGCGCAGGATTTTCACGTCTTTGAAGATTTCAGAGGAGTACTCGACGTTTTCCGTAGCGCAAAGTTCGCGCGCGATCGGTTCGGTGTCCGTCTCGTTCACGTGGTCCGCGCACAACTTCAAAACTCGTCTCGCTTCTTCGACGTTGCCTCGTCTGAATTCGCCTTTGGCCCACGCGTGTAACGCCACCAAACGACCTTCGACTAAATTCTTCATGATCTCGCCCTTGGGCGGGTAGTCGCAGGAGGAGGAGGATAAAGACGACGACGATCCTAAGGACGGACCGCAAATCTCGTCGTCGTACACCGACACGCACCTCTTGAATAGACTCGTGCTCTCCTCGAAGTTCTTTGCCCCGAATTCCATGGTCGCCCATTTCCGTAAGCTCGCGCCTCGAACCGCCGCGTCGCCTTCCGAGTGCAACAAAGCCGTCTTGTATAAACCTCGAGATCGTTCCTGATCTCCTTGCAAGAGCTCAAATCTCGCCCATTGCTCCCACAACTGCACGTTCGACGGCGTTCTTGTCGTTCGCTGGTAAAACAGCTGCCTCGCAGTTTCCGCTCGCCCGGCTCTTTGCAAGTCCCAAATCAGTTGCCACTCGACGACGCCGCCGAGAGGATCTTTCAGAGCTTCTCTCGCCTTGCGAGAGGAAGCGTCCGAGTCGGAGATCAACACGTACGATTGCGAGATGATTTGGTCCGGGCTTATTGTTTTTTCAGGCGATGATGATGACGGTTGCGCTGCTTTTGCGCCTTCCTTCTTTTCTTCCTTATTCTTCTCTTCACCTTTTTTCTCATTCTTCTCGTTTATATCGTCGTCGTCCGTGACGTCGTGGATGCTTGTTTTCATCGTCGTCGTTGATGACGATTGTTGCAAAATCTCTTCTTTTTCCTCCTTCTCGTCCGAGGAAACGTCGTGCGAACTGCTGATTGCATCGAACGAACCAGAAGCGCTGATGACTTCCTTCACTAATCTATCCACATCAATTTCGTCGTCGTCTTTGACCTTTTGTTGCGTTTGTTGTTGTTGTCCTCGAATAATTCGTCGTCGCGCAGAATTCGACGTCGACGCGGGGCCGCTTCCTTCTTCGATAATCGATTTTCCGTCGTCAATCTTAACAGTACTCTCGATGATGGCGTCAACGACAACGATCTCTTCCTCGTCGTCGTCGTCGTCCTCATCATCCTCGTCATCATCATCGACGCTGCTCATCTCCACTTCGACGGCTTTACGAATGCGTTCGGATTGCTTCTCGTCCGCGTTCGAACACGCTTTAAACGTCGATGCGAATTCTCTAAATTTTTTAAACTCCTCCGGCGAAATCTTGCCGTCGGCGTCGACGTCGAGCATTTTCATCAAAGTCTCCGCTGTCTCAGTCGTCGATTTTGTCGTCGCATTCTCTCCTTCATCGTCGTACACGTCGTTTACGTCGTCTGAATCGTCGTCGTTCAACCAAATCGTTTCGATCGTTTGTTTCAACTCTTCCACCGATACGCTTCCGCTCTTGTCGACGTCAAACGCGCGAAAGAGCGCGTCCTCGGCGTCCGGATTATAGGTGTCGTTACCTCCCTCGTATCGCAAAGAATCGTCCGTAAAGTCGCCAAACTTTTCATACGCGGCAATATTCGCCGCGTCCACGAGGTCTTTCAGCGTTTTCGCGGCGCCCGGATCGCCCTCGGTAAAACCGCCTTTGTAGGACGAGTGCGCGGCGTTGCCGATTTCCGCCGAAGCGTGCATGCGCCTGGTTCGGATTTGCAGTTCAATCGTCGTTCTCGATCCGTTATTATGAGAGTTGTTATTGTGGTTGTTATCGTAGGACGACGACGATGAGGGCGAGTCATTTTTACTCTTCTCGGATGGATCGTCGTCCTCGTTGTCGTCGTCGGTATCATCGCTCACGATCAGCGCCGAGTGTAAACTCTGGTACCCGTTCTTCTTCGGTTTCGCGACGTAATCCTTCGTTCTGCCTTTCACCGCACTAAACGTCGCGTGTGCGATTTGCTGCGCGCGATAACACGCCATATCCGCGGATTTCAAATCTATATCCGCGATGGAGCCTTTTTGCGGATTTAATATCACTCGAACGCCCAACAAGTCTCGTAATTTCGCGCGGTCGCGTCCGTCGCGCAGTATTTTCTTCATGGAAGAGAATCGAGATTTGCGTCGAGCGGAGACGGTGAGCGCGGAATTCAAGGCTACGCGCAAGGACGCGGGATAGTTATTGTTGTTCTCACCACCATCACTACCGCTGTTGCTGGTGCTGGTGCCGCTCTTCTTGTCATCACTTGTTTTTGCCATTTTTGCCGATGTTTTCAACAACTCCTCGTACACTTCGTCGTCCTTGATTAAAACGCGCATCAAAACCGCGTCTTTGCTCATCTTCTCGAGCAAAACCTGTCTCGCTCTTTCCAACTTTCTCGCGTCGTCTTTCTCCGTCTGTCGCAACCATTTGTCTAAACTCTCGTAGGATTTCGGAAAGAGCGCTCGAAACGCGGCGTCTTCCAACTCCGCCGAGAGTTGTCCGCAGTGTAAAGCGGACGCGAGAGGCGCGTATACTTTCATCGTCTCCAGCGCGAATTGCTGCAAGCGGACGGTTGATTTGAAAATCTCCCGACTGTGTTGCAAAATGTCCAATCGAGAGGCGAGTTCGACGACGATCGCGCGTTGGTCGTGGAAAGTGAGCAAAAACGTGCGCATTTTTTCCGCGTATTCGTCGTCGCAGAGTAACATTTTTTGGTTGTTGTTCGAATTAGTAGTATTGTTGTTCTTTGTTGACGACGACGAGGAGGAAGTATCGTTCGAGTTGAAAGTAGTAGCGTTCGCCGACGACGCGTTGTTGTTGTTGTTGTTGTTTCGCAATCGTTCCGGTAAGTCTCTCAATCTCTGACAATCGTGCGCGACTCTCACGACGCCCGAACCTAACTGTTGTTCGATCGTTTCCAAGGAAATCTCGTTCGCCAACGAGGCGTCTCTGAGTAAACCGGCCGAGCAGCACTCCGCGTCCATGCCTAAATCGATGAGTTGCGTGCACATCGCCACCGCTCGCTCGCGCGGACATCTGCCGTTCAACGCATCATCCTTTTCCTTTCTGTTTTTTGCTCTAAAATCACGTCTCCGGTTAAAATCATCCAAAACTATGTGTGGCATCCGTTGTAACTTCGGTATCGCCAGCGCTAAAGCCGCGAGGAGCATTTCCCGCGACGGCGAGTTCGAGCTCGCGATGTCGTCATCCGATTCGTCCTCTTCGGATCTCAGCATCGACGACTCGGAGAGGCGACCGCTCAACACATCCCACGCCGCGACGAAATCCACCACTCGCGACGTTTTCGTCGTACCGGCGATCGTTTCGTTCGTTTTCTCTTCGTTTTTGTCCTCGTTTGTCTCGTTATTTGCGTCGAAAAGCGCGGAAGACGAGGACGAGATTCGACGATTACGTCGACGATTTCCCGTCGCCCGTTCGAGATGTTCACGACGCGACGGTCGGTCTTTTGTCCTTCTTTTCGACGAAACATTTGCGAGAGAACACGAACGCACGCGTGAAGTCATTTTTCGGACCGACTACTCTTTTAAAACGCGCGGTGTGTGCGACGAAAGCGCGCGCGCGTGTCGAGTGACGAACGCGTGGCAGTCGAGCGCCAGAAAGATATCCGGAATAGTTTAGGGTATCATAATCTGTCATATTTATTCGTGTATACGTTCCGCGACGAGACCGCGTGCGCTTTACGAAAGACATTCAATTCGAAACTGAAGATGGGAATGCGCAGAAAAAGACGCAGAGTGAAAGGTTTTCAGTGCACGTGTGGCTCTGGTTGAAATTTTAGGGTGCATGTTCCAAAGTCGCCGTACGCGCGCGGTTGACGGTTGGAAAGAAAAACGCCGCGCGACTCGTACTCGAGGAGTTTCGAAGCCGCCGTAGAAGTCGGAACATTTCCTTTGTGTGTGCATACAAATGTGGTCCGAAACATACTTTGATGTGTTCGTGGTGTGCGCTTGGAGACGACTGCTACCTTTTTTTCGTTGGGAAAGGAGTGCTTTGTTGTCGTCGTTTGGCGTCCTGTACGTATTCGCGTCGGTGTAACGGCGTCGCATTTAACACTGAGAATACCCTATTTAGATCGCCAATACATCGGCAATCCTGTGGAGTTACCACTGAAATCAGATTTTATACGAAATGAAGCTCTTCCAGGCAACAGTTGTGTACGTTGCGTCAGATGTTGGAGATCTCCAGGTATGGCGCACTCACGCTGTCCTTTCGTGTATTTTCCCTCATTGTATGAACGACTTCTGAAAGAAAGACGCCAGCATTCGAGACTTTTCGAGACGAGACTCTCGCGATGTATTCGAAAAACAATATCATCGTTGCGCTGCTCTGCTCGCGTTCTGAATCGTCTCTTTTTCCTCTCAATCGTCTTCTTTTGATCGATAGAATGTCTCTCTGATTTGACAGACATTTATCCAAAACGACGAACACATCATGTCGGAGGGAAAGTCGAACGATGACGATACCGATGGAAAAAAGATGTTTAATTCGTCGTCGTCTCTGATTATGAACCAATTCCTCGCCGGCGGTGTGAGCGGTCTCCTCTCGAGAGCAGCGACGCACCCGGTGGATACGATCAAGAGTCAGATGCAAGTTTCGAATTTGGTCGTCACAAGGAGGAGTACCGAGAGGAGCGGATGCGATAGTACGAGTCATCGTCGTCCGATTTTGACGAGCGCTCGACTTTTGAACGCAAAACGTGCGATACAAAATCTGTACAGAGGTTTCGGGGCAGCCGCGCTTGGTGCGCCGATGGCGAGCGGGATGTATTTTCTCGGGTACGAGACGACGAAGAAGACGCTGAAGAAGATACGCAGAGAACGAAGACGAGAAGGAGCGTTTAATGATGATGATCACGAAGAAGAAGAAGAAGAAGATAATAAAACAACGATATATATGATAGATAATATAATCACGGGCGTCGTCGCGCAAGCGTTTGCCGGGATCGCGTACACGCCGGTGGACGTCGTCAAAGAACGGATGCAAGTGAGTTCGGTGTTGCCGACGAATTTGAAAACGAATAACGGGGTGGATTACCGGAACGCGTTCGACGCGTTGAAAACGATCGTGAAAAACGAAGGCATCAAGAACGGTTTGATGCGAGGGTACTGGGCGCAGAATTTCGTCTGGTGGCCGTGGTCGGCGTGTTATTTCGTCGCGTACGAAAAAGGTTTAGAGATTTTTCGTAGAAACAACAACGACAACAAAAGTAGTCTTCGCGTTGATGATGATAACGGTGGTGTTTTTGGTGGTGATGCTGAGCGCAGTAATTTTGAGAGTAGCAGTAGTAGTAGTAGTAGTGTTAAAAGTAGTAGTAGTTTTTATCGGGAGGGGGGGTGGTACGAAAACAACATTTCGCCGCACGCGGTCTCGGCGTTCGCCGCGGCGACGTGCGCGACGATCTTGACGCACCCGTTGGATTTGTGCAAAACACGAGTACAAACGATGACTAATAATAATAATAACAACAATAACAAGAAAGTGATGACGTTACGGACGGTTTTCAAAGATGTCGTCAGAAAAGAAGGCGTTTTGGCTTTATACAGAGGCGTGTTTGCGAGAGTTTTGAGCGTCGCGCCCGGGTCGGCGATTTCTTTTTACGCGTACGAATCCATTCGGAAAAGTGGCGCGTTACGTTTAGAGGAGGATGATTAGATTATTCCACTAGCTTAGTATTAATTGCGTTTAAACCGTTATTAGTATTAGTATCATTTATTACATACCCATAGGCATTTGCTCGGCGCTCCCGATTTCGAAATCTTCGACTTCGTCCCACCACTCTAAACCCGCCGCCATGTGTTTTATATTCTCGGCGCCGAATCCTCGAGCGACTAATTCGTGAATAGCCATCAGCGACGGCGTTTGCACTCCGTCTTGAAAATCCATCATTTCCTCCCCGATGACCCCGCCGACGTCGTCGTATAAAATCACCTTCTCGCCCCACAACCCTTCCTCTACGACTTCCTCTATAAAGTTCTCGTTCTCTTCCACGTTCGCGTACCCGCTGCTGGAGAATACCCTCTCCGGAAAAATCGCCAGCGACGCCGCTTGTTTCGTAAACGTCCTCAAATCTCTCACTTCGAGCGGTATAAAGTATTGGCAATTTTTGGACGGATACGCGTGTTTTCTACACCAATCGATTTGCGGCCGAACGTCGACTAAAATCCAGTTCTCGTTTTGCATTAACTCTTTCGCTCGTTTCGGCATAATTTGCTCCACCTGATAAAAAGAGAGAGAGAGAGAGAGAGAGGTCAGATTAACATTCGATCGAGAGGAAGATTTTCATCTCGCACCTGTGCTTTCTTCAACACTTTTTGCATCAATTTCCAAACGGTCGGGTCGGTCGTGTTCGCTAAAATTGGCGCCCCAGCTGGGCGTAAAAACGGCGACGTGTTTACATTTTCGAAGAATTCTTCGTCTTCGGTGTACGAGACGTCCTCGTTCATGTCCTTTTCGTCGTTGACATCATCGTTCGTATCCTTGTCTTTTTGTGATGATTTTCCCCTAAAATTCGTGCATTTTCTGCTTCTTTTTATCCGACTTTTGACACCAAAACCAGCCTTGGTTCGCGGTAAAATTGAACCAAAACGAAGCATCGATGAATGCTCCGATGCTCTCGTGTGTTTATGCAGTATTTACGCGTCCGTTTGATGATGTAAAGTGTGTCTGTTTTATGGGGAAATTGACTACATTTCACTCCATTTCTCCATAAAAAATGGCACCACATGACGCTTAATCGACCGTTCGTTTCGGTCTTTTTATCCTCCTCTCCGCGACGAGCGAGCGATGCGTGCGCGCACCATCGTCGCCGTCATCGAGAATTCACGTTTTCGTCATCGAGAGGAAGAACTGTGCGACAAAAAGCCTCTGAAACAGATGCGGATTTGGACGAACACATCCTCCTTCTCGCCGTTCCAGCGTTGTTGAGTTTACTCTTAGACCCTTTACTGACGGCCGCAGATACCGCGTTCGTCGGCAAATCCGAAGAAACTTTATTCACAGAAGCTAATCGGAGCGTTTTTATGAAAGTTAAAGGGGAAAATTCCGGCCTAGCGGCCTTAGCGGTGAGCTCGTCGGTGTTCAACTTTATAAGCTACTCTGGAAGCTTTCTGGCGCAAGCGACGACGCCGCTGGTCAGTCGAGAAGTCGCTTTGGAAGAAGCGAAGAGGAAGAATAGAAAGAATGACGATGAAAACGATGAAAATGATTCAAACGTTGTTGAATCGTCGTCTTCTGCGTCGAAGACAATATCGGCGGCTTTAGCTTTAGCTGTAGTCGTCGGCGTATCGGCGACGTTTCTCGTCGAGACGAACGCGGAGTGGTTGTTAGGATTGAGCGGTGGGAACAGTTTAGAAATAAACGCGTACGAAAGCGCGTTAGAGTACGTGAAAATACGAGCGTTGGGTTTACCGTTTTTCTGTTGTTCGTTGATTGGGATTGGCGCGTTTCGAGGCGTGGCGGATACGAGGTCGATTTTGAACGTCGCGTTGGTGAGCGAATCCGTACATTTTTTCTTAGATTGGTTTTTGGTTTTAGGATTACACTTAGGCGTAGAAGGTGCTGGATGGTCGACGTTTGCGAGCACGGTGTTAGAGTTTAGTTTGTTTTCGCGAGCGATGTTCGACCGAGGGATTTTAAACGTACCGCCGACCCGCGGCGAGGAGGATTTCTTCTATAAACAAACAATAAAGGATTTCCTCGAAAACGATGTGAAAGATATGAGCGGTAAACTCGGCCAGTTAGTCTCGAACGGTTCCAATCAGCTCTTGCGAACGCTGTTTTTACAATTCGTGTTGGTTCGCGCGACGGCGTTGGCGACGGAAAACAACGTCTCCGGGCCGCACCAAATCGTCAGTCAAGTCTGGTGGATCGAGCTGTTCGTGCTGGACGCCATCGCGGTTGCCGCGCAAACGTTAGTGTCCACGCGATTGGCGAAAAACGATGGAAGCGAGGAGGATATTTTAGCCGCGCGAAAAGCCGTCGATAGGTGTTTGTTTTGGTCGTTTTTGCTCGGCGTTCTTTTAACCGTCGTCACGGAACTTTTTTCCAACGATTTACCGAAAATTTTCACCGGCGACGCCGCGATCGCGGCCGCGACGTTCGTCCCGTTGGCGTTTATATTAGCGCCACTTCAACCACTCAACGCGCTGGTCTTCGTCGGCGACGGCGTTTTCCAAGGCGCGAACGATTTCAAATTTCTCTCCAAGGCGATGATTGTCTGTTCGCTTTTCGCTTTGGCGGCGTTTCAAACGCCTATATTCGCGGACGCGTTCGACAGCGGTTTATTGGGGGTTTTAGGGCTCAATGATAGTAATAATAATAATAACGGTTTAGAACGAGTCTGGTTAGGCATCGCCGTGTTGATGCTCACCCGAGCCGCATCGCTTGGGTATCGCTATTGGTTGGATCCGGAATCGCCTTTAGCCGTCGTCGTCGATACTCGCGGAATCGGGGGAATCAACTCCTCGGCTTTTGTCCGCGACGAAAAAGAAGACCAAACGAAAGGAACGAAAAAGAAGTCTTAGTCACGTCTTCTCGACGAAACCGCGAGAAAGAAGTAGTTGAGAGCACTCACTACTGCGTAGCACCATTTTTAGTCTGTTGCGTCGCGCGCGTAAAAGCGTAGTAAAACGCGACGCGTAGCTTAAACAACAACAACACGTAGCAGTTAAACAAACGAAACGAAATAATAATCAACGCGCTCAAAACGACACGTGTTATGAGTACACTCTCCATCACGCACAGAGAGCGCGCGTGAGAACACATCTTTCACGAAAAGCTCTTCGTCGCGGAAATCTGTCGTATTCCGTCGAATCTGTCACATCTGTCACTCTTTTGTCCCAATTGGCTCCATTTTATCCATCATTTAGTACCAGAGGAAACGCAACAAAGATGAAGAAAAGTAGCGTTACAGTAAAAGCACACTCGTAAAGAAGGAGTTTAGAGAATAACACATACTCTGTTTGCTTTCTTTCTCATCAAAATGCGACGCGCGACGAGTAAACGCGCGCGTTTGCTGATCCAATTTCAGTCTCAAAATCCAATTCTTACGCGTCGACGGCTTCAAATGAGTCAAGAAACATCGTCCTCGTCGTCGTCGAAATGCGGTGTTTTTGCCGCACCTTTATGTCATAACGACGCCTCTCGCTCGTATTCTTCGAGGAGTAACAATGCTGCGATAAAACCGTGGGCGACGGAAGAGGAGTTACGTGTGCTCTCCGTGCACTTGAAATCCGTTCGAGAGAAAGCAGCCGCTGCTTCAGAAAATGTTCGTCGATCGAAAGACGACGCGGATGATGTAGTCGTTTCAACGAACACTGAGTATACGTTGTGCGCGAAAACGTTTCGAGAGTACAACCCGGAATTACTCGCAAAACACTTCCAGAAGCAACCGTTCAAAGTGCTCAAGCGAATGATTGAGATTGTATCGTCGATGACGTTCGTCGGCGCTCGGGTGTATTTTAAAGTCGGCGATACGGAATCCAGGGCGAAGTTTTTTAGGGACGAGTTAGTTAAACTAGGACCGGCGTTCGTGAAGTTTGGGCAGGTTTTATCGACGAGAGAGGACGTGTTGCCGAGAGAATATTGCGAGCAGTTGGCGGAGTTGCAAGATTCGATGGCGCCGTCGGATTTGGCGAGTTCGAGGGAGTTTTTGAAGTTACACTTAGAGTGCGAGCCGGAGGCGGCGTTCGCGACGTTTGATCCGACGCCGATAGCGGCGGCGAGTTTGGCGCAGGTGTATAAAGCGACGTTAGTTGGGAGCGGGAAAGCAGTCGCGGTGAAGTTGCAGCGACCAGAGGCGTTCGAGAACGTCGCTTTGGATAGTTACGTGTTACGATTGGTGGCTAAATATAGCGCGAAGAATCCAATCAAAAAGTTCAATTCTGACGTGGTGAGAATAGTGGACGAATTAGTCGGACGATTATTCGAAGAGATGGATTACGAACGCGAGGCGAAGCAGTGCAATCGATTTCGAGAAACGTACCAAGACGGAAAGATTGCCGGTCGCGTGAGAGCGCCAGTCGTCGTCGACGCGTTGTCGACGAGTCGAGTTTTAACCATGGAATTCGTCCAAGGCGAACGCATCGACGGGTTACAAAAGCTCTACGGCGACGATTCGTCGTGGGAACTCGACGAAAAAGGCGGCGGCAAGAGGAAGAAAAGAAACAAAACAAAGTTCATGAAAGAGTTTCAGCCGCACGAAATCCTTCGACGAGGCGTGCGGTGTTCTTTACACCAACTGTTGGCGACTGGTTTCATGCACGCAGATCCGCACCCGGGAAATTTAATCGTCGACGAACAAGGCGCTTTGGTGTATTTAGATTTCGGCACGTGCGTGTACGTCCCGCGGTTCCAAAGACGAGCGATGATTCGAGGTTTGATTGGTTTCGTCAATCGAGACGCGGAATCGTTGGTGAGCGATTTGAAAACGTTGGATTTCTTGCCCGAGGACGCCGACGACGAAGCGTGCGTCCAAGCGCTGACGAAGGTGTTCGACGAACGAGGCAATCGAATTCGAGACTCGAACGATTTCATGGCGGTCATCACGCAACTCACGGAAGCTTTGTTATACAAAGGATTCCGACTGCCGCCGACGTTTGCGAGAGTCTTGAGAGCTTTAGCCGCTTTAGAAGGTACCGCGCAAGCCATCGATCCGAATTTCAAAGTTTTAGAGCAATCGTATCCGTACGTTTTAGCACGAGTGACGAGCGACCGGTCGCCGGAAATGCGATCGGCCGTGAGACGGTTGTTGTTGGACGAAAAGAGCGGGAAAGTTCGATGGGCGAGGTTAAGAAGATTAGTCGAGGCGTACGCCGAGAAAGGCTCGGAAGTTTCCGGAGAGTTTCATAAAACGAGGATGAGTAAAAGCGGCGCTAGAAATAGAAAAAATACTACAAAGAGTTTAGACGACGATGATGATGATGATGACTTTTCTTTCGAAAACGAAGATTTAGACGAAGAAGACGACTTATACCTCAACGATTTCGATCGGGCCAGAGGCGTCACGAAAGCGGAAAAGTTGCGAAGAGAAAACGCGTTTGAATACTTCCGCGACTTCTCCCGCAAATCCGCCAAAGGCGTCAAGACGTTGGTTGAAGACGTCTTTTGTAGCAGCAAAAACAGCGGCGGTCAACATCATCGGAATTTTGAGGAAGAAACCGTCGATAAAAACGAATACGAAAAAGAAGAAAACCACACCGATACATCGTCGGAATCTCCAGCCGTAGACGCGGTCGAAGACGCCTTGCGCTTCCTCTTCTCCAAAGACGGAAAAATCGTTCGCGACAACGTCGTCGAGGACGCCCTGGACGCCCTCGAGGCTTTCTTCGACGATTCAGACGACGACGACCATCCAAAAGACGATACCGATACTTTTGACGTAAACGACGACGTAGAAAAGAAGAAGGCAAAGAAGAAAGAATCAGTCGGCGACCAAATCACCCTCGACCAACTCCTCCTGGCGTTCAAAGCGACCCGCGCGGCGACTGCCGACCGCCCGGACTTATGGATCCCAGCCGTCGGCAAATACGTCTTCGAAAAAGAATCCGTGGACATGGCGTATATGTTTATTTCCGGAATGCTCGAGCGTGCACCTAGAAAAGAAGACGATTTGAAAGAGACTTTGACGAGCAAAAGCGACGACAAAACATCCAGCGGATTTACGGACGGATGCCGTTCTCGCCGAAACCATCTCGACGTCGCCGAAATCGCCCGAAGAGTCATCCACGCGGCGACCAGAAAAAACAAAAAGAAGACTCAATGACAACAACATCAGCATTTCGAAGAACGAGAACAAGATTAAGCCGTTATTGATCATCATCTGAGCATTATAGAGTAGCGCGTTGTTTAGGAACATAGAGAGCAAAGAATCACCTCATTTTAACTATTCTCGTCTTACGCACAAAACACATCATCATCTCGTCGCGTTTCGTCGTCAAAACATATCGTCGCATCGTTAAACGTTATTCTCGTTGTTGTTCTTGTTGTTCTTGTTGTTCATGTTGTTCATGTTTGCGCGGTAAAAGAAGTCTTAAACGATGAGAAAAGACGAGATTTCCTCCAAAGCGGCTAAAGATGAAGACGAAGAAGAAGGCGAGCTTACGACGACGACGACGCGAAAGAGACGCATCAAAGACGCCCGTTACGATGGGAGTAAAGAACAACAACCAGGAATGATAATAGAAGCGATTAAACCGAAAAGACAACGGATGGAATTCTTGGAATTTCGAAGAGAAAATCTCGAAGGCGTTGGGAGACCGCGAGGCGATCGAGGACGGGAAATGTTTAGTACGAAGAGTAATACGAATACTCTCAAGAAAGAAGAAAAGAAGTATAGCTCTGAATATTACGAGGCGTACGGAGACGCGAGGCGAACACCACTCACGGTAATAATACATCATACATTGCATTTTCTATTCGCGCGTTGACATTGACATTTTGTCGTTGGTATTAACGCGTAACTTACGCTTTCTCTCTCTCTCTTATATCTTATTCAATATTTACATCAAAGACGGCGGAAGCGGCGCACGCGAGCAATTTGGCTTTGGTGAAGCGACTCCCGGAGTCGGCGAAACCGAAACTGTTATTGCTGAACGAAGAAGAGGCGATTTCATCGATGAAACGACAACAGAAGAAAACGGTGCCAACCGCGGTGAGGTATAAGTGTTTGTATCGATTAGTCGCGATTCGATTGGCGCGAGGAGGAGAGGACTTAAACGACGACGTCGTCGCGACGAAGTTTTTTGAGGAGGAAAATGAAGGAAAATTGAAAGCGATGGTGGAGGAAGCCGAACGCGTGGAGCGCGAATGCGTCGAAGCGTCAAACGGGAATAAATCGACGTATTTGTCCAAAGTTGCCCAGTTTACAAAATCGAGCGAGTTTGAACGCGTGACCGAGGCGATGTTTTTACCGAAAGGGTCGATGTTACAAGATCAAAGGAGCGAATTCGCGCGGACGAAGATTGATTTGAAGTTTTGCGAATTTGTTAGAGGGACGGAGAACGTCGCGTTTTTCCGCAGAGCGGCGAAGAGAGCGAGAGGAGAAGTCGACGACGATTCAGACGACGATTCAGATGACGAAGATTAACTCTTTCATAGAATAGAATAGAATAGAGAATAGAATAGAGAATAGAATAGAGTCGCGACGATTTTACGCGATAAATATTAGTATCATACTATTATTCAAACACAACGTTCTTAGTGATAATAAATATTTTTTACTTCTTCTTCGCGGGCGTCTGCCTCGTGCGTCGAGGACTGGCTGGCGATTTCGCTCTCGCCGCGGGCGTCTTTTTCGTCGTTTTCGTCGCCGTGGTGGTCTTTCTCGAAGCTCTCGCTTTTGCCGGCGCTCGATCTTCTTCGCCTTCGTCGGTCGTCCTCGAAGCGCTCTTCTTTCTCGCCGCCGGCGTCTTCAACGGCATCTTTTCGATTTTCTTCGCTTCTTTATCCTTCTTCACGCTCTTAGCGACGACGACCAACTCGTCTTTATATTCCAGCCATTTCGGTTCCTCGAAGATGATCCACGTCGAGCCTTTCGCCGGCGCCGATAACGTCGTCTCGCACTCCAACATTTTCTCCGGGCATCGACACAAGACTTTGTTGCCTTTTAAAAACACGATGCACTTATCCGCGCCGCCGGCGAACGGCATGTGAAACTGAATGTTCACGCGATCGGAACCAACTTTTCGCGTTTTCACGCTCGCCGGCGGTGGTTTCGCGAACGGCGTGAACAGGTGGACGATGCGTAAAACGGCGAGCGTAAACAGGAGCAAAAACGCATCCGCCATGTAACCGCCGAATTTATTCACGTCCATCTTCCCGGTCGGGAGTTTCGACAACACCGCAATCGCGTGCACTCGAAACGTCGCTCGTATCGTCGTAAACTTCTTCACCACAAACTTCACACTGTTTTTCGGAAGTCCGACCGCGAACTTATACCCCGGAGCGAGTACGCTCGATACCATTTCATTCATAAAGTTCTTCTGTTGTTTCCCCGAAACAGAAGGCGGTTTCATTTCTTTCCTCGCTTCCACGTACTCCTGTGCGGTCATTCTTTTCTTCTCCGTTGGTATCGTCGCGGGAATCGGATCCTGTTGCTCCTTTTGCGCATCAACATCCTCATTAGGGTTTAGAGGCGGATCCACCTTCCTGGCGTGCATCCGCCCGGGAGGCGGCGGTGGTGGAGGTTTCTGTTTCTGTCTCTCTCGTTCGCTCTTTTTCCGGTTCTCATCGTTCAGACGATGATTTTCATGATGCTCTTCACGGTGAGGAGGAGGCGGACGCGCGGGCGGCGGCATCCTCTGATGCTGATGACGTTCGTGTTCGAGCGCGGAAACGAAGATTTTCTCGATTTTCAATCGCGTGGAAACCAGTAAAACAGACGCTAAAAACGCGAGAAAGAGGCCCAGTTTTGTGCGAAAAGGAGAGGAACGACTCGTGCTTTTGCGTTTGGTGGTGGTCATCGAGGCGGTTCTTTTGTCGTTGATCGTCGTAAACATCTTTTATGCGTAAGAGCGGAGTAAAAGTGAGAAAATTTTGAATTTTCTCCCAACGGAAGGAATGGGGTGCTGATTTAGGGTATATACGAGTATGGGGAGACTCTCGTCTGTAAATCTCTCGTGCGTGTGTGTTTTGTCTGTGTTACGATTATACTTTGCGTGTGTGTATGTTTTTGTGTGTTTTTTAGGAGGTTGTGTGCAAATCTCGCCCTCTGTTGGATGTTTCGTTCTGGTTCCGTCGAAGGTTTCGTTTCCGAAACCGCGGGAGGGTACTTTCGCCGAACCGCTCGTTTTGTATCTCTTTTTCTTTTTCTCTCTCCCTCTCTCTCTTTCTGTTATTACATTAAGTTTTATTCTGATTCTCGTCCTAATACCACCATTCTGATTCTGATTCTGTCACGTCGTGTAACTCGCCGTTTTCGTATCGCCAACCATATGGTAATGGACAGTTGTTG
>ERZ651776.1936-NODE-1936-length-23706-cov-7.820433_pt1 | contig 23706 bp, 18 predicted proteins | sample MGYA00514761_ERZ651776 | MGnify/ENA metagenome assembly ERZ651776 | reverse complement strand
GTTCTTCTTTTAGTAGTGTCGTTCTCCTTTTAAAGAGAGTTTTGAATGCTCTTTATCTCGTCGTTGTGTTTCTGACGAGACTTTTCCTCACTTTTCGATTTCCCTTCTCAGTGGATTGGATTCGTCGGAGAGAGAGAGAGAGAGAAACGACCGAGAGGACGTTTTGGTGTGCCCCGGACTCTCGGCTCCTCGATTCGTCGAAATCGTGGATAAATAAGAGAGACTCTTCTGTTTGAGAACGCAACGAATTTGGACGCGAGAGACAAGAACGAGACGCTCTAAAAGCGCAGAGTACTATTCGTTGGAGAGATTTAATACACTCGCACGGAGAGCGAAAAGCACGTTCTCTCAAATCATCATCATCGTAATCACAAAGACAAAGACAACGACGACAAAGAAGAGGACGAAAAACACAGAGGACGACGATGGAGAATACTAATAAGAACAACGACAACGACGACGACGATTGGCTGAACGATTTCGACGAGCAGAAGGAGAAAGAGAAGGAAGAGAAGAAGGCGCAAAACAATTTCAACGACTTTTACCAACGAAGAAATTTTAACCGAGAAGAATACGAGCGAAAACGAGAAGAAGTGAAAGAAGAAGAAGACGCTTTTGTGATGCGGCGTGATCATCATCGAGAGTATCATCATCATCATCATCACGAGAGTAATAATAATAATAATAATCAAAACGACGACTCGTCGACGTTTGACGCGAACGCGCCTTCGCCAATCGTGAAGACGACGAGGACGCCACGGAACGAAAACTACGGGTATAGCAATACCAATAATTATTACGACAACAACAACAACAACAACAACAACGATAAAGAAAGACCTTTTTCGGCGGCGTCTAAACCGTCGGATGATACCGTGGACGAATGGTTGAACGAAGAAACGCCGCCGCCGCCGGTGAAGGTACAGGACAACTATGCCGCCTATTATCAAAAACAAGGAGGACGAGGACTAGACGCGCGAGGACATCAGGAACAGCATAATTATCAACGAGAAGAATACCATTCGCAAACGACATCGGCATCAGCGGTAGTTCAAAGCGACAATACAAATTTCAATGGATTATTCGCGGGAAACGACGACGATGCGGCGTTTTTTGACACGTTAGGTGGTGCAGAGGAAACGATGGCGGCGCCATCACCGCCGCTCGTTTATGCGGAGCGCGTGGAAAGTAAAGGCGTTGATAGCATTTCGGCTACGAATGCACCGGCTGTAGATGATGACTTTTTGAACGATTTTGCGGATGTCTCAAATCCCCCCATACAGTTGTACCAGCAGCCGACGGCGGCAGCTACGATTCCTCCTCCACCGGTGACACAGCCCGCGGTTCGAGCGTACGAGCCACCTTCGGAGTTTGGGGGTCCGCCGCCGAAAATGTTCACACCTCCTCCTCCGCCACCATCCATATCGAGTCTACCGGTTGTCCAGCAACAGAATAGTCATGCCGTGGCGTACGAGCCTCCGAGCGATTTTGGAGTTCCTCCTCTCGTTCCAGCTCAAGCGGCTGTGGCGTACGAACCTCCGAGCGATTTTGGAGTACCTCCTCTCGTTCCAGCTCAAGCGGCTGTGGCGTACGAGCCTCCGAGCGATTTTGGAGTACCTCCTCTCGTCCCAGCTCAAGCGGCTGTGGCGTACGAGCCTCCGAGCGATTTTGGAGTGCCACCACCAATCATGCCATCTCCACAAAATCAGCCGCAACAATTTCAGCAGCACAACATCAGTAGTCACGTTAGCAACAGCTCAATTCAAGCACACGCGCAAACTGGAACCGTTCGATCTCCGGATGGAAAACCTCCTCATCGCTGCATCGCTTTTGGTTTTGGTGGTACGCTCGCAACGGTGTCTCAAGCGCACGAAAATTTGTTTTCGTTGTGCACACATTCTCTTCATGACATGTTTAGATCTAGCGACGACTTTGGTGCTCGCGAATTTGTCGAGGTTGCGAGCGATGAGACGTTCTTTTTGAGCAACTCTGAGAATTTAATGACCGATGAGAGTTTGTGCTCCAAGTGTGAACGTTTGGCAAATAATTCATCGCAAACGATAGGAGAGAGCGAGATGTGGAGAATTTTGTCTCTCTTTCTTTCGAGAAAGAAAACGTTCGACTCGTTGCGAAGTTTTGGTGAAGCTGCGTTTAAAGCTGAAGTGGCGAGTGTTCTCCACGTTCAAAATCGCGCCGACGGTTCTCCTTCGTCGTTGACAAGTGCGTCTGTTTCCGAGAGAGATGCGTCGCCTGCAATACTGATGGAGATTGAACGGCAGATATCAATAGGAAACACTATCGCTGCTCTAGATATTGCACACACGCATAAGTTGTGGAACGTGGCTGTAAAAGTTGCCAGACTGACTCGCGATGAGACGATTATATCAGATACTTGTGTGAGAGCTATTCAGGAAACTATGCAAGTTGGGACACCTTTGCGAGTGCTTGAATTACTTTCAATCGGACGAGCAGACGTTGCCGTCAAGGATCTCATAACGAGAAACAATGAGAACATTGCACTTTCTGACAGATGGAGAGAGGTGATTGCCATGGTTTCCTTAAACTCGAACGAACGAGATAAAACGATAACGAATGGATTAATTACTCTTGGCGATGCTTGCCGAGAGAGCAATTATTTGGGCATCGCTCATTTATGTTATCTTCTTTCTGGTGACGTTTGGCCGAACGATGCAGCGCGCATGCGCTTAATCGGGAGTAACGATAATCCTTGTCGAGACCCTCGCTCGTATCACCGCTCCTTAATTGCGGAAAGAATCATGCTCTCCTTTGCCGAAGGCAAAGGTAGCGAAGCTTTAAAAGCTTCGTTGTCGGTGCTTACACCTCATCAAAGGATGAAAGTTTCCTACTGCGTGCTTTTAGCCGATTTTGGTCACTTTCACGTCGCTCTTGCGACGCTCAAGAACGTTCAGAAATATCTTAAGCTCGTACGAGACGACTCTCGCAGTGATCCGGGGGTAAGCGTCGATGTCATCTTAGCGGAAGCAGTAGATTTAGAAAAACGAATCAGAGAAAAGCTCGGTCAGGGCGCCATTAAAGGAAAAATTGCGAATGTCGGTAAAAAGATAGCGGGAGGACTTTCAAGATTCGTTGGAGGAACAGTAGATGCGCTGTTTGGAGGTGACGATGGTGATGTGATCGGTAGTCGTGGCCTCGATGATACTCCGCCGCCGCAGCAATTTCATCAAAGATCGAGCAGTCAAGACACCGCGTTCCAGCATCAAAGATACGGTTCGAGTTCGAGTTTGGAAAGCGTTTCGAATCAACCTCAACAGAATCCATACCATCAACAACAGTCAACAGCATACGAGAGTGCGAATCATTCGAGGTCTCACTCGCTGGCAAGCCTCGACGAACACGGAAACAATAGTCATAATAATACGGGAGAGAAAAATTATCCCCCCATGTCGCAAACGACTTACTCTGGCCAACAACAACAACAACAACAACAACCGGGAGTTCCTTTTAAGCTGGTCAAATCATTTTCCAAATTATTCTCTGCGGCAGTTCCCGCACCGGATAAGCCTTACGAAGGTCCGAAAGTGGCGCCACAAGAAACCGCAGGTTTGCCAGAGAACACTTTCTATTACGATGAAAATTTGAAACAATGGGTTGATAAAAGTAGCTCGGGAGCGCAATCAACTGCTGCAGAGGTACCAGCCCCGCTCGCTCCACCGCCGACCATGACTTCCGGTGTTGAATATCACAGAAGCGGCGGCGGCGGCGGTGGTATTCCAAACTCATTAGGCGCTAACGTGGGAGCTCGTTACGTTTCAACCTTTAATAACACAGGACAACCGAATTTTCAACAAAACGAAGGAGCAAATTTTAACGAATTTAAAGAAATGCGTCTCGAATAATAAAAAAGTAGAATATCATAGCAGAGAGTAGTTCATTAGCTTGTATTGGGATGTATATCTCTTAGTAGTAAGTAGTAATAATGTATAGTAATGTATGTTCGTGTCTCTCTTCTCGCTACTTTGCGCGCTACGAAGTGTCCTTTCAACTTCTTCCTCCTCACCTCCTCAATTAGATGCTGCGAGCGGCAAGCCTCCTCGAATCAACAGCTCCTTGAAATAGCAAATGTCGCACAATTTACCTTCCAAGTGCAAGACGCTCTCTTTCCACCTGTTGTCTAAATCCTCCGAGTTGCAGACGCAACACTTTGACGACAACTCGCGAAACTTCTTTTCCTCCTCCAACTCTTCCTCTGTTTTTGGTATGACCGCTGCGCGCAACAACTTCTCCGCATCTTCGGGAGAGATGTCCGGGATGATAACCGGTCTCTTTTTTTGGTAATACGACTTCTTCACCTTCTTTGGCGGAGGTGGCGCGACTTCGTGCGGCAAATGCGTTCTCTTTCCTCCGATACCCCCAGCCGCGGTTGCATCGCTCGCCCCAGACTCAGCCTCCTCGGCATCATCCGATTTCTTCCTCAACTCCAAAATCCCCGCCTCCTTCTTCAACTGTTCCATGTCAATCTTCCCTTCTCTTATCTTCGTCTCTTTCCTGTAACACTGCGTGCACAAATCCGCCCCCGGGATCATCTTCGAACGCGTCCACTGGCTGCTCTTCGTCGTCGAGCACGCTCTGCACGTCTTATCCACCATCGATCTCGCCTCTTTCTTGTAGCACTTTTGGCACAAACACTTCGAATCGTCCTTCTTCGATCGGTACCAACATCCGGATGTTTTCGAGGTGCCGCACGCCTGTGGTGGTTTGGGGATAATATGAGAGCGTTAGTAAAAAATGTTAACAACAACAAAAAGTCTATTCGTTTGTTCCGGTGACGACCCTTCCTTTCCTCCTTTGGGAAAAAATCAAAAACGCACGAACGTACCGCGCAAATCTTATCGCTCAATTCCACCAACTCCTTGTGATAACACCTCTTACAAATCACCTTCCCGACGTTCTCTTCCATCTTACTCTTGAACCACTTGTACGAATCTTGCGTTTGACACGTAAAACAGGTATATTTTTGCCCGCTTTTCAACGTCGGCAACGCTTCGGACTCTTGCTCTTTCGTCAGCGGATTTCCCCCGTCTGCTTCTTTGTCTTTGTCGTCTTTGTCTTCCGGGTCGTAAGCGACGATCTGATCTTTGATCGATTTCAGAGGGTCCAACTCTTCCTCTTCTTCTTCCGTCGTCGTCGTCTGAATCGTCGTCGTCGCGGGGTTGTCTTCGCCCATCTTTCTCTTTTCTTCGTTGATTGTTTGTGTGAGATGTTGTGAAGAAATTCAAAATGAAGAGCAACTCTGTGTGAAAGAACGAAACGCGTACGTCGTCTGAAAAACAAAGGGAAGAAGAAAAGAGACGCTTTGGCGAGGACGAGAGAGGAGAGAAAAAGAGAACAACCAAGAAGAAGAAGACTAAAAGGGTTCAATGCTGTTCTTCTTCTTCTTCTTCCTCGCGAGTTTATGTAGTATTTCGTGTTTGTGCGAGCGTAATCTCGCTCGCTCGTTTCTTCTGGTATTTTCATCTTCTCTTTCTCTCTCTCTCTCTCTCTCTCTCTCTCTATTGTAAATTCAATGAACTTAATGCCCTTCTAAGCAATTTTTCGGCCATCTCGGATATGGAATCACGTCTCTGATATTTTCCATGCCCGTGGTGAACAAAATCAAACGCTCAAAGCCGAGACCAAACCCAGAGTGCGTGACCGAACCGTACCGTCTTAAATCCAAATACCAGCTGTACTCCTCCAACTCCAAGCCGCAATCTTTCATGCGTTGTTCCAAAACGTCCAATCGCTCCTCGCGCTGGGAACCACCGACGAGTTCGCCAACTTTTGGGACCAAAATGTCCATCGCAGCCACGGTTTTACCGTCCGGATTTAAGCGCATGTAAAACGCCTTGATGTCCTTCGGGTAGTTGTACACCACTACCGGTTTCTTGTACACTTCTTCAGCCAAGTACCGCTCGTGTTCGGTGGCCAAATCGATCCCCCACTCGACTGGGTACACGAATTCTTTCTTCTTCGTTTCCACGGCGTCTTTTAAAATCTCAATAGCCTCGGTATACGAAACTCTCCCGAACGGATTGTTCGCGACGTTTTCCACGCGTTCCAAGCAGTTTTTATCGTACATCTTTTGAAAAAACTCCAAATCTTTTCTGCACGTTTTCAGCAAATATTTGCAGCAGTGTCTGACGTAATCCTCCGCGCACTGCATGTCGTCGTTCAAATCCGCAAATGCCAGCTCGGGTTCAATCATCCAAAACTCCGCGAGATGTCTCGTCGTGTATGAATCCTCCGCGCGAAACGTCGGCCCAAACGTGTACACGTTGCTCAGAGCGCACGCGTACGTCTCCACGGCTAACTGACCAGAAACCGTCAAAAATGTCTTCTCGCCGAAGAAATCCTCGGAATAATCAATCGTTCCATCTTCACTCCTTTGTAAACCTCCAACTTTACGAAACTTGCGTTCCAACTCGCTCAAATCTTTCTTGGCTTGTTCCAATTTTTTGTTCTGTTCCTTCAAACCCGATTTCGACGGTTTCTCCTCCTGTTTCATCTCCGCGATTTTCGTCTCGATCGCCGCCGTTTCTGCTCTCTTCTCCATCACCACCGCTTCTTCCACGGAACTCTTCGTAAACTTCTTCCCGTCTTCCTCGTCGCACTCGCCCAACAATGTCGTCACTTGAAACATCTCCCCGGCGCCTTCGCAATCGCTCTTGGTAATCAACGGCGTGTGCACGTAACAAAACCCGTGCAGGTTGAAAAACTCGTGCGTGGCAAACGCCAAAGCGTTCCGAACTCTCGCTATGGACTGAATCGTGTTCGTCCTCGGTCTCATGTGAATCTTATCTCTCAAATACTCCAAAGTTTGCTTCTTCTTTGCAATCGGGTACGTGCTCGCGTCGCACTTCCCGACCGAGAGAACTCTCGACGCGTGAAGCTCAATCACTTGCCCTTTGGCCGTTTCCGGCGGCAACTTGATCTCGCCTTCGATAACCACGCTCGTCCCAGTCGGTCTCATATCCGCCAACGACGACACCCCAGAAGACGTTTCAGAAGAGGAAAAAATCTCGCTCGAGACGACCACTTGTAAACTCTGCGGCGTGGACCCGTCGTTCACCTCTAAGAACAAAATCTTCCCGGCGTCTGCTTCTCGACCGGTTTTCACCCACCCACCGACGACGAGCGTTTCACCGACTAAAGATAAACCTCCGTTCTCGTCCGCTTTCTCGTGCACGCTCACAATCGGCACTCGATTGAAACATTTCGAGTACGGAGAGGTGAGTCTATGTGGCAACGTTTTCGTCAAATCCGCAGCCGTCGTCTCCATTTCTTCTTTATCTTCTGCTTCTTTTTTGATATTATGTATTAAAAATATGTATAACTCTCGCACGGGGAGAGGGGCTCTTTGTTTCCGTATTCGTCGTCTGCGCTGCGTGTTTCTGTGCGCTTTATAAAGCGCGTTTAGTACGTCTTTTTTTACGAGGAAAATGAAGATAAATCTTCCGATTGATTTTTCCAAAAGCGAGAGAAAATCTGCAAAAAATACGACCGCTTCCTTCGTAAAAAATGACGACGAAAGAAGAAGACGAAGACGACGAAGAAGAAGACCAAGAAGAGAAGAAGACAAAGAGCGAACGACTTCTCATCGAAGCCCTTCGAAAAATGGCGATTGATCGTCGCGAGAGTGTAACGGCGCGGTGTTTACGACGAGGCATGTTTTCCGAGCATTCGTATTCTTCTTTAAAACAAAGACAACAACAACAACAACAACACGTCGTGAAAAAAAGTTCTTCCTCCTCTTCCTCCAAATCGTATTTAAACCTCGCCGCGAAAGCGACCGAGATGACTCGAACGCAGAAACGAATCAATCGCGGGGGTTACTGAGAGATAGAGATTTAGAGAGAGTATTATGTGTAACGAATCTCGCGCGCCGCTCGTAAACTCTTATAACAGATCAGATCAGCTCCAAAGCTTCTTAGTATTTTTTAAAATCGAAGCGTTTTTTTTTTGTTCAAAACCCTCAAAAATTCTGCCCTATTTTTCCTCGTTTGACGGCTCCTCTGCTCCTACGAACTCTTTCTCATTTGCTGCTTTTGAACCGTCTGAGAAGAAGAAGACGACAAAGAAGAAGAGAGAACCTCTTCTCAGCGACGACGACGATGATGAGTAGCGGTAGCAGCGCGACGAGAGCTTCGAGCGGTTCGACCGGAGCGACGACGTCTTCTTCTTCTTCTTCTTCTCCCAAGAGGAGTTTGAGGAGAAATGTCGTCGCGCAAATGTCGTCGATCAATTCTTCCTCTTCTTTGATGAGTGGAGCGTTATCCAGTCGCCGCGAGAATGCAGTGAAAGCTTCGACGACGAGAATACGTTTTCGAGAAAACGGTCAACAGCAAAGAGGAGGAAAAGGAGGAAAAAGAGGCGGAGTATACATCGTCGCGAGGCAGATAAAACCAAAAGGCATGAGCCAAGAGAAATGGGAGCAAATGCAAAAACAGCAGGATAAAAACTATAAACTGTTCAGCAAACGAGCGAAGGAGAGGATTGCCACGCAAGGGCCGAGAATTAACGACACGAGAGGCACGGAAACGTATTTGACGTACGAATCGGTGGCGGAACCGTTGGATTTGAAGGAACCGAAGTGGTCGAGGATGAAGGAGTTACCGATGCGGGAGTTTCAGAGGGCGATTAACAGTTCGAAACCTGGAGGGATGGTGAGGACGTTTGAGGTTTGGGAACCACCCATGTGGGGATATCTGCCACCGCCACCGTTGAGGACGATGCCGAGGAAACGATGGTATAAGGTGACGTTAGGGTACGATTTGGTGGATAGTTTAGACGCGACGAAAATCGTCGCGACGAAAGATACGGAGTACATCGTGAAACCGGCGACGGAGACGTTAGAGAAAGCGTGTAGGTTGATCGCCGAGCAGAGAGGTGTTTGGTACACGTACCACCAAAAATACGCGACGAACAGGTACGGACAGTTACAGTTTATCGGTATGGCTGTGGGCGGGTTTGTGTTTTTAATGGGGTCGATTTATTTAGGCATCATGAAAAAGAACGCCATCCCGACCGATTTGATACAGGCCGTGCAGTTCGCGCAGTCCGGAGTTTCCGCCAGAAAAGATGGGACCGTGAACGTCACTTTAGAAGATATTGGTGGTTTGGAGAATATTAAAGAGGATTTGGACGAGATTATTCGGTTTTTGAAGGATCCGGCGACGTTTACGAAGGTTGGCGCGAAACCGCCGAAAGGGATTTTGATGGAAGGTGGACCTGGGGTTGGCAAGACGTTGCTCGCAAAAGCAATCGCGGGTGAAGCAAAAGTGCCGTTTTACAGCATGGCTGGTTCAGAATTTGTGGAAATTATCGTCGGCGTTGGCGCGGCGAGAGTGAGAGATTTGTTCAAACGCGCGCGCCTGAACGCGCCGTGCTTGATTTTCGTAGATGAAATCGACGCTTTAGGTACCGCGCGGGCGAGCGCCGGAACGCGAGGAACAGAAGAACACGAGCAAACGTTGAACCAGTTGTTGACGGAGATGGATGGTTTCACGCCGGATACCGGAGTTGTTTTTATCGGCGCGACAAACAGAGCGGATTTGTTAGATCCGGCATTGTTAAGGCCCGGGAGATTCGATCGTAAGATTGAAGTGAACAAACCGAACGTGGACGCGAGGCAAAAAATCTTGCAAATTCACCTGTCAAAACGAAACGTGAATCCAGACATCGATACCGCGAGATTGGCGAGAAATTTACCGGGAATGACGGGCGCGGAAATTGCGTCGGTGGTGAATGAAGCCGCAGTTCACTGCGTGCGACGAGAAGGCTCGCAAATCGAAGAGGAAGATGTTATGTACGGATCAGATCGCGTTTTATACGGCGTGAGAGGCAAGGCGCACGACAAAGATGAGCTTTTAACGAAACTGATCGCCTGTCACGAAGTTGGACGCGCGGTGGTTCAGGAAACGTTGAGGAAAGAAACGAAATTGTTGGAGCCGTGCGAGTTCATTTCGATCGTTCCGAGAGGCTTTCAAGCGGCGACGACGTTATTTTCTCGCTTCGACGATAACGAGTACATGTATCCTACGCGAGAACGCTTGATGGAACGCGTGGAAGTCTTAACCGCCGGAGTTGAAGCTGAAAAATTGGTGTACGATGAAGTATCTTCCTACGGCACCGATTACGGTAAAGAAGCGATCGACTTGTTGCGAAACGTTGTGATCAACCAAGGCTTGGGACAGCCCGGGATGTTGACCGCGTACACGCACGACCCGACCGCTTTGAGCGGGTACGACTTGAAAACCGAACGCATGCGATCGACTATTTCCGCCAACGGTGAGAACGTGGACGTGGAAGAAAATAAAATTTTAGCCGGCAACATGAGAGTGACGGACAAAGGGCACTTACAATACGCCGAACGCAAAATCTTTCAAATCATGAAAGAGGCGCGAGAAAACTCAAAGTCCATTTTGACCGCGTACAAAGCCGCGGTTAAGAAAGCGACGGAAGAATTAGTAGCGAATGAAACGTTATCTGGCGATCGATTACGGCAAATTCTCGAAGAGTATCCTCCGGCGGGCGATTACGCGAAGACGGGTCCAGACACGCCGTGTAAGATTTTGCCGACGGAAGAGGAGGAAATGCGAAACGGCTGGCGAAACGAACCGGATCCTTTGAAAAAATTTGAATATTTGAAACAGTTCTACGGCGATATTAGTCTCGACCCGCCCGGACCGATGAAAGATCGCCGAACGAAAGAAGATAACGCTGGTTTGCTTTCGTTTCAAGAACACACTTGGAAGTACGCGGTGGAGAAAGTGTTGCCGAAAAAAGGGCGAAGACAAGGCGTGCACTGGGAACCATGGACCGTCGCGGCTATGAAGATGAACGAAAGAGAAAATCCAGGTTGGCGAGCGATGGAAATCGCGAGGTTGTGGAAAGAACACGAGGCGTACCTGTTGCCAAAGATGCAAAAAGTTGTACAAGAGTTGAACGAGAAGCGCGACGGCGGAGAGAAATTGACGCGCGAAGAAGAGCGCAAATTGATCGTGCTTCCAGAACAGATCGCAGAAATCGAAGGTAGGATTGAAAATGGCTATCCCGAAGGTGCTGGCTTAGGCGTCATGGATTTGAAAATTCCGGATAAGTTTGTCTTCAACATTCAAGAACGCATGGTGAAGGAGAAGCAGCGACGGTGGTACAAAGATAACGTGCACCCGATGCTTGAGAATATGGATTTGGACATATTCGCAGAAGACGATTTGCGCACGGCTTATAGGAAGAAAGAGGCGATGTTACACAAACTTGACCCGGACCGTCCGTTACCGGAAGGCTATACGGCGCCGTATAAACCGGGCGTGACCAAGGAGAGATGGTTTTAAAAAGTAGACGTTATAATAAAAACGCAGATTCTAAAATCTTCATTTAGTTCTCGTCCTCGTTCTCGCCTTCGGAGGGTTTCTCCTCCTTTCCTTCTTGTTCTTGAGCAGTCTCTTCTTCTTTTTGCTTCTCTGCCGGCATCGTTTCTTCCGTTTCTTCTGTCGGTTCCGCCGTCGCCACTTCCGCCTCTTCCGTTTCCATCGTCGTTTCCATCGTCGTCGTCGTCGTCGTCGCAGGCTTCAAACCTTCCGCAAAGTCGAATCCGAGCTCGTCGCCCATACCAGCACGTTTTAAGTCGAGCACGTCATCGTTCTCAGGTTCGACTGGAGCGTTAACTTTCTCTTCTTTCTTTTCTTCCTCCGCCGGGAGCGTCCCATCTTTCACGAACGCGTCGATTTCGCTATCCGAAACCGTCGGTAGCTTCATCTTCTTTGCCGGAATTGGTTCCGCTTCCGCTTCGCTACTAGAAGTCTCTTCTTCTTTTTCTTTTTCTTCATCTTCTTCTTTCGGAGACGTCTCAGACGAGTTGTCCTCGTTTAACACGACCGCACTTTCATCATACTCCTCCTTTCTCTCCTTTTGCGTTTCGTCTTCGCTTTCTAATTCCTTCTCCTTGACGTCTTCCTCTTTTTCTATCGCCGATAACTCGGCGTCGCTGCTCACGTTGTCCGCGTTTTCCTCCGTCGCGACGAGACCGGCGGTAAAATCAAAGCCTTCGGAAGAACTCGCATTGCTCACGTCGAGCATCATTTTTTTAGCGTCGTCCTCCGGAAGTTCTTCGTCGTCAGTCTTCTCCTCCTTCTTCTCTTCATCCGCCGCGGCACCAGCTTCCTCTACTTTCTCTTCTTTCTCTCCTTCTTCTACGTCTACCGGTGGTGGATACAAAACCTTATCTTTTGGCTTACCGATATTCTTGGTTGGCACTTTCGTGAGCGCAGGTTCCGTGAATTTTTTCGGCGGCGCGTTTGACTCTGGTTTCGGAGGAGCAGAGAGATGATTCGCTTCTTCTTCTCCCTCGTCTCCCTCTTCTTTCGGAATCGCGCCGACGAGTTTACCAATGTCGGGATGCGCGCTCATTTCTTCGTGATTACTCTTCAACGATTCCAAGTGATCGCTGCTCGAGTCGTCATTTCCTTCTTCTTCCTCTCCTTTCGGAACAAACTCACCGTCAATTTCAGGCGTTTTCGCGAGCGACGCCCCTTCTTCTTCTTTTTGTTCTTCCTCTCCCACCTCCTTTTTCTCTTCTCCCTCGTCGTCGTCTACTTGCGACGACGAGTTCTCTTCCTCTTCCTTCGGAGGAAGAGTTTGTCTATTTACCATCGCCACGACTTCTTCGTTCGTCTCTCCAAACGCGTTCTTCGCGAACGGATGATGATTATCACTTTGCTTCTCCACCTCCTCTTCCGCGGTTGCCGCCAAATCTTCCTCCTCCTCCTCCACTTCCTCCTCTTCCTTCGCCTGTTCCGGTTGCGCTTCCTCCTCTCCCTCTTCCGCCGGAGGATGCTCGTACTTCTCTCTCTGTTCCATCAACAACTCCTCGGAATCCGCGACATCGTACCCGCTTCGTTTCCCTTCCGCTCTCTTCTTCTTACTCGCCGCGGCGGCGTCGAATCCAATCGACGCCGGCGCGGACCCGCTCCCCGCGCGTCTCGGCGCCGACCCTCCGGAAGAAGAAGAAGACGCCATCACCGTCACGCTCTCCATCCTCTTCCTCTCTTTCCTCGCGCCACTTCCGCTAAAATACGTGCTAAACAGCGCAAATACGATAACCAACAACACGCACTGTCGAACGCGTTTGTTCTTAAAGAAACCTTTCCTCCCGCCAGCCGCGAGATCGGAGGAGGATCCGAACCCGGTCGTCGGTCTCCTCGAGGAGACGTGCGCGTTCGCCCCAAAATTCCTCGGCGACGGTTTCGACTTCCCCGGTTTCCAATCGTCAAAATCTGCTTCCGTTTCATCCTCGTCCGACCAAGACGTGGACCCGGCGCTGATTTTACGTTGTTGTTGTTGTTGTTGTTGTTGTTTCATCGCCGCCGCGGACGCCGCCGTGGGAGACTTTAATTGACCACCAGAACCACCCAAGTGAATCTTCGCCGTCGGTGTGCTCTTCTGCGTCTTCACTTTTTGCGTTGGTTTTTCCCAGGAATCGTCCTCGTAATCCGATCCATCGTTTCCTCCTCCTTTAGACGACGGCGGGGTTGACGTTTCTCTCAGGTTTTGCTTCACCAACTTCTTACTCTTCGCCGGTGTGCTCGAAGTGGATGACATTTTCTCCCCAAAGTGATGATTATATCAAAGCTTTTATAATCGTCGTCTGCGATTTGTTTTTGCGCTTCCGACTCGAACGAGAGAGAGAGAGAAGCCTCTTCCTCGTTTTCGTGCCTTTGCTCGTCTTTTGCGGAGCTTTCAGGAGAGAGTACTGAGTAGTTTTCTCTCGCGCTTTTGATTTTGGATTAATGGTGATTTCAAAGTATCTTTATATGCGTCTTTTTTTGTGGTACGAGACGACGATGAGAATATATAAAGGCAACGATGATGACGACGATGATAATGATGATCTGTGTTGTACTATTACTAATAATGAATAAATTATTTAATTCTTTTCGCGGCTTGTTTGACGTTTATTCGTTTCCTGGGATCGTTCTCGCACAAATCGCAGACGACGTCCCACATGTTCGCTTCGTCCAAGACGGCGAAATCGCAAGAGGTTTGGGTGAACAGAGCGCCTTTGACTGGAGCACCATCCTCTCTCCATTTTCTCAAATCGTTTCCGTAGGTTTGGATTAAACTCGTTCGCATGGAGCTCATGCTTGTTTCGCTGTAGAGTTGCGGGACGGCGAAGCGTAAGAGGGTCATGCCGCACGAGTAGCTGTCGAATTTTTCCGTCGGGACTTCGCCGGTGGAGGAGATTTTCGCGCCGAAGTTTACGCCGAGCAAGTTTTTGGTCATGCCACCAAAACCGTAGCCAGACCCGGTGGTTTCAAACTGTTCGGGAGCGCCGTAGGTCGGGTCGAATATCGCCCCGCTCTCGAGGATTCTCTTCTTGCCGATTTTCAAATCGCACGCCGCGCCGGCGTCGATCATGACGAACCTCTTCGCCGAAGATTTCCCGTAACTCTCCTCCGCGATTAAAATATTCGCCGGTTTCACGTCCCTGTGAATAATACTCGCCGCGTTCACTTTACCCACCGACTCTAACAAAGTCTTCGCGCCCAACTTCAAAATCTCCGCGTCCGTCGCTTTCGGTTCTCCCATCGCCCTTTTCACCTCTTCGAAGCACCCGTTCTCGCCTTTTCTTAAACACGTCTCCAACGTCGTCGACCCTTGGTACCCGAACACTAAGTACACGTTCGCCCCGGCGACGCCTATAAAAGGTGCCGCGCCGTCGTTGTTTTTCAATCGGTTCAGCACGTTCAGCTCGTCCTGGTAGAAGGAATCCACGTCTCGCCCCATTTTTTTGTTCATCGATTTCAGAACCACTCGAGTGGTGGTCGTTTTCCCTCCTTTCTTTGTTTCATCTTTCAACTCGCCTAAAAACACCGACCCGAACGCGCCTTCGCCGATTTTAACGCCTTTTTTTACCCGTGTTAAGGATATGTCGATTTTGGGGGCGTTCAATTCGTCTTGGTCCACCGAGCCGAGTTGAAAGGCGTGGACTTTGAGTGAACATTTTGATGATGATTTTCCCGACGGGGAAGACTTTTTTGCGGCAAAAGAACAGGACGCGAAGAAGGAGGAACTGTGTCTCGCGGATAAATATACCGACGACTTTTGATGAGAGGATGATGATGACGATGAAGACGCATTTGGTCGGAGTATTCTCGTCGTTTGCGGCGCGTAAGATATCATCATCAGGTTGCTTTGTGTTGATGTGTTAAAAAGATATGGAGAGATAAGGAAGATATTCGAGAGAGGAGTTTGACGAGCGAAGCATCATTAAGAGGAGAGCATCTGAAGCTCAAAAAGAAACGACTGAAAAACGAGTTTTGTTGTTGGTCTCCTCATATCTGTTAGTATTAGTATTACATCAAAGACTGCTGAAAAAGTGCTTCCCACTTCTTTCCATCTCGCTCGGGCCCGCCGTCGCCTTCTTTCGTCCCGATGACGAACGCTTTGTTTCTCGCCAAATCGCTCGCCAAGCTAAACGCGACGCAATCGGCAACCGCGATTCGACTCGTTTCTTGCGGGTCGAAGTCGTCTCCGAGTTTGATTTCCACCTGACGTCGTTCCGAGCTTGTGGCTTTTAAGAGCGTGTTCAAATCGTACGACGTGTACGGACCGTCGGTGAGTCGTCCCGGGCGGACGATGGTGTAATCGAACGTATCGTCGTTTTCTTTCTGCGTCTGTTCTAAATATTTCTCCGATTTCCGCTTATATTTCAAAACGCCGAATAAGTTCAAGATGACGTACGGCATTGAATCCGTTCTCGTCACCCCAACCGAGGAGATCAACACGAACCTGCTCTTGTCATTGTTGTTATTCGTATCACTCGTATTCCTTTCATTAAAGCAAATCTTCCGCGCCGCGCGGATGACGTTCGCGGTCGCAATATCGTCCGTCTGTTCCGGCCCGTTGTTCTCTTTCCACCGCTGCGACGGGAACGCCGTCGTTCCTAAACAGCACACGATATCCACCACCACTTTCGCTTCTTCTCCTCCTTCCGTCATTATCGCGTCTAAAACCTTCTCCACGTCCTTTTCCTCTCTGACGTCTACTTCGGTCACTCGCAATCTTGCGTTTGTTGATGACGACGACGACGACGACGAAGCTGAAGAAGCGTTGTTTTTCGTCTTAAGTTTAGCCTCGCCCGTCTCTTTATTTCGGCACATCGCGTGGACGACGTCGTATCTTCTGTTCTCGTCGAGGAGGAGTTTCGCGCAGACGAGTTGTCCGACGCCACCAGTCGCTCCAAACACGATTGCAATTCGTTTCGTTTGGTCTTCTTCTTTTGTTTCGGTTTCGTTCGTCGACGCGACAGCAACGGCACGTCGTCGTCGTTCTCGTCGTGAAGGTCTTCTCGATGATGACGACGACGACGACGAAGTCGCCTTTAACGAAGGAGCCGCAGCAGAGCGCATTGTTATGGTATTAAAACGTGTGTTTGTAATGACGAAAAGATACGCGAAAATTACTCAGATGTAAAAAATGTCACACGCATCTCACTTCTTACCGTGGAATGTATATCACAACAAGCTGATGATTTTGTCTTTTTGATGAGAAGAAGCACATCTCTCGTCGTGCTTTTAATGTGTCTCTCTTTTATATCTCGCCTTCCCTTTGTTTGGCACGGGATGATGATGATCTCAATTTTTATTATCCGAGTCCAACGCCTCCGCCGTTTCCGAGACCACCGCCGCCGTTTCCAAGCCCGCCAGCGTTTCCAAGCCCGCCAGCGTTTCCAAGTCCGCCTTCGAGAGTACCGCCGCCAAAGTTAGAAGGCTGAAAGCTTTCTTGCGAAGGTTCTTGTTCTCCTCCTCCGCCGCCTCCGCCTTCTTCTTCTTGGGAGGAGTAATCTTCTTGGGAGGAGTAATCTTCTTGCGAGGAATAATCCTGCTCTCCTCCACCGCTTTCTTCTTGCGAGGAGTAATCTTCTTGCGAGGAATAATCCTGCTCTCCTCCTCCGCTTTCTTCTTGCGAGGAGTAATCTTCTTGCGAGGAATAATCCTGCTCTTCTCCTCCTCCTTCTCCTTCTCCTTCTCCTGGTTGTTCATCGACTCCTTCGTCGATACCATTCAAAGCGTTTTCTTCTCCCTCGACATCCGGTAAAGTTCCTTCTTCTTCTTCCGTCGCCGCTTCGGTCGGCTCGCGGACCGGTTGGTCGTCTTCCCCCGATCCGTCTTCTTCTTCTCCTCCTTCTCCTCCTCCTTCTTCTTCTTCTTCGCCGTCAACGTCGACACCGTCTATACCTTCGATGGGATCGGGTACATCTGGATCTTGCTCTCCTGCGGTCACCGGATCATCCACCGGATCTAGAACCGCATCGGTCAATTGCTCTTCGGACAAATCTCCCGGTTGAGGATCGCCCGCGGCTGCCTCGTCCGGCGTTAAGGGTTCATCCGCAGGCACCTCATCAACAGCGGGCGCGTCAAAACCACATCCTCCAATATTTCGGCACTCATCAGCGCCGAGACTTTCCACCGGTTGTGGCGGTTGCACGATTGTTTTTTGAAAGATATTAATGTTGATGTTCACGTTGTTATTGATGACGTTCACGAAGGTTGGCGAAGAGATGTATCGCGTCGGCGACCACTCGCAATATTCGCATCGACCGTAAATCGGTTTAATGATTGGAACAAATCTCACCTCCAAAGCGTACGCCAGGCAATTGTAGCACCCAACGACGCCGCCGTAGTACTGACTTGGAACTTGTTTACACCAACCGCAACACCCGGGTCGATACGCAATCACGCAGTCTCGACACAATGGCGGAGGAGCCTGAATCAACATTTCCCAAGGCAGATTTCTGCACCACGACGCGCAGCAATACTCCAGAGAGCACGAAAATGGTTTCACTCTCCTCGCGCACTGAGGCACCGCGCACTGGCGTATTTTCACCCTCTGTCTTCTCGAGATCAAAAAGCACCACGGGTTGGAACACCGCGCTCTTTGCAACAAAGCGCGTCGATACGATGCTGGTAAAGAAGTCTCGTTTTGTTGCACGAAACCGAAACACGCGGTGAAGCCGCCGCCCGAAAAAGATGAGACTGAGAGCAAAACGACGAGAGAGAATAAAAGGAGGAGGACAACGGATGATTTCCTCCTCGCGAACATCTCACCGCGCATCGACGAAAGCGTGTACAGATGTGTCTCTCTTTTGTATCTCTAACAACAAAAAGTTGTTCGTGTATTTTGGTGCAAATCGAAAAGACGTTATTAATTTAACAACAACAACAAAAAAGAACAAAGACATGAAAGAGGCATTTTACTTGTTTTTTGCCTCCTGCCATGCAAAGAGATAATCTCAAAGTCACACACACGAAAAAAAGGAGGAGTAAAATCGAGAGGCGGATATTTCTTCTTTCGCGAATAATGGGACGAGATTTTGCGTCCTCGTCAGCTTTCAAAAGAGAGAGAGAGATTTTTCTTCAACCGCACGACGAGACTAAAAAACTGGACTCATCCGACCTCTCGTTATCACACATAATCATCTCAAGTCTCATCGCATCACTTGCGTTTTCCGTCGTTGTAACACAAAACGCTCCGTTATCATAACACAGACACACGCGCGCGCGAGAACACGAGAACGAGAAACGACTGATTTTACGAACAGAGAATGTCATCGTCAGCATCGGGGGCGGTATTGAAAAACTCAACATCTTTTTTCTCATCTAAGAAAACGATCAAAACGAATACTAAGAATACCACTTTAAAGAATACTAAGAAAAGAATGAAACCATCGTCGAAAGCCGCGACGGCGGTGTTACAAACCGAACACAAAGGTTCTTTAATCTCGTCCACGTCCGAATGGAACGCACTGAAAGAACACGTGAAAGATATCGAGAAGACACATCTGAGAGATTTGTTGAAAGATTACAATCGGTGCGAGAATTTGACCTTGGAACACGACGGCGTGTACGTGGATTACGCGAGACAACGCGTGACGGAAGAAACGATGGAGAAGTTATACGCGTTGGCGAGAGCGAGCGGGGTGAAGGAGAAAATCAACGCCATGTTTTCAGGGGAAGCGTTGAACTCGACGGAGAACAGAGCGGTTTTACACGTCGCGACGAGAGCGCCGAGGTCGAAAGTCATCAACGTGGACGGGTCGAACGTCGTGCCGGACGTGCACGACGTGTTGGACAAGATTAAAGACTTTTCGGACCGGGTGAGAAACGGTGAATGGGTCGGGCACACGGGATTACCGCTGACAGACGTCGTGTGCGTTGGGATTGGCGGGTCGTTTTTAGGGCCGTTGTTTGTGCACACGGCGTTGAAGACGAACCAATCGCACGCCGCGGACGCGCAAGGGAGAAATTTGAGGTTTTTAGCCAACGTCGATCCGGTGGACGTGGCGAGAGCTTTGAACGGGTTGAACCCAGAAACGACGTTGGTTGTGGTCGTCTCGAAAACGTTCACCACGGCGGAAACTATGTTAAACGCGAGAACGGTGCGACAGTGGATCATCGCCGCGTTAGGTAAAGAGGCGGTGAGCAAGCACATGGTGGCGGTATCGACCAACTTGAAGTTAGTCAGCGAATTCGGCATCGACCCGAAGAACGCGTTTGCGTTTTGGGATTGGGTCGGCGGGAGATATTCCGTCTGCTCTGCGGTAGGCATGTTGCCGTTGGCGTTGCAATACGGGTTCGATACGTGCGAACAGTTTTTGAAAGGCGCGTGGAGCATGGACGAGCACTTTGCGACGGCGGAGTTTGAAAAGAACTTGCCGGTGACGCTCGGTTTGATTTCCACGTGGAACGTCTCGTTTTTGGGTTGCGACGCGAGAGCTATTTTACCGTACTGTCAAGCGCTCGCTAAGTTAGCGCCGCACATTCAGCAAGTCGCCATGGAATCCAACGGGAAAGGCGTCACCATCGACGGGACGCCGGTGGATTATCCAACCGGTGAGATTGATTTCGGAGAACCCGGTACGAACGGCCAACACTCGTTTTACCAGTTGATTCACCAAGGCCGCGTGATTCCGTGCGATTTCATCGGCGTGATTAAATCTCAGCAATCCGTATACTTGAAAGGCGAAATCGTTTCCAACCACGACGAGTTGATGTGCAACTTTTTCGCGCAAGCGGACGCGTTGGCGGTTGGTAAAACGCCCGTGGAATTGAGAGCGGAAAATTGCCCGGACACGCTCATCCCGCACAAAACCTTCACCGGTAACCGACCGTCGTTATCGATTATGCTCCCTGAATTGAACGCGTACACTACCGGGCAACTCTTATCGTTGTACGAACACCGCGTCGCGGTACAAGGCTTCGTGTGGGGGCTGAACTCCTTCGACCAATGGGGCGTCGAACTCGGTAAAGTTTTAGCGACTCGAGTCCGAGCGACCATGCACGACAAACGAAACGAAGGGAAAATGTTGGACTCCAGCGACGGATACAATCACAGCACGGAGAGAATGTTGAACAGATACTTACAAGGTAAAGCGCAGTTGAAATACGACACTCCGAGCGACGTCTTTCCGTGCGATTTGATCAATAGCGAAGAGTGCAGACCGCCTTCCAGTTACGCTTAAAACTATATATAAATAATAATAAATATAAAAAAGAGAGAGAAGAGGGAGAAGAAGAAGTAAAGAAGAAGAAGAAGAAGAAGAAGAGTGAAACGCAGAGAACACGCAGCCACGAGCCTGCGACGACGACGACGACGACGGACGACGTAAAGCAAAATAATAGAAACAGAGAGAAAAAGAGAGAGAGAAAAAGAGAGAGAGAGAAGAGAGAGAAGAGAGAGAGAGAAAGAGAGCGCAAAAAGCGATTCAAGTTCACGCACTACTTTGTAACAGCATCACACATATCCAAATATGTTCACATTTTTCCCTCTTTTGAGAGAATTTGACACACGAAAATATCTCACAAAACTTGCTCAAATTCCTCTCATCGCTCTCTCTCGTTGTCGCACAAAAATGTTCGCCTCTGTCTCCTTTTCGACGACAAACTCATCGCACGCTTTCGCTTTAAATCGTTGTTCACGTCGTCATCATCGTTCAGCGACCAAAACCCCGATTATTATTAGTGCGGAAATGGAAGTCCCGGAAGTCAAAGGCTTGTCAAAAGATCCCTGCGATACGTTCGAGTGCAAAGGAACGTCACCCGCGGTGGAATCAAGTTTACGACAACTCGCCCGAGATTTACGAGACGGGAAAGATTCGAACAGAAGTATATTCCCGTACGCGAAAGACGTGCGGTTTTCAGACGGCGCGAGACGATTCTCGGGGAGCGAGAAGTTTAAGAGTTGTAACTGCGAGTTGAATTCGATATTCGGAGGGGAGAAAATATCTTCGAGCGATAACAGTAAAACTAACAATAACGATAATATAAGGAATAGAAAGTTTACGAACTGGGTGGATTCGATCGAGGTGTTACCAGGCGGGAGCGTGGCGAAGATTTTGTGGCGGATAGAGAGTAAAGACGGGAAGGCGAAGGTGAAGGTGGAGACGACGTTGGAGATGAATTTAATCACGGGGAAAGTTTTATCGCAGGACGATCAGTGGACGTTTTTGAAAGGTGGGGAGATTATCGAGTCGAAGAGAAAAGCGTTGGCGGTTCCGGATAAGGTTGGGAACGCGATGGATGAAATTATGCGAACCGTGGACGACGCGACGCGAGCGGCGAGGGAGTTAGTCAATAGTAAAAATGGAGGCGAGGATGATTTCGCGGTGGATCCGAACGATCCGATGAAGTTTTTCTCCTACGAGAATAATCAAAATCGAAACTTGAGCGAGTTTGCATTGCTGCTGGCGTTGCTCTTTTTGATTAGTAAATTGTACGAACAGGTTGCGCTGCTTAAGTAAAGTAATAATATACCAGTAATAAAGGACAAAAACCGAGATTGGTGGACCATACTACTACTGTGCATCTAAACGCAATTTAATAATAACTACTACTGCTACTGCGACATCTACTACTCCTACTACGGAGTTTTCTGTCCGTTGTTTGTCTCTATCAAATTTGCCGCTTTGCAATCTTCTTTTAACAACAAACGTTTTTTCGGCGTCGGAAGCTTGTTAATCTCCTTCGTATTTCCGTGTTCGGTTTGCGCGACGAGATCTTCTAAAAATCTCCCTAAATCGTTATCAGTCGATTCCATGAGCGACCCTAAGATGGCATTCGCTGTTTCCATCGTATCTTCTGGCTTTTCCATGAGATCGGCGATTTTATCGAGTTCTAACTCCGTGACGTGGTGGCCAAACTCGTCGTCTTCTTCTTCGTCTTCTTCCACGTCTGAAAACGCGAGCTCTTCTCGTTCGATGTTTTTATTACTTTTCGCTGAATTCATAGTTGGCGTAGGATTTGGCGTTCTACCCGTCTTCTTGTGCAACGTGCGCACGATGACGTCTGCAATCTTTTCTCGAACGTTCGCATCGTCTAAAGACTGCTTGTATATCGTTTGCTTGTGCTTGCGTTGCGGCGCCGCTTGCTTCTTCTTGTTTCTTCTCTCCTGATGATTCGTTGTATTCGTCGCCGCGGCAATATTTTGTTCCACCTCAACTCGTTGCTGTCGCGGCCGCGCTGCTGCTGCTCCTGTTGTTGCGTCTGCTGCTGCTACTGCCAACACTTCTGCTGCTGTACCATCTTCGTCCTCTCCCCTCGCCGCTATTATGCCAACCACGCCTTCCCTCCCGTCGTCGTCGTTCCGCAACCCCGCCGTTGTCTCCTTTTCCTCCTCCTCCGTCGCGATGTTCCCGAACGCCTCCTCGCACTGTCGAAAGATCATCTTCATCGGTTCGTTCGTGCTTTTCTTTCTTCTCAGCTCTTTCGCTTTCATGGATAAAAACTCTCCCATGATTTCGCGCAGCGGTTTCACTCTCGGCAGGAGAGCTTCTTTGTCTTCGTCTTGACTTCCATTTTTGGTCCCCAACGCGTTCAACATCTGCACCATTATCAGTTTCTTCTTCTTCTTCTTTAACTTCGTATTATTCTCCTCTTTTTCCTCCTCCTTTTCTGAAAATGATTTTGGTGTCTTCAGTCTTCGTTTCATCTCTTTCGTCATCTTCTCCGCCGCGTCTTTATACCCGTTCGATTGGAGGAAGTTGTACACCAACGCGAACATGTCAAAATCGGACGGAGTGGAGTTTACGTTTTGTTTTCTTTTTAAACTGTTCGTCTTATTTTCGTTCACATCGTCGCTCCCATTCTCGCTCGCGTTTCTCGTCATCGCGTTTGTTCTCTCTCTCTCTCTCTCTCTCTCTTCGGAAGTAAGCGCTCTCTGATGATGAATAATGACGGAGAGAAACAAATGAGGAAAATTTTGAATTTTAACGCACAAGCAAGAAGAGGAAAAGCGCGTATATGCGTGTCTATTCTTTCACAGTCTTTTTCTCTCTCTCTCTCTCTAATTCTGATGTTCGTACAAGTCTTGTTGTTGTTTTTGTGTTACTATTATGAGGCGTGCACTTCTAAGTCTTCGTATCGCCAACCCCAACCTTCTGGTAATGGGCAGTTGTTGTCGAGGAGGTATTGTAAACAGTCGATTTGCTTGTTCCCGTGCGCTATTCGCACGGCGTCATCGTCCCAAGGCGCTTTGGCGGTTTCGTGCAAGTACTTCAAACAGTCTAAGTGGCCTTCCTCGGCCGCAAACTCACAAGCCTGTGCGTCATATTCATCATACTTACGCTCGACAAGATATTGAAGTATATGAAGATGACCAGTTTTAGCCGCCGAAGTGGCAGTGTCCCAA
>ERZ651776.1929-NODE-1929-length-23787-cov-5.207212_pt1 | contig 23787 bp, 16 predicted proteins | sample MGYA00514761_ERZ651776 | MGnify/ENA metagenome assembly ERZ651776 | reverse complement strand
TTGGAATTGAATTTTGGCGGATTTGTTGTTGGTTTTTTCTCGTGATTTTTCACTTTTTACATCTCTATTTGAACGGCAACTAAACTCGCTGAAAAGCGTGATTCACTCCTGAGAAGATGGGAGGCACATTATCTTCTCTAATATTCCGCCCGCCTGCCCCGCCTACGTATGATCTACCTCCTGGAAGTCTACAAGAGGTTGCAAGAGTTCGCTTGGCGTCTCTTGAAAGCGACTGCGAAGCAAGTGATGCAGAGAGCAATGATGGCGAGGAAAGCTACGATTATGTCGTCGAAGGTGGGTCTAGTAGTCTCGATGAGAACGTGTCGTGCTTTCCGGGATTGTCAACTTCATCTTCGATTGTTCCAAACAATTGCAATGAAAACAACGGAGAGGGGAAGAACTTTTCGATACTGTTCGAGGTACCGACGTATCGATTCAGGACCGGCAGCAACAGCAGTTGTAATAGTAATGATGGCATGAAAAACTATGAAAACTCTCCTCCTTCTACTTCCTTTGCGGCAAAGTACAAATCTAATATACACATGGTGGGTGTTCCTACAACATGTACGGCAACGAATGGAACAATAACTGCCGTCTTCTTCCCACATTCCCTGTCCCGTGGAGTGACACTTCTCTATGCTCATGGGAACGCCGAGGATTTGGGTACTCTTAGTGTGTGGCTCGAGGAGGTGGGCAGAATTTTGAAGGTCAACGTAATAGGGTTTGATTATCGAGGGTATGGCAGATCGACATTCTCAGAGGGTCAGGTTTGCGAGGCGAGCATTGATGAAGATATGCAGACTATTTATTTATGGGCTTGTCTAAATCTTCACCTGAAACCGCATAAATTGATTCTGTACGGTAGGTCGCTGGGGGGATGCCCTGCTACAAAACTCGCTGGAGCATTATCTGACAATAAATTTCAGGGGGGCAGTAGTCAGATCGAGGGGGTGTCCAACGAGGTGTTGCGCTCATTGTTCGAGCGTGTGAGAAAAATAATAATTAAAACGAGCAACGGCAGGCAGGCTGTAGGGGGGCTCATTTTACAAAGCTCCATGAAATCAATACTTCAGACAAAACTCGACCTGCCATTCTTGGGAGGAAGGAAACCCAGGAGCGACGAATATAGGGGGCGTGAAATGAAATTGGGGGGAGACTCCTTCAGTACTCAAAGTTATATCGGTTTCGTGCGATGCCCAATATTGATCATCCACGGCAGTAGTGATAGTATCGTTCCTCCCTCGCACGCTCGAACCCTGTATTCATTGGCTTGTGAAGCCCGCGACAAGAGATGGGAGCTGAAGCAACAGAAACTTGCGCTCACGGGGAAAGAGGATGGATTCGTTGGCTGGCTACGTGAAGTCAAGGAAGAACGAAAGCAATGGCGGGAGAAAGGAAATGAAGAAAACGAGCCCCCTCCACCCCCTACGCCAATGGTAACCACAAAGATGAACAGTGCTGCTACCGAAATACTTCCTGTAAAGCTTTATTTCGTCCCTAATTCAGGTCACAACAATGTGCAAAGTGTTGCAGGTCTCGAACTCAACAAAAAATTGCGAAGCTTTCTCATTGAATGTCTCGAGTATAATGCCAAAAATGCTGACAGCGGTTAGCTTAGCTTATAGAACAATTCTCTTGTTTCTTTTTTTTCGTTTGCCGTTGTTGGTCATGTCGACTCTGCTGTTCCTGCTGTTGCTGCTGTCGGTGGTACTGGTCTTCCTCAAGCTGGAATTGCCGGGCCAACTGCTCGTCAGATGACAAAACTGCCGCCCGTGATTCGTCTGCTCTTGGTAGCACCGCAATGTCTACTTCCGATGGAATCGATACCACAGTTCCGACGGCAATCTCCTCCACTTTGCCATTCTCGTTAAACCTGTTCATTTGGTCACGATAGGACTCCGTTATCGCGGCAGAAAGACCTCCGTCATCGCCAATAGCGTTCTCGACTCCGCTCCCCAGTTCCGCCGTGATAAAGTGAGAGTCCGCGTATTCTGTGTCGCCGTTTATATTCCCAAGTTTTTCCCATGTGATATTTGATTTCAGAAAACCCTCGTCAGTCACAAGTAGATATAGTTGGTTGCCGTCAAAAAATGCCGCAGAGAAGTGATTGTTGCGAAAAAAACAATAAAAACCGCTCGCTTTGAGGTTTGAGTGCAACTGCTCCAGGCCGAAGTAGGTTAACTGCGCGCTGGTAGCATCGATAAACTCCCTCGCGATCTGGATCTTGTTCAGTTTCGACTCCAAAATTAGTTTCTTCTCACGGAGATTTTCGAGTTTTGATGACAGTGAGTTCATCAGGGAATCTTCTCTACTTCGTGGTGAATATTCTTCCTTCTCTTCTTTTTCTTTGTCGTCTGATGGTGAATCTTTCTCTTCCTCCTCGTCTTTTTTCTCTTTTTTCTCCCAGCTTTTCCCACCTCTTTCGTCCTCATTCTCCCCCGCCTTTGCATCGCCAGTTTCGTTTTCGCTATTTCTAAGGAGCAGTTTTTCAACTGCTATGATTTCCTTCAAGTCTTTAGCAGCTTGCTCTTCTTCCTCCAAGAGTAATATTTCGCCTTTAATTTCCTCCAGCAATTTGACCGTCTCCGCCTTTGAGATTATCATCTCAACAACTTGATTATAGCTGAGATCACCGATTGCGTCATGCGTTGCGGCGTCCTGCTCATCGAGCAGCCAGCCGTGTACTAACAGTACGTTGAAAAAATCAAATGCGGCGATCTGGTTCGTGAATTCATATCCTGAGACACCTTGAGTAAATTTGACGTTGATGTCCAATCCTTGAGCAAGACTGGGCAGGATCTCCAGTATCTCGTTAATCTCAAACGACTGAGTATGCATTTTTGTCTGACTTGCAGTATGGTCTACTGGAGAAGAGGACGCTCGACGTAGCGCATAATTCGCAAGGAGAGTGATGAGCTCTTCCAAAGTGATGACTCGTCTATTATAGCAATCAGAAGGCAAGGAGATAATCTGCTTCAGGAGCAAAACGTTTGCAATAGCGAGGAGCGGACAAGGACCGTTATTGTTTTGGAGAATGATAGTTGTCTTTTGGTCGAAAAATACTATCTCTTTCACAACAAACTCCATCCACGTGGGATTGTGCAAGACAAACGAGAACAATTCAAACCCTGGTCCTTGCTCAGGATGGTTACGTTTTCTTGTGAGCCTCCAAGATTCTGTGAAGGGAGGAAGGGAGAGAGTTGTCACCAGGTGACAAAATTGGATTTCAGGGAGTGAAATTATAAGAAATAAAAATTTCGCCAAATGAGACGAAAAAATAAAATCAAAAAATCTAAAAATCTAACTTACATAAACAACAATACATAATCAACGGCCAAGAAGAACCCACGCACACCACCATAATGGTTTCAAAGGCAAAGTTTGAGATCGAGAGCAAGCCGTCATCACCAGCAAAGGGAGGACACAAGAAGGGGCATGGACGACAAAGAGGATCCAACACGAAGCGATGTCTGGTGGGAGTGGTTGTCGCTGCCGTGCTCTGTGGTGTTGTGTTTGGAGTGGTGCGTGGAAAAGATAAAGAGGGGGACGACTTTCTTCCTCCTATTGTTGAGGATGACGTAATCCATGAAGTAGCTATTTCCACGCCTTCTGGAACGAGCCGTGAACTAGAAAGGGGTACAGTAAAGCTGGTAAAGTCGGGGGATGCACTTACATCAGATCTGGTCACTTTAGAGTGCAGGGAGAAAAATAATCCAAACAGTGTGTACCAACAGGGAGGCCGTTCGTACGACGGAAGAGACTTTGAATCGTCCCCTCCCCTCTTTGTTTCCTTCACCTGTGATGAGTGCAATGCGGGTACCCCTTGTGTGTGCACGATGAAAACCCCGGAGACGAAAACGTGCAGGATCAAGTCCTACGAGATTGCCGGTGGAGAGCCTACAGCTGCCCAGCGTGCTGCCAGGTTCCTCTTGAAAACTACCTTTGGGCCGACGCAGGCAGAGATTGACAACTTCCCTGCTACCAACAAGGAATACTTTGAAGCCCAAGTTGCCAAGGCTGTTGGAAGCCACCGGCAATACTACCGAGAAAATTCGAATGATCGGAAGCTGTCAGCAACGGCAAGCGGAGATCTTGTTAAGCCCTGCGATGTCAAGTCTCGCTGGAGTCGGTACATTTTCAGCAACAGCGATGTTGGGGGTAGCTTTACAACGACCCCGGGCTCCCTCACTGTGACCACGATGTACGGGACAAAATCGACAGAATTGGGTATCACCCCTTGTGACAGCGCTGGGGCGCCACCTTACAACATTTGCGTTGTTGAAAACACAGGGGAAGACTTTGGAGGGCTAGTCTATTACGGCGAGGACTGCTCGTGCCAAATGGCAAATTTGAACATCACCTTGACAACGCCCCCGCCAGGAGATATTGTCGACAGCAGTGGTGATTTGGTAGATCTAACGCCTCCTGTGGTCGGAGCGGCGCTGTTGAACACTGTCGATGATGATTGCGTGCCTCTTTCGCATGCCAAATCGTATGCCTACATGAAAAAACGGAACTCGGACGACCACTGGTATTTGTACGACCCTCGCCAGCGGCTCCACGATAATGACTCGAGTAGTTCCCCTCCGACGAATGGGATGTGCGAAAGTGTCCAGAAAACGTTCCTAAATGCCCACAGTTGCGTCCCAGCTGCGAAAGAATGCTCGCCCCGCATGTACACGCGTGACGTTGAAATTATACTGACACCAGAACTCCTTAGAAAGTATTTCACCTTAAGTGGAATGCCAGTTCACTACATGACAGGCTTACGTCTCGACGAGGAGAAGAAAAATCAGTTGGCTTATTCTGACGCAGCGGTCTGTGAATCGAAAAGGGCGACTCGTTGGCTTCGAGAAGTCGGTGCTTGCGGCGGTGATGAGACGCCCGTAGGTGGCGATTTGGACTCGACGACGAAAGCGTTCTTGGCGAAACAGCTCAATGCCAGCAGTGCAAATGAGAATAATGACCAATTGACGGTGATAGATATCCCTGTTGCTAAAGATGAGGACGATTGTGTTCTTGCCAAGGCTGGCGTAAAAATCACTGTGGAGGAGGGAGACAAGACTTACTGCTATGAGCAAGTGCATGAACACACACACAATGTGTACGATTTTACGGCCTGGAGCGCCAGTCACCCTGGTAACGTTCAGGCTAGAGACGGATTTAGGTCAAACCCGATTGATCGGAAGGCTTGGGTTGAGGGAGTCACGGAGTTCCATTTTCCCTCTTGGCACGAGATGAGTAATTGGAGTACCCATCAGCGCTCTACGAGCATGTTCAGTCAATGGAAGATTGGAAAATTGTACGAAAAGATCAATTTCGCCGACCTTCCGACCTTCGCCCAGACGGCAGAGATCGCGGCGGAGGTTGGCTCTACGATCACGGCAGATAGGGTTGATGATTACTATGAGAGTTGCGGCTCGCCCTACGAGGTGGCCAATGATCCGGCCAAGGGAGCGCGCTATACCCTCACGAGTGAGGAAAAAGACCAGGTCAAATTTGCTAGCAACGAGCTTGACCAGTACATGGGCGGCGGTAGCTTCGCCCAAAACGGCAAATCGCAGGTCTGGCTTAACAAAGTGCTCAAAGGGGATGATCAACTGCGTCAAAGGGTAGCATGGGCACTCTCGCAAATTTTCGTCATTAGCGAGGACGGTGTGAATAAAGCTCGTGAGAATGAGGTGTTTCATACTTTCTACGATATCTTCGTTCGCAACGCGTTTGGAAGTTTCTTGGACATTCTGAGAGAGGTTAGCTACTCCCCCACGATGGGGATTATGTTGACTTTTTTGGAAGGCCAGAGCTTACAATTTAACCAAGCGAAGGGAAGCATGGTCTACCCAGATGAGAATTATGCTCGCGAGATCATGCAACTGTTCACAATTGGACTCTTTAAGCTGAACATGGATGGAACAAGGATGACCGACGAAAATGGAGAATTTATACCCACGTACACCAACGATGATATCATGTCTCTTTCGCGGGCCTGGACCGGTTTTACAAAAGGGGTCGAAAGAGGTAACATTGAGAACAGAGACGGGGACGGAACCTGGAATGAGCTCGATCCGATGAATTTGAACGAAATGAAGCGAGACAAGTTTCCTAAGAGGGGGCTCGACGGGCACTTTATCGGTGACGGTTACCCTCTCTGCAGGGACTTACCGTCCCGGCCGTTTTTGAAGAAGGGCGCCAAATATCGCTTCTTGGGGTCGTCCTACTACCCGGAACTCAAGATCAGACCGGGTGGCAATTTTGACGTTTATGACACACCAGGTTTGAAGCGCTTCAACGTCTCCTCGACCGACAGCAATCTGGGGAGGTTTCTCTATAATGATGGCAACTTCCATTCCATTGCTACTGTTACTGCAAACCTCGACTGTACCGACCACGAGTGTGACGTCGAAACTGTCAATGTCATCGAACTACTGATAAAAAACCAACCCCCGGCTTACTATGAGTATATTCAGGTCCCCTGCGTCGAATTCACCTTCTTTGAGGGAGGTCACATAGCCTCGAATAAAAACCTAAAAAACACATTTTGTGCGGATGCACGATTGCCAATGGCCCTAGGAGGGTGTTGCCACGGAGATGTGGATACTGCTCTCTATAGGAGGAAAAGAGTCAATCTCGTTTGTCGGGATACATACTGGAACGAACGAACGACGTGGAACAAGGTGGTGGAGCGATGTGAAGCAAAGGGCTTGACAGTCTGCCAAACGCACCTAGAGAGTGGGGGGGAGCATGCGGGCCCAGACGTTTTCAACTCTGCCATGGACGGGTCGTGTTTCCTGGATGACACTATCAAGCATTGGATGTCTACAGGATGTGAAACACAAGTTCAAGTCTTTTCAGACGGATCGGTGAGTGTCGTTCACCGAATGGATGAAAAGTCAACCCACGAGAATCGGATGTTTGAAGTGAAAGCTGAGAGTGCGACTTCGTGGAAAGTCGATTTTATGGTTGACGGTGATGCTATTGACTTCGATGTACCCGCTGGTTTGTACAATGCTACCGTGAACGACGACGAGATCGCCATTACAAATATGAATGCCTTTGACCGTGAGAAGCTCTACATCGGTGCTCCCGACCCCGAATCTTTCGACGTTGGTTTCTATTCGATCAGCAATACACTATCTACCCCAGATGTTACTGTTTGGACGGCGGCTGGGGAAGAGGGGGTTCTTTCTGCCTCAACCATTTTCGAAATCATTCCTTTCCACGGGGATACTCTCTACTATAAGAACGTGAAGTCAACCGTCTCTTTTGAGCTTGACGATTCTAAGGTCGTCACTTTCCGGAACACTCCCACTCTTGTCAGCGTTGTCGAGTTCAGCGTGCAGAAGGCGATGGACGAAACGGAAGCTGTGATCAAGCACTACTTCCACCACCCCAACACCGCCCCCTTTATTGCAGATTTTTTGATAAAGCGCTTCACGAGTTCGAATGCATCTCCCGCCTACACACTCGCCGTGGCAGAAGCGTTCACGGACGGAATATATGACGGCATCGGGGGAGGCTCTTATGGGGATTTGAAGGCGACGATGGCAGCGGTTCTGCTGCATCCTGAGGCAAATGCCGAGTCGTTGACTTTGGACCCAAACCACGGGAAGTTGCGAGAACAGTTGTTGAAGGTCGTTCAATTATTACGTTCTCTTGAGTTCAACCCAGACAACGGTCGCGACGAACCCTCTTTCAACGATATGACAACGAAGATTGGCATGGCCGCATACGAGTCACCTTCGGTGTTCAACTTCTTCCAGAACGATTACTCAGCAGACGTTGCCGCTGTCGCTAAGATCGTTGCTCCCGAGAGTCAGATTTTGTCGACCCCTACAGTGCTCGGCTACATCAACGGCGTCCTGAGCTTGTTCGAGTTTGGTTTTAGCAGCTGTGACTCGGGCTTTGGGATCAGAAACCAGAAAAACGGCGACTGTTGGAGAATTAGGAATGGAAATGAGGGCTTCAATAAAGAAGACTATTGGGGGGGGAGTGTGACCTTCGCCCCAAGCGGCGGGCCAGAAGTTTTGTTAGAAAAACTAGATCTATTACTGAATGGCGGGCGGCTGAGCGAGAAAAGTCGGGATGTGATTTTAAACGCCATGAGGGAGAGTGCTGGAGCAGGGAGGGATAGCTTGGTGACAGCTTTGGAGTTGATGGCGGCTAGCCCTGAATTTCAGGTTGAGAATGCCCTACATGAGCCACAATCAAAGCGTGAAGTGGGAGACACCACCACGGAGGAGGATGATGGCGAGATTTTCGACGCAGACGATTACAAGGCGATCATCTACATTTTTATGCCAGGCGGGATGGACTCGTACAATCTTTTGATCCCCCACAGTGAATGTACCGGAGAGTTTGACTTGCAGCAACAATATCAAGATGTGAGGACTGACGTGGCACTGAGCAAGGCTTCTTTACTGCAAATTGATGGAGAGGGTCAGGCTCAGCCTTGTAATAAATTCGGCATCAACCCCGCTGCCCCATATTTGAAGACGCTTTACGACGAAGGCGATCTATCCTTTGTAGCTAACATCGGGACTCTCATCGAGCCGCTGGCGGACAAGGACGAGTACAAGAACGCAAACAAGCAGATTCCCAATAATCTCTTCGCTCATAATTCTCAGCAGGTAGCCATCACAACTGCGCACGCACAGGATACCTCGAGCGCAGGCATTCTCGGCAAGATCAAGGACGCAATGCGTGCTTACAATAGCCAGGGGGGCAGGAAGGAGTCCACGCACAGCTACTCAATCGAGGGAAACCAACGCGCAGTTGTTGGAGAAGCTGGAATTTCACCCGGAGCAAAAATTATATCGAAGAATGTTGGTGTCATACCCTTCGACCAGCACAATGTGTTGCCGCACTTGAAGGAGCCCCTGCTGGAGTTAGTGAGCAACGTTAGCAAAGGAGTTTTCGCCGAAACTTGGGCAAGCATGGTGGAAGACTCGGTTATCAGTGCAGAGAAGCTTGCGAGCAAATTGGAGGATGGTGGGGAGTTGCAGCAAGAGTTTGCAGCCGCCCACACGGCGGATCCATCGAATCTGGCCAAGCAGTTGGAAAAAGTAGCCAATGTTGTGGCAGCCCGGAGTGTGTTGAAGGCCAACAGAGATTTGTTCGTCGTCCAGATTGGGGGTTTCGACACGCATAACGATGCCACGGAGACGCTGACTACGCTGCTTGGAGAAATCAACGAGGCAATGGTGAGCTTAGTCGAAGAGCTTAAGCTGCAGGGTGTATGGGATCAGACAACCGTAATATCTGCCAGCGAGTTTGGCAGAACTATGAACAGCAACGGCCTGGGAACTGACCACGGGTGGGGCGGTAACATGTGGCTGGCGGGGGGAGAAGTTGATGGGGGCAAGATACACGGACAATACCCTCGAGACATTAGACCCGAGTCATATCTTGATTCGGGCAGGGGAAGGATTATTCCGACTACTCCATGGGAAAGCATTTGGCACGCTGTCGCCCAGTGGTTCGGCGTCGAGGGCGGGGAAGTCATGCAACGCGTACTTCCCAACATCGAAAATTTTCCAGACATTTTTGGAGAGGGGGATATATACCAATAAAGGGTTTTAAAAATTTTGAACAATGTAACAATAACCACACACCCCCCTGTTTTAGATAATACTTTAGTTCTACTAAGGAAATCCTCGACCTGAAATCTGGATCTTCCCCCTTTTTTCTCCCCGGAAGTCTTGGAGGCATTATTTGTAATACAATTTTCTTTCATAATATTATATAAATATATAATGTAATTATTTTGAATCTATAGAATTCCAATAATTTCATAATATATATTATAATTTTATATATCTAAAAAAATTATTTTTTATTATTAAAAATAATAATGAATTTTGTGAATTTTTTGAAAATTATTTCATTCAAAAAAATTATATATATATAAATTTAGTATGATTAAAGAATATTGTTTATCAAACATGTATTTAAGTAAACGAAATTTCAATTTTTTCAAGCATTTTCTTGAATTGCAGCGTTTATTATTTATAATTGCAGCGTTTAATATTATTATCTAACAGGGGGGTGTGTGTGGTTATTGTTACATTATTATCCAACATTGGTTAAGGTAAGACAAGTTAACAACATGTCTAAATCACAATGTTGTCCGCTCTATTGCCATGGCGGCGGGCGTAGAGCTCCAGCGTTTAATAATTTATCTAACAGGGTTAGAGTTTAAAGTATTTCACCATTCTTTTCGATTTTTTTTTCATTTGCCTAAACAATCAATCCTGCTCGCGATTATTCCGCTACTTTTCCAATTTATCTTAGACACACACACAACACACAACACAACACAACACACACAACTCATCTACCCCCATCACCTCGATTCTGAAAAGCGTTGAGGATGTTCTTTTGGTTCACGGTCATTCCCACATTTAAAATGTCACCCTTTGTCATGAAAACCACTTTCCCACGTTCCGAAAGTCTCTTCTGTTCTTCATCGGTGATTTCCCCGTCAAAAGAGAAAATTCTGTAGTGATGTGTCACCCCACTAAATTTATGAGTGACTACATTTGGAGCCCCTGAACACAATCTCTCGCCAGGTTTGCATCCCATTTCGTCCAACAACGAGGCGATCATGGTTCCTCCAGCCCCCCTATCAGTTCCGGCTCCCCCAGTGTTGTCGACCAGTATTGACAAGAATTCGTACTGCCCTGCGAGCAAACCCTTCTCGGGCCTTTTGACCATGGCAAACTTATTTTCCTTGGTGAGAATAACAACGGCATAGCACTCTACCTTGGGAGGAGATTTCTTTGCTGCAGGAGGGATGAGTGCGTGAGCAGCGGTGCGTGCATCCGAGTTTGGTCTGATGAGGGACGAGCGAAAAGATGTTACAAAGTTCTGAATGCCAGTTTTTGTGCAGATTTCACACTGGCATGATGATGACGAAGTTGCTAGTGCCCCCAGCTCTTTCATGCCGGTTCCCAATTTGGTGCTCATGTACAAGTCTTTGAGGGGGTCTTTCTCGTCTATCCCTGAGCTCGTCTTTTGGCAGTAGGTCGCTCCCATTTCCATCAAAGCCTGGTTAATAATAGCCGGGTCCTCATCATCGCACTCGTCGATAAGTTGCTTTGCAAGCTTCCAGATGAGCTTGTGTGAGTTACCTGCCTTGCTATCGACAACAATGCCTCGAAGGCGGCTGATGACGCGCTGGACGTTCCCATCTACTACGGCCTCCTTCTTGTGATACGCGATGCTCGCTATTGCCCCAGCAGTATAGGGGCCTATTCCTCTTATTTTCTGGAGTTCCAGAATATTGTTGGGCAGGACGCCATTAAAATCAGCGACGACTTGCTGGGCACCGAGATAAAGATTCTTGGCACGCGACATGTACCCGAGGCCAGCCCAGAGCGCATTGACATTGTCAAAACTTTCTGCAGCGGCTAGAGACTGCACTGTGGGGAATTCTTTGATGAACTTTTCGTAGTAGGGGATCACTGCCGTGATTTTGGTCTGTTGGCACATGACCTCGGAGACCCAGGTATGGTAAGGAGTCACCTCAACTGTACCCCCGCCTTCAGCATCGCCCCTCCAGGGCAGCTTTCTCCTTTCCCCACTATTTTCCCACCAATCAGCCAGTGAATTGACCACATTCCTTGCCTCTTCTTTGCTGAAGTAATGGAAGCTCGAATCTTTGTGGTCCTTGAATGCGACAAATAGCTTAGCTTCTTCCGACAAGTCACTGCCAAACTCTTCTTCTTCTTCTTCTTCTTCTTCTTCTTCTTCTTCTTTCTCTTTGCCAGCTGCACTGTCTTCACAAGCTCTCTCTTCTTCCACAATGACATCTTCTCCGCCGGCCTTCTTGTCTACGTCCGTGTCGGCTTCGACGGGAAGTCTTGGAGCATCACTATTAGACATCCTCTTCCTCTTTTTAGTCATTACAGGGACATTCTCATCACTAGCGCCACCGTCCGTAGTGGATGAAGCAAGAAATAGAGGTTGTACAGACCCCCTGGGTGCCTTCTTGTTGTCATCTAGCAAAAATACAACATTCAAGGTGTTGCAGACAGAGCATTTCTCCCCCCGCTTCGAAAGGAAAGTAAAGTGATCGACCGTACACGCGCCACAACTCCACATGTTGGACGGCATCCTGAAAGCACCGACTGAGACAAAAAGGAGAAGGAGGAATCCTAGAAGAAGAGACGTCGTCACAGTGTGTGTGGACGTTTGACCACAATTAAACTTCACTAGCGCAATATTCTAAAGTTGGCCCGGAAAAACACAAAATTGCTAACAAAAAAACCCGGGAAGGGCAAAAAAGGAGCAACAAACCCGCGGATCCTGGATTTTTGTCCACTGTCAAGATAAAAGTCTAAAATGTTAACAACTGCACAATCTATCCGCAGTGCGCTCGTCCGCAATGCTGCACCAGCGGTGGGAGCCGTCAGAAACCTTAATCTCCAGTTAAGCATAAAAAAGCGCGCCCTCTGCCCGAAGTTGCCTCCCGTCGTACCCTGTGGCTGCCCCTGTGAATCTTTCCAACATCTCTCGCTGATGCCGCCGACTTGTTGTTTAAACTCTTTTTCTCGGGTGCGCCATTTTTGATTGCTGCCTCTATTCCTGTGGATCACCTTGGCTCGCTCCCTCAACAACTGCACGATTCACAATGCCAAACAATCTAGCTGGTTATAGTTGTCTCGTCTGTTTCACGCTCGTTTGTTCTCGCTCGTCTGTCTCTCGCCTTCCTATTGCTTTATCTACACCGAAATGCTGATATTTTGCTAACCCTTTACCCTTCTCTTTGTGTACCGTGCTGTTCACTGTCTAACTGTTCACACACAAACGCACATTCACATTCACACTCTTTTTTCTTTTCTTTTCTTCTCTTCTCTTCCCTTCCCTTTTCTTCTCTTCTTTTCTCTTCTCTTTTGTTGTCTCTCTCACTTCACTAGCGAGTACCAGGGAATGCAGAGAATGAAGTCATTTGACATTTCTGTCCCTGAGGGTGCTGTCGCGACGACACCCGCCGAGGCAGAGCACAGCTACAACACCATGCAGGCTTCCACCGGCGCCGACGTTGTCATCAAGGCCCAGGTCCTCTCCGGCGGCCGCGGACTGGGCACCTTCAAGAACGGGTTCAAGGGAGGGGTTCACATGGTCACGAGGCCCAACGAGGCCAGTGAGTTTGCCAGCCAGATGTTGGGCCAAGAGCTCGTAACCAAGCAGGCTCCCAACGGCATCATCTGCGAGAAGGTTTACTTGATGGAGAGGGTCTACATGCGCAGGGAAATGTACCTCTCAATTTTGATGGACCGCGCTTCAGACGGTCCCTTGTTGGTGGGCTCTCCCTTCGGAGGCACCAGCATCGAGGATGTGGCCGCTTCCAACCCTGACGCCATCTTCACCTCCCCGATTGACATCACCAAGGGCCTCACGGATGAGCAGGCCACCTCCATGGCCGTAAATCTTGGCCTGGATGTGGGCACCCCCGCCCACGACAAGGCCAAGACCCTCATGGCCAACATCTACAAGATGTTCATCAGCTGTGACTGTACCCAGCTGGAGCTGAACCCTGTTGCTGAGACCCCCGAGGGTGACGTCAAGGTGTGCGACGCCAAGATCAACTACGACGACAACGCGGCCTTCCGCCAGGGGGAGATCCATGCCGGGCGCGACCTTACCCAGGAGGACCCTAGGGAAGTCGAGGCTTCCAAATACGACCTCAACTACATCGGCCTTGACGGGAATATTGGCTGCATGGTCAACGGGGCCGGTCTTGCCATGTCAACCATGGACATCATCCAGCTCAAGGGCGGGTCTCCCGCCAACTTCCTCGACGTCGGAGGGGGAGCCAACGAAGAGCAGGTGCAGAAGGCCTTCGAGCTCCTCAACAGCGACGACAACGTGCAGGCCATTCTCGTCAACATCTTCGGCGGAATCATGCGCTGCGACGTCATTGCGGCCGGAATTATCGCTGCTGCTAAGCAGATTGGGATGAAGAAGCCCATTGTCATCAGGCTCCAGGGAACTAATGTGGAGGAGGCCAAGAAGCTCATTGATGGCTGTGGCTTCAAGATGATTCTCGCTGATGACCTTGAGGATGCTGCTACCAAGGCAGTTGGTGTTGCCGACATTGCCAAGCAAGCGGAGGAGCTCCACTTGGGAGTGAAGTTTGAGGGCTTTGGGCTCTAGGAAAGTGGAAAAGTGAAGAAAGAGGCTTAAGCGCAAATAATACAAAATATAAAACTGAAGGGAAGGCCAATAAGGTTTTTTTTTTTGTGTGTGACGCACCACTTCGCTAATTTACCACTCGTCTTATTCCCTCTTTCACCCCCCCTTCACTCGTTTTCAAATCGACAACGAATTCGGCGGCCTCCTTAACTATTTGGCCAGCAGCATCGCTGCAAACAAAAGATCTCCCAGCTGCCCTAAGCATCTCGATATCATTTTCTGCATCTCCTATCGCCAGCACATGATCTAAATCACCTATCAAAGTCCGAAGGCCCGCTTCCTTGCTGCCGTCGGGAGGAAGAACTTCAAGCATTGTGGGCAGTGCTTGCGTAATGGAAAAATCCTTGTCTTTTCCTAGTGCCTCGGCAAGATCGTTTCGTAAACTCTTCACTCTATCCGCAGCTGCGAAAACAATCAGCTTGTTCACTTCGAGATCATCAAAATTTAGCGACTCTGACGCTTCTACGACGGGCTCCCCATAAAACCGGCTCAATCCCACAGTCTGTTCCCTCCCTTCACAACCTTTCCAGGAAAAAATTCGATTTTCGCAATAAGCAACGAGCTCGAGTTTGTCGTTGTCGTTATTTTTTTGCTTCTCCCTCACAAATTTCTCGACCCGTTTCACAACACAAGGTGCTAATTTGACACTGCGTAAAACCTTCCCTTCTTTATATACCACTAAACCCTGCAAAAAAACGCCGTTTAAACTTTTCAGAAAGTCTTTGTCGATTACGTTACCTTGCGAAAGGCTGCGGATTGCCCCTTCCCGGGTTTTCCCCGTTGCCAAAACCCATTCGATTTTCCCCTCAGAGTGAAGGTCGCGGAGATATTCCAGCGATGGGGCATTTGGTTTTTGGGTGTTCGGTGGAATTAAGGTGCCATCAACATCAGTGGCAATGTGAGTAATTGTTGGGTGATTACGTTGTTTAAGTCTTGGTGATGACACTCTCCACGGTGTCAGAATGAAGCCAGAAATGAGTGGTAGAAGCGAAACGTAGAAAAAGCGCATTTTAGTGTTCGGTAGACTATTTAAATGGCATTTATGCAAATTGGTACTTTTTTTCACCCTCACAGAAGATGTAACAATTCAACCACCGTATATACGACGGAAACGCAGAAATAATAATACAAAACCACACATCGATCCATGAAGACTGTTTATTGGGCGGTTTTGCTTCCCGCCGTGTCTTCTGGCTTCTTTAATGGTCTGCCTCTCTCGATTTTTCCTCGTAATGAAGGGGGTGTAGTTCTCCAGTCAAGCAGCGATGTAGAGAGCCGTGTTGAGCGGTTCAGGAGTGCTGTTGGGTACGCCAAGGTGAGTTGTAATTGCCGGTAGGTGGTGTGTTTCAATGCCTGCTAACACTGCACTGACAAAAACATTGATGAAATTACTTATGACCGATGCTTTTCCACGTGGTCGACAATAATGTCGGAATCAAATTTTCACCGATACAAACGACGAACGAACAATGACGAACGAACAACGAACGAATCACCACTCATCCACAACAACAGAGTCTGGAAACAGGGTTTGAAGGCTGCCGGACCTACACTGAGGAGACCGATCCCCAAGTCCAGGGTTGTATGCTCGTGAAGGCTGCAATTGACGTTGCAGCTAAACGCGATCCAAACAAAACCCTTTTTATTCAAACTGTCACTGAGATCGCTGAGAGCCTCTCGCCTCTCTTTGCAGAGAATATAGAGTGGTTCTATGCCTTCAAACACATTCTCGAGCCCGAGAGGTTTATCCAGTTCAGGGTCCCTTGGGTCGATGACAAGGGGCGTACGAGGATCAACAGGGGCTATCGCGTTCAGGTGAGTGTCTTTACAAGCGTCGTGACTGTGTTCTTCCTTTGCTAACCACCAACTGCTACTACTATGCCCTTGGCCTTTTTTAGTTTTCTTCTGCACTCGGACCATACAAGGGTGGACTACGATTTCACCCTTCTGTAACAGCCGACACTGTTAAGTTTCTTGGTTTCGAACAAATCTTCAAGAACAGCCTGACTACGCTAGCTCTTGGAGGGGGGAAGGGGGGTAGCGACTTTGATCCAAAGGGAAAGTCCGAAGGCGAGGTGATGAGATTTTGCCAATCATTCATGACAGCATTATATACGTACATAGGGCCGTCTAGGGACGTCCCGGCGGGAGATATCGGCGTGGGAGGGAAGGAGATCGGTTATTTATTTGGGCAGTACAAGCGGCTGAATCAGGGGAACTTTGAGGGAGTGCTGACAGGAAAGTCAGCGGATTGGGGGGGGAGCAACATGCGACCGGAAGCTACTGGCTATGGGTGCGTTTTTTTCGCGGAAGAGGCCATGAAAGATTTGAGGAAGAAGGAATTGAAGGTGAGTGGAGTGGGGTGGAGTCAGCACATTACACGAGCTGGACCTGGACCTAACCCTTAAGCTACGCTACGCTAAACCTTCGCCAATGCAGGGAATGAAGTGCGCAGTGAGCGGCAGCGGTAATGTCGCACAGTTCGCCGCAGAGATGTTGCTCAAAGAGGGGGCTACCGTTTTAACCTTTTCAGATAGTTCCGGGACTATCTACGAGCCCGATGGCTTCAGCAAGGACCAGTTGAGGATTTTGATGAAATTAAAGCAGAAGTCACGTGGCGCTCGAGTGTCAGATTACTGCATCAGTTCACCGTCTGCCAAATACTTTGAGAAGCGCAAGCCTTGGGGAATCGTTGAAAGCTTGGATCTCGCTTTCCCATGCGCAACGCAGAACGAGATCGGAGAGAGCGACGCTCAGGATCTTGTTGACAGGGGTTGTATCGGTGTCTTCGAGGGCGCTAACATGCCGACTACACCAGAGGGAGTGCACGTGCTCGAGTCTAACAAAGTAGTCTTTGGTCCAGCAAAGGCAGCTAATGCGGGGGGCGTGGCAGTGAGCGGATTGGAAATGGCCCAGAATGCACAGCAAGTTACATGGAGCAGCAATGAGGTCGAGACAATGCTGAGGAAAATAATGAAAGACATATATAAACAATGTGCTGAGTGCGCTAAGACCTACTGGGAAGCAGATGATTTGAAAAGTGGAGCAAACATTGCCGGATTTTTGAAGGTTGCAGCAGCCATGCGAGAGCAGGGAGCTGTTTAATATATTAGAGAAGCACTGAAACACTTTTCTGTATGTATTTGTGGAGTCGACCCGTATTTTACTTCTTTCGATTCAACAAACAAACAAAGTTAAGGTAGCTTTTCTTCAAAAAAGAAGGCGAGTTTTTACCTTTAAATCGTGCTCCTCCTCTCCATTCCATTCCATCATTCGTAACAGAAAAGTCACATTATTGTACAAATGTCATCCTTCCCGACAACTTTCCCATCAACGACATCTCCGGTCTTCACAGGCTGGCAATCAGTGAACAGCAGCGGCGTGTCCTTGTCGAACTCAGCGAATAGCCAGATATCGTCGCTGGCTGTCCCGGTAGGGACGGCTTTACCGCTCAGGCGATCAATGTGTAAATGAATCTGCCAAAGTGTGATATGGTGTCAGAAAGGAGAAGAAAAAAAAGAAGCTGCGTAGTACCACCTTCCTCACCTTGGCAATGTCCTTCTTGAGCTTATCCTTCTCTTTCTCCCTCCCCTTGATCTCCTCCTCCAATCGCCCCTTCTCGCTCTTGACGAGCTCGCATCCCAGCAAAAGGCTCCCGCTGAGCTGTTTCGCCTGTGTTTTCTTTTCTGGGTCGGCAATAGGGTACCACTTGTTACCGCTTTCGCCCATTTTCTGCAGCTGGACAGTGACACAGCCAACAAAATCGTCGTTCCCAAAACTCTCTGCATCCATGAGGTTAAAAGTGACAGTTGAAGGTAGAGAGGTGAGGGAGGGGAAGGAAAAGGAAGCATTGAAGATTGGATTTCTCGAGTTGGGAATTACTTTCGTTCTCAGAGTAGAAGGAGGGTTTGGAGAACTGAGTGAAATTAGTTGTGTTAGTTAGCGTAACCACGTATCTTCTTATTGACATGTTCTCTTGCCTGAACTCACCAGTCTGCTGGACTAACGAGAATCTCCACGTAAGGATCACACTTCCCACTGTACCAATCCATCTTGGGCAAATCCTTTCCCTCTTGTATCATGAGTTCCAATCTCGCGGTGCTCTCCCCATCTTTTGTCCTCCCTATCCCAGATTTATCGACAGTGTCGCTCGTTCTTTTTCCTAGATCGGACTGCAGATCTTTCAATGCCGCCTCGCAGTTACTCAAGGCAGACTCCTTACTTGAAAGTAAAAGAGAAAGCTTTTTAATTTTTCCATCTTTGTGTGGGTCTTCTGCTTCTGCCTGTTGGTGTTTCCCGCCTTCCGATGTAGTGCTTGTCGTAGAACCTGTTGCAGGAGGAGGGGACTTCTCAGGGGAGGGAGAAGGACCATCTGAATCCTTCTCCAGCTTCTCCTTCTCTTTGCCTACGGCCCCAGTCTTCCCTTTTTTTCCCATTCTCCGATCTGTTCTTACTTAGACGGTGCAGGTATCCTTTTTATGCCGCTTGCAGAACTTGTCTATATCTTTCTTAAAGGATTTTTAAACTTTTTTATTTAATTTTCATCTTAAATATTAACTTAATACTCTGTTAGTTTCTCTTGGTAAACTGTCTCTCCAGTAGTCTCGTAGTCTCTGAGTAGTGGAGAACATAGCCGTCTTCTTAAATTAATCACAGACCTCCTCAAAACTTGTGCGCTGCGGCCCTTTCGATCACTTCAGACATATTTCCTTCTGTGATGGCGTAAGTTGTATATATGTTCGTCTCTAATGAGTGGTTGTGGATACTTCGACTGTGGTATAAATGCTGGGGATACATCGAATGTGGACTATCTCTTGCAAGATGTAAGTTGCATCTTGATTAAATCCTGCCATCATCCATCAAAACAAAACAAAACAAAACAAAACAAAACAGTTCAGTCATTTTAACAAGGTATCCTTTCAACGTGCACTTCTTTTTCTTGGTTATTTTTTCTTACGAGTGGTTCCGTCTTCGCTTATGGCCCGTCATTCCTCCCTTTTTCCCTCGCTTTCCACTTGCTGCCCGCTTCATTCCTCGTTTGTCAGATTTTTGTCGCTTGTCCACCAGCTTAACCCCCTTGGCCCCTTTGGACCCCTTCTTGGCAACTACGTAAGTTTTTCCGGGCTTGCTATCGTTCGCACTGCCCTGGCCCCTGAGGGCCTTGCTGACAGCCTTCAACTTGGCAGATTCTGTCATATCTGCATTGTTGGCCACAGCTTCAGCTTTCTTCTTGGCTGCCTTGAGCTTGACGCTTGCCCTTTTCTGCTTCCTCGCTCGCGCCTCGGCCACCTTTGCAATGGGCTTTGAGGCGAGTGTCTGGAATTGCGCTTTCATTTTTGCGACTAGTGCTGGTGGGACCGGTAACTGGGGTCTATAATTGCGCGTCTCGTCATCTACGAACCAGTCAGGCAAATCTTGAGGATCGTTGTTGCTGAAACGGTTGTAACTGGCATCTACCAGCGCCTTGGCTTTAGTCTTTCTCAACATCATTGTCCCAAGCGCGAGCGTCCTAGCGTGGTCATCACTGTCGTAGTCCTCGTTTTCGCTGTCATAGGTGCGGTCATCATAGACGGGTAATGAGGCCTCATCTTTGCTAGCAGGGACTATTTCGAATCCGTCCTTCTCATTGTTCGTGGCGTTACCCCTTAATCCCGCTTTCAGCTGTCTGCGTGCCTCCATCACCCGCTTCCGTTGCTTCTCACTCATTCCCGCCAGCTCCACCTCGGATTTTGTCATCCCGTCCTCCTCTTCGTTGTCCGCGATCTTCTCACCAGCATCGTCTCTCCGTACAACTTCGAACCCTTCATCTGACTCCTTCGTTTTCTTGGCTTTTTTTCGCTCGTTCCTGTCACGTGCCTTCAGGCGCTTCTCGTGGCGCTTCTGCTTGTCTGTTTTTGGCATGCTGTTTAAGATAGCTTCGGGGTCAATTTTCTGTTTTTTGCTTTCTCTGCTTTCTGACTCTGGCGATGTCGACGCGTCGTCATCGTTATCACCGTCGTCGTCACTGCTGTCGTTATCATCGCTGCTATTTAATTCATCTTTGCCGCCATCTTCATCATCGTCATCATCATCATCATCACTATCATCTCTCTTGATTTGATCAAACAAAGGATTGCTGAACCACCTCTGCGCCTTTACACTTCTCGCGTCGCCTGCCTTTGTCACAGTGTGGATCAGTGGGTTCTGCGATGGCTTTTTTCCCCCGTCTGCACCATTAATATTGTCACCAAAATCGTCGCTATCGCTGTCGCTATCGCCGCCCTCTTCCTCACTATCACTGTCACTGTCACTGTCACTGGCATCGTCGTCCTTCACGTATCCCCCCTCGCCATCGTACTTCTGCTCTCCGTCATTCAACAGATTCGCGTAAGCTATTGCTTCGTTGCCAAGCTTCATTTCCATCATCTCCAAGTCTTCGTGGGCCTGGTCGGAAGCCTTTTGCCGTAAAAGCTTCTTGGAGCGCTTCTGCAACTTGCTGTTGTTCTTGTGTTCCGTATTTTTTGTGCTTTTCAAATAAACGTCGTAGGCGTTGTCAAGCTCTCTATCGAGGCGATAGGAATACCCGGTCTTTGGGTCAACATCGTCCTCGCTCTCGCTGCTACTGACTGCACTGTCCTCGCCGTTCTCCCCGTATCCCATCACCTCCCCGCTCTCCTTCGACAGCTCCACCTCCTGGACTCGCTCGAGGCCCTTCTTGTTCTTAATCTGGGCCAGGCTAAAGACTGACTCGCCATCTAGCGCGTGCTCGTTCGCCGACTCAAGGTGCATACCATACGCCTTTCGCTGCCTGAGCTTGGCAAGTTTCTCCTTCTCCTTCTTCTTTTCACGCTTCTTCTTCCGCAATTTCTCAAGCCTAACTCGATCGATTTCGTCGAGAATTTTGTTTTCTTCCTTGCCGCTGTTGCTATCACTGTCGCTGCCTCCCTCGCTGCCCTCAGCTGAGTCAGAGTCAACAGCTTCATCGCCCATACTCGTTCCGTCCTCATCAGCGCCATCTTTGGCAGCAGCACGATCGCGCAGCTCCTGCATCTCCAATCTCCAAACGAGGAGCGATTTGAAGTCGCTCTTTCCAAGCACTTTCAAATCGGAGAGGCACAACTTGATCTCATCGGTTGTCGCCTTTGCCTTCAAGTAGAGGTCACATGAAGCGTCGAAGCGAAATCCGGTGAGATCGCTGAGCATCTTGATTGGGTCGTCCGAATTGACAAACTCAGTAATTGTCTGGATTCGGCGATGGGCCGCGTCCATCTTTTCGAAGTCGTAGCCCTGCCTCTGGCGCTTCTGCACGCCGTAGTTCTTGTGAAAAATATTGACCGGACCGCTGGCGTTGGGGTCGTCGTCAGCCGAAATCTGCTCAAAGACGTGCTTGGGATCGAGTATCCTGGGATCAATTTTGGTTGGTTCCAAGTAGTCGAGGCAAACAAGGAAAATTTCAGCAGATTGCGCTCGAGATGAAGCGGGTTTCACGGCTTCGACTCTCTTAAAAAACTGCTTCAGAACCCACAAAAGGCTGTTGTAGTCCGCCGATCGGTAAACCTTGGTCACAAAGGTTCCACCCCTCTTGAGGTGTTCCGTGGCGCATTTCAAAGCCAACAATACAAGCTCATTCTGCTCGTACGAATCCTTATCGTATGAGGCTCCAACATTTGGTGCTCCGTCGCAGAGAACGACGTCGGCCCCAATATTAGCCAGCGTACGCTTGATTAGCGCCCGACAGCTCTCCGTGGTGATGTCGGCCACCAGTGTCTCAACATTCCGGATCTTCCTGATCGGGAGGAGATCAACACCAAGAACAACGTTATCCGCCTGGCTACTCCCCCCTCCCTTCATCGTTTTCGCAGCCACCTGGCACCATCCACCGGGTGCGGCACATAAGTCGATACACACGCGAGCATTCTGCAGGAATTGATATTTCTTGTTGATCTGAATGAGCTTGAAAGCAGCACGAGAACGATACCCCTGCTCTTTTGCCAGGGTGTAGTACTTGTCCTTATCGTGGTGTTTCTTACGCTTTCCACCGCGTGCAGCCGCAGCAGAGGAGGCAGATGTGCTCATCCGCGCTTTTTATTCAGGATTGGGGAAGAGAAAAGTGGTGGAGGAGGAGAGGAGAAGCTCGACAGGAGGAGGAGATTCGTCAGTTTTACTAGGATTTAATTGGATGTTGATATGTCGATAGCTTGAGTAGCTGGACTATACACTTTTAATTACTCAAATATACGAAATTGGTTCAAAATGAAAGCGGAATATGTATGGTAGGCTCGCACAGAAAATGAACCCTACAGCCTCCTACGGGAAAGTTCGCGTAATTAATAATTCCCATCTATTTTTCGACGATAACTACTGAGTAACTCACGGACTTAAGATATGGTAACGACCGCTGCTCTACTCCTTGGCATTCTCTTCCTTACTCCGACCACCTCGGCATGGTCTGGGTCCTCCAGTGGGTCCTCCAGAGCACCTTCACGCCGAGCTTTCTTTGCTGGAGTTGGATCTATTGCAACTACTGCTGCCGCAGCTATATTGCCTTGCGAAGCGTCTCTTCTCGACGAGTATGGTACCTCAGCAACTAAGATTGAACAGAAGCCTACTGTGAGCAAAGCTGCACAACTGAAGCCCAAGAATGGAGCCGGTGTCGACCCGAATTTGCGCAGTAACTACTATTACCCCACAGCAAAAAAGAGATATCTCCCCCGGATCAAGAAGGCAAGTGACAACATCCCGATAGCTGCGAGTATGGTCGGGGTCGAGGACTGGGAAGAAGTCGGCGACTTTGTGAAGTTAAGTGAAGACGCCATTCTTCCCATGCAGCTGTATGCATCTTCGCTTACGGGAGGGGGGACAAACGTGAAAGTAGCCAACGCGGGTGTACTGAAATCTAGCGCTGCCAACTTTGAGAAAGCACAGAAATGCTTAGCTAAAGTTGTTCAGAAGAAAGACAGAGAGAGCGCCAGCGGCGCTTTGGAAAAATTGAGCACCAGTATGTTGGAGTATAGGACAGCAGCCGGTTTGCTAGGGCCAGAGGGCGGCGGAGACCTGCCGTCGATCGATGAAATCAGGAGGAGCGCCTGTCGAGTCCAGGGAAGGACTTTTGAGAAGACAGTTTTAGCTAGGGACGCGCGAATCAAGGAGGGTTATATTCGCGAAGATTACCAAGCCCTACTTCGAAAGAAGGGTATCACCAATGGAGGATTGGGCAAGGCGGATGTGAGGGACCTTTTGAAATCCAAGGGCAAGGGGATTAGTGATGACAAGGAATTTGCGGCAGTTTTCACAAAGTTTGCGCCGCGGGGAGAGATGGACGAGGACCGTTACATAGAGTTCGCGCAGCAATATTTAAAGTAGCAGTAGGGACCGTGTGACGTTTAATATTTCGTCAGAGAACAACAGCAACAATAAACGACAATTGTCAAAAAATAGAAACCTGAAATAAATGAGGACCAAACTAAAATCTTTAACCCTGCAATATCAGAACAGTGGATCTTAAGGAGATCAATGAATTCCGTCTCAAGCCGTATTAAGCTAGCCTCTATGGAGTACTTGATCTGTTCCTTGTTCAGCTTGCAGAAAGTACCGTCATCGCCGCGGAGCCAA
>ERZ651776.1925-NODE-1925-length-23818-cov-7.039046_pt1 | contig 23818 bp, 22 predicted proteins | sample MGYA00514761_ERZ651776 | MGnify/ENA metagenome assembly ERZ651776 | reverse complement strand
AAATAAAATTGATTATTTAAAACGTATTAAATATGTTGTAAATAATGGCGGTGGATATGCTCGCCAAGCAGAATCCGCACGAGCGCGACGGACACATCTACACGATTGACGGCGAGGACACCACCATCAACAAATACGAGGAGGCGCGTGTATGGTATGACGCAAATTGGCCGTGTTGGACGTGTCGTGGATACGATTATCCGGAGAATGTCGTGGAGCACACGACCAACTGGAGAAAAGTAAATGATGAAAATGGTGGAACGTATGAATGTTTTACAAGAATTAATAAATATGAAATAATTAAACTATAAAAAAAAGTTTTAAATATATATTTTTTATTTAAAATAATAAATATATATATATGAATGAAATTATAACAAATACTCCATCACTAAATAGTAACAGTATAAGCGACGTGGTATCGAATAATTCATTAAGTATGAATAATTCAATTAGCGAATCATTTAATTTTCAACAACTAATTAAGTATGGATTAGTTGTAATTATTTTAGCATTATTAGGATTTAATTTATTTTCACATTTAGGTAATTTAACAGATAATATAAGAGACTTTATTTCTCCTATAACAAACATAATTGGTAATAAGACAGGAAAGGCATTAGAAACAACAACATTAAACACTGCCCAAGGAATAAAAGGTATCGGCAATGTTACCGGAAATATAATAGAAAGTGGTGTGGGTCTCGTTAAACATGGTTTGGACGGTCCAAAAAATGATACTACGCAAATATCAGATCCGTTAATAGTGGACGAGGAACCCGAACCAGATACAACCGATAGTGTCATACAAACAACGCCCAAAACAGGAACCGGTTATTGCTACGTTGGCGAAGATCGGGGTATAAGAAGTTGTGTTAAAATAAATAAAAATCACAAATGCATGTCCGGCGATATCTTTCCCACAAGAGATATATGTATTAACCCGAATTTAAGACATTAAAATAATATTTTTCATACTTATGAATCCTTTTTACAATTTGGATTACCTTTACTATAACCCAAATAAGAAATTTTATTTGCGTTATCAATATTTTTAAGAAGTTGTATTTGTCTTTGTTTTTCGGTTAAACCAGTATCTTCCACATTATTTGTATTTTCAATCTTTTTTAAATCGGGTGTCCCTTCATCACGCCCCCAAGTTCTTACTAAATTATAAGTTTTACAATCCGACATTATATTATATATTATATTATATAATACATTGTATAAATTAACTATAGTTATTAATGTTCATTAAAATACCATTTAGTTGAAAGATATTGTGGCTTACTTGTGGTAATGTCATTTCCTTTTCCACTACTATAAATCTTAAGATTAGGACCTAATTTCACGATTTCGTTAATTTTACCAAGTCCAATCGCATTATCAAAATAACGTAATTCAGAGGTGTAACCCGAAAAACCACCATTCATTGAGGAAAAAACATTTCCATAATTTTGTCTTGCAACACCATTTAGTGTGTGTCGTTTTGAAAGAATACCATTAATATATACATCTAATTGTTGTTGGTTATTAAGACGTATAATTACATTAATCCACTTATTTATGGGAATATTCTTTATTACAATATTATCATTTATTTCATCAAAAGTGTTCATAACAATTTCTAAATTATTTACATGCGGAGTAATATATAAACCTGGCGCATTAATTGGAGATATTTTGCCTTTATCGTCACCTGTTTGTGTTATACTATCATTTCCTTTATGGAAAACATGCTTATATTCTTCTTTTTTGTAATTATTAAATTCGTCAATGTACATCCAGATCGACCATGTGAATTCCATACCTTTTTTTTGATCAACAGAACGTAATATTGGAATAGAATTGTCTAATGATGGATCTTGTGGAATATTAATACTCTGCTTTGCGTTGTTTAAACCCTTCATAAGTATTGGATCTTTAGATGGAGATAAAAACCATACTAAAATACTTGTTCCTATCCGCAGAAGTGAAACAAAAATAATAATTACGAATAATAAAAAACTAAATTTTGCTATAATACTACTGCTATCTAAGAAATCTTTCGATACTTTAATAAGAGAATCTAATGAAGATGTCTTCTTAATCGTAGGATCAGATAAAGGAAATTTATTAGTATCTGAACTATCGCTCATAATATATATAATATTAAAAGATAATATATATTATTTCTTTGAAATGATCAAAATATAATCTATATCTGAAATTCACCGGCAACCTCGTTATCTTTGAGGAATTGAAAGCGGAGTTTATATTTATTAAAAATATTACCTAATGCGCCACCACCATATCCTTTTTTATAAATATCATAAATTTGTTGCGGATTACTTGGTTCATCCCAATATTGGAAATTAGAGGTCCATCCATTAAATCCGCCCTTGGGTGTAATTAGAACTGGAGAATTTTTATTTATTTTAGGAGGACCAGGTAAGACACAAGTTTTGTGCAATTTACCATCAACATAAATATCTAAAGTTCCGTTTTGCAAACTAATTGCTAAATTAATCCATTTTTGTAAAGGAAAATTCTTAACATTGCAAGTGTGTGATACACTTGTTGTTGAAGTTCCTGTGGTTTCGCTTGTAGGATAGCAATCCATTACAATATCAATATCATTTTGCATTGCTCCTAAAGTTATTTTGGGACAATTATTTGCACGATCTAATAAAATTTTTTTATGACCGAATCTACTATTCCAATCCCTAACATAAAACCATAGTGAATATGTAAAATTCGATGAATTATTAATTTGTTTTAAATCTTTTGCTTCTACAGTGGTCTCTTCCCAGCCGTTTTTCATGCTTGAAATTTTATTAGATGGATTTAATATTTGTATAACAGCATACAATAATACTAAAAGTAATACCACAAAAATAATCTTAGTTAACATATTTATATTATACTATTAGAAATTATATGATATTATTTTTTAATTAATATTATTTTTTAATTAATATTAATTTTTTATTAATATTAATTTTTTATTAATATTATATTTATTTAACACCATTCCAAAGTTTCTAAACCAAAGTATTATCTTTATTATCTTTAGAAACTTTATCTATTTCATTTACTGTAAATATCATAGCTATATTTAATTTCACCTTTTGTTAATATTCTATTAAAAAACGTTACATTTTTTATTCCACCTTCTAACCCGTCTGCTTCTCCAATAGTAATCTTTTCATAACTCATAAGAGGGACAATATTAGATTTAGAAGAAACTAAATTCCCGTTAAGAAAAACATCCATATATCCGCCGTCATAATTGACAACAATGTTATTCCACCGTTGGTAAGGAATATTTTTACTCAAATATATTTCTGTTAATTCTTTATTTTTTATTTCTGTTTCAATTCGTAAACTATTTGTAGCAATATTAAATGATATTTTTGGCTTATTACCATAATTCAATATATTAGTGTATTTGTTATTTTTTTTACTCATGTTTGGTGGTTGAGGATTTAAATTAAACCAAGCAGAGATTGAATAATGGTAATTATGTATGTTATTATCACTAAATTTTGTATGTAGTGTATCATCGCCTTCTGGAAATTGTTGTTCGTTATTAAGATAAATTGGGCGTTCTAATAATTTAATTCCATCATGAGACATAATCAATTTGAATAAATGGGGTATTGCGAAATATGAAGTAATTAATATAAATTCAACAATAAAAATATTCCAGAATGGTTTAAACTTATCTTCTTTAATTAATTTTTTTTCGTTAGTAACTGTTGGTTTTATATAATTAACGTAAATATTTGTAATTTTTTCTAAAATTTCATTAATTTTTTTCAAAATTTTATTATCTTTATTATCTTTATCTTTATTTTTAAAATATCCCTTTATTAAAAATAACGCACCAAATATAATGCCAATTAAAATCATTGATGAAATTAAAAATGAAATAAATGCACCCGCACTGGGTATATTCTTAATAATATAAATAATCGCTATTACAAAAGCAAGTATTGTTAAAATAGTAACAACGAATGTAGAAAAATTTTTAAATAATTTCCCTAAATTTGGAGCTGCTCTTTCTTGATATTGGTCGTTAAATAAAAAACTGGTTAGGTCAGAATATTTAAAGTAATATTTTTTTAAATATAAAAAATAAATTATGCTGATAAAGAATATAAATAACAGAAATAAATAACAAGCAACCGGATAATTAGTGCTAATATCCATAGGATTCCATCTAAATAATATTAAAATAATCGAGTAAAATACAACAAGTTCCCATAAGATAAACCTGTTTTCTTGTGTAAAAAGTTTTTTTATAAAATTAATAATTTTATTTATAAAAGTAATATTTGTTTCCATATATTAATTAAACAGAAAACAATTTATAAATTTTCAAATGCAGTTTTTTTTCCATGACAATCTCTACATAATGCTACTAAATTATCCACATGGTTAGAACCTCCACTATCCAATCTGATTTTATGGTCAACTTCGAACCACGCAGGTAATTGTTTTTTACACCCACCACACGTCCATCCTTGTTCAGCAGCAACATATTTTTTTTTAGTTTCGCTAACGGAACGTTTGGTAGTCTTTTTACCTGAATTTAGAATCCGTTTTTCTTGCGAACTCATATTAGAAGATTGCATTTGCACATTTTGTGGTGTAAACGATTCGCTAATACCATTATAATTTTTCGAGATATTTAATAATGGCGATAATAAATCCCCCGCTTCCTTATCTATTGGCATAAATTTAATAATACCATTTGCGTTTTGTAATAAACTTTGGGATTGTGATGGATATTTTTTTATAAATGCGTAAGCAGATATGCCAGCAAAGGCAATACCGCCCATTTGATAATATTTTTTCCATGATTTCAATATTTTAACATATTTTCCATCATAATAAGTATTGACTATAAAAAATATTGTTAACGCAAAAATTAAAAATTCAAATTTCATTATATAAAAATATATTATATTATTTATTATAAAAATAAATACTAATAACAATCAACAAAAACATAATTCCCATAAATATAAATTTTTCTCTCTGTTTTTTTTCTTCGATGTTTTTATTTTGTTTTGGTTTATAGTTATTATAATATTGTTCCATTGCTTCGTCGAGTGTGATCTCGTCTTTATTACATAAAATGTTTATTTTGTTATGAATAAAATGCATCCACTTTATAAATGATTTTCTCGAGTCAAGATAAGGTTTTACTGGATATTTGTCTAACAATTTACTAAATGAATTACCTATTTCACTTACCGGTATAAATAATGGTAGATTATGAATAAAAGTATAATATTTTTTTTTCGTTACATCGTTCGGTTTAATTGGATATGAAATCGCCAGCGTATGTAAAAAAAACCAATAATGTGGACCCCAGACATCTGGATCTAAAGCCATTATAATAAATGATATAAAAAATTAAGTATAAAAACATAAAATATTTAATAACAGTAATATGAATGGAAAACAAAATAATTTTTGTAATAATTGTGGTAAGTATGGACATGTATTTAATCAATGCAAACATCCAATTACCAGTATAGGATTTATAGTTTATAGAATAAATAATGATAACAAAGTGGAATATTTGCTAATTCGAAGAAAAGATACATTGGGTTTTATTGATTTTATGAGAGGCAAATATGATGTTAATAATAAATCTTATATTTTAAATATAATAAATGAGATGACCATTAGTGAAAAAGAAAAACTATTACAATACGATTTTGATACACTATGGAAGTATTTATGGGGAGAAAATATAGGAATACAGTATCGTTCGGAAGAAAGTGTTTCAAAAAATAAACTATCTTTATTAAGAAATGGAATTGAGATTAATAAAGAAAAATATACACTTAAAAGTTTAATAAACGAATCTACAAGTAACTGGGAAGAACCCGAATGGGGATTTCCGAAAGGAAGACGTAATTACAAAGAAAAGGACGTAGAGTGTGCTTTGCGCGAGTTCCAAGAAGAAACAGGTTATTGTGTTAATGATTTAAAAATAATAGAAAATATTTTACCTTTAGAAGAAATATTTACAGGTTCTAATTATAAATCTTACAAACATAGATATTATCTTGCAGAAATAGATAAAACAATACAGCCTAAAAATAAATTTCAGGAGACTGAAGTCAGTAGCCTTATCTGGACAACGTTTGATAATGCAACAAGTATGATTCGTGATTATAATTTAGAAAAAATTCAATTAATAAATAATGTAAATGAAATTTTTACTAAATATAGTTTATATATATAACTAAATGTCAAATACAACAATAGATTCATTTCCAGATTTCACAACTAAAAACTCTGCTTCTTCAAATATATCTGATTTGCAAGATTTATCTATGCCAAATTCTTCTTCCAGCGTATCATCTAATAAATCTGATTTGCAAGATTTATCTATGCCAAATTCTTCTTCCAGCATATCATCTAATAAATCTGGTAATACAATAACCTCTATGAACTCGGATTTTTTAATGAGCGAGAGTTCAAATTCGTCAAATGCCGCTCCGGACATAGAAGGGTTGTTAAGCGAAACATCCAGTAAAAATAGGTCACCTGTTATAGAGGGTTTAATGAGCGAATCGCCAAGCGAATCATCGGGTGAATCATCAATCAATACAATTTCTCCGATCATTGAAGGTTTAACTATGTCTGCAAGCAAGTCGGCAACCAAATCAGCAAGCAAGTCGCCAACCAAATCGGCAACCAAGTCGGCAAGCAAATCGGCAACCAAGTCGGCAAGCAAATCGGCAACCAAATCAGCAAGCAAGTCGGCAACCAAGTCGGCAAGCAAGTCGGCAAGCAAATCGCGAACAAAGTCACCAAGCAAATCGCCAACCAAATCAGCAAGCAAATCGCCAACCAAATCAGCAAGCAAGTCGCAAAGCAAGTCACCAAGCAAATCGGCAAGCAAGTCACCAAGCAAATCGGCAAGCAAATCGGCAAGCAAATCGGCAAGCAAATCGGCAAGCAAATCAGCAAGCAATAGCGTTTCTACCATTGATAAAACTTGGTTTTTGACCGAAGAAATATTGAATGAAAATAAAGATAACTTAGAAAATTTGTCAATGAAAAAAATAAAAACTTTATTAAAAACAAAACTTGGAAGCGGTATAAATAAAGGTGATTGGACAATTATTAAAGAGAAAATTAGAAATAAAATTACAAATGAAAGTACAAATGAAAGTACAAATGAAATAGAAGAGTTTACAAGACCGTATAATAGAAAAATATGTCCTTTAGGTTTTCGCAAAGATAGAAAAACTGGGAAATGCAGAAAAAAAACTACTACTCTAAAACCAAGATGTAAGCGTAAAACCAGAAAACATATTCATACTAAAGAGTGTGAAGAATATCCATTCGACGAAGATGCGATTAAAGATAAATTATTAAATAAATTTGATGAACTACCAAATGAATTATCGTTGCCACCAAAAAAAAAGAAATGCCCCGCAGGATACCGCGTAGACCAAACAACTGGTAAGTGTATAAAAAACACATTAAAAATAAAACCCAGATGTAAACGAAAAACAAGAAGAAATAATAAAACAAACGATTGTGAAACTTACCCACCAAATGAAGTCGAAGTAAAAGAAAAACTATTAAAACAATTACAAGAAATGCCAGACGAAACACCGTTGCCAATAAATAGAAGTCGTTGTTTTCATGGTTATCGTAAAAACATCAAAACTGGTATGTGCAAAATATGTGAAAGAGATATGATAACTTTAAAACCGAATTGTAAAAAAACAAAAAAACAAGAAGATGATGATTCGTCGTCAGAAGAAGATGATGATTCGTCGTCAGAAGAAGAATCCGAAGATGAATCCGAAAAAGATGAACCCGAAAAAGAAGAACCTGAAGAAGAATATGACGATGAACAGGCCGATGAAGAGGCCGATGAACAGGCCGATGAAGAGGCAGACGAACAGGCCGATGAAGAGGCAGATGAACAGGTCGATGAACAGGCCGATGAAGAGGCAGATGAAGAGGCAGATGAACAGGCCGATGAACAGGCAGATGAAGAGGCCGATGAAGAGGCAGATGAAGAGGCCGATGAAGAGGAAGAATCTGAAGAGGAAGAATCAGGACAGGAAGAATCTGAAGAGGAAGAATCTGAAGAGGAAGAATCGGAAGAGGAAGAATCTGAAGAGGAAGAATCTGAAGAGGAAACTGATGATAACAAAATTAAACGCATTATGGAGTTAAAAGAGAGCAAAGATATTAATTCTGGTGGAAACAATCATGACTTTCTTTATCCAAATATAAACGACGATAATTTTAATATTAAAATCGCCCAACGTAAAGAATTCTATGATACTACATACAACGGCAATATATATAAAAATATAGAGGAAAGATCGGAACAATTATGTAATGCTACATTTGAATTATCGCCACACCAAGTATTTGTTAAAAACTTTTTATCGTCTCATACACCATACAATAGTTTATTGCTATATCATGGACTTGGTTCAGGAAAAACATGTTCTGCAATTACTGTAGCAGAAGAAACGAGGGAATATATGAAACAGGTTGGTAAAAGTAATAGAATAATGATAATAGCTTCGCCAAATGTTCAAGAAAATTTCAAGAAACAGTTATTTGATAAGACCAAATTAGAAAAGGAGAACGGACTTTGGAATATTACATCTTGTGTTGGAAATAAATTATTGAGAGAAATAAACCCTGTCAATATGAAAGATATATCAAAGAAAGACATAATAAGTAAAATCGAATTACTAATAAAAAAATCATATATTTTTATGGGATATATTGAATTTGCTGGATATATAACAAAATTATCCAATGTAAATAGCGAGGATAATAGTAAAAATACATCAAGATTAATTAAGAAAAAATTAAATAATAAGTTTCGCGATAGGTTAGTTATTATAGACGAGGTACACAATATTAATTCGGCAACCGAAAATACCAAGAAACGTGTTGCAACCGAATTATTAAAATTAGTTAAAAATGTCGATAACATGAAATTACTACTCTTGTCGGCAACCCCAATGTATAATAATTATAAAGAGATTACATGGTTGGTTAATTTAATGAACTTGAACGACAACCGAGCCACGATTAAAACAAATGAAGTATTCGACAACGACGGTTATTTTAAAGAGTCTGATAATGGTGAAGAGATTGGTTATGAATTATTAAAAAGAAAAACAATCGGTTATGTTTCATTTATTAGGGGAGAGAATCCTTACACATTTCCATATAGATTATGGCCAAGTAGTTTTGCTCCAGAAAAGACCTTTCAAAATAAAACTTATCCAAGAAATCAATTAAATGGGAACCCTATTTTAGAAGATTTAAATGTAATAGATGTTTATTTAACAAATATTGGTGATTATCAAAAACTCGGTTATAATTATATAATTAATAGATTGAAAGATGGCTATTTTAATAGTGGGAGAGACGACGTAATGCCAGATTTTAAAAACATGGATAGTTTCGGATATACTTTGTTGCAGAAACCATTAGAAGCACTAAATATTATTTATCCGGACGATAGAATTGACAGCGAAGACCCTAATTTTAATCCAATTGACATTGTTGGCAAAGAGGGGTTAAATAGAATAATGTCATACACGGAAACCGTATCACCACCATCTAAATATAACTATGAATATAAAACAGAAAAATATGGGAGAATATTCTCTCCGGATATCATTGGTAAATACAGTAGTAAAATAAAGAAGATTTGTGATAATATTTTAAACTCTACCGGTGTCGTATTAGTATATTCGCAATATTTAGATGGCGGTGTAGTTCCATTAGCGCTTGCTCTCGAAGAGTTAGGATTCGTAAGGGGTGGTGGCGGAAAATCATTGTTAAAAAAGAAACCGGCAGAAAATAAAGTATTTAATGTTGATGGTAATAATCATCAAGCAAAATATGTTATGATTACTGGTGACAAAAAATTATCACCTGATACTGGTAACGATATTAATATATTAACGAATATTGATAATAAATACGGTAAAAATATAAAAGTTGTATTAATATCACAGGCAGGCACAGAAGGTTTGGATTTTAAATTCGTCAGACAAGTTCATGTTATGGAACCGTGGTGGCATATGAATAGAATAGAGCAAATTATCGGCAGAGCAGTAAGAACATGCAGTCACAAAGATCTTCCGTTCATTGAGAGAAACGTAGAGATTTATCTTTACGGAACGTTATTGGACGATACTGATACTGAGGCCGCCGACCTTTATGTATATCGACACGCTCAATTAAAAGCCCTGCAAATAGGGCGTGTGACGAGACTGTTAAAAGAAGTATCTGCAGATTGTTTATTAAATATATCACAAGGCAATTTCACACAAGAAAATATGAATCAAATAGTAAAACAAAAAATATCAAGCGGTCCCATTTTAGATTATCCGCTTGGCGATAAACCATACACATCAACATGTGATTATATGGAAAAATGCCAGTATACTTGCAATCCTGATAAATCAGTTAGCGATGCCGATGTAGTTTTAAATACTTTAAATGAAAATCATATATCAGTTAATAATGATATCATAATTAGGAGGATTAAAGAGTTAATGAAAGAAAAATTTTTTTATAGAAAAGATGAACTAATAACTAATATAAATTTAATAAAAAAATATCCATTGATACAAATTAATTCGGCATTAATACAATTAATAGAGGATAAAAATGAGTTTATTTCGGATAAGTATGGTAGGTTAGGAAATCTAATAAATATTGGTGATTTATATTTATTTCAACCACTCGAATTAAATAACAAACAAGTATCTTTATATGATAGGTCGACACCTGTAGATAAAAAAAATACGTTGATTAATATATCTGGTACAAAATTAAACGATAGCGATCCAATAACAAATAAAGAGAAAGGAAATAATAAATTAAAAGATGTAAATAAATTATTCAACCGCGTAAAACAAGATAAAAAACTGGGACAATATGATAAATGGTATAATAATTACAATAGTGTATTAATTAAAATACTTGAAAGCGAATATATTGAAGGTTTAGGTATAACGCAAGACATTATGGATGATATTTTAGTAGCACATATAATAGAAGAGAACGATTTAAAATCAAACATATTAAATAATAAAAATGACGAAGATTTAGAAATTTTCGAACAGAAAATAAAGAAATATTTTAATGTATTAAGCAGTAAAAGAGAGATCGAAGAGGAAAATATTAATAAAGTATTTGGTTTCAACGCTAAATTGGGAAACACATATGTATCTAAAGTAAAAAATATAAATAATACAGCAGAGAAAGGTTCGACGATTAAAAATAAAAATTCTAATGAATTAAATGTAATATTAAAACTTATGAAAATGCCCGATGAATTTATGAATAATTACAAATTAGAAGAAAAGCGTGTTCTCGTAGAATTATTATTGAGAATATTTAATACTATAAATTATAATGATAAAACTTGGTATTTAACTAAAAATGAATATAATACTTTATATGATTTTATGTGATTTGTGAAAAATTGATATTAATTTAAGAATAATATGATATTAATATAAAATGAATGCCAGTAAAATACAAAATAAATCAACATTAAAAAGGGATGTTAAAGAAATATTTTATAAAGGCGTAATAAATAAACAAATATCCCTCTCAATTATTAATATTGGCGATAATTTAAAAAATACTATCGAAGAGGTCATTTCTAAAGAAATAGAAGGCAAATGCATAACAGAAGGTTACATTAAACCAGGGTCAATAAAATTAATATCATATTCAAGTGGTTTAATTGATGGAGGAAATATTGTATTTAGTGTATTATTAGAATGCTTAATATGTTATCCAACAGAAGGCATGATAATTAATTGCATGATTAAAAATATTACAAAAGCGGGAATTAGGGCACAAACAAACGATGAACCGAGTCCAGTAATTATATTTTTAGCAAAAGAGCATCATAAAAATATAAAATCATTTACATCGTTAAAAGAAGAAGAGAGCATACAAATTAAGGTAATCGGACAACGTTACGAATTAAATGACAAATATATATCAATAATCGGCGAATTGATAGAAAAGAAAAGAAGTAAACAATTTAGTAAAAAAAAATTAATAATTAAAAACTAATAAAAACTAATAAAACAATTAAATGATAATTAAAAATATATTAAATGTTTTTTAATTATTAATATAAATAACATGGATGTTGATAAATTGAAATTTATACGCGACAAGATTGAAAAGTTAGATAAAAACAATCATATAGATATTTTACGATTACTTGTAAAAAACGATGTTTTTATAAATGAAAATAAAAACGGCGTGTTTATAAATTTGACAGATTTATCAAATGATATAATTAGTGATATGGAAAAATATATAGATTATGTTAGCGAACAAAAAATAGACCTGGATTATATTGAAAAGCAAAAGGATGTGCTTGAAAATAAATATTTTAAAGATAATAAAGAATTAAATACATAATTATTAAAATAATATTTAATAATTATGAGTATTTGTAGTAATAATACGAATTGTGATTTAAATATTTTATTAAATAATATGAAAAAATATATGTTATTTGACGATAATATATCATTATTTAAACGCAGTGATAATGATATAAATAAGAATTTTTTTAATAAAAAAACTGGTAAACAAAATGAAAATAGTCAACATAAAGATGATAATAAAAATGAAGATCCAGAATTTTTTTATATTAATAAGAATGATCAGTTATTCTGGTGTTTTTATATAATAAAAAATGGTTACGATAATTATGAAATAAATAAAAATAATAGTTTCTACTTAGAAAAAAGTATAAAAATTAACTCAATAGAAAAATTGCGAGAGAAAAAAGATTTGCTCAAAATAAATAAGTTAAAATTAAATGAGATTGAAAATGAATTAGCAAACGAAAAATTAATTACCATCAAAGGTTTTATTGCTTTATTATTAATTAACGATTTGAATGTATTTTATGTAGGAGACAGCATATTTTACAAGTTTATTAGTAACAACGACAAACAAAATTTTATAGTTAAATATAATAAACAAATAAAAAAACTTGGAGTAAGTCTTAACAATAACAATGACACAAATAAATATATTAAAAATATTACAGATACCAAAATGGAATTGTTTGATATTACAAAACAAATAAAGGGCATTTCTTCATATAAATTGGGAGATTTGCAAGATATATGTAACAAATTAAAAATTAATATAAAAGATAACGATAATAAAAATTTGAAAAAAACATTACTATACGAAACAATATTAATAAAATTGAAAGAAGATAGTATAAATAATATAAGTTAAAATATATATATAATGTCAAAAAATGACAAATCGAAACAACTACATAATTTAGTCAATATATATTTAGAGAATTCTATTGGTCGCAATTATCGTGACGGCTCTCTTGAATTAGAAATTCGTTTTGGAACAAAGCGTGGATATAAAAAATTAACGCGCATAAATTATGAAAATGTAATTAAACGAATGTTATTTCTTAATTTTAAAAGAGAACGTCCGGAACATTTTCTAAGAATAATGAGCGAATATATTGATATAAATACTGGCAGCACAAGAATATCCAATGTAAGAACAAAGATTAACGGTATTCACAACGTCTCGGATTATTGTAGAAATAATAGTTTAAAAAATGGTAATGACGATTTTATTTGTGATTTTGAGCAAAAATCTTATATGAAGGACAATACCAATCAAAATATTTATCCTATCGATTTCGACGATTTCAATTTTAGAGCATCATTGCAAATAGAAAATAATATTAGTTCAAATTCAAAAATAGTAAAAGAAATGGTCTCTAATTGGAATGATAAAGTCAAACTATTTAGATATATTAATCGCTGTAGCTTAATAAGCGATGACTATCCTGTCAGAGTTGATGTAAGTATTGTTAAAAGTTCAAAGGATAAATCACAAAATATTTATAAGTTTTTAGATTCTAATATATTGGATTCAGATCAAGAATATGAAATAGAAATAGAATTAGAGAAAAACAAGGTTGGGCCGGGAACTAAATTTGATACCGCCGAGAAAGTTACAAAGGCAATCAGAGAGGTTATTAAAATAATATTATCTGGTATTCAGTCGACTAATTATCCTGTTTCAATATCTGAACAGGATGGTGCTAAGATGGAATATATGAAAATATTATGGGGAAAAGAGTATCAGGGCAGAAATATATATCCTAATAATTTTGTTGGTCCATCATCTCTTACGTTGCAAATGGAAAATATAATTCCAATTAATAAGGATTTGGATATTGCGAATATTAACGACGATTACACTGTTACTGATAAGGCGGACGGCGATCGTAAATTATTGTTTATTTCGTCAAAAGGAAAAATATATTTAATCGATACCAATATGAATATACAATTTACCGGAGCAAAAACAAATAACAGCGATCTACTAAATTCAATAGTAGACGGTGAGCATATATTAAATGATAAAAAGGGCAATTTTATTAATTTATATGCTGCGTTTGATATTTATTACATCAATGGCGACGATGTAAGAGGTTTTGAATTCAGTTCGAATGATCCACAAGATCTGGAAACAAAATTCCGTTTATCAATGCTGACAAATTTTATTAAAAAATTAAATCCAGTATCTATTATTAATAATCAAAAATCTCCATTACGCATCGAGCGTAAAAAATTCTATCTGGCGAGCGAGTCTAATAGCATATTCAATGGTTGTAACATGATATTGGGAAACATTCAAAAGAATGTTTATGAATATGAAACAGATGGTTTGATATTTACGCCTTCTAAGCTACCTGTCGGTGTTAATAGTAGAGATAAACGCCCTGGAAAACCCATGAAAAAAACATGGGAACATTCGTTTAAATGGAAACCGCAAGAATTTAATACAATTGATTTCCTTGTAACAATTAAAAAGGATGAAACGGGCGAAGATTTAATACAAAACTTGTTTAAAACAGGCAAAGACATGGGAAATATTTCCCAATTAAAACAATATAAAACGGTGGTATTAAGAGTTGGGTTTGATGAGAAACAACACGGTTACATAAACCCATGTCAAAATGTTATTGATGATAGTTATGATGATATTGAAAATAAAGATAAGAATGATAATTACCGCCCTTTACAATTTTATCCAACTAATCCTGTTGATAACGAAGCTGGTATATGTAATATTTATTTAAAAGAAAGTAATACTGGAAACAAAATCATGATGACAGAAGAAAATGAAATTATTGAAAACAATACCATTGTTGAATTCAAATATGATAAAACAAAAGATAAAGGATGGGGTTGGGTCCCATTAAAAGTCAGATATGATAAAACTGCCGAATTTAGAGGGGGCGGCCGCAATTATGGTAATCCGTATCACGTTGCTAACACTAATTGGAAGACGATACATAATCCTATAACGGAAGAAATGATTACTACTGGAAATAATATACCAGACGATATTGAAGACAGCGATGTCTATTACAGAAACAGTAGAAGAATCATTGGTACAAACTCTTTAAAAGATTTTCATAATAAAGTTGTTAAAAGAATGCTTATAACAAATGTAAGTGAAAAAGGAAATACATTGATTGATTTGGCGGTTGGTAAAGGAGGCGATATTTCAAAGTGGATTTCTGCCGGATTAAAATTCGTATTAGGTATCGATATATCTCGTGATAATATTGAAAATCGCAAAGATGGCATATGTGCAAGATATATTAATAATAAAAAGCAAAATAAATATATCCCAAAAGGGTTGTTCGTTCATGGCAACGGTTCTGTTAATATAAGAAACACGGATGGTATATACACCGACAAAGATAAACAGATTGTGAAAGCAGTCTTTGGTGAAGGCGCTAAAGATGTTAAAGAATTGGGCAAGGGTGTTTATAATGCGTATGGTATTGGCGAGGAAGGATTTGATATATGTTCAATACAATTCGCACTACATTATATGTTCGAAGACCAACAAACCCTTCAAAATTTCCTTCGAAACGTGAGCGAAACAACAAAAGTGGGTGGATATTTTATTGGCACAAGTTACGATGGACATATTATGTATGATAAATTACTAACCAAAAAAAAAGGAGAGTCGGTTGTTATTGTTGAAAACGATATTAAATTGTGGGAGGTAACTAAAAAATATGATCGCGAACGTTTTAATGACGATAGTTCTTGTGTAGGTTATGCTATTGATGTATACCAAGATTCTATTAATAAAATGGCCAGAGAATATCTGGTTAATTATAAATATCTTACACGAGTATTAGAAAATTACGGATTTGTTTTAGCTCCATTAGAGGAAATAAAAAAAAAGAATTTACCTTCAAATACTGGACTGTTCAGCGATATATTTAAAAAATTAGAGGGTGATTTTAAGAAAAATAAGAAAAATAAGGAATATGGAGATGCTGCTAACATGACCGTTGGTGAAAAGAAAATATCGTTCTTAAATAGATATTTTATCTATAAAAAAATTAGGAATGTAAATGCTAAGGAGGTTGCTATGGGATTATTAAATCAAACATATGATGACGAATTAACACAGAATGAAGAAACAAATAAAATTAAAAGTGCTATGAACGATGATGTTAACGATGATGTTAACGATGATGTTAACGAAGACGATGTTAACGAAGACGATGTTAAAATAAAAATAGCGAATACAAATACGGTTATTGATAAATCTCAATTAGGAAAAACAGAAGAGTCTGAAATGGTAGAGTCCGAAACAACTGTTAAACCGAAAATTAAACGGAAGCGTAAAAAAATGGTGATTAAAGATTAAATATAAACAAGTCAAATATTAGTCAAATATTAGTCAAATATTAGTCAAATATTAGTCAAATATTAGTCAAATATTAGTTATAGATTAAACAATCTAAATATTTATTTTTTTATTACTTAATGAGCTATTTTCAATTACCAAGTTTACCATACAACAATAATATTATTTTATCATTAAATGAGTCGTCTCCAAATAATGATAATAACAGTGCGATAATTATAAATAAAACTTTAGTAATATATTTAAAAAAAATAAAATCAGATATTGAGAATTATTCAAATGAATGGGATAATTATAAAAAATATATCAATCCATATGAATATATTCATACGAATGTTCCAAATTCAAATATGTCTGTTAGTAAACACAAACCTTTATCCAGATCTTATTACAAGATGATCGAGATATGTTATCTATTAGATATTGTTAAAGATTTGCCAAAAACGTGCAACACATTTCATTTAGCCGAGGGTCCGGGTGGATTTATAGAAGCTCTCTGCTACATGCGGAAAAATAAAAGCGACTGTTATATCGGGATGACTCTAATAGATAATGATGTAAATGTACCATGTTGGAAAAAAAGTCAAAATTTTTTAAAAAATAATAAGAATGTTTTTATTGAAAACGGAAGAGATAACACGGGCGATATAATGAAAAAAACTAACTTATTATATTGTTTTGAAAAATATGGTAATAGTATGGATCTAATAACGGGGGACGGTGGTTTCGATTTTTCAATAGATTTTAATAAACAAGAGACTATTAGTTCTAAAATAATATTTAGTCAAATTGCGTTTACGGTTGCAATTCAGAAAAAAGGCGGTTCTTGTATTTTGAAGTTTTTTGACACGTTCACAAAAATATCCGTAGATATGATACACATACTATCGTTGCTTTATAAAGAAGTTTTTTTCGTTAAACCAAATACCAGCAGATACGCTAATTCGGAAAAATATATTATTTGTAAAAATTATAGATTAAATGACAGTAAAAATTTAGTTAATGCTTTTGCAGATATTATGGATAATTTTGATAATATAGAATTAACAAGCATTTTAAATCTGGATTACCCATCATTTTATTTAAATAAAATAGAAGAGTTTAATGCTATTTTCGGACAACAACAAATTGAAACTATTGCCCAAACATTAAATCTAATTAACAACAAAAAAAATATGGAAAATATGAAAAAAAATCATATACAAAAGTCTATTATTTGGTGTCAAAAACATAACATTCCTTTTAATAATTTTTAATGAATTCAAAAAAATAACATTAATACAAATAATTACTTTATTAAGTTTATTAAGTTTATTAAGTTTATTAATTTTATTAAGTTTATTAAGTTTATTAAGTTTATTAAGTTTATTAAGTTTATTAATTTTATTAAGTTTAATATATAATATATAACTTATGAATGGAAAAATACCCAAACGAATTATAATCGTTCCTTATCGTGATCGCGAAAAACATAAAGAACAATTTTTGGAGAGAATGAATGATTACTTAAAGGACGATGATGACTGGGAATTATATTTTTCACACCAATGCGACAAACGTCCTTTCAATCGCGGTGCAAGTAGAAATATTGGTTTTCTTGCAATGAAAGTAAAATATCCAAATCATTATAAAGATATTTCATTTATTTTTCAGGATGTTGATACGTTGCCTGTTATAAATGGGTATTTTCCGTATGATACCAAAGACGGTGTTGTTGCTCATTATTATGGGTTTGATTTCGCGTTAGGTGGTATTGTTGTTATTAAAGGCAAAGATTTTGAAAAAATTAAAGGGTATCCGAATTTTTGGGGGTGGGGGTTTGAAGATAATAATTTATATAAAAAATGCCTTACTAACGATTTACTTGTAGACAGAAGTATTTTTATAGAAAATAAAAATAAAGAACGAGATAAATATATTACTCGTTTAGATGGTGATGAAACGACGCGCATCCTTACAAAAGAAGAGGTATATCGTCAAGCCGAGAATAACATCGATGATATTACAGATCTAAAAAATGTTACATTTACAATAAATAATCAATTTATTAATATTACATCTTTCGAACCAAAAGTTCCTCATTATGAACGAACATATTATATTCGTGATGGTGCTATACACGGTCAACGGGTAAAGGGGCACAGAGGATATGCCGGACAAGACTGGGGAAAATGGATGAGTAACGTATCAAATAGAAATAAAAATAGAAAATAGAAATAAAAAATAGAAAATAGAAAATAAAAAAATCATGATAAAATTGAATTAAATATTAATATTATATTATTTACTATAATATTAATAATATGGGATCTATATTTTGTAAATGTTTTAGAGATAAAAAATGCAAGTATTGTGGTATTAGTGAATCATACTTTTCATCTATTGAACATCGCAACAGACCTTCTTGCAGAGAGAGTCCAAACAACCCGTTTCTTGAAAACGATAATTTAGGTTTTCAATATAGTTCCTCACAATCTTATCCCGGATTAAATAATCCACGTAGAAGAGGAAATGGCCATCATAAATTTGTATAAATTATTTATGTTTACCTTTTATGTTTCGCGTTTATGTGTATTTCTAATTGTTTCATGCTTGTAAATGTGTCTTTTCCACAAGTTTTACAAACGGCATTTTTCTGTGATTCTGCTTTTTGTTTTTTTTGATTATCTTTTTTTTTAATTAACTCGTTGATACGTTTACGCTCGGCAGTTTCTTTCATCTTATTTTTCTTATTTAAAATAATTTGTTTTATTAATAATATATACAAATTATTGCTACTGTAAAGTAAGTGTGTTTTATCGTCCCATTCTTCGAGATATTCTGACAACGTATTTGACACTTTAATCGGCGACGGAAAAGGTTCGTTTTGATTTACATAACCCCTTGCTCTCAACGAAAGCGATACGGCGTAATCAAAATTTGCTATCACCAAACCCTGTTCTCTACAATATGGACAATTAAATTTGTTTGTTTTCTCCATCATACTATCATAACAATCTTCGCACATACCATGTCCGCAACAAAATAGCTCCATATTTGGTAAAGTTTTATGCTGTTTTTGTGGAATACTCGTGCTAAAATTTGCTTCGTTATAACATATTCCGCACGTATTAATGCCTGCTGTAATAGAGGAGAATAGCTTCTGTGAGTTCATTATTTCGTTTTATTTACTTTTATATTTACTTTTATATTTATATTTATATTTATATTTGAAATACTAATCAATTTTATAGAAATTGTATATATTTCTTTCTATAAAATATTATGTGAAAATATTCAATAAAAAATTAGTTAAATTATTATTAATTTATAACTATTACTCATTTATAACTGATTCGGCATACTCAAATATCATTTTCAATTTTTGTGTATCATTTACTGATAATGATATTTGAGTAAGTGCATTTTTATAAAATTTATTTTTTTCCTCACAATTATCATTTTCTTTTTCAGAACCCTTCTCTTTTAGCGGGTCTTGATTTGGACCTGGCTCTTGCTTTGGGGCTGGCTCTTGCGTTGGAGATGGCTCTTGCGTTGGGGCTGGCTCTTGCTTTGGGACTGGCTCTTGCTTTGTTTCTTCGTATTTCTCTTCATCGGTAGTTTGTTGTGTCTTTTCTTTCAATCTTTCTTTTTCTTTCACGGCATTTTCTTGCTCCTTTTTCAAAAGTTGTTTATTAATATCCTCTTTTTGTTTCAACTCTTCTTTCATTGCGTTTATCTTTGCTTGTTTCACTTCCAACTCTCGTTTCACTTCTAATGCTTGTTTATCTTTTGCGCTAAATTCACTATAAAGTTTATCAAATGTAGAATTTTTAAGAAATTTTAAAAGACGCATAAACTCAGGTTTAAAACCATCATTACTTAATTGTGTCTTTGTGCTTTGAACTCCAATATTAAGATCAAGGTGATTATTTTGTGTTGATTTTGTCGTCCAACTTAACTCACTTTGAAGAAATACAATTTTAATTAAACTTTTATTATCAGCTCTTGCATTATTAGAACTGAAACCCTCTATTGGTTTTGTTCCAATTAATTGTCCTGATCTATATAACGCGCATTTAGACATATCGGATTTGATATTATCCCAATTACTATCAGAATTAAAATAATCTGTTATATAATCAGATATTTCACGTCCAATTTCATCTTTATCTTCATCTTTATTTTTTTTACTATACTGAGTTAATTTGGGATTATTTATATCAAAAACTCTCTTATTTTTCATCATAGCATTTGTAAAAGTATATCTGCCAACATATTCCCAACTTTTTGGTAATTCACTTTGTAAAAAGTTTGATGGTTCATTAGAACACCCTCTATTATCAGTTTTAATATAAAACATTTTTTCTTCATTCTGAATAATATATTTTTTTGATTTTTTTGATTTTATTTCAAAGCCACAAACAATAAAATAATATTTTTGTTTTTTTTCATCATAATAAAGTGAAATGTCAAAGCTTTCGTTTATATAATATCTGTCTTCATTTGATGAAAGTAAATCATACATATTTAGATGATATGGTTTTACATTACTATAACTATTATCAATTAATTTAAATGTAATATTAAACTTACCAAATTGAACATCAAATCTATCATTCCTTATCAATTTTTTTTTCTTTTCGGGATCAAAATTATCTCTTAGTAATTTTGAATTCGAATCATTATTTGGAAATTTAATTGTTGTACCAGTAACATTATTCATGTCTTTTCGTTCAAGAAGAAATAACTCTATTTCTTCTTGAGACATATCCTCAGGAACTGTCATACCGGTATATTTTCCTTCTTTAAATATTTTACTCCAATCAATTGTTAATTTAATAAATGTATTACCGTCGCTTGTAAGAACATTAACATTTCGTTTATCTGATAATTTAATAGATGCACCTTTAAAACCTTTTCCAGAAACACCCATACTTTCATCATTTTCATGATTAGATTTATATAAAGATAGCAAGCTTACAATATTGTTATAGTTCATCCCTTTACCATTATCTATAATTGATATAGTATCAGTGTCAATTACTGTAGTAATATTTTTTGCACCCGCATCTATACTATTAGCAAATAACTCTGAATATGAATTATAATCATTATAACCACATCTTGTCAAGTCATGAATTGCGCCCTTTTCGTCAATATCTCCAATAGCTTGGTATTTTGGTGGATTAATATTATTATGAGTTGATGACATGATTAGAGATAATAATATTATTTGATTGGAGTTCAATTTTATATATAATTAATATAAACCTGTTAACAAATAATTATTTCTTTCGACAAAGGCACTTCCGTGCTTAGTTCACTCAATATTTTTAATTTTGTTTTCAAATCCTTCTGAATTTTCATTTAATCCTTTTACTCTTTCTCGGTGTCCTTTTTTTAACATTTCTTACTTTTCCACTTTTTTTATTTTTCTTTTGTTTCTTAGTTTGTTTTTTTCGGGTATTTCTTTTATTGTTATAACGTTTTTTTCCTCCTATCCTGGATTTACCGGTACTTTCAAGTTGAATACGTTCAATATCGCGTAATTGGTATGGATATCTTTTGCTACCATCAAAATTAAACGTTTCTTGTCCTCGCAATTTTCTATCTGTAGTAGATCCATACGGCACATTATTTATACCTTTATTATTTACTGCCAATTGTCTTTTCAATAATCGCTTTTTAAATATTGGCGCGTCTTGATATTGAACATCATAATCTGGATGATTTCTACACGATATCATATATAACATTATTTTAGGTCTATGGTTATAAATATCATCTACAAACTCTCTTATTTTGATCAACACTTCATCTAAATAAATACATTCGTTTTTTTTAACATTACTATACTGTCTACTCCAATCTTCATGAATCATTTCGATATCTGAGTCACCAACATAATCATTAAAAACATTCTGATCCTTATTTTCATAAATTGGAAAACGTATCCCCCAAGGAATTGAACCAGAATTTACATCAAATGTAATGCGGAAATTGTTTATTTCATCGCCCGAATAATATACTTTTCTATTATTATATAAATGTTGTAATGCATCTATATCTCTTGAATCTATTTCCACATTTTCGGCATTTTTTATATCTTTGATTGGTAAATCATTTTGTAAAAATGTTTTGTTTCCATATGAATTAATAACTGCAGGAAATAACTCATCAACGGCCCAACCACACATGCAGAATAGTCCACTGGGTATAGGATCAACTAACATCATATTTTCCGGAACCGTTGTAAAAAAATCATCCTCCGTTTTAAATGACTTAAACAATGCTTCTTTTGTAATTTCACCACTTGGCTTTGGATTGGATACTTTACAATCTTCATCATAATCCGCAAAACTCGCATGAGAATACAAAAAAACAGGTAAATATGTATCGAAATCTTCTTCCGCATCAGGATCTTCCTGAGCCGCACTCATATATATATATTTACATTAAAATTTACTTCGATTATTTTATATATAAAATTGATAATTAATTTAATAATTAATGTAATATAAATGTCATTACGTTCTATTGAAACTTATAATACAGATACGTGTGGAAGTTGGGGAATTGGTCAAGAAACAATGTCTGCAAATAACACTTTTTGTCAAGTTTTAGAACGTGCAATAGAATTAAAGGCAAAAATTATACTTCAAACTTCAAAAACAGATGGTGTTTGGTATATTAAAGGAACAAATAATAATAAAACATATAATGAAATTCAGCAGCATTTAATTGACAATATTAATAGTGGATACCGAAGAAAAAGTATTACATGGTTAATATCATATTCCTAACAAAAAATTATATCTTTCGACAATGGCACTTCCACACCAAGTTCTCTCAATATTTTTAATTTTATTTTTTCTGGTAATTCTGATGAGGCAGAGCCTGCTATTTGAACATATTTATCTTTTTGCGTATCGTTTGACATCCAATTGGGATATTGGCTTTGAAACTCATTTAACCATTTCTTTTGTATGCCTATTTCGGCATTTTTTATTAGTTTCTCTCCATTATCCTCTTCCCATCCTTGATTCTCATCCTTAAC
>ERZ651776.1913-NODE-1913-length-23873-cov-3.557825_pt1 | contig 23873 bp, 23 predicted proteins | sample MGYA00514761_ERZ651776 | MGnify/ENA metagenome assembly ERZ651776 | reverse complement strand
ATTTACTTAAGCACATTTTACTTTTGTTGGTCAGTGACAATCTCTGATTGACCTAAGTTCTCCTCTTCTAAGTAATATATGCCCTCGGAGACCATTTAGCCAACTATTGGAGTTGTATCGGAGTAGAAGTATCTTTTTATCAGCTTTTCATCTATAATTTGAAGCTCGGTGTATTTCTCAAACTTTTTAACTTCTACCCTATCTCTGAAACAAATAGGATTGACCAGATCATTTGAGTGATTTTTATAATATCCTTTATCTGCCCTTTTATTAATCCATCTATCCTTTTGATTGCGAAAAATACAAAAATAACAGGGATGATGGCATTTGCTATTGAGCCATTAATTGCGAGCACCACAACACCTGAGAGACAGATCAAGCAGTTAAAAAAAATATAAATGCAAGTTTTTTGGATCAGCTGGGAACCCTCATGGTCCACAATTACTGAACCAAACTTTGCAAGAATTGGTGGCTCGTCATTGTCTGGGTTACTCATTGGAGTTACTTTTACTCTGGTAGGGAAACTCCACTAAATGGTTTATCTTACCATCTTGAAGCCTTGCTTTAATGTAGACGAAACCAGCCAAATTGTGAGACCCTTTGTGTTCACGAAACCGTGTTAAGTTTAAACTGCCCCTGCCGTACTTAATCAAGCAATATTAATGACGTTCACGGCATCATTAGCTTTGCAGTAAGGCGCAATATCACAGAGGTGGTAAATAACAGAACGACTGGTGCTCCAAATAAATACGCTATTGCTAGAACCCTAAACTTACGGTCGAACTTAGTCCGCCTCCATGTTTTTATTACGCATACAGGCCAACTTATCAAAGCAACTAAGAGTGTAAGGAAGAGACATAGTAAGAGCTGAGCATGAATAACTCCCTCCATTCTGAATTTCATGGCAATGATAGTTAAAACCAAGAGTAGAAGGTACAATCCGCCAAGCAAAAGTACATTATACCTGATTGTAAAACGCCAAAACGTCTGTTTGTCATTTTGTTCCATAGTCTCCCTCACTTAAATCAAGTTAAGCAAAAGTTTGGTGTGAAGGGAAGTATGACACTAATGGATTGGTCCACAGCTTTATCTGTTTTAACCTACGAGGCTTCGAACTATGCGTGTTTTAAGACTAGGGGTTCACTCCCATTAGTGTTCATACATTTGTTGATTCAATTGGAGCGAGCTTGGTGAGACGTGTAAACACAGAAGAAATTTTTGAAGATTTTGATCCAGACGAGGTTGTTGTATCTATAAAGTCAAAGCTGCGTAATGAGTCAGAGAAAAATGACATTACAATGATGTTAATTGGAGCAATTTCTGAAATCTCTGGGGATCTCAGTAACCTGAACAAATCCAACCGAACTAAGTATCATTAATATTCTAATTTTTTGTAATAAAATTTATTCGTAAGACTCACAGATCTTAAAACTTCTAAGTGCTCCACCTTCTAAGGCATCTAAAGCAACTTTATATTCTGGACTGGCATAGAACTCTTCAGCTTTTTCCACACTTGAAAATTCAACGATAATCGTTCTTTCATTTTTTGCGTTTTCTTTAAGGGAAACGGGATACCCCCGACTTAAAAATTTAGCACCCCATTTAGCGAGTAGTTTGGGCGTTATTGCCATATAGGCCTTTAGTTTTTCATCGTCATTTATGTCTTCATAAACAATTACGGCATATGCTTTTTTCATTTCTAACTTCCTCACAATTGAATGAACCCCAACACCCGTCCAAATCCCCATTCCATGCCCTTACTCGTGTATGGCTTCGCTCACTGAGCAAAGCCCGAGAAGCTTCGGGCATATGTCGACACAGGCTTACGGCAAAACAGAAGTCCAGTCCGAATAGAGGGTTGTTGCTGGAATGGGGATGTCTGGGTGGACCGCCAGTTTTGAAGATTAAAGCTCGTCCCAATTTTGCACTTCACCACGAAGTACTTGATCCTCTAATATTGATTCTTGATGGGAAATTGATTGGAGCATATTTAATATGTCTTCTGTTATTTCTTGCGGTACGCATACCACACCACTCTCATCGGCGACTATGATATCCCCCGGCGCAATTGTCGCTTCGCCAATCACGATCGTTTCGTTTATTGAGCCAAAAGTAAATTCATTTCGACTTCGGCGAGGACATACTCCAGTTGCCCAGACTGGGTAACCAGATTCGCGGATTTCCTCAACATCGCGACAAGTGCCCCACATTATTGTTCCACAGACACCACGTTTTTGAGCAAGTTTAGATGCAAGCCCTCCCCAAGCAGAAGCAGTTTTAGTTCCACCAAGATCCATGACGACTACTTGGCCCGATGACATTGTTTTTAGAACTTGTTCTAGTGGCTTTCCAACGCCACCGCCAAATCTCCATGCATCTGGGTCAGCTGATTTTTCCGTAAACCGAACAGGCATGGCTCGGCCGACTATTCGTCCTTGTCCGTAACGTTGAGCGCTTACTCCAGCGATCACTCCATTTATGCCTTTTTCGTCTAAAGCATCAGATATAGCTGCTGTTGGATATTCTGAAAACTGAGCCTCTACCGATAGAGTTTCCATCCTATTTCTCCCTTTATGTGAAGCTTTCAAATGATATTTGATGTTTCCTAATAAAGTCCCAATCGTACGTCACGCCCATCCCTGGTCCATTAGGTACCAAAACGTTTCCATCTTTATCGATACAATCTAACCCATCTCTATAACCATCGGCATAAATATCCATACATCTACCAATTTGTGGAGTTTTCGGGTGGACTAAAGACATTTCATAAAAGTTACTGTTTCTGATCGCAGACATTAGTTGGCGGTGAGCTGGGTGTGGTCCATGGATTTCAACATCAAGACCAAATCCTTCAGACGCGTGCGCAATTTTGAATGCTCCAGTAATACCACCATCATATTCAGCATCTGCGCGAACAAAATCAGTACCCTCAGCTACAATAAAATTCACATGCTCCTCAAGTCCCCTCACATGCTCAGTCTGCAATAGAGGAGTTCTAAGCCTCTGACGCAGCATTTTATGAGCGGTGGTTGAGACCCCTGAATCTCTGTAGGCATCTTCCAACCACAAATATTTTGCCTCGTCACAGGCTTGCCCAATTTTAAGAACCTCTGTGAATGTTCTTAATTTACAAGCAGGATCAATCATTAAAGGAAAGTCATCTCCTACAGCTTGTCTAACCTTGTGTATGGTATCGACGAGTTCCGAGATTGTGTAATCTTCCCAAATATGAATTTTATACCCTTTATATCCGATTTCTTTGCACTGAATTGCAAAGTCTGCAAAGGCTTCAGGGCTATCGAGCCCCCCGGCCCTGTCACCAGACATAGTTGACGCGTAAGTGGGGAGTTTAAATCTGTAGCCGCCTAAAAGTTCGCTTACCGAGCATCCATAAAGTTTGCCAGCAAGGTCCCAAAGTGGAATATCAATCATCCCGATGCCCATTTTGTCAAATTTTCGCAAACACCGTTTAGCATCATTATAAATAAGTTCGCGTTGCAGAGGGTTTTTCCCAATGACATGATCTACAAATTTTTTAAGTTGCGAAAAACCTACAGCATCTCCGCCAACGAACTCACCAGTGATTCCTTGGTTTGTATTAATTTGAACAGAAAATGCTTTAACCGTTTTTTCTCCACCGGGTTCATAGATCAAACTAAACCCACTTGGATCCAAACCTAAATCAGGAAGTTTAAAAGCGCTTAGCCCAACGTCAACAGATGTAATTTTAAGTTCTGACATTTTTATTGCAAAACTCTCCCATAATTATTTGTATAAATCTGCATGTAACATGTAAATAGTCAACAGTTAAAAAGATCACAATCCCAACTTTCAAAGCACTGCATTTAACGACAACACCAGTTCTTCTTATAAAATATTCAAGTTTTTAAGGGCTACTTTATTCATGTAGTTTAATTAATAATAATTAGTTGACTCTAAGTACAATTTAAAATCTTATTAATTTACATGTAATATGTAAATTTAATGATTTAATAATTCGATTAATATCATCTAATTTAAATTTAAATTTTGTAATTAATGGGGGGAAAAATGTTTCTTAAAAATATAACATCGAAGTTTCTAGTGAGCGCTGTGCTCTTGGGGCAAGCGGGCAGTGTTTATGCTGATAGTATAAAAGTATCTGGCTGGCACCAGCTTTTTGATTTTTCTAAACCTGCAATTTTGATGGCTGAAAAAAAATATGAAGAAAAGAATGCGGGTACAGATCTAGTAATGGTTGATACCGCATTTGGTCAAGCTCTACAGCAGGCAACTGTGTCTACAATAGCGGGTAATCCGTCTGACGTTATCCAGTTGGTTGCTGGTTGGGTTCCTGCCATGGCTGAAATTGGTGGGTTGCAACCGTTAGATGATTTATTCACGCAGAAAGAAATTAATTCTATACCTAAAACATCTCGTGACGCGCTTTCATGGGATGGTAAGCTTGTGGCTGTGCCATGGAATCCGGGTCCTATATTAATGCATTATAATAGAAATCTAATGAAAGAGGCAGGGCTTGACCCAGATAGCCCACCGAAGACTTGGCCAGAATTAAAAGAGGCTGTAATGGCTATTTGTAGTCTGCCAGATCGCAATGGTGGCTCAGTTTATGGGGTTGCTCTTCGTACATCCCAAAATCCAAACTCAGCACAATGGAGTATCCCAATAGTTTACGGGCATGGTGGTGACGTACAGGTTGATAATGTTCCTGGGGTGAACAACAAAAGTGTGAGCAGTGCGCTAGACTGGATTGCTGATGTTGTAAATTCAAATTGTAGCCCGGTCGGATTTGGGTTTGCTGAAACGCGAACGCTATTTGCTCAAGAGCGTGCTGGTTTCATTTTTGAAGGACCTTGGGGACGTGGCTTGGTTAAAAATATGTCGGATGGGAAACTAACAGTGGAACCAGATGGTGATGTTTGGGTTTCACAGATGCCGGCTGCACCGGATGGAAATGTTAGAACGATTGGAAATCCAATCGTTGCAACAGTATCTTCAAAGACAAAAAATCCTGAACTTGCTGTGGATTTCATCAGAACTGTTCTTTTTGACAAGGACATAACAGATGAATTTTTTACATCGTCCGGGTTACTTCCTTCTAGTAGCATGGATATCCTTGGCTCTGGAATAGTTGGCGCCGATGCATATGCTCAGTTATTTGTTGACGCATTACCCTTTACTTATGACACTCCAATAAAAAGTTCTAAGTTTAATATGATAATGGGAGAGCTAGCTATTGGGATGCAGGAAGTAATTAGCGGTGCAAATGCAGACGAAGTACTGGTTGAAGTTCAAGCAAAGATTGAATCGAAATTAAAAAGATAGTTCAAATTATCTTTTAGCTGTAAACAAAAACGACATCCGCCATAAAGGCGGATGTCTCGATTAATAGTGTGTTGAAAAAGATATGAGGAATTAATTGTCTTACGTAGAATTGAGTAATATTGGAAAATCGTTTGACCGTGTTGAGGTCCTAAAAAACATTAATTTAAGTATAAAAAAAGATGAGTTTTGTGTATTAGTTGGCCCCTCTGGTTGTGGCAAGTCCACACTTCTTAGAATTATTGCTGGATTAGAAAACCCCTCAACTGGCACGCTACATATTGAAAATAATGACGTAACAGATCTACGCCCAAGAGATAGAAATATTGCGATGGTATTTCAAAACTATGCGCTTTATCCCCACTTAACGGTACGCAAAAATATGGAATTTGGTTTAAAACTAGACAAAACCCCTAAAGAAAAAATTAACTTTCTTGTAAACGAAGCCGCAGAAATTTTAAAACTTGAACCATATTTAAATCGGTATCCAAAACAACTTTCTGGAGGACAGCGACAAAGAGTGGCGATGGGTCGAGCTATCGTTAGAAACCCATCATTATTCTTATTTGATGAACCTTTATCAAACCTTGACGCCAAGCTGCGGACAAAGATGAGGACCGAAATTAAAAGCCTTCACTTTCGACTTAAAAGTACCACGATTTACGTTACACATGATCAGATTGAAGCCATGACAATGGCTGATAAAATAGTTGTAATGAACGAAGGTGAAATAATACAAGTAGGTACCCCTCTTGAATTGTTTGATAATCCCAAAAATCTGTTTGTGGCGTCGTTTCTTGGATCTCCAGAAATAAATCTTTTCCAGGGTATTGTTCAAATAGAAGATAAAAGCTGTTTTTTAAAATTAGATGAAAATTCGAATTTAAAACTTCCAAAAGGTTTGAATTTGCGGGAAAATCAGGAAGTAATAATAGGACTTAGACCGCAAGCTTTAAAGATTTCTTCACAAGATACAAAATTAAAATCCCAAATAAATATCATTGAAAATACTGGCACCAGTACGTTTGTATTTTCAACGATTGGTTCTACTGACCTTTGTTCAGAAATAGATAGAAACCTTAATGTTAAGGTTGGAGACATTATTTCTTTATCTGCTGAACCCAGTCAAATGATGGTTTTCAGTCCTGAAACGGGCGAACGATTAATAAATGAAATGTGATCAATCCAGATGTATTCTTTAAAAAACAATAAGCTTTTATTACTGACTCTATGCCTTCCCGCGACGTTTATTGTGGCAGTTTTTATTATTTATCCAATAGCTAACGGCGTTTACATGAGCTTTACTGATGCGTCCCCATTACGGCCAAATTCAAAATTTGTTGGTCTTGAAAATTATAAGTATTTGTTCAAAGATGACGTTTATTGGCAGGTCCTAGGAAACACTCTGTTTATAATTGGTGTTGCAACAATTTTGGCGATGCTAATATCAGTTGGCCTCGCCTTGTTATTAAATAACGCTATCAGGTTTTCTGGGTTGTATAGGTCCCTAATCTTTCAAACTTGGGTTGTTCCCTGGATAGTAATAGCAATACTTTGGGGTTGGATTTTCAATACTGATTACGGTTTGGTCAACGGAACTTTGACCCAATACGGTTTAATTGAAAATCAGATAGATTGGTTGTTCAATGGAAGGAACGCCCAGTGGGCGATAATTTTATGTTTTGCATGGAGATCCATTCCTTTTTTGATGGTGATAATGTTAGCGGCACTTCAGGGCATATCCAGCGAAGTATTGGATGCTGCTGAAGTTGATGGCGCAAAATATTGGCAGAAAACATTTAAAGTTACTTTACCCCTAATACAAAATATTTCCTTAGCAGCAGCCTTAATGCAAGGCGTGCGCATGTTTCAGGAAATGACACTTCCTTTTGTATTAACGGAGGGTGGCCCAATGAATTCTACTATGGTTTTGAGTATGTATTCTTATAATCTGGCATTTGACTCCTGGGACTTTGCCTTGGCAGCGACAGTCGGCAGTTTGTGGTTGGTAATGTTAGTACTATTCGGTGCTTTCTACCTGAAAACTGTCGTTCGAGAAATGTAGAAAGAAATTGGTGTAATGAAATTAACTTTTTCAAAACTTGTTAAGAAATACCTCATTCCCTATGGCCTCCAAGCATCCGCTTTTTTGTCAACAGTAATTCTAATATCTCCAATTATTTGGATGGTATCAACTTCTCTAAAGAAGGAATCTGAAGTTTTTGATCGTCCTCCTGTTTGGATACCATCTGAAATTTCCTTTGATAGTTATTTTCGGATAATGAATGGCTTTGTAGCAAATATATTATACAACAGCATACTCGTTGCTTTGCTTGCAGCGATCATCGCAACTGTTGTTGGGGCTTTGACAGCATATGCTTTGTCGCGCTTTCCAATTCCTGGAAAGTCCACAATAATGCTGTTTTTCTTAAGCTCCTTGGCATTCCCAATTCCACTCCTAATGATGTCTATGTATATTCTTCTTATGAAACTTGGGTTGCTTGATACCTACTTGTCCATGATTATAGGCCATACAGTTATAACATTGCCAATTACAGTTTGGTTAATGAAAAACTTTATCGACCAAATACCAAAAGAAATTGAGGAAGCGGCTTACGTTGAGGGGGCTAGTTTTTTTCGGATAATATTTTTTATAGTGTTCCCATTATCAATGCCGGCTTTGACTGCGTCTGCCCTTTTTGTATTCGTAACGTCGTGGAATGAACTATTTTTTGGTCTTTCCTTCATATCTTCGCCTGATTTACGAACAGTTCCAGTTGGAATTAGTCAATCCTTTCTTCAAGAATTTAAAACGGATTGGACGGGAATGATGTCTTTGGCGGTGATAGTAACAATTCCAATAGGAATTATATTTGTATTTTTACAAAAATCATTTTTACGTGGAATGATCGCTGGCTCGGTTAAAGGTTAGCAATGGATATGCTTATCTCTAAAACAACAAATTGAAGCGATGATGTTCCAGATAAAACATTTAGATCTACCTGCGTGTAATCACGGTGAAGGATTGATTTGGGTGGAAGAATCTAAAAAACTTGTATGGGTTGATGTTTTTGAAAAACCTGAAGTAAAAATTTTTAACTTTGAGCTTGATCAGTATAAAAGTATCCCTGTTACAGGGCCAATAACAAGTGTGGCTCCCCATTTAGGAGGTGGCTTTGTAGCAAGTATGAATGGTGGTTTTTACTTATTAACCGAAAACAAGGATCCAATTCATCTAGTTTCTCCAGAGGGCATGCATCCAAATGAGTTGCTAAATGATGGGCGGTGTGATTCTCGAGGCCGTTATGTATGTGGATCAATGGATTTGGGAATGAAGGAAGAAATAGGAAAAATTTACCAACTAGGCAGGGATGGTGAAATAAAAATTCTAGATGAAAATTTCATTGTGGCAAATGGTATAGCTTTTTCACGCAACGAAGATATTGTTTACATATCGGATAGTCGAAAAGATATAATTTGGAAATATGATTATGACATTGAAGATGGGTCTATTTCCAATAAACAGAAGTTCTTTTCTACATCTGAATTAATTGGCCGACCTGACGGCGCAGCCCTAGATATCAACGGAAATTATTGGTCTTGTCTTTTTGAGGGCGGCTCTATCATCTGTATAGATAACGAAACAGGGCAAGTTTTGACAAAAATTTCTTTACCCGTCGAATACCCCACAATGTGTGCATTTGGAGGCGATGGCCTCAATCGTCTTTTTGTTAGCACATCTAGGAGACTTCTTGGTGAATTGGACCGCCAGAACCAGCCTTTAGGTGGAAAAATTTTAGAAATAAGTAATCTTGGAGTTGTCGGGTGTGGTTCTGCAAGGTATGCAGCGTGATTGGATTTTATTGATGTTAGCTGAAACAGTGAATAGTAAGAGTGATTAGACCTATGGCAGATCCGCTAAACATGTCGAAAAGAAATACTTTGCGAATAAGTGATAATGTCTATGACACTATCAAATTAGCAATCATTACTCATGACCTGCCGCCTGGCTATCATTTAAGTGTACCATCACTGGCTAAAAAAATGGGAGTAAGCAGAAGCCCAATCCGGGAATCTGTGCAGAAATTAATTTCGGAGGGCCTGGCTTATGAAAAGCCGCGACAAGGTGCTTATGTAAGTAAATTTGAGACCAAAGATCTTTTGCCAGCCTTTCAAGTTAGACTTGTACTTGATGGCCTGGCAGCTAGGTTATCCGCAAGTCATGTGACAAAAAAACTTATATCTAAACTTACGAAAATAATGTCAGCGCACCGAACTGCGATAGATAACGGAGACCCTGACAAATATACAAATGCAGATATTCAATTTCATACGGCCTTACTTGAAAACTCTAAAAACCCTTTGTTAAAAGAGATGGCTCAGTCCGTATATTATCAAATATATGCCGCTATGAAAACACGTGCAGCGCCGTTGGGGCCTGAAATCACTTACCAAGACCATATGTTGATTTATGATGCTGTTATTAATGCAAGGCAGAAAGAAGCAGAAACCGCAGCTCGTAATCATGTTGAACATATAATTTCTCGGGTTTTAGAGATTTCAGAAGAGGATATCCAATAGTTCATCAAATTCTTTGAAATGAATTAAATTTTTGGGCTTTTTTGGAAAAAACACTTATGGATAGTTTTGATAATGGAATGGGACTTAAGGTTGGTATAGCCAACCGAGGTGTCGTCCATCATGACTCAGAGAAGGTTGTGTCCTTAGAAGATTGGTTCAAGATTGTTTCTGAAGCCAATACATTTGACTATGTGGACAAAACACCCCCAGAAGATGAGATCTACCTTTATTGCAAATATAGCGAAAAATATGAACTTCCAATTTTATGCGGTGGTTGGTTTTACACTATTGGGTCTGATGAAAATCTCCTTTTCAAACATCTAGAAAACGCAGTTCTTCTTGGAACTAGGTATCATAATGTGCAAATTAAGGCCAAGCATGCAGATGGTTATGATGTCACTAATGAACAAATAATTGATATTTACATGAGGGTTTCTGAGTATGGAGATCGATTAGGCTGCACACCCTGCTTTGAATTACACATAAATATGTGGTCGGAAGATTTTTTACGAATTTTTGACGTGGCGGACGAAATTGAGAGAAGAGGTGTTCCATTTAGAATGACGCTTGACCACTCTCATATTATTTTCAAAATAGACAATGATTTTGAAATGAATTTATTCAATTTAGCTGATAATATCAAAAACCAGAAATTGATACTTGATCCTTATAAAAAAGGAAATGTTGCAGAAAAACTAATTAATAGGAATTACGTTAATCTTATGCACGCTAGAAGCGTAATACCAAATAACCCAAAGAATATTACCGCAACTCACGCAAATGGAAGTGTAGGAAGAGGGGTTCAGTATCCGTTTTTAAGGCCTTTAGAGGGCCAATTTCATACCGCTTGGGATGGAAGAAAATTGGAGCCCTGGAAAGAAGTTGTTCGGCAACTTCTAGATTATCATTTTAAAGAAAATAACTCACCTTTGAAACTAATTTCGACGGAATTTATCCCGGCTACAGATTATGGTGCGGGCAATACTTATTCTTTACTCAGCAATTCAGTTGCTTGCGCAAAATGGATCAAGGAGCAAATCGCGCTCCGTTTGTAGGCCAAATGTTTGTCCAACCGCCTAATAATTATAAAAGAGGATATTTGTTTAGCAGGCGGTAATTGAAAAAAAAATATTTACATGTAACATGTAAATTAACGTGTAAAACTAACATGTGTTTGAAGATTATATTTTGGAAGGGAGCCAACAAGTGTCTGAATTACGAATTACATCAATCGATGCCAAAATATGTGAATTTGAAATACCTGATTTTGGAACTGATAAAAACGGCACTAGTCTAATTTATACCCCCGGCAACAAAAAGAAAGTTAAATCGTGTGCAATTCAAATACATACTAACGAAGGAATTACTGGAGAGTTTGTTGGGGGTGAACCAGTAGCGTTTGCTCAATTATGCATGTTTGCAAATGACATGATCGGTAAAGACCCAACTCAGCGTGAACTAATTTACAATAATGCTAAGCGGTGCTTACGAAAATTTGATCGAATGGGACTTGGTTTGGCGGACATACCTCTTTGGGATCTCGCTGGAAAACTTTATCAGGCACCAATATATCAACTTTTAGGTGGCTGGAGAAAAAAGCTTCCAGCATATGCATCGACACTTTCAGGCGATCGGTGTGGAGGCTTGGATTCTCCACAAGCTTTTGCAGACTTTGCTGTTCAATGTAGAGACATGGGATACACAGGTTATAAAATACACATTTGGGACGACTACTCATTACGTGAACTCCGTGAGACCATTTCAAGTGTTCGAGTTGCTGTTGGTGATGAAATGCACTTGATGATCGATCCAGCTTGCAAGTTGCGTACATTTTCTGATGCGTTAGAAATAGGTTGGGCTTGTGATGAAGCAAAGTTTCTGTGGCTTGAGGACCCTTACCTAGATAACGGCACTTCAACCACATCTCATAAAATGCTTCGGAGCAGGCTGAAGACACCACTGTTACAGACAGAACACATTAGAGGCTTGGAAGAGCATGTGAATTTTGTAGTTGCAGAGGGGACTGATTTTTTAAGAGCTGATGCAGAGTATGATGGTGGCATTACAGGCGCATTAAAAATAGCTCACGCAGCTGAAGGTTTTGGACTTGACTGTGAGTTGCATTGTGGTGGACCGGCTCACCGCCAACTTATGGCATCCCTAAGAAATTCAAATTTTTATGAAATAGGTTTAGTGCACCCTAAAACTAAAGAAATTGGTTGGAGTATGGATGTATACGCATGTAACTATAGGGATTCATTAGATGTAATTGATGAAAATGGAAATGTAGATGTTCCAGAGGGGCCTGGACTAGGCGTCGTTTATGATTGGGACTTTATTAACCGTAATGTTATTCACGCTGTTAAATTTGGAAATTAGTTATAAATAAAATAGATTAAGGGCACAAATGAACACTAAGTATGCAACCTATCCGAGCCTACATGGTCGAGTTGTTTTGGTTACAGGTGGTTCCGCAGGTATTGGGGCTGCAATAGTGGAGGCGTTTCACGCACAAGGTTCAAAAGTAGCCTTTATAGATATTGATGAAGAAAAGGCTGCAATATTAAAAGAACGCTTAATACAAAAAAAGCAGTTTGATCCTTATTTTTTAAAATGTGATGTAAGAGATGTAACAAAGCTTCAAAAGTGTATAAAAAAAATTTCCGACGAAGTTGGTAAGATCCATACTCTTGTCAACAATGCTGGGGGTACTGAAAGACTTTCAGCTAACAAAATCACATTAGATAAGTGGGAGAACTTTCAATCTCTCAATTTACGACATGTCTTATTTGCCAGCCAAGCTGTGTTTCCCGACATGCAACTAAAGGGCGAGGGATCTATTATAAACTTCACTTCGCCAACGTTTAGAAGAAGAACAGAGGGCTGGGCGGGCTATGCAGCAGCAAAATCAGGTATTGAAGGGCTGTCCAGAATTTTGGCTCGAGAATATGGCGAGTCAAACATTAGAGTAAACTCAATTATGCCTGGATGGACAGCTACTGAACACCATAAAAAGCACTTTCTTACTCCCGAAGTCGAAGAAGACCTTATGAATGTACAATGCCTTAAAAAACTAGTTCTACCAGAAGATATTGCCCGCATAGCTTTGTTTTTGTCCTCAGACGACAGTAAATTTATGACTGCTCAAGTATACAAAGGTGATGCTGGATTGGTGTGATATTTTCTAGTCATAGAAACTTCGTGCGCCTCCAGATTTTTGCGTCTTGAATATTGAACCGCCTAATTTCAATGGAGGGACTGGCATTCTTACCGGCCAATTCTCAATCCTTGGTTCTTTAGTTGGTTGACCTGCTATAGTCCTAACGTGCAAATCTTCCCAAAGCTCACCAGACCCAAGCTTCTGAATTGTTACTGCGGCTCCTCCCAACAACGGCCAGGCATCTGCTGCGTTGCACTCATAAAATAACATAAGTCTTGCACGATCACTTCGATTTGGAGCAGAGCCGTGCAGTATTCGTCCATGGTGTACACTCATATCACCTGCTTTACCGGTAATCGTTACGATTTTTTCTTTTTCAAAGTTAGGATCATCAGGATTAATAGCTCCACAAAATAATCCCTGATCATTAGAATGATCCAAAGTAGGTCCCTTGTGAGATTTTGGTATAACTTGCAGAGGACCATTCTCAAGAGTTACGTCTTCAAGCATTAGCCCAACTGCCAGAACGCTATCGTTCGTTAGAGGATAAAATGCGACGTCTTGGTGCCATTCAACTGATGACCCTCCGTCTGGTGCTTTTGTATTCAGTTTGCTGGTTTGAAGTTGGATATTTTCGCCAAGTAAACTTTTTATGGCAGATGTTATTTTTGATTGTTCAAGTATATCCCAAAAATAAGGGTCTAATTTATGCGGTAGCTTTATCCGATTAAGACGAGGTTGTTCTTTAGAATGCCCCTCATCCAAGTCATAAATATGATTGCTTTCGGAGACCTTTCGAGAGCCCTCAATTAGTTCGTAGGTCATTTCTTGTAATTTCAACAACTGATCTGGGGACACAACTTTTTCTACAAGAATATAACCATCATCGTTGTATTGATTAATTTCATCGTTAGAAAGCATGTTACTTTTCTCCTATGATCATTGTTTTCTTTGCGTAAAACCTAAATGGTATCGGTATCATTTCTACTCAGATAATCTCTAAAAGTCAATATTAATTATTATTATTATCAATTAGTGTTAAACGCATAGACGGAGGAAATTATAAATGCCGCGACGCTTAAATGAACGTTGGTCTACCATGAAAGAAGTTGCAAACTTAGCTGGCGTGTCCAAAATTACAGTATCGCGTGTGTTGAGGTCCCCAAAATTAGTTAGCCCAACCACCAGAGAAAAAGTACAGAACGCAATTAGTGAACTAGGTTACGTACCAGAAGCTGCTGCAGGCGCCCTCTCTAGTGGCAAGAGCCAAATTGTGGCAGCTAATATATCTACTTTGTCAGGATCTATTTTTCTACCTACAATCAATAAATTGTCTAGCATCCTTTCCCAACATGGGATTCAGTTAATCTTATCAAATTCAGAATATTCAGAAGAAATTGAATTTCAACAGCTATCAGCATTGATTGCTCAGAGGCCGCTTGGATTAGTACTAAGCAACGCATTTAATAGCCCCAAAAGGCGCTCAATGCTTTCTCGAATGGGATGTAAAGTAATTGAGATTTGGGACCTTCCAACAAAGCCAATTGACTATGCTGTTGGTTTTTCAAATTTTGATGCTGGCTATTCTATGACTCAATTTCTTTTCAAACATTGTTTATATAAAAAAATAGCCTTTTTGGGAACAAAGCAGGGATTTGATCGCAGGAGTGAAATGCGGTTTCAAGGATATAAAAAATTTCAAATAAAACACAAAAATCAAATTCGAACAGTTGATTTAAACGCTTCTGGAAAAGGTAGTATTTATGATGGAACTATTGGTCTAAATTGGATTTTAGATAAATGGCCTGATACCGATGCAATCTTTTGCTCTGGAGATGTTTTAGCAATTGGAGCAGTATGTGAGGCCAAGCGCAAAGGGTTGAGTGTACCAAAAGACATAGCAATTTCTGGATTTGGAGATATTGAATTTTCGAATGGTTATGGAATTGATTTAACCACTATTAAAGTTAGGGGTGAAGAAATTGGCGCCCATGTTGCTAACATAATTATTGGAGATCGTGAGGAAGACTTTATTGAAAATAAAGCCATCGATGTGGGATATGATATTGTTCGAAGATCTACCGCATAGATGATCTGTTTGGGTTACTTACTTAATTTAATTAAGTCTGCTGCTTTTTCTGCTATCATTACGGTTGCTGCGTTTGTGTTACCAGAAATGATCTGAGGCATGATCGAAGCGTCTGCCACGCGCAACCCATTAATGCCTTTTACTTTTAAATTTTGATCAACGACGGCTGTGTCTTCAAGGCCCATTCTACAAGTACCAACTGGGTGGTATAAGCTGGTGGAGTTTTGTCTTACATATTCCAACATTCCATCATATGAGCTAATCAAACCTCCGGGCCTTATTTCAGAATTTCGAAACTGGTCAAAGGCTGTGGCATTAGCTATGTCGCGAGCAACATTCATTCCATTAATTAAGGTCAATTTGTCTGAAGGATCTTCTAAGTAGTTTGCTACGATTTTTGGGGGGTCACTAGGGTGTGGTGAAATGATATTAATTTCTCCTCTGCTTAATGGTCGCGACTGGCTTACATTAAAAGTGTAACCGGAAAATGTGTCAAGAACGCCAGGTCTTTGCAAACTCAATGGAAGAAAGTGTAATTGTATATCGGGGCGATTTGTAGTTGAACTTGATTTTAAAAATGCACCCGCAGGACTTGGCCCACCAGCGAGGGGTCCCGTATGAAATAATACATAACGGATAGCTAGTTTGAGCTTCCTAAAAAAACTGAGTAGGTCATCGTTAATACTTATAGGTTGGGCACATTTGTATACTAGTTGACACTGCAGGTGATCTTGGAGATTTTTGCCGACTTCTGGAGAATTACAAACTGGCTCTATCCCATGAGTTTTTAAATATTCAGCATCACCAATTCCAGATAACTGGAGTATTTGTGGTGAGTTAATTGTACCCGCACATAGAATTACTTCTTTATTAGATTTTAAATTAATTAGTTTATTGGAATGCAAACACTCAACACCCACAGCACGCTTATCTTTAATAATTATTTTTGTGATGTGAGCATCTGTCAAAATTTTGAGATTAGGCCGCTTTTTCACAGGAAGCAGGTACGCAGCTAAAGTATCCGACCTAAACCAATTGTTAGTTGTGATTTGATAATATCCTGCGCCCTCTTGCGTTGCTCCATTAAAGTCAATGTTTCTCTTAACATTGAGCTCTTCAGAAGCTTTAATAAATGCATCACATAAAAAATTTTTGTCTGGATAGTCTGTTATGGATAATGACCCTGAAGAGCTGTGGAATTTATTATTAAGTGCTATATTTTTTTTATGTTGTTTCTCACTTTTCTTAAAGTATGGAAGAACACTTTCAAAACCCCATTCAGAGTTACCTAATGACTTCCAGGTATTATAATCATCTTCCTGACCCCGAATATATACCATACCATTTATTGAACCTGTCCCACCCAACAGGCGTCCCCTTGGCCATAAAATCTCTCGCCCATCCAAGTTTTTCTCAGGTTGTGTTTTATAGTTCCAGTTAATTCTCTTATCAAAAATAGTTTTAAAATATCCACCGGGAATATGAAGAAGTGGGTTTAATTGCTTTTGTCCAGCTTCTAATAAAAGAACTTTATTACTAGAGTTTTCTGACAAACGGTTTGCAAGTACGCAACCCGCTGTCCCCCCCCCTATTATTATGTAGTCAAAACTAGTTATAACACAGACCCCATATTATCGGTTGCAATTGAATGGTGTTTCTTCAAATCCCTTAACATCGAGTGGGAGTGAAATAACATTTCCGCCCATGGGATCACTATCGTTTAGTGAAGTTTTATTTGATGTATTGCCAAAGCTAGTTACAAATAGAGTATTCATATTGGGGCCTCCAAAGGCTGGCATAGTTGGGCGTTTCATCGGAACTATAATTTCTCTGTTCAATTCACCGCCGGGTGAAATTCGTAAGATTCTTCCACCATCAAAACCAGCAAACCAATAATACCCCAGTGAATCCACACACGCACCATCTGGTCGGCCCTGGGTCTCACTTGTTTCAAAAAATATACGTTTGTTAGAAATATCACCAGTTTTCTGACTGTAATCAAACTTATAAATAGTGGATTCCCAGGAGTCTGCTAAGTACATAGTGTTGCCGTCGGGCGACCAGGCGATTCCATTGGTAGTTGTTAGATTCTTCAATATTTTTTTTATCGTACCATCGGAAGAAACACGCCAAAGTGCCGCTGCTTTTTTATCCCTTGGCAGGTAAATGCTACCTACCCAAAAAAAACTTCCAGACCTGTCAACCTTACCATCGTTTAATCTCCAATTAGGGTTACCATTTTCTATTTTTTTTATTGTAGATAAAATTCGATATTCAGAGTCTAAGTTTATAATACTATGATCCATTGCGGCAATAAAACCACCTGCTATATTTGGAGCAATGCAACTTACCTGGCCTGGCATTTTAAAATTCAAAATCTTTTTTGATTGCACATTTTTTGAGTGTAGAGTCTTGCCATCAATGTCTGTCCAACAAAGTGTTTTGGTTCTAGAAATCCAAACAGGGGATTCTCCACAAAGGTAGTTTTGGTTACTGACTACCTTATAATTTACTGCTGACAGTTTCACTGCACCTCCTATATTCAAAGATTCAGTATTGAAAGTTTACATGTTACATGTAAATTATATTGAAAGATATAAGTAAAACAATGCATAAAAGTATTATGCTTTGGCAATAATTTAATTACGAAATGTTATATGGTAAATGTAGATAAAATAGCGTTAGTCACAGGAGCCGCCAGTGGGATAGGTTGGGCGACTGCGTGTTTGTTACATGATGAAGGTATACATGTCATAATTTGCGATAACTCCAAAGATAACTTGGACTCAGCAAATACTAAAATAAGTAAAGAAAATTATCAAAACATGTCGTCATTTTATGCTGACGTTTCCTTAGAGGCTGATGTTGTCCACCTTTTCAATCACATTAAAAAAACTTTTGGGCGACTGGATTATCTTATCAACAATGCAGGCATTGATAGCTTTTGTGATCCCCAGTCTTTCTCTATTTCTAAATACAATCATGTCATGGCAGTAAATGTTACCTCTGTATTTTTAGCAATTAGGGAAGCAATACCTTTAATGCGGAATGCCAAAGAGGCCTCAATAGTCAATATTGGTTCTATTCATGGGCATTTAACTACTGCTGGAAGATCTGATTATGCAACCTCTAAAACTGCATTGATTGGAGCGACACGGTCTCTATCTTTAGATTTAGCGACAGAAAAAATAAGAATAAACATGGTTTCTCCTGGAGCTATCGATACGCCGATGCTGTTGCGTGGGTGGAAAAGAAAAGCTTCTAATATTAACCCAAACGAAGTTCGGAACAGAGCAGACGCGATACATCCATGTGGTAGAATTGGGCAACCTGAAGACATCGCTAATGCTGTTTTTTTTCTGTTAAGCAAAAAAGCCAGCTTTATAAATGGAGTTAATCTTAATGTAGACGGTGGAATCCATTCAAAAGTTTTTCTTTCTACAATCTGGGACGATCAATGACCTCAAAAGGCAAAAAGCCCAATGTAGTCCTGATTGTGGCTGACGATATGGGTTATGGTGATTTTGGAGTTTTTAATGAAGGTCGTGTAAATACTCCTAATATTGATGAATTGGTATCAGAAGGTGTTTGTATGCGGCAGCATTATTCAGCTTCTCCAATTTGCTCTCCTGCTCGTGCGGCTCTGCTGACTGGCCGTTACCCTCATCGTTCTGGAGCTATCACACAGCATGATCTTTTCGGACTAGATAGAATAGCTCTTCGCGAAACAACAATAGCTGATACCTTTCGGTTTGGCGGTTACAAAACAGGGCTAATTGGAAAGTGGCATAATGGTTCGTTAGATCAAAGGTATCATCCCAATTCGCGTGGGTTTGATGAATTTTCTGGATTTTGTGGTGGTTGGTCCGATTATTATAATTGGCACATGGATAAAAATGGGAAAATCGAAAAAGGCGATGGAACGTACCGTACTGATAAGCTGACAGGGCAAGCGTGCGAATATATCGAGCGTAATAAAGACGAGAATTTCTTCCTTATGATTGCATATACCGCACCACATTCACCGTTCCAAGCACCTCAAACGCTTATCGATAGCTACGCTTTAAAAGGATATGATAGAATTACGGCAACCACCTATGCGATGATTGAAGTTATGGATATGGGCATTGGCAGTATCCTGAATAAGTTGAAAAAGTATGAGTTAGAAGAAAACACGATTGTTATGTTCACAAGTGATAACGGCCCAGCATTTTTTAACCCACCGTTTATGTTAGAGCCGGAGGATGATTTATTTAATGAACGCTTTAATTTTGGGCTCAAAGGGTCAAAAGGTTGGGTTTATGAAGGTGGAATAAGGGTCCCAATGGTTATTCGCTATCCGCGTTGTCTAAAGGCGAATACTTTTAACGACGAACTAGCTCACTTTACTGACTGGCTACCAACTTTAGCTACGCTTTGCGAAATTAATAACATCAATGAATTTCCTTTAGATGGCTATGACTTAACCAACCAATTGAAAGGAGAAAAACTGGAAAAACAACCTCGGCGTTTTTGGCAGTGGAATTTTTATTACCCTAGCATTTCAACAAACGCTGCTGTTCGAGACGAGAATTGGAAGCTGGTTAGGCCAATGATAGCAGGCACTCGATATTACAATAATAGAGACCTTCATGTTTCTGAGGAGGACACACTTAGAACTGCGGCGTTCATTGAGGCGGACATTAAACATAGGGAAGATCCTACTTCTGTAATTAATCTACTTAAGGTTCCTAATATACGGTATCCTAACTCTGAGAAACCTGAATTGTATAATCTAGCGGTTGATCCTAGTGAGAATGAAAATGTGGCTGAAGAAAACCCTGAAATTGTTTCTAAGTTGTTAAATGGTCTTGAGAATTGGTTTGACAGTGTTGAAAATGATAGAAAAAAAATCGATGACCCACTCCACGCGTATTAAACCGATTCAAAGTCAATGAAACTTAGTAAGAGTTAAGATGAAGTTTCACCTAAATTTAAAATTAGCTTTTTAAAGGCTATGAAAATAGAGCTTTGATTGAACTTACTTTGGTTTTTAAATTGGATGACGAGGAACTATTGCCAATAGTTTTGTTAGAAATTTAAATAGACGGACTTGGGAGTTTGAGATGAGAAATGTTTTATACGACAATCTTCGAGGAAAAATAGCTCTCGTTACTGGTGCAGGCTCAGGTATTGGAGCGGCCCTTGCAAAACGTTTTGGTAGCCTTGGTGTTAGAGTAATTTGTGTTGGTCGAACAAAGGAAACCATTAAAGAGACCGTGTCGTCAATAAAGTATAGTGGTGGCGAAGCAATTCATTTTGTTGCTGACGCAACAAACCCAGAACAGATGGAAGCATTGTCAAAAGAAATTAAAAATACATACGAAGGCATTGATTTTTCATTTTTGAATGCTGGAGGTAATATTCAGCAAGAAACTATTGAAAATAGTGATCTTTTTCAGTGGAAAGAAGCTGTCGATATCAATATGATGACATTTTTTCTTGGTGTGAGGGTTTCTGCGCCATTGATGCGTATCAATGGTGGTGGTCGTATAATTTTAACTGGTTCTGCAATGGCGCATTATGCCTCCGTGTCGAACTCGTCTTATAGTGCTGGCAAGGCAGCGGCTAGAATGATTGCCAATACAGCCTCATTGGAGCTAATGGCAGACAATATCACGGTAAATGAATTTATCCCAGGGCCAGTAAAAACTAAGCAAGCCTTGAAAAATTATTCTGAAACTGATCTCAATTCACCGTTTAACAATCCAGAGGAATGGGTAAAAAAACCAGAAGATGTTACGGATTTAATCCTGACGATGTTTTCTCTGCCTGGACTCGGGCCAACAAGTCAAATTTTTTCGTTGGCTAGGCGATAGTCTTTTCAAGCTTTCGAAATTTATTTTTTATGGATAGCTCGAACGTTTATTATGCACGCTTTTATGAAATATTTTGTAAAACTATGTTTCGCAAAAAAACTGATTCAATATAATTTACATGTAACATGTAAATTATATTGAAATATGTATTTAAAAAAACCTATAAAAGTAATATATTGATATATAATTAGGTTTTCTGATTTTAACAGGCCGATGCGTTGGCAGAAGGGATCCAAATGCTTTTTGGAAAAAATTTAATTGATGGTCATTGGGTCGGATCACCACAAACAGTAATTTCAGATGATCTTAATGGTTTCGAATTTGCACAGGCAACTTCTGATCAAGTCGATCAGGCTTGTAAAGCCAGTCAACAGTGTTTTCGTAATGTCAGTACAACATCAAGAAAACTTCGTGCAGAGTTTCTCAATCAAATTGCTGATGAAATTGAAAATTTGGGTGAGGAGATCACTCAAACGGGTGCCCAAGAGACTGGGTTGCCTGAAGCACGGCTCAATGGAGAGCGTGGGCGAACGACTGGTCAATTGCGTATGTTCGCGCAACTAATATTAAACGATGATTATCTAGACATACGTATCGACCAAGCTCTGCCGGATCGCCAGCCCTTGCCTAGACCAGACATTCGCTTAATCCACCGGCCAATAGGCCCTGTTGTGGTTTTTGGTGCTTCAAACTTTCCTTTGGCCTTTTCGACGGCGGGTGGCGATACGGCATCTGCTCTTGCAGCTGGCTGCCCCGTGATCGTGAAGGGTCATAGCGCTCATGCTGGGACAGCTGAATTAGTTGGCCAGGCAATTATGGCCGCAGTTAAAACCTGCAAAATGCCCAAAGCAACATTCCAACTTTTGCAGGGTGCTGGACGCATTGTAGGAAGCGCTCTTGTGGAACACCCCGAAACCAAGGCTGTTGGGTTTACTGGCTCTGCGTCTGGGGGGCGGGCTTTGTATGATTTGTGCCATGCGCGACATTCGCCAATTCCATTTTATGGTGAATTAGGCTCGATCAATCCAGTCTTTTGTCTGCCCAATGCCTTAGTCGAGCGTTCTATACAAATTGGTATTGGTTGGGCGGCTTCCCTAACGATGGGGGCAGGGCAGTTCTGTACCAACCCTGGAATTATTATTGGTATAAAAGGTGAAGAATTCGACAAGCTTCAAGAAGCAGCTGTCGCACATTTAAATGATTCTGCTGATCAAAAGATGCTCACGGAGGGAATTCAAAAAGCATATATAGCGGGTGTTGCTCACCTAAAAAATCGTATCACTGAGTTAACAAAGCCGAGGAAAAAAGAAAAAGAACGTTACGGAATTCCTGCAGCGTTTAAAACCTCTGCAAGCGATTGGCTGTCTGACAAAACCTTGCAACATGAAGTGTTTGGAGCAGCTGGGATCTTTGTTGAATGTGATGATGAAAGCGAGATGATTGAGTTGGCGGAGCAGTTGGATGGTCAACTCACCGTAACGTTACAACTTGCTAAGTCTGATATTAAATTGTCTCGAGCGCTCTTACCAATCTTAGAGGAAAAAGCGGGCCGCCTATTGTGCAATGGCTTTCCAACTGGCGTAGAAGTGAGCTCGGCAATGATGCATGGGGGACCATATCCCGCCAGCACGGATGTTCGTGCGACATCAGTGGGGACATTGGGTATCGCAAGATGGCTGCGTCCCGTTGCTTTTCAGGATTTTCCGAAAGAATTGCTGCACGACGAATTACAGGTATTTCCAGACAAAACTACTTGAGACGCATATGGTGACTTGATATTCTATTTTAACCACAAAGCACACTCCATTCTAAAAGAAATCCGTCATGACGTTCTCGAAAGAAACACAATCGGGATGGAGACCGAAAATTAGGTTCGCACTGCCATTCTAGATGCCATAGATTCCCAAGATGCCTATTCTCATTAGTTTGGCAGCAGTTTATCGAGCGATGAAAATGGTCAAGTTCATAATATACTTTGCGAGAACCTAAGGATTGCTGCCTTTGGTTAAAGCTATGCGCATGATTATATGTTTCAATAGTACGCTCAATCTATACTCCCCAAAAACCTTTTTGTTGGTTGTTTAGGCCAATTCGGTCAAGGGCTGGAGTAAGTGCCATTTAAATTCCAATCTTGAGACCGGCTTCGCCATGCTTTTGAAACGCGTCTCGCCATCTATAGAAGCTGGATCTTCCAATCCCGAAATATCGGCTTGGTTTGGGGGCATTGCCAATCTTCTTGGCATGTTGAAGAACTCTTAGTTTACGTTGGATGTCCCGTTCTTCGTTTGTCATGAAAACTTCCTCCATCTTAAATCAGGGAATTTACAGGAAGTGTCTTGAGAGCCCGTATATATGTATAGCGTAGATTAAAAGTTTTTCATTTGGGATCCCAAATTAGTAAAAAAAGCAAAAAAATTTATGATTTTGTTAAATTTACTTGACTTAAGGATCCCTAGAGACTGTATTGGGCTCCAGGAGACTGGGCTCAAACTGAATTGCGAATCTAAAGGTCCGCACTTCTGGGAGTGTCTGGAAGTGGGTTAGACAGGAAAACTGCAGCTCACTTTGCCATCTACAGATGGCTTGCGCAGCGGTCGCTACAGATCCGGTGCGCTGTTTAGAGCTAAGGGAGGACACAATGCTCAAGACTATATCCAAAACGGCCATCGCCGCGACGTTCGCACTAAGTGCAAGCGCGGGTTTCGCGCAAGTTAACTTGACATCCAACGCTGCTGGCGCGGGCACCGCCGGTGCACTATCCGCGACGTCGCTCGTTGAAAACGCAGCCGAGCGCGGGATCGCCAATATTCAAATGAAAGACGGGCAAACCGGAACCAAATACGTAATGGCCCTCGCGGAAGGT
>ERZ651776.1912-NODE-1912-length-23881-cov-3.809318_pt1 | contig 23881 bp, 20 predicted proteins | sample MGYA00514761_ERZ651776 | MGnify/ENA metagenome assembly ERZ651776 | reverse complement strand
AAGTTCCATAATAAGCACTGTTTTACCTACACCAGCCCCACCAAAAAGACCTATTTTACCACCTTTTGCATATGGAGCTAAAAGATCAACTACTTTTATTCCAGTAACTAAGATGTCCGCCGATGTAGATTGATCTACATATTCTGGTGCATCTCTATGAATAGGAAGAGTTGTTTTAGATTTAACTGGTTTACCATCATCTACTGGATCACCAACAACATTTAATATTCTACCTAATGTTTCTGGGCCAACTGGAACTGTAATAGGTGCACCAGTCTGTACTACCTCCATACCTCTTACTAAACCATCCGTACTATCCATAGCGATAGTTCTAACTTCATTTTCTCCAAGATGTTGGGCAACTTCTAAAATTAGTTTCTGTCCTCCATTATCAACCTGTAAAGCGTCTAAAATGAATGGTAAATTAGATTCAAATTCAACATCAACAACAGCTCCAATTACTTGTGATATTTTTCCATTTTGTTTGCCAGATGGTTTTTTGGCCATGATTTTCTCCATTTATTTTAAAATCAATTTATTATAATGCTTCCGCACCAGATATAATTTCTATTAATTCCTTAGTAATAACTGCTTGTCGTGTTCTGTTATATAGAAGTGTAAGATTATCAATCATATCACCTGCATTCCTAGTAGCATTGTCCATTGCTGTCATTCTAGCAGCCAACTCACTTGCAGTACTTTCCATTTGAGAACTAAACAATTGAGTTGATAAATTACGAGGCAATAAGTCATTTAAGATTTCTTCTTCGCTTGGCTCAAATTCATATATAGAATTTGAATTATTTGTATCGTCCTCAGTTTCTTGGATCTCTGCCGGGATAAGCGATTTATATGTGACTTCTTGTGTAATAGCTGACACAAACTTATTAAAAATTACCTTACAAACTCCGAATTCGTTATTCTCAAAAAGAGTAATAATTTTTTTTGCAAGAATTTCTGCATCTGTATAATTTGGTTTGGCCGAATTACCATCTATTCTCTCTACAAACAAATGACCAAACTCTCTATTAAGAGCATCAGCTGATTTTTTTCCTACCATTAATAATTTAACTTTAATTCCTTCTTGCTCTAATTTTTTTACTTCAGCTCTTACTGCCCTAGTAATAGAACCATTAAAACCTCCACATAATCCTCTGTCAGCAGAAAAAACTACTATGAGGTGAGTTTTATTATCAGTCTTACCAGTAAGAAGGTCGATGGAATTTCCAGAGGTTTTAGATGCTATTTTTGATACAACTTTATCCATCAATGAAGTGTAAGGACGTGAAGCTAAAGCTTGTTCTTGAGCTTTTCTTAATTTTGCAGCCGCAACCATTTTCATTGCAGATGTGATTTTCTGTGTAGATTTTACAGATCCAATTCTATTTTTAAGGTCTTTTAAAGAAGGCATTTAACCTATTCCCTGTAGTCTGACATACCAGTTAAGAAAAATTTTTCACTAACTGATCTAAAACATCTTTAAGAGCTTGATCAGTCTCATCTGAAATTGACTTGTCTTTGCGAATTGAGTCTAAAATTTTTGAACCTTTTGTGTTTAACTTTTGTAATAAAGACTTTTCAAATTCACCAATTTTTTGAGTTGGTATTTTATCTAGGTAGCCCTTAACGCCAGCAAAAATCACTGCTACTTGCTCCTCAACCTCCATGGGTGAATATTGAGCCTGTTTAAGTAATTCAGTTAATCTCTCTCCCCTTGACAACAGTTGTCTAGTTGAAGCATCCATATCTGAGGCAAACTGAGCAAAAGCTGCCATTTCTCTGTACTGTGCAAGGTCTAGTTTAATAGTACCCGCAACTTGTTTCATAGCTTTAATCTGTGCCGCAGATCCAACTCGTGATACCGATAGTCCAACGTTAACAGCTGGTCTTATTCCTTTGTAAAATAATTCTGTTTCTAAAAAGATTTGACCATCAGTTATTGAAATAACATTAGTTGGAATAAAAGCAGATACATCACCACCTTGAGTTTCGATTATTGGAAGAGCTGTAAGAGATCCAGATCCATTATCTCCATTTAATTTAGCAGCTCTTTCTAACAAGCGAGAGTGTAAGTAGAAAACATCACCAGGATATGCTTCTCTTCCTGGAGGTCTTCTTAAAAGTAAAGACATTTGCCTATATGCAACAGCTTGTTTTGACAAGTCATCATATACAACTACAGCATGCATTCCATTATCTCTGAAAAACTCACCCATTGCAGCAGCAGAATATGGAGCTAAAAATTGCATAGGTGCTGGATCAGATGCAGTTGCAGCAACAACAATTGAATACTCTAGTGCGCCTCTTTCTTCTAAAGTTTTAACGATTTGTGCAACTGTAGATCTTTTTTGTCCAACAGCTACATATATACAGAAAAGTTTCTTAGTATCGTCTTTACCTGCCTTATCATTTGTTCCTTTTTGATTTAAGAATGTATCTATAGCAATTGCTGTTTTACCAGTCTGTCTATCACCAATAATAAGCTCTCTTTGACCTCTACCAACAGGTATTAAAGAATCGATCGCTTTTAAACCAGTTTGCATAGGCTCACTTACAGATTCACGAGGCATAATACCAGGAGCTTTTGTTTCAACTCTTGATCTCTTAACATTTTTAAGAGGGCCCTTGCCATCAATAGGATTTCCTAAAGCATCTACAACTCTACCCAATAAACCTTTACCAATAGGTACGTCTACAATAGACCCAGTTCTCTTTACGGTATCACCTTCTTTAATAGTCTTATCGCTTCCAAAAATAACTACACCAACATTATCTCTCTCTAGGTTCAAAGCCATTCCAGCAATACCACCAGGAAACTCTACCATTTCACCAGCCTGAACTTTATCAAGCCCATAAATACGAGCAATTCCATCACCAACTGATAGAACTTTACCTACCTCTGAAATTTCGGCATCTACTCCAAAATTCTCAATTTGATCTTTTAATATTGTTGATATTTCTGCTGCACGAATATCCATTAATTTACACCTCTCATGGCTATTTCAAGTCTATTTAATTTAGTTTTTATTGAATTATCAATCATTTTAGATCCTATTTTGACTATAAGACCTCCAATTAAGCTCTCATCAACGTTATTTGATAAAACAATCTTTTCAATACCAGTGGCCTTAGATATGGCTAATTTAACTTCATCTTGTTGTGCCTTATCTAGTGAAAATGATGAAGTGACCTCAGCTTTGATTTCGCCATTTATCCTAGAAACCTCAGATAGAAAAACATCTATTATTTCATTAATCAAAATCAGCCTACCATTTTTGGCTAAAGTTCCACAAAAATTAATAGTAAGATTATTAGCCTTGGACTTTTTTAAAATCTTTATAATAGAAGCTTCTTTATTAGATTTTGATATGGCAGGTGACTCAATCATAGTTTTAAGATTATCACTATCTTCTAATAGGCTTTTGAAAGCTTCAAAATCCTTAACTATATTAGGTATTGTTTTGTTATCTTTAGCTAACTCGTACAAAGCTTTAGCATATCTACCTGATAATCCAGATGATCCGCTCATCTCAATAATTCCTTGCATTTAAAATTATATGGATAGCTAGCACAGCATTGATTTCAATGCAAGTAACAAGCACACCAAAATCAATTAAATTTACATAAAAGAAACAGGATCAATATCAATAGCTAGTTTAATGTTATTTGGAGTTTTAGCCTTAGATGTCCAATTTAATAATACATTTTGAATATTAACTGCTTTATCTGATTTTATAAGGAATCTTCTTCTATACTTTCCTCTTAAATAATATATTGGAGCAGGAGCAGGACCATAAATTTTAACGTTTTTGAATGATGGTGATATCCTTAATAATTCTGTGGCATAACTATCTAAATCTTTTTCTTGTTTGGAGGATAATATTATAGACGCCAGTCTTCCATAAGGTGGCATATTAGCATTTTTCCTTGAATAAAGTTCTCTTTTAAAGAAATCATCCCGGTTGTTTTTTGCAATTGCTTTTATAATTTCATTTTCGGCATCAAAAGTTTGAAGAAACACTTTTCCCCTATCTTTTGGGTCTGAAATATGTCTTCCTGATCTTCCTGATACCTGTTGTAATATTTGGAAACTTCTTTCCGCAGCTCTTAAATCTCCTCCGGACAAACCTACATCTCCATCAATAATGCCCACTAATTTTAAATGAGGAAAATCATGCCCCTTTGCTATCATCTGTGTTCCAATAACAATGTTTATCTCATTATTTTTAATTTTTTCAATCATATCAATAAGTAGTTTTTGACTTCTCATTGTATCACTTGAAAGTACTGCAATTTCAGCTTCAGGAAAAAAGTATTTAATTTCCTCTTCAATTCTCTCAACACCGGGACCACAAGCTTTTATTTGCCCTTCACTCCCACAAAATTGACAAATATTTATGATTTTTTTAGAAAAACCACAATGATGACAAATCAATAAATTTTTAGATTTATGTTCTACTAACCAAGTTTCACAATTTATACACTTAATCTTGTGCCCACATTCATTACAAAGGGTTAAAGGAGCATAACCTCTTCTATTTAAAAATAATAAAGTTTGCTCTTTTTTTGATAATTTTAATTTAATTTCGTTGATTAAAACAGGGGAAATCCATCTACCTTTATCAGGAATATCCAATTTTAAATCTAAAATTTTTATCTCAGGTAATTCTGCACCTGTAGCCCTTTCGGGCAAACTCAGATGAATATATTTACCAATCTTCATATTATAATATGATTCTAGAGAAGGTGTTGCAGAAGCTAAAATAACAGGAGCGAATGATTTAGCCGCTCTATATATAGCCATATCCCTTGCATTATATCTTACACTCTCTTCTTGTTTAAATGCAGGCTCATGCTCTTCATCAACTATAATCAATCCAAGATTTAAAAAAGGTAGCATTAATGCAGACCTAGCTCCAACCACGACACATTGAATTCCATTAATTGCAGACAACCAAATTTCTTTCTTCTTATTCTTTGTTATGTCTGAATGCCAAATTAATGGCTTGAAATGAAATTGATCACTAAACCTTTTCTCCCAATCTGGTGTTAAAGAAATTTCGGGTAAAAGAATTAGAACTTGTTTGCCCTCATCCAGAGAGGCTTTAACAGATTCAAAATAAGTTTCTGTTTTACCTGAACCAGGAACACCATCTAACAAAAAACATTCTGGTTTATTACCTTTTATGGAATCATTAATTTTTTTTACTGCAGAAAGTTGATGTGAATTTAATAATTTCTTATTTTTTTCATATTTTGATACTTTAAGAGCATTTTTAAGGTCAGGCGTTGGTAATTTTTTTATAAATTCTTCACATATTATATTTTTTTTTACCATATCTCTTAGAAGAGCTTCTGACACTTTGCAGGCTTTGGTTAGTTCATCTTTATTAATATTCCGATCTGCATTTAACAAAAAATCTATAACTAATTTCTTTTTTGGTGTGAGATTAAAAGATTTTTCTTTTTCAATATTTTTTATTCTTTTAAAATTTGCCTTATAAATTTTAAAAGTATTTGGAGAAGTAATAGCTTCTAAAGGTGATAAAATCATTTTTAAAACCAAGCCTTTAAATACACAATTCCAACTTGCCAAAAAATTTATGAATTCAATACATTCTTTTGATAAACAATTTATTTCAAAAATTTTATTTATTTTTTTTAATTTTTCACCAGGAACTTTACCTGTCCCTTTACCAACTACAACTCCAATTGTTTTTTTCCTTCCAAACGGAACTTCAACTATCTGTCCCATAGCGATATTGGTAGAACTATCTTCTAATATATAATCAAATGGGTCATTAAATGGACCTATTACGAGTATCGCTAGCTCTCTTGTTTTGATATCAATCATGAAGCGTCTTTATAAAATTATTTTAAAGCTAATTATGGTTATAGTTTTTAACATAGTGTATTATAAATTATGATTAATAAAATATTAGTTTTTTAAAACTTTTAACATTACAAAGGATTAATAATGGAACTGTTTATAGATACAGCTGAAATAGAAGAAATAAAATCATTGAACATTACTGGACTAATTGATGGCGTCACTACAAACCCTTCGTTAATAGCTAAATCTGGTAGAAACATACTTCAAACAATTGAAGAAATTTGTAATGAAGTTTCAGGTCCAGTTAGTGCAGAAGTTACAGCAACTGATTTTGATAATATGATACTTGAAGGAAGGAAATTATCTTCTATAGCTCAAAACGTTGCTATTAAAGTTCCTCTAACTTTTGATGGACTTCGTGCGTGTAAAGTTTTTTCAGACGATGGAATAATGGTCAATGTCACCTTATGCTTCAGCTCGGCACAAGCGTTATTAGCAGCAAAAGCAGGTGCATCGTTTATATCTCCATTTATTGGACGACTTGATGATATCGGTTCTAATGGTTTGAATTTAATCTCTGAAATTACTGAGATTTATAGTATCTATGACTTTGATACAAAAGTATTAGCTGCCTCTATTAGAAGTGTTCAAGATATAATAGATTCAGCAAAAATGGGAGCCGATGTAGCTACTATTCCACCTAAATTTTTAAAAGCTATGTATAACCATCCATTAACTGACAAAGGGTTAGCTGATTTTTTAGCTGACTGGAAAAAAACTGGACAAACCATTTTATAATTTTTTTTATGAGTATAAAAAAAGTAAATCAAAATATTGAAAAATGGATCGAGTATTTAGAATCTATTAAAGGATATGGTTTAAATACAATAGGTGCCTATGAAAGAGATGTTTCAGAATTTTTTAGTTTTTGCTATGACATGAAACTGGAAACAGCTCCTCCAGACAAATACGTAATTAGGGAATTTTTGTCTTATCTATCAAAAAAAGAATTATCTAGACCAACAGTTGCACGCAAAATATCAAGTATAAAAAATTTTTTTAAATTTTTACTTAAAAATAATATGATCTTATCTTTAGATCTATCTATTTTTAAAAGCCCTAAATTGAAAAGAAGTTTTCCAAAGTCTATTGATACTGAACTTGTAGCAAAAGCATTGAAATCTTTAACTGATAATAGTAACGATTATTGGATAAATTTAAGAGATAGAGCTGTAATGCTGTTGTTATACGGTTCTGGTTTAAGAATAAGTGAGGCTTTAGCTCTTAAAAGGAAAGAGGCTCCTAATAGTGATTGGCTTAGAGTTCTTGGAAAAGGAAATAAATATAGAGATGTTCCTTTATTACCAATAATCTGTGAGGGTGTAAGTGATTATTTAGACGCATGCCCATTTAAGTTTAAAGATGATGATCCTCTATTTCTTGGTAAAAGAGGAGGCCCATTATCTCCTAGAATTATTCAAAGAAGGGTTGAAGGTTTAAGATATGAATTAGGTTTACCTTCACATACTACCCCACATGCTTTAAGACATGCCTTTGCAACACATTTGCTATCTGGTGGCGCTGATTTAAGAGCAATTCAACAACTTTTAGGACATTCTAGTCTTTCTACAACGCAAAGATATACTGACGTTAATGAGACAGAGCTGCTAAATTTACACAAAGCTATTCATCCACGTTCATAAAAAAAGGCGATTAAAAATTAATATTTAATCGCCTAATTATTTTGGTAAATGTAAATTTTTATAAAGTATCAAACCTGTCTTGATTCATAACCTTATTCCATGCTGCAATAAAATCATTAACAAATTTTTCGTGAGAATCGTTACAAGCATATACCTCTGCAATAGCTCTCAACTGAGAGTTAGAACCGAAAGCTAAATCCACTCTTGAAGCAGAACTTATTTTTTCTGATGTAGATCTATTTATTCCCTCGTAAATATTTTTATTAATTGGTTTCCACTCAATATTCATATCGAGTAGTTTAACAAAAAAATCATTGGTTAATTTACCAGATGGCTCAGAAAAAACTCCATGGCCATCAGTACTAATACCAAGTGATCTCATGCCACCAATAAGAACAGTCATTTCAGGTGCAGTTAAGCCCATAATCTGTGCTTTATCTAAAAGCATTTCTTCTGCACTTATACCATAATCCTGTTTCTGAAAATTTCTGAAACCATCGACAACTGGCTCTAATACAGCAAATGATTCAACATCAGTATTTTCTTGAGTTGCATCACCTCTACCAGGAACAAAGTCGAGGGATTTACCTGCGGCATTTTCAATACCAACATTACCAGCAAGCACGATTATGTCTGCAATTGACGCCCCTGTATTTTCTGAAATCTTAGAGTAAACGTCTAATATTTTTGATAGCTCCTGAGGTTTATTAACTTCCCAGTTCTTCTGTGGTTCGAGGCGAATACGAGCACCATTAGCTCCTCCACGCATATCTGTATCCCTGTATGTTGATGCACTTGCCCAAGCAGTTTCAACCATTTGTTTTACAGATAGACCACTTTCATTAATCAGAGATTTAACCTTATCTATATCATAGTTTTTGTTACCCTCAGGAACTGGATCTTGCCAAATCAATTCTTCTTCAGGAACTTCAGGTCCAAGATATCTAGTTTTTGGTCCCATATCACGATGAAGTAACTTGAACCACGCTCTAGCGAAAGCATCTTGAAATTGGTCAGGGTTCTCATGAAACCTTTTAGATATAACTTTGTAAGACGGGTCTTCCCTCATAGCCATATCTGCAGTTGTCATCATAGTCGTAACTTTTATGGAACCATCTTGCGCATCCGGAGCCATGTCTTCTTGTTTTGGATTGATAGGATGCCATTGAAACGCCCCCGCAGGACTTTTAACTAGTTCCCATTCGTAACCAAATAATAAATCAAAATATCCATTATCCCATTGAATTGGATTAGCAGTCCAAGCCCCTTCAATACCACTGGTTATAGTATCTCTTCCTACTCCTGAACCATAGGAGTTTTTCCAACCCAGCCCCATTTGCTCAATTGGAGCACCTTCTGGTTCAGCACCAACATATTTATCTGGGTCAGACGCTCCATGAGCTTTTCCAAAAGTGTGACCTCCAGCTGTCAGAGCCACTGTCTCTTCGTCGTTCATTGCCATTCTAGCAAAAGTTTCACGAATGTCTCTTGCACTAGCTAAGGGATCTGGATTGCCATCTGGCCCTTGAGGATTTACATATATCAATCCCATTTGAACTGCTCCAAGAGGCATTTCCAACTCTCTATCTCCAGAGTAACGCTTATTATCTAACCATTCATTTTCTTTACCCCAATAGATATCTTCAGGTGGTGACCAGATATCAGCTCGTCCACCACTAAAACCAAATGTTTTTCCGCCCATAGATTCAATTGCGACATTGCCAGTCAAAATAAACAAGTCAGCCCAACTTATTTTATTTCCATACTTTTGTTTAATCGGCCATAAAAGTCTTCTTGCTTTATCCAAGTTACCGTTGTCAGGCCAGCTATTTAGAGGAGCAAAACGTTGATCACCTGTTCCACCACCACCACGACCATCACTTGTTCTATATGTTCCAGCAGCGTGCCATGTCATACGAATAAAGAAAGGACCATAATGACCATAATCTGCTGGCCACCATTCTTGGGAGTCAGTCATTAAAGCGTGTAAATCTTTTTTTAAAGCTTGGTAATCAAGTTTTTTAAATTCTTCACGATAATCAAAGTCTAAATTCATAGGATTTGATCTTTTATCATTTTGATGAAGAATATTTAAGTTTAATTGATTTGGCCACCAATCTCGATTTGAAGTACTAATACCATTATTAGAAGTAGCTGAACCATGCATTACAGGGCATTTGCCAATATCATCCATCAGGAAACCTTTCTTGAAAAAATTGAATTGTTGAACAATTAAAATATGAACTGTGAATTACCATGTCAAGTAGTTTAGAATCATTTTAAAGTAAAATAGTTTAAGTATGTTTCTTTAATTTGATTATTATATCCACACCACTATTTAAAAAGCCACTTGGAATTTCAGGAAGCTTACCTAGAATGACTTTATCGTTTTCTATATCAATTAATTCGCCAGTTTCTTCGTTTAAAAAATGATGATGAAAAGTTGTATTGGTATCAAAAACAGCTGTATCCTTAGAGTATTCAACTTGTTTAATTAGACCAGAATTCTTAAATCTTTTAAGGCAATTATAAACAGTTCCAATCGACATATAATTACCCGACGCACAAATCTCATCTTGCAGATCTTCAGCAGTAAAATGTCTATTAGGGCCATCTAACAATATGTCTGCTATAATTAGCCTTTGTTTTGTAGGTCTAAGCCCAGCACGTCTTAATTTGTCTATGTTTTTCATAATCAAATATTCTATATTGTATTATATCATCTATATAACCAATTATTATCATATTTATTTCTTGTCAAGTTTGTAACCTTTCGCTTTACGAAAGAAAAATAAAATGTGATTTTAGAAACATTAGGGAGATTTGATATGACAAGGCCATGTGATTTAGAGGCTACTGAGGCAAGAAAGTTGATAGGTAACAAACAACTTTCGCCTGTAGAGTTAACAAAAAGCTGTATTGAACAAGTAGAAAGAATAAATCCGTCTATAAATGCTGTAGTAGCTATTGACAAAGATGAGGTTATGAAGCAAGCACAAAAAGCTGAAAACGATGTTATGTCTGGTGCTGAGTTAGGATTACTTCATGGTCTTCCCGTTGGTATTAAGGATCTAAATCTTGTTAAGAATTTAAGATCAACTTCCGGTTCTAAAATTTATGAAAATAGAATCCCTAATAGTGATGACAGTGTTGTAAAAGATATAAGAGATGAAGGTGGCATTATTTTTTGTAAAACTAATACTCCTGAGTTTGGAGCAGGAGGAAATACAAAAAATAAAGTTTATGGGGCAACTTCTAACCCATTTGATATTAAAAAGACACCTGCTGGCTCTTCAGGAGGAAGCGCTGCAGCTCTAGCAACAAATATGATGCCCTTAGCAAATGGAAGTGACTATGGTGGAAGTTTAAGAACTCCTGCAGGTTTTTGTGGAGTTACAGGTTTTAGGCCATCTCCAGGCCTGGTACCTGCCACAGAAGCATCTGTTGGTCTTAATCCATTTTCTGTACAAGGACCAATGGGAAGAAATGTTTCAGATACTTACCTATTATTAAAAGCTCAAGTGAACTTAAATATAATGGATCCATTTTCTAGCCTTGATAGCCTTTCAATGCCAGATGAATTAGTAGGGTCAGACTTGTCAAAAATTAAGATGGCTTTTACACCTGATCTTGGTTGTGCTCCAGTAGATAATGATATTCAATCAACTTTCTTAAAAAAAATTGAAGTTTTTAAAAGTAATTTTTACAAAGCTGATCAATCTGAACCTGATTTTCTAGACATCCATAATTGCTTTGAAATAATAAGAGGTTTTAACTTCGTTGCTTCTCATAAAGATAAACTCGATAACAATAAAGACTTGTTAGGTCCTAATGTTATAGATAATGTTGAAAGAGGTTTACAATATAGTTTAGCTGACGTTTCATGGGCCCACGTTATGCAAACTAAAATTTATAAAAATTTCCGTAAGTTTTTTAAAGAATATGATGTTTTAATATGCCCTGCTGCTTCTGTCTCTCCATATTCACATGAACAATTATTCGTAGATGAAATTAATGGGGAAAAAATGCCAACATATATGCGATGGCTTTCTTTAAGTTACGCATCTACAATGGCTATCCCTTGCGTATGGGCATTACCATGTGGTTTAGACCATAAAGAAATGCCTTTTGGCATTCAATTAATTGCGCCAGCAGGTAACGATTTAGAATTATCTGAAATAGCAAAAAGTTTAGAGACTATCTTAATAGGAAATGATGCCACAAAGAGACCTCTACCAAAATTGATCTAATTATTAATGAGGATTAACAATGGATAAAAATATTAAAAAAAATAATCTCCAAATAAAGGGTTTTTTTGATAAGCTTACATCTACTATTAGTTATGTTGTTTACGATAAATTTAGCAAAGAATGTGCTGTTATAGACTCCGTTTTAGATTTTGATTATTCATCTGGATCAATAGATTATTTAAATGCAGAAAATATAATTTCTTTTATAGAAAAGAAAAATTTAAGTTTAATTTGGCTTATTGAAACTCATGTTCACGCTGACCACCTATCAGCCGCTCCATATATTCAAAAGAAACTTGGAGGTAAAATTGGAATATCTGAGAAAATATCAGATGTGCAAAATATTTTTGGAAAAACTTTTAATGCAGGGACAGAGTTCCAAAGAGATGGAAGTCAATTTGATAAGCTCTTCAAGAATAATGATGAATATCAAATTGGACAGATAAGTTGTAAGGTCATTGATACACCAGGGCATACACCAGCATGTACAGCTCATATTATATCAGATTCTATTTTTGTTGGTGATACTTTGTTTATGCCAGATTTGGGTAGTGCGAGAGCTGATTTTCCAGGTGGAGATGCGCGAACATTATATAAGTCAATTAAGAAAATATTAAGTTATCCGGATAACTTCAATATTTTCGTTTGTCATGATTATCCACCTTCAAATAGAGAAGCAAAATGGTCTACAACTGTAGGTGAACAGAAAAAAAATAATATACATGTTAAAGACACAATAAGCGAAGATGAATTTGTTCGAATTAGAGAAACCAGGGATAAAACTTTAAACATGCCTAATTTAATTATCCCCTCAATTCAAGTTAACATGAGAGCAGGTAACTTACCCCCATCAGAAGATAATGGGGATGTCTACCTAAAAATTCCTATAAATAGCATGAAGAATTTAGTCTAATTCTCTAATCACATCCTGAACTATTTCAAAAATTTTATCGATATCATGATTTTCTGCAATCAACGGTGGAGAAAATGCTAAGGTATCGCCTGTTACTCTTAACATTAAACCTTTGTGCCATGCTTTTTTCATAGCCTCGTATCCTCTTGCACCCACCTCACCAGGTCTAGGTGCTATCTCAATTGCCGCCACGAGCCCCAAGTTTCTTATATCAATGACATTTTTATCATTTTTAAGTTGATGTACTACATCTTCAAGATATTTAGCTGTTTTTCCTGCTTTAGTAAATAAATCCTCATCTCTGTAAATGTCTAATGCTGCAAGACCAGCTGCTGAAGCAATAGGGTGGCCTGAATATGTATATCCATGAAATAATTCAATTGGCATATCTGCCTCATCCATCATTGTATCATATATTTTTTTTGAGACTACAGCAGCTCCCATAGGGATAATTCCATTAGTAATTGCCTTTGCACATGAGATTATGTCCGGTGTTACTCCAAAATATTCAGAAGCAGTTGCTTTTCCTAAACGGCCGAACCCAGTTATCACTTCGTCAAAAATTAACAAAATATCATGCTTATCACAAATCTCTCTTAACCTTTTGAGGTAATTAACTGGAGGTGGCAGAACACCTGTAGAGCCTGCTATTGGTTCGACAATGACAGATGCAATCGTTGATGCGTCATGCAAAGCGACAATATTCTCCAACGTGTCAGCTAAATATTCACCATGTTCAGGTGAGCCCTTTGAAAACTTATTTTTTTCTGGAAGATGAGTGTGTGATATATGATCAACACCTGACAATAGTGTTCCAAAATATTGCCTGTTTCTAGGCATCCCTCCCACTGAAATACCTCCAAAACCTACTCCGTGGTACCCTCTTTCACGCCCTATCAACCTAGTCTTAGTTCCCTTGCCTCTAGCCCTATGATAAGCCAGCGCTATTTTTAAGGTGCTATCTACAGCTTCAGAACCTGAATTTGTAAAAAATACATGATCAAGGCCCTTAGGAAATAAATCAGCTACACGACTTGCTAGTTCAAAAGCTTTTGGGTGTCCATATTGAAAACTTGGAGCATAGTCTAAAGTTGATGCTTGTTGTGAGATTGCAGCAGTTATCTCTGGCCTGTTATGACCTGCATTAACACACCATAGACCTGCAGCACTATCTAAAATATCTTTGCCTGTTTCACTCTTGTAATACATACCATCAGCAGAAACGACCATTCTAGGGTCTTTTTTAAAATCTCTATTTGCCGTGAAAGGCATCCAATACGACTCTAAGTCATTTAATCTTTTCATAAATAATCTCCAATTGTTAAGAGAGACAAAAATTAATTTAATTTAAATACTCTGACAAGATGCAGCAATAAGGTCAAGTTAATGATTTTTAGGGTTTAATAATAAATTATTATCAAAACCTAGTTTAGGGGCCCTTTCAACTGTTTTTTTCTTTCTGAACTGACTATCAATTGGAATAGGCAGAGCTGGTATTTCTTCACCTTTATCATTAGCTATTTTTTTTGAAAAAATGTTTCTGACCTTAAAATGATTATCATTAATCGCCTCCTCAATAGATTTAACTACAGAGCAACAACAGTCCGCCTCATCAAAAACTTTAGTCCAGTAAAATTTGTCTTTTAAGATAATAATATTTCTGATTTTTTGAATAATTTCTTTTTGATTTTCTTGTTTTTCTATAAGTTTTTTAGGTAATTTTATAACCTTACAAAAATTTTTCCAAAACCGATCTTCTAATGGGGCGGCCGCTATATAGCTACCGTCGCTAGTTTCATAGATATTATACCTTGGTGATCCACCCGAAAGAAGTGAATCAGAGTTTAGTGGCCAGCCTGATTTAATAAAACCAGATCCCAAAGCCCAAAACATAAAAGGGAAAAGATTATCTGACATTGATATATCCAGATAAGAACCTGTTTTGTGTAAATCCCTTTTTCTTAGCGCCAATAAAATATTGATTATTGCTGGATAAGAACCACCTGCAATATCAGCAACGAGTGCTGGAGGAACTGTTGTATTTTGTCCACTTCCCATACTTAAACTTAGTAGCCCCGCATTGCCTATATAATTTAAATCGTGTCCGGCATGCATTTTTTTAGGACCTGTTTGTCCATAACCAGTTATTGAGACATATATGATTTTATTATTAATTTTTTTTATTTTTTCATAATCTAAACCAAGCCTTTTCATCACCCCAGGCCTAAACTGTTCAATTATAATATCCGCTTTTTTGATAAGAGGTTTTAAGGTGTTTTGACTATTTTTATCTTTCAAATCCAAGCATAAACTTTTTTTTCCTCTATTTAACATAGAGAAAGAAACGCTTTCATCATTCCATTTAGGTTCGGAAGACCTCATTTCATCCCCAGTTAATGGCTTCTCAATTTTTATAACTTCTGCGCCAGTTTCTGCCAGGAATAAACTTGCAAGTGGTCCTGGTAAAAGAGTAGAAAAGTCTAAAACCTTAATGCCTTCTAAAGAACCTTTTATTAGTTCATCCATAACAAAACCTTTTTATTTTTATATTAGCCCTCTTTGACTTAAATTTTTAATCATAGCAGCAATCCCAAAACTCCATTGTGGACAAGCTGTGGATAAATTAACATAGTTTATTAACTCCCCAAGATTAGGTTCTGAAATTGTAACTTTGTCCCCTACTTTATGAGTAAACCCCTCACCTACAACGTCTCTATCTTCTGTTGGTGCGAATAGTGTTCCTAAAAACAACAGAAAGCCGTCTGGATATTGGTGATGCCTTCCTATAGTTTGACGAACGAGGTCTTCTGGATCCCTGCTTATTTCAGACATAGAACTAGAGCCATTAAGAATATACCCATCTTCTCCTTCTACTTTGAGGGAAATATGAGCTGATTTCATATCGTCTATTGAGTAAGTCTCATCAAAAATTCTTATGAATGGGCCAATAGAACAAGAAGCATTGTTATCCTTGGCTTTACCTAGAAGTAAAGCTGACCTGCCTTCTACATCTCTTAAATTTACATCATTACCAAGAGTTGCCCCCTTTATTATTCCAATACTATTTACAGCCAAAACAATTTCAGGTTCTGGGTTATTCCAATTAGAAATTGGATTCAAACCAACTTCTTCTCCAAAACCAACTGAGGACAATGTGGCAGCTTTTGTAAAAACTTCTGCGTCTTTTCCTATTCCAACCTCTAAATATTGAGACCACAAACCTTCACTTATTAATGCTTTTTTTACTTCACTTGCTTTATCTGATCCTGGGGTAATATTTTGTAAACTGTCACCAATTAAGCCACCAATATGATTTCTAAGATTTTCTGCCTTTTTAGGGTCGCCCGCAGCTCTTTCTTCTATAACTCTCTCAACCATTGATTTAGCAAATGTAACACCACACGCTTTAATAACCTGTAAATCGCAAGGTGCAAGAAGACGAATGTCTGAAGCTGTTTTAAAACTTGACGAGAGAAGATTTTCTATTGAAATTAATTTCTCACCAGAACAATTACTCAAGTACCCCTTAATATTATCGAGCTCAAGCAAATCTCTTACTGTTGGTATTTCTTTAGTAGTTATATCATATACATAGCCGTCTTTTACTTTAATTAAACATGGGCCACCTTTTTGATTATCCCACACTCTTCCAACAAAACAACCATTTGAGTAATCCATCACATTCTCCATAGAAACTTATACAGATAATATAAATGAAAATTTGAATATTTAAATTTAATTATATAAAGTTTAATTTTATTTACTTTTATGAGGGTCTGTAATGAGTGCTTTTTTTGAATTAAGAATCTATCAAATTTTTCCTGGTAAGATGGGTGAATGGACTTCATTCATGGAAAAAACAATTATGCCATTTCAAGTTGCTCAAGGTATGGTTATACATGGCAGTTTTATTATGGATAGTTCTGATCAATTTGCTTTAGAAGCTGGTGAGAGAGTTATGAACTCTGAAAATAAAGGTAATACATATGTTTGGATCAGAAGGTTTGAAAGTCAGGAAGAAAAGGTAAAACTATATAAAGCTGTTTATGAAAGTAAGGAATGGTTAGAAAACATTGCTCCAACAGTTGCTAACCTAGTAGATAGAAATTCTATATTAGTTCATAATTTAAGTTCTACAAGCTTGTCGATTATGAAATAGGAGCAATATAATTTGATAAACTTATATGGAAGAAGAAATTCTATAAACGTGCAAAAGGTTTCATGGGCTCTTTGCGAATTAAATCTTGATTTTAAATGGCATGATGAGCATGGAAAGTTTGGAACAGTTAGCGTAGAAAATTACGAGAAACTAAATCCCCAACTTATCGTCCCAACTTTAGATCACAAAGGATCTATAATTAAGCAATCAAATGCAATTGTGAGATACTTATATAGAAAATATACAGACGTATATAAAATTTCTAAAGACGAAGATATTGCAATTGCTGAATCATGGATGGAATTTCAAACAACTGATTTACAGCTCAATATGACACCAGTATTTTGGGGATTAGTTCGAAATCCACCCGAAGATAGAAATCAAGACTTAATTGATAAGAATATAATTCTACTTAATAAAAAATTTGAAATTTTTGATAAATTTTTAGAAGGCCGTGAATATATTTTAAATAACGAATTTGGTATGTCAGATATTATTATGGGAGTTGCATCTTATAGGTATCACTCTTTACCCATAGAACGTCCAAATCTTTCAAACTTAAAAAATTGGTATGAAAAAATAAGCCAACGAAAATGTTTTAAAAATAATATAGATGGGACTTTTTCTTAAATAAATTTTCAACCTCAGGAATTTTTTATGGATAAAATAGGGTTTATTGGTCTTGGCAATATGGGTAAACCACTTGCTGAAAGATTATTAAAGAAATATAAACTTTTTGTCTATGACCTCAATGAGCAAAATTTAAATTACTTCACAAGTAAAGGGGCTACATCATGCTCTAATCCTTCAGAATTAGCCATGCATACATCTCGCATTTTTTTATGCTTACCAACAAGTAAAATTGTAGAAGAAGTGGTTAATGGGAAAAATGGATTAATGAAATCCGCTATGAAGGGTACGTATATAATTGATATGACAACTGGAGAACCAGAAATTACAAGAAAAATTTCTAAATACCTTAAATCTAAGGAAATAAGTTTTGTAGATGCCCCTGTAAGTGGAGGACCTAAAGGTGCTAATCAAGGAAATATAGCGATAATGGTAGGTGGAACAGAAAGCCAATTCGCAAAAATAAAACCTATAATGGATGATATAAGTTCAAATATTTTCTATGCAGGTAAAATAGGATCAGGACACTCAATAAAAGCTGGCAACAACTTACTTAATTTGATTTGTAGGATGGCAACTTTTGAAGTAATCTCATTACTTGTTAAAGATGGTGTTGATCCCAAAAAAGCAGTTGAAATTATTCAAAAAAGCTCTGGTAGAAACTATGCTACTGAAATTACACTACCTGATAATATTCTTTCTGGTAAAATGGTTCAGGGTTTTAGTACAGGCTTAATGAAAAAAGATGCAGGAGTAGCAACTAAAATAGCTGATTCAAATCAAGTTGAAATTCCTCTAGGAAAATTATCTCAAGAACTTTTAAAAAAAACTATAGATGAATTTGGTGAAGATGCTGATATGAGCAATGTTGCTCTTACCTATGAAAAATTAACTGGCGCTAAAATTAGACCCTAAGATTTGTAATTTTTAGGAAATAATACCATCTTGGATTGCTTTAATTTGCAAAGCTAAAAACTTTGAAAAAATTCTACACTGAGCTAAACTCCCTGCATGAAACCAAAGTCCAGGTTGCTTGGTTTGCATCCACATATTTCTTAATTCTTGCCTTTCATCATCAAAGCCCCAAATTGGACCAATTTTGTCAACAACTGATTTGCCAAATAATTCTTCTACTACATATTCTTGGCCTTTATATCCAGTAGCCGTAACCATCAAATCTATGTTAAATTTTTCTCCAGATTTCATTTCAATTCCAGGTGATACAAATTTTTCAATATCTGAAAATTGTATAACTTTAATTTTACCGTCTGCGATTAAGTCTGATGCTCCAACATTAAAATAATAACCACCACCCCTTGTTAAATATTTGAACTGCCAGCCAGAATTTTCTTCTCCATATTCAAGATTAAAACCGACACTTGTAAGTTTATCCAAAAGTGGTTTATCAATTCTCTTTGTTTTTTCAGTTAATAATTGATGTGTCTTTTTAAGAACTTGTAGAGGTGTTGAAATAGTTATTAAATCACAATCGTCAATATTTGGACCTTCACTATATAATTGATAAGGCAATTGTGCACTAGGTTCCACATTGACTACCATAGATGGTGATCGCTGTACTATTTTTACGTTTGCTCCATGCACGTAAAGATCTTGTGCAACATCATGTGCACTAGTTCCAGTTCCATATACTAAAACATTTTTACCATTATAGTCTTTTCCACTATCATAATCTACTGAATGAATAACCTTACCTTTATAATCGTTTATGCCAGTTATTTTGGTACGATTTGGAACTGAGCTTACACCAACCGCCATAACTATATGCTTTGGCTTCATAACCTTTATAATTCCATCAGGTAATTTAAGTTTTACATTCCAGTACTTTTTATCTTCTTTATATTCAGCTCCAATAAACCTTGTATTAGTCCATACATTTAATTCCATACTTTCAACATAATACTCAAACCACCCTGCTAACTTATCCTTTGGAATATATGTTGGCCAAGTAGATGGAAAAGGCATATATGGAAGATGATTTACATGTGTTTGATTATGTAATTTGAGAGAGTGATATCTATTTCTCCAGTTATCTCCAACTCTCTCATTTTTATCTACAATCAGTGTATCTATATCTTGTTGTTTCAATCGTGCGGCAATTGATAAGCCTGCCTGCCCACTTCCTACAACAATTACTTCCGGTTCTCTGTTATTGAACAACCTATCTTTATTTCTTTTATCTAACCAATTAGGCCCTTCTAACGTATTCTGATATTTTTCTAATTCTTTATTATTTGAATTATTTAATTCGCTTAAAGCAGTCAAAAAACTCCATGCTTTAAACTGTCTTTGTTCTTCATGATCTTCATATAAACGAACGATGCCTTCACACTCGCCAAACTTAGTATTGAATTTTAAAATTACCTCAATGACACTTTTCCCACCTCTTATGACTTCTCTAGGAGGAGTTCTTTCCTGATCAATTTGGAAGTCTTTTGCTGAAACATCTAAGATATTATTATAAAGATCTTCGATAATTTTTGATTTTCCAGATACAGTTTGTATTTTCCATGTAAGAGCTAAAATATCTCTCCAATGACTGTCTTCAAAAAATAGGTTAGAGAGTATTTTTATAGATTCATCTTTATTTTTTTGCTGTAAAATAGATTCATTAAAACTCTTAAGCCAATTATCTACTTCACTTCTAATATTAATTATTTGGTTGTCTAACAAAATTTCCTCTACAACAAACTAGTCATTTGATAAAAAATAATATCAAACAAAAGTTTGTAATAATAGAAATTTTTTATAAGATATTTACGAAATGTTTTGTTAAGGATTAGGTATGGATAGATTAGAACAAATTGCAAAATTTATGTTAGATCAACATAAATCGAAACAAAACTTTCAAAACTTACCTGAAACATTAATGCCTAAAAATCTTAATGAGGCTTATAAAATACAAGAAATATTTCAAAAAAATTCTGGAAGAGGCCAATTAGGTGGTTTTAAAATTGCTCTTGCTTCTAAAGTTCAACAAGAACTATGTGGAATAGACCATCCTATAGCTGGAGGAATTTTTGCAAATGAAATCAAAAATAGTCCAGCGACATTTGAGTTAGATAATTTTCATGGGTTAGGTTTGGAATTTGAATTGGCAGTGACACTGTCTGGTGACTTAAAACCAGGAATGGAACCATTTGATAAAAATAATATTAAACAATTTATAAAATCCCTGTCACCAGCCTTTGAATTAATAATAGATCGAGATGCTGATTATTCAAATATTAATCCCTTAACAATGATAACTGATAATGCTTGGTGTTCTGGTATAGTTTTAGGTAAAGAACTTTCAAATTGGGAAAAATTAAACCTAGATGTTATTAGATCACAATTACTTTGGAATGATGAAGCTCCCCAAGATGCAATGATAAAGGACGCTAACCCACTTGAGTCATTATCTTGGGTTTCGAACCTATTAACTTCGTTGGGAAGAACTATCCCAAAAGATAGTGTTATAATTACCGGAAGCGTGATTAAGACTCGTGCTCCTAATAAAGGTGATCACATAATATATAAAGTTGAGGATCTATCAGAAGTAGAGATTAAGATAATTTAATTTAAAATATTATACTCTAAAAATGATCGTATAATCATGTTTATAGCTGATATACTAAAAAAAATGAGCAACAAATTTTTAAATGTTTTAGCATTTACTTTATTTCTAAGCTTTTCTCCTATTTGAAACCCTATTACTGCAACCACTGACCCAAGAGCTCCATAAATAAACATATTTGACTGAAAAACACCTGTAGCTATGTACCCAATCGAAACAGGTATACACCCAATCATTATCAAAAATCCGCTTATATCAACAAACTCTTTAGGCTTTACATTTTTCATTAACAAATACATTGTAACTGGAACTGCCCATATTGATGCTGCACCTCCAATTAAACCACCTAATGCACCTAAGCCACCTTGCCAAAATGTGTCATGACTAGATTTCATTTTAAATTTGAAACCAGAAACCTGAAGTATGACAAATAAAAGAACGGCAATAGCAAAAATCAATCTGACTACATTATCACCAATTTGATTGGCGTAAAATGACGTAATTAAAATACAAATAACCAGTGATATAGCAAAATATTTATAACTTTTCATTAATTCTTTAGGTTCATCAGCTTTACTGAACTGCCAAAAATTTGCGACTGTCATTGGAATAAGATTAAGTCCTAAAGCCATTAATGGAGAAACAAAAAATGTCATTATTGTGATTGCTGTTGTAGGAAGACCAATTCCAATCACTCCCTTAACAATTCCTGCGATTAAAAAAGCTAAACCAACGATTATAGCAATTTCGTTTGGGTTGTTTGAGATATCCAATTATAATGCTTTCAGAGTGTTTTTTAGACACTTAAGATAACATGTTAATAAAAATTAACCTAATCTCAAAATCAAAATACCTAAAAACAAACCAATTATTAATAAGGATTTAGTTAAATCAAGCTTCTCTTTCAAAAAAAATAAACCCAGGAAGATTGCAAATAAAATAGAAGTTTCCCTTAAAGATGAGACTACCGCAATAGGAAGATACAAGCATGCCCAAACGACAATGCCATAAGCGAGATAAGAAGCTGTGCCACCAACAAAAAATGATATTTTTCCACTAATAATTATTCTATTGAGTATTCCTCTTTCTTTCCATCGAGCAAAAAAGAAAAAAATGAATCCATTAATTAAAGTCATTACACTATAAAACCCTATTGGATTTTGTGTAACTCTAGCGCCAAAACCATCTACTAGAGAATAACTCGCTATTAAACATCCTGTTATAATTGCAAGGCAAAAACCTTTGAAATTAGATTTCTTATCAAGAAATTGTTTTAAACCATAAATAATTAGAGAAAATGAGATTAGAAAGATACCTATAGTTTCTTGTAAAGAAATGTTTTCATAAAAAAACAAAAAACTCATTGATGTAATAATTAAAGGAGATAAACCTCTAGCAATTGGGTAGATCTCAGACAACTCTCCAAATTTATAGGCATTAAGAAGAAAAATCTGATAAAGACAATGAAGTAAAGAACTAGCTAATATATAATTTAAACCAACTAGATCAGGTAACCCGAATATAAAAAGACCAATTAAAGCAAAAGGAATATGACCCAAGACAACTGAAGTCATACTTAACAATTTATCATTAGATCCCCTTAAGATGAAATTCCAGAGAGCATGTAAAAATGCAGCAAACAAAACTGCAGCAATAATAAAGGGTTCGATAATTAATTTACCTTAGATATATTGATTATTTTAATTTATTTAATAAAGTAAATTATAAGGATTAGCAAAGTTTTACCTGTTGTTTGGATTAATAAAAATAACCCAAATCTTTAAAAGTTTTGAGTTTCACTCAGTTAAAGCCTACCTTAATTTCATCAACTTCAACTTTATGAATTCTCAAAACATGTATTAAATACTACTCAATTATTTCAATTTTATTACATTAAAAATATTTAAATCAAAACTTCAATTAGAAATGGACCTTTTTCTTTGAGACCATGTTTAAAATATTTTACTAAATCTTCAATATTATCAACTTTAACAGCGTCAACTCCCATGCCCTTAGATATAGAGACCCAATCTAATGCTGGATCTTTTAAAGACAACATTTCCATTGCTGATTTTCCTGGGTTATCAACACCTACATTTGTTAATTCTCCTTGAAGGATCTTGTAACTTTGGTTTGCAAAAATTAACACAACTATGTCTAAATTTTCTCTTGCCATAGTCCATAAAGACTGGACGGTATACATGGCGCTTCCATCACCTTCTAAAGAAATAACTTTTTGATCAGGAGATGATATAGCCGCTCCAATTGCTACAGGCATACCAAATCCTATAGATCCTCCACAGTTATTTAGCCATGTATGTGGATGTGATCCTGAAGTTTGATAAAAGAATTCTCTTCCAGTAGTTACAGATTCATCAACTATGATTGCATTTTCTGGGATTAATGCACCTAATACCATTCCCAATGACATTGGGTTTATTGGACCTTTAGGAATGTCTGGGATATCAAATTTTGAAATAGTACTAGGAGTATTATTTGATATTCCAATTTTATCTGATAACTCTTCAACAACTTTAGTGATATCATCTGAAATAGAAGCCAATTCAAAAAATTTAGTAGTATCTTGTGTTAAAACTCCAGGCTTATTTGGGTATGCAAAAAAGGCAACTGGTCGTCTAGCTCCTATTATAATAATAGTGTCAAAGTCTTTAAGGACTTCAACTGCTTTATCAACTACATATGGTATTCTTACAGAATTAATTCTCCCCGCACCTTTATCTAAACGAGCATTAAACCAATCAGTTTTAATTGGACAGCCTATTTTATCAGCTACTTTTGCTAATTTAATAAGGTTATTT
>ERZ651776.1911-NODE-1911-length-23893-cov-5.276621_pt1 | contig 23893 bp, 16 predicted proteins | sample MGYA00514761_ERZ651776 | MGnify/ENA metagenome assembly ERZ651776 | reverse complement strand
GAGAGGCAAATTATTTCGATCGTGTTCCTTCAGCTGCTCGTAGATTTGCTTGACATCGTTTGTCATCTCGTATTTGCCGAGCTCCTTTCTCCCCCCTCTCCCCACAGTACTAAACCCACCAAACCTATCACCAGCAGAAAGTCTCCTCCTCAAATTCTCCTCCCTCGTCTCTACATCATTCAAGTGCATCTCCAACTCCAAAATAGCAGCCGTTTTCCTGGCTTCAGCTTCGCCTGGTGTCATTGACCTGTTCATCGCCATCTGAAAGTTCTCACGGGGGGGGGATTGGTTGGTTTTTTGGTTGGTATTTTTAGCAGTGGATGGTGTGGCTGCGGCCAAACTTTGGCTCACGTTTGTTGCGCTTGAAGTAATCTCAGCAGTTGTTGCAAATTCAGAAGCACTCCCTGTTAAGTTGAGCTTGGCTATGGCGGCATTGGCAGCAGCTGTAGCTGTGAAGCTCGCCATCCTAGTCGAAGCCTTTGACTGCTTCTCCAACATCAACGATAAGTTCTGAATTGCCATTGTCAGAGTGTTGAATTCGGGGGGGAGCTGCAGTGACTGTTGTTGGTACAGGTGTTGGTGCATTTGTTGTTGTTGCTGCTGCTGCGGCTGCTGCTGCGGCTGTTGGTCGTGGCGGTGGTGGTGGTGGTGGTTGTGGTACTGCTGTTGCTGTTGTTGTCGGTAATTGGGCAAGGGGATTCGATTTTCCCTCCCTCCTACCAACTGTTTGACTCCCGTGAGCTCTTCAATCTTGCTGAGGTCAAATGGCGACGTACCCCTGGTCCTCCTCTCGACCGTCTGCATAGAGGATGTTCTCTCAGCACTTTTATAACTGCGCTTAGGGCTACCATCTCCACGGTCGACCAGTCCCCTGGGTGCTGTATTAATGATGTTGTCTGTAGCGATGGCACGAGAGAGGCCAGAGTAGTATTTTTGATTACTCTTGACCTTAAGGTTGCCAACAGCATTGCCCTTGCCCATGCCCATGCCCATGCCCATGCCCATGCCCTTGCCCTTGGCACTTTCTCTAGCCATTACTCTTCGAATCTTGTCGTTCCTCCTCTTGTTTTCGGCAGCTTCTCTCTCCTCCCTACTCCTTCCTCTCATTCTCCGCTCCTGGGACGGCTGTGTGTTACCCAAAAGGGTGTCGTCGTTCCAAGGGGCCTGCACAAAGACCTTCTCTCTCTTTTTTTTCCCCTTCTTCTGGGCCCTACGACGGATGCCAAGCCTCTCCTCTTCTCGTATTCTCTCCCGAACGCGGGTTAACGCCTTCTCACGGCCAGTCTTGTTGACGTACTCGACCGTCTCTGACTTGTTCAATTGTGTGGGGCTGAGTGGGTTTCGTTGTTGTGGTTGTGGAGGTGGAGGTGGCATGATTCCTGCACGTTGCTGAGGTTGTTGTAGTGGATTTGGTTGTCGTTGCTGAGATCGTTGTTGCTGGTGCTGATGCTCGTGTTCTTCTAGCTTCGGTCGTCGTTGCCGCCTCCGTGAAGGGCTCCCTTTCACTGTACTGTTGGCAAGGACTGAAACATCCAAGCCGGTGAAAGTAAGGTTCTCCATTGAATAGACTTAAAGGTTTTGGCCAGATTTGGCGGTAATTTTTCACCTTCGGGACAAAGAAATACGGAGAAGCGGTCTAATGGGTTTTTCTTGAGTGAATCAGTTCCCCTTCTTTCTGAAAAGTGTTTGAACTGAAGGTTGGCGGATTTTGGTTTTTCGAAGGTTTCGAGTTTGTTGTCTTCAAATGTACACCCATATAAAATGTTAAAATCTTTCCGCAAGTCTCGCAGGGGCGAGAAGATGTCCCTTGTGAGCAGGAACACAAATACATCAGCTACAAACTCTTCTTTGGCAAGTGATCAAGACCTGTCCATATCTAACATCAACCTTGATCTCAATCTTGATGGAGCACTTAGTGAGGTCACGTCCGGCCACGACGACTCTGTCAGTAGTAGAAGTACTGTTGATAATTCTTATTACGGGCGCGAATATGACCAAAGCATCGAAGAATACTCCATGGATTACAACTCAGATGAACCCTATGAGGAGGAGCCAAAAACACCTCAGAGACTCAACATATCTCAACTCCCCCCTCCCTCAAACCCACATACACACACCAACAAATCAAAGCGATTTCCCCTCCAAAATGTGAGCAACGATAGTAGCATAGTAAGCATGAATACAACTACGACAACTGCTGCAAAGCATTTGTCTTTCAATAACACAAGCCTTGATAACAATAGCAAGAACAGCATTAGTATCGAAATGAGCGGCACAGTAAAGTCAAAAAGAACGGTGCGACCGAAGCCAAAAATGCAGCGAAAAGCGAAGCAGCAGCCGCCAACGACGCTCTCTGATTGCAAGAAGAGGACATTTCACGATGACTATGAAATCAATAAGAAACGCTATGAGCAGTGGAAGGGGAAACACAAGTTTTTCTTTGGAGGGAGGGTGATGGTAGGCTCAAACACGGGTCAACTCTCACTGACCCTCGGCTTGATAGTCGCAAGCTGGGCCATTTTTTTCGTGCTTATTTACCCGGCGTCCCCCTCATTGCTTGGCCATGAAATGACCCTTCCTGCCTCCATCCTGCTATCCGTGGCGATGGTACTGACCCTGGCTAGGTCAGTCATTCTCGAGCCCGGGATAATCCCGCACCGGGTTCCGAGCTCTTTGATTGACAAAATGTCACTGGAGGTCAAGGAAAAGATGGAATATTGCGTGACATGCAATATTATTAAGCCCCCCCGAACCAAACATTGCCGCCAGCTCAATTGCTGTATCAAGGTGAGTGACTGTGTATGGTTCTCGGTCCATTTTTCTCATTACTCGACGACAAAAACAATTTTTCTAACGGAGCCGAAATCATTATTGGCCCCCCGATCTTCTTAGCGTTTTGATCACCACTGCCCGTGGACAGGAAATAGTGTTGGCGAGCGAAATTATTTTAGCTTCCTAGCATTTATCACATTCACCACCCTGTCGACAATTTTCAACGCCGTAACGGCGACGGATATTGCTCGAAAAGGTTTCGAAGACGGTGATTTAGTCAAAGAAATCGTCTGTCCGATATTTGTTGTCTGGAACGTGTTTGTTGGCTCTCTTGTGGGTAGCCTGCTCTCGTTCCACATGATGCTGTTGTACAGGGGGATGACAACCAACGAGTATTTTCGGGGCAGAAAAGAAAAGATTGTCAGCGAATGGCACGTGCGTGACGTCTTCTGCAAGCCGTTGATTAAAAGCGAGCTTCCCAAGATGAATGAGTATCCGGGAATGGATGACGAGTCCAAGGATGTGGAGGCAGCCGGAATGGCGTTGCTAGCACTGCAGAAGGCCCTTGCCCCAGACAGCAATAACAATGACGACAGTGTAGTTTAGTAGCTAGCGTAGCTAAAGTTTTTCATCTGTTACATTAAATTATGCTGGTCCGACATCTAGCAAAATCTCGCTAGCGGATTCAATGGCCATTCTCGCCCTACTCAGGGTGTCGCCGCCTTCGCCACTCTTCTTCGCCTTCGCAGGCGCTTTCCTCTTGCCTCCGTTATCGTTTTTCTTGGGGCCTTCCCGCATGGCCTTTAGTTGCCTCTCTCTTTGGGCCTTGAGCTTTTTTACGCCCACATTATAGGCGCTTCCCCTGTTCGCGTTGCCACTCGCGTTTTTTTTCTTGGCGCTGCTGTTACTGTTATTATTGTTGTTACCATTACTGCCGCCATCCCAGTTTTTCGCATAGGTGATGTTGGATTTTTTACTACCACTACCGTCGCTGCCACCACCACTGCCGCGTAATTGCTTAGTGGCATTCATGTACCCCCTTTTCTTACCCCCACCATCCCCATAATTTTGCTTGCTCCCCTGCTGCCTTTTTATTTCCGCCTCGTTCCAGGTGACGCTCGTCTCGTGAGGATCGTCGTCGTCGTCGTCGTTGCCGTCGTCGTCGTCTTTGTCGCCGCCGCCGTTCTGATTTCCTCTTTTGTCGTCATCTTCATCCTCCTCGTCGATGCTCGCTACTCCGCTGCCATAACTATCGGCAGTCATCATCCTTTCCTGACTATAAGTACTGCTCGCTCCAGGAGAGGCAATGCTGCGAGTGGTACTGAAACCCAGATTAAGGGTCGGCTCATTTCCGAACTGGTACTTATCCATTGGAATCGGGTTAGCTGTGGAAGGCTGGTCAACGGGTCGTCCGTGAACGTCCGGAGATATGCCCGCGCCGTTCCCGAATTGATAAGTTTCATTCTGTTGCGGCGACTGCATCTGCTGCATATGTGGCAGCTGATGCGAGTACATGTTGTGGCTTTGGTGGGGTGGCGAGAATCCCATACCCGCGCTACCGATGTTGCCCCCGATCCCCATTCCAAGTAGCCCCGTGTTGGCGCTGTAAGGAATCGAGCCTAGAGATATCCCATTGTAGTTATTGGTGCTGCTGTTGTTGTTGTTAATGGGAGGACTGGCTTTCATCGCATTGTAGGTGGCATAAGCGTCCTGCGAGAACTGCTGTGGATGCTGATGTTGCTGCTGCATATTTGTACGAACCGCGGTCGAATTGTTATTGCTGGTGCCTTGCGAAAACATGTCAGGTTGAGTTGCTTGCTTCTGTTGTAAATTGCACAAAAAGCAGTTTTTCAAATTGTGACGGTCGCAAAGCTGGTCGCCAGAATTCTTTACCAAAGGCGATGCTTGGGAAATTTTCAGTGGCGACTGCTGCGCACTCGCCTGCTCCATAATGTTTCGGCTACACAAAACGCAGTTCATAAGAAAGTGGCGCTCGCAAGGCTTTTTATTTGTGACGGATGAAGACCCGCCTAGCGTGCTTGAGGTCAAGATTGAGGACACGCTATTGAAGATATTATCAGGAGACGGATGAGACAATTTTTGGTTCGGAAGACTGCTGCTCATGGACTTCAGCTGCGTCGTGTTGCTCTTGAGCTCGTTCAGACTGCTCAAATTCTTGCTCATATGGAGGTCGATGTTCTCCTTATCTGTGCTGCTTTTCGGGAGCGGTTGGAGTCCGGGCTTGGCCACTGCTGTTGCCGAAGTCGATGAAGTCATTGAAGAAAGGGTCAGCGAGCAAAGTACGCACCGCGTGAGTCCGTGTCGCTCGCACGCCTCGTTGTCGGAATTCAAAAACGCTTCTGTCTGCTTTTGCTGCTTCAGCTCCTCCTCCTTCTCCTTCTCCTTCTCGGGGAGCGCCTTCAGCACTTGCTGGCTATTTGATATTTGCATGCTATTGTACTGATTAGGTGAAATGTGAGAAACGCCATTGGCTGCTGCTGATGTAGCTTTTGGCGGTGTAGTTCCGAAGACATTATCGCTTGTGAACTTCGTTGGGAGGGGGGGCTTGGGGGGCGAGTGTTCCGCGGCGCCAGCCATAGCGCCGGCAAAGGCGGTAGTGGCGCTATCTTCTGCACTCTTTTCGTCGACCGCATCCTTTCCGCCCTCTAGATCAAATCCCTCTGCCTTTGCCGCATTTGCCATGGCCGCCTCCGCTTCCTTTTTGAGCTCCTCCTCTTCTTCAAGCTCCCGAAATTCTGTGCTGTCCACGCTCGTACCGCTTACGGCACTGGCGGCGCTCTTGCTACTCTTGTTGCTCTTCATTGCGAAGGATTTGCTTATGCTGTTGCTCTGAATCGCTTTGTGGCGGTCGCGCTCAGCATTTTTCTTGGCCATGTGTTCTGTCGCCTCAATGACGCTGACAAAATTGGAAGGGAAAACACCAAGTTTTCCGTTCTCATACTTGCCCCTCCACCACCCACTCTCACACTTCTCGATGACTTGAATCACCGTACCGGCTTTCATAGCAAGGTCGTCTTGCTCCTCCGCCACAAAATCGAACTTAACAGTTGCTAGACAGATGACGCTTCTACTAACGTCCCCCTCTCGAGTCGGCGGGGGTCGAGAAGTCGAAGGGGTCTTTCCTCTTAATGTCGCGGGAGTGCGCAGTGAACCTCGGCGAAAACTGTTTGTCGTGCTCATAGGTCTCGTCGACATTGGCCTCGTTGACCCGGGTCGAAAACTTAAGACGGACGTCGGTCTGACCGAGTTGTTCGCGTTGGTGCTGTAACTGTGCTCTTCGTCACTTGCCAACGGCGTCGATTCTGTTTTTTGGAGCTCCTTGGGGTCGTCAACGATGCCCTTCATTTCGTCGTCTGTGGAGCCTTCGCTTGTGACTTTCGAAGCTACAGATGTTGTTGTGATTGGTCGATCATCGTTGTTGTTGTTTTGCCTTTCACTGTCACTGCCGTCGTCGCCTTCCCCGTCGACATGAGCGTCGCCCCCCACAGCTTCTTCGTCGTCCGAGTCATCCGATTTTACCACCTCTTCTAGAACACTGCTATTGTTGGCATTCGCTTCGCTGATCTTTTGCGTATTTGCACTGATCGTTTTTACTTTCATAATAGTCTTGTTTTTGTTTGGTGTAGCATTGGTCAAATCCAATTTAGTGACGGCGTTAGGAACTGAAACTGGCTTTGCTGGCTTGTTAAACATTGCTGAAGGGTCGTCATCGGCTAAAAAGAAGCCGGACTGGCTGATACTGTGGTCGCCGCCCATGTTAGACTTGGCAGATTGCTCGAGAATGTCATCATCGGCCACTTCCAGCGCATCGTCGTCGTCGTCGTGATGGTTGTCGTTGCCGTGATCGTCTATGTCATCGGCGGCCTTGCTAAGAAAATTGGAGAGGGTAGGCGATGATGATGTTGTATTATCGTTCAAGAGCACGCGATTCGCAGCTTCAAGCGCACTCATATTGAAATTTTTTGCTGAATTGCTAATACTGCTGCTATTCGTTGTTGGAAAGTCAAGAAGTTCTTCTTTCCCCCTACTCGTGTTAGGATCGGGGACAGTACTATCGTTGCGAGCGGTATGTTTGTCGCGGGGTGTATCGTCATCGCGTACGGTATAATCGTTACGAGCAATGCCGTCATTGTCGTAGTCTTTGCTTTCGCCGTCGCTGACATCTTTAGCATCCTTAATGACTTCTGGGTCCTTCGCCAAGGGGGGCGTCTTTAGGCGCGCTTCCAAGCGCTCGAGCTCTCTAGAACTAAAATTGCTGTCATCGGCATCAGATGAGATGTCCTTGGGTGGTACGGCAAAGTTTGTCGTTTTTGGGATGTAATAACTGGAGGACGCTGGATCGATCTTAAGCGTCGTCAACCTGTGCTGGGAAGGACTGACTGAGACCCGAGAGGCAAGTGGGGTTTTTGAAGATGGAGAATATTGTCCAACCTGTCCAACATGAGTGGCAATAGTGGTGTGAACCGAGGGGGATGATGCTTCGATGAGCATTTTCTTCGCGTCATCGTTGAGGTGTGACATTACGCGTTTTATGGCCTCACTCCCAGAGGCCGCCTCGGCTTCGCCTGACAGCTGTTTCGATCGCATTCGGTGCGCTGGTGAGGTAATAACGCCGAGGGAGGCTAGTCGCTCCTGGCTCTGGGCCATTTTTCGCTCGAAGTCGACGTCACCTTTAATCCGGAGTAACGCCTCCATCTCCGTTTCGAGTTGTTTTTGGTCCATTTGTCCTTTTTGCATCTTCTGTATCAAGTCGCTCGTCTTCTCGTCGGCGCTATTTATTTTATTTTGCATCTCTTTTAGGTGATTTCTCATCTCTACGACCATGACCTCCATGCTTTCTTTGGAGGATTTTAGTTGACTGACCTCGTCTTTGAATTTGTCAATCTCTATATTCCTGATCTCCTCCACTTTGTTCTCACTTTCTTTTTCCGTCTTATCGTCGACGATTCCGAGCACCATGCTCCTAAGCGAGTCGATTTCTTTGAGAAGATCGGCCTCTCGCTTTTCGAACTTGCTCTCGAGTTTAGCAATGAGTTGATTGTTTGGCTGACCGGCAAGAGCGAGCTGGTTTTGGCCATCACTCGTCGTAATTGCAGACAGTTTTTGAAGCTCCTGCTCCGTCATGCTCGCACCAAAAGATTGATCGAGGCTATTGTTCACATTGATGTTTTTCGAGGAGTTGAAGTTTTGTTTGCCAAGCGATTTACGTCTGCCGGTCCTAGGTGGCTTCATTTCTTGGTGTTGATTTCGTTGCTGCTGCTGTTGCTGCTGCTGTTGCTGCTCTCGCTGCTCAGTTTGTTTCGGCTGGTTATTCTCTCCTTCTTTGCTGATTGCGCTTGCGCTGCTCGTTCGGCTATCGTTCTTGCTCTCGTCGGGGGTGGCATCCCTGACTCTGCGGCTCATCGGCGGTGTGACCTGCTGTGTCGAGTTTTGTCGTCCAGCTTGGTCCAGCGCTTCGGCAAGCTTCTGTTTCAAGCGACTGATTTCCCTCTGGGCACGCTTCAGAAGTACCGCATCATTGACCACTTCGTTAATTTTAATCTTTGCGTCCACACGATTTGCACGGTTTGCAAACTGAAGGGTGCTAGCGCTCTCCTCTTGCGCGTCCATCTTAGCGCTCACAGTAGCTATGACGACAGTCCTTGTCCCGCCACCCAGAGAATCTTGCAGAAGCCTCGTCAGAGGCGAATCGCGGTAGGGTACGTGCGACCGCCGTTTGTCCGCAAGGGCGCTGATACACAGCCCCAGGGCGGATAACGAAGAATTGATTTTTCTGAGCTCCAATTTCATGTCTACGTCCTTCTCGCCCGCGAAGGTACCCCACTTTTCGCTACCGGCGAGATCTACGAGATTGAGTTTTGCCTTTCTAACGATTGTCCGACTATCTTCTTCCGGAATCTCGATCTCGACGCTAAGCTGCAGTATAGCGTGACTTCGAGAGGACTGTTGATTGTATTCCGTCGCGCGGACAGCCCGGTTCCGCCCTCCCTGAAAAAGTAGTGCTAAGACGTCGTCCGCGGTGCTGACTCTATACTCGCTCAAACCCTGCACGTAAAGATTTCGGCCTCCCTGAGCTGTAGTCCCTTCACGGATAGGGAGAGCCTTGAAGTTTCCCTTGTTGTCTTTCTCGTCCGTAAGGAGGTCATATAACTGGTCGTTATAGATCTGCATGTAGCTGCACATGACACTGAAATTTTTTGTTCCTGCCGTTCGCTTCGTCATTGTGTCGTTTACCTCAGCAATCCCGATGATACTCTTCTTTCGCTGCTTGGAATTAGGTCGCATTCCCTGCTTGGAGAGGGAAGCAAAGAGCAAGTGCAGAGATCTTGGTATGACACCCCAGCCTTCCTCATTTTTCGTCATATCCGCTCTCATCTGCTTCCAACTGAGCTTCTTTGTCACCTGCTGTTCTAACCCTTCTCCAAGCATGGTATGCGTCTTTCCCGTTCCCGTTTGTCCGTAGGCAAAGACTGTGGTATTAATTCCGCTCACAACCTGTTCGATGGCCGGCGAAATCAGCTGGAAGACGTCTTGCTGAGAACCAGTCTCCCCCACGACGGCGTCAAAATTGAAGCTCAACCACCCCTTCTTGTCGCGAGTAATTATAGACAACTCGTTGGGTAGTTTCTGCTTATTGAGTTTTGTAAAGGCTGATGAAGATCCGGAAGTACTTGTGGATGATGACTTGGGCTGGTTGGGAGAAGAGGCATCGCCAACCTTGACAGAGCGATCCAGCGCGTCATCAAATAGTGGCTTGATCCTGATTAGCACTTGAATGCGCTCCGATTTCTCCTTCGTGGTAATCGGTTGCTGTTTTTGTCTCTGGGCTTGGGGAGTTGTGATTTCATGGTTTCTGTCGTCGTTTTCAGGGTCGCCAGGGTCGCCAAAAAAACCCTCTGCTACAGCTGGAGTTGGAATAGAAAGTGAGATTGGAGGGGGGTCGTAGATGAAGGCCTCGTCTTCGTCGTTTCCGATCCCATCGCCGTCTTGTGTTATGACCGGCGGAGGCAGTAAAGACGAAGATTGGTCCAGTGAATCGGTGAGGGACTGAGCATCGTGTTGTTGCTGTGTCTCATTATCGTTGAGAACATCCTCGTCAGGGGGGGGCGTCGCCACTGTTAAATCCATTGCAAAGTAGACACCTACTTCTTCTTCAAAAGACGATTTGGACCACGCATGGCTATTGGAGTTGTCACGACCATCTCGAAGAACAAACGATCGCCGAAGGAATTTTGAGGGTTCAGGAAATGATTTTCTTTTGTTTGAAGAGGTATTTGCGGTGATTAGGGCCGTTTAGTTGCGATAGGAATACTTTCGCGCAATAGGATTTACTTTCGACGGGGCAGAGATAAATTTTAATAACTCAAAAAACGACGAAGAGCACGTGAAGAGGCATGAAGGAATATGAAGTAATATTAGCTGATAAAGAAACCGATTATAAACCTTATTATTCGTGTACGGCCTTCATCTACGATCCCCCTCCAATCTTACTTTCTATTCCAACTCCAGCTGTAGCAGAGGGGTTTTTTGGCGACCTCCCACTCCCTACTCCCTACTCCCTCTGGCGACCCTGAAAACGACGGCACAAACCCCTCCATGGCTAAGCTCCAGGACTCCCTGAACTATTCAAAGTTCGAGTTTGTTGACAGTGATGACGAGGACTATGTTGATCGAAAAATACTATCACATGTCATGAACCCAAAAGCAACGTCCACTTCGATCAGAAATACAGCTGCGCACGCAATGTTCGCGCAGAACGGTCAAGTACCGAATAATGACAAAATTGGGGAGAATATATCGGCGGCTAGGAGCGGGATGGAACAGCAATTAAAGGAGTTGAATGAGCAGATGAAAGCATTTGATAAACAGAAGAAAAAACTCGAAGCTGTAAATTCTCCCGAGGAAGCGATGAATTTTTTCAAAGAGAGCGGTATGACCGAGGCGCAACTCATGGACATGATGCAAAAGGCCAAAGGTGAAACAAATGAAGAGCAAGATGAGATGGTTGAAGCAGTTGTAGGAAATGCTGAGAAAGTTGCTGCCGAGATGGAGAAAATCAAAAGAGATATTGTTGGGGGAAAGGAGAAGGGGGGTGGTTTTGATGAGGTAAAGAAGTCGAAGAAGAAAATTGTGATTTCTGAAGACAGTGACGATAGCAGCGAAGAGGATGATGACATTGACAAACCAGAAGTGAAAATTAACATCGTTACCCCAGAATTTGAGGTTGAAGACTTCGCCGGGGGGGAGAAAATAACCGTTCGGATGCCTGGGGTTGAGGGTATAGAGCATCTTACTTTGGCAATCAATAATCTATGCTTAATTGTCGAGGAGACAATATCAGCACCAAAGAGCAAAAAAGAGAAATTCTATCTCAAGGCTGACTTCAAAAAGACAGTCGATGAGGATAAAACGAGGGCAAAATGGCGTCGCAAAAATGATGAATTGAGCGTGAAAGTATTTTATGCGTAAAGCCCGAATTTATTGTTTATTATTTGTATTTGTATTTGTATTTGTATTAGCAGGAGCCAGACAAATTAATACAAAGCAACTGGAACAATTTCGAAATTCCAAGGTAGACTGGTAAACTGCTCTGTCATCATTTAAGCCCTTATTCTTTACATGTATTAGCAGGAGCCAGAGAAATTAATACAAAGCAACTGGAACAATTTCGAAATTCCAAGAAGTGTTTGGGAACAACCCTTACTATCACTCTCCTCGCTTCGAAATTTGAACAAAAATCAGCGAGGTGGAGCGCATTCAAGGCGCGATTAACGAGATCAACGACATCCTCGAGGTGGGGAGCGATCCTCAAAAATTACAAAGCCCTCACCTCCTGAAATCAAGCAGATAAAAGTTTCCAAATTATATAATATCTTGTTTTTTTGCCATCTACGCTCTACAACTTAGTGTAGTACGATAGGGGTAAATCATCGAAATCATGCCTCCAGAAATGAACATGAGCAGTTCCATGAACAGCTTTGTTCCGTACCCGTCTGATCTCCACAGCCTCCGTGCCCTCTTCAAGAACAACAACACGTCTCTTTTTCTCGCTTGCCCGTCTGCCAAACTCAAGTATTCCTCTAAAGTCCGACCTGATAAGCTTCCTCCTGGTTACGAAAAGGTCCTTTCACCCAGCGCTAAGAAGCCAAGGGCTTGCTTCCGGGTGAAGGACACCCGGAGGGTTGTGTGTCTATCTGATGAGCCCGGGAATCCTTACCTTGTCCGTAAGAAGGGGGGGGGGGTGAGGTTGCCGACTTTAAAAAGGAGGGATTTGTTGAAGAAAAGGAAGGATATTAAAAACCAGAGAAGGAAGGGACTGCATGCCACGCAGAGTGAGAGTATCGTAACAGAAATGGACAGTGCAAGTGTGTTACATGGGGAATCTTTCGTTGATGAAGAAAGAGTCGAGAGGACACCTTTTTCAGATGATAAAATTGCTGATGCTGTGGACATCACAACTGCTACAGAGGCTGAAACAACAGAGACTCCTGCATTGACTCCTCAGTCGGTAGCTATCGCAGCAGCGCTACTACAATCTAAACTTCGGTGCCTCCCTACCGACTTGTTCGCTGTGATTCTTTCTTACATGCCCTCCCCAGTCGTTTTCGAATTCGTGTTCGAAACGTTTACTCAAGTTCACTCAACTTTGAATACTGACATGAAAGCGGCTACAGAGAAGGCAATCAACAGCGGCAGCCGTCTCCGCAATATTGTTTCCTCGCTTTTTATCAGTGGAAGCTTTAGGCAGCACTGGAGAGAGTCCGTTATCTCCCACCGTTTGCGACGTGCTGCTGCCCTTGACGGGGGTGATCTCCATGTGGAGGTGGAAAAGTCCTCCTTCCCTACCTCAATGGGAGAAGTAGACCGTGACCTTCCTGTTTGGAAGAAAGAATGGGATGAGAATGACCTGTTGATGATTGATCGAGAAGATCGGAAGCTTTGTAAGGAACACCTTAGGATGCTTCAGAGCGTGATTGCAAGATTGATGGATAATCCGGAAATTTTGAAGTTTAAATTGTGGGATTTGCTTGGTGAATCAGAGAATGTCTTCTGGTTTCGAGAGGAAGAGGAGGTAGCTGAGAAGGAGGAGGAAGTCGAAGGAGCCGAGGAAGTCGAGGAAGGGGCAGGGAACGGGATTGAGGAGGAGGCGTCAGGAGGCGTAGAAGTTGCTGGGGAAGAAGAACAAGTGGCAGTGACGCAGCAAACGTCGTTGCAACAAGATTCGTTTACGGAACTCGAGAGTGTCGAACGGTCTATTGTACAGATGGCAATTGATGAGTCACTCAAACTCGCAGTAAATCTCGCTGAAGTAAAAACCGAGCCAGCCCCAGTTCCGCAGCCCTCCTCTAAAACCGAGCCAGACATAGTTCCGCAGCCCTCCTCTCCCGTTCAGCAAAATCCGCCAAATCAGCAAGATCCGCCAGCCCCCGCTCCGCCAAAAAGAAATAAAAAGAGGAAGAAGCGCGCACTTCTCCTCCCTCCTTCCTCCGATCCAAACAATCTTCCCCCGTTGTGCTTGTTGGAGTTATTTGGCCTCACATCCTCGGCAGTTACTTTGGCTTTGAAGGCAATAACTATTTCCTCCTCTCCGAGAACATTTCATCAACTCAGATCTATCTCATTCAGTGGCATGAAGCACATTGAAAAGTCTTCTCTGTTGAACATATTCACTCATTCAAGCCTTGCGAGTACCATCGCACGCGTTGATCTCGATGGAGTGCTGGCGGTCAACAAGGAGGTTTGCGAAGCTCTTGGAAATCTAGAGAATGTGAGATTCCTTGATTTATCAAATTGTCGTAACGTTGACAATGACGGGTTGCGAGCGCTTTTTGTGAAATCGGAGACGGATGAGGGGGGGAAAGAAATTTCTCCTCTGGCAAAGTCTGTGGAATTCCTGTCTATCGCGAATGCCAGCAAAGTAACAGATGAGGGGCTAAGATCTCTTACCCCATTAAGGTATCTCACCGATCTGTGTATATTTGGGTGCTTCAAGTTGACTGACAGTGGGATCTACCACCTTGGACAATTGACCAATTTGATTCGTTTCAATTATTGCGGAGCTTACAAAATAAGCGAGGCGTCGCGGAGGTATCTCTTCTCGCAGAATCAGACGCTCCTAATCTACAACAGCGTGGTTGAGTTTGGAAAGCTGTGGGTGGAGAAAGAAAAGGCAACCAGAGTGCGGGCTTCAGAGTCGGAACTGTTGACAGATGAAGAATTATTTTTGAAGGCAATTAACCAGTAAATAAGTAAGTGTAGATTGATTAAACAAAGAAAAAAAATTGGGGGTAGCAGCACAATCAAAATCTACTTCGTTGAAACTTTTTTTTTCATCTTGTTTTGGCTTCTCCCAATTGCCCAAGCTACAATTTTTCGTCGAAATTTCGCCGCTACAACCAAGGCTAGCGGAGACCACATATAACCAAACACCCAGTTCATCACTGCATCGTCGTGGGATAGGCTGTTGTCGTCCTCCAAAGTCGTGTTAGCATAAGCGTTGAAAAGGGTTCCGATGAACATGAACATGAAGCAGGCTGAATACCAGCCCGTCATAACACAACACAGTCATTCTGACATTAGTGATCCTGGTGAGCATTATGACTAATTTGGTGACTGTCACAGAGGCAAAAGTACCCCCCCCCCCTGCACTTTGGTCGCTCACGGAAGGTCGACGACATGTCATTTTTGCCGATTTTAAGCCTCGCCCCTCTCTAAACACATAAATTTTATGAAACAACATGCCCCTTGACCTTATTTATTATTGTGACGAGTTTGCCACCCCCCCCCTACCCTCTCACCATCCAAAAACTGCCCCACTTGCCACCAACTCGTTCTTAGCATACCTTCATATTATGGAAGTGAAGAAGAAGAGGGTAGATCTACATGAAGAAGGTCGGTTTTTGTGGATCCCTTCGACAGAAACTTAGACCCAGTCCATAGGCATCCGGGAATGTGCTTTACCCCACCGAAGCCGGGCCATAAGGGGTGGCGGCAAGGCCCATCAAGCCATAATTCATCAACATGCGCATACCACTACCGGAAGCCGATATGGCGACCTTTCGAGGGTGATCACCATAGATTAACCTGTCATAAACCGAGATAATAAACCACTTGAAGTCTCTGTGGAAAGTGAACGATGTTCGACGACGTGAACGCCCCCCCTTACCCATCAATCGCAAACGGGGTAGAAAAAGGTCGATTTTGTGTCCGAGATGGGCTGTTTCACAGGGGCGCTCGCTTCAAAGGTGACCAAACTTCTACACGGTGTTCTTCAATGTGTCAACGACCCTGGCTTTGCGCGTTGATTGCATAGGTCAACTGAGAGTATTCGTTTTAGCACCCTATTTTTTTTACCCTTTTTTTTCTCTTCTACAGCTCGGGAAGTTGAACGGTATGAGTTTGTGAAGTTCTAAACTTTTGCACGGGGTAGATAATGAAGTGAAGCAGGGGTACAGCAATGGTTATGTATCTAAATTATCTTCTTTGTTCGATTAAAATGCAATTTACTTTTTCCAAAAAGCCCTCCGATTTTCATTTTTTTTGTTACTGGCCGACCGCTTCCCATACTGTGTTGATAACACTTCTCTCCCCCACATTGAATTTTATTCTATCGGCTCCAAAAAGCATCTCCTAACAAATCTTGAAACATCTCGGAAGCCTCCACCACAAACCTTCTAAAAGGTCTGTCTCCTTATGGCTTCCTTGGAGGAGCAGAATGCTCTTCAAAGCCTAAAAGTGACAGACTCGTCCCCAAGCGCCCCCCCGCCTACACTGCATTTCATCGCGTTGAACCAGGATTCCGGGTGCTTTGCCGCCGGGCTGTCTACGGGATTCCGTATTTACAATCTAACTCCCTTCCGTGAGACATTCCGGCGCACGTTCACCCGAACGGGGGGCGGGATTGCAATCGTGGAGATGCTTTTCCGGTGCAATTTGCTGGCCCTTGTGGGCGGGGGGGAGCACCCTCGCTACCCCGCGAACAAGGTGATGATCTGGGACGACCACCAGAACCGGTGCATAGGGGAGCTGAGTTTCCGGCAGGAGGTGAAGGCTGTCAGGCTGCGGCGCGATCGCGTGGTGGTGGCCCTGCTGACCAGAGTCTACGTCTACCGTTTCAGCGACCTCGCGCTGCTGGACCAGTTCAACACCGTGCAGAACGACAAGGGCCTGCTCGCGCTGTCGCCTGAGAACAACTACACGGTGCTGGCCTGTCCGTCCATCGGCAAGGGGGGGGTTCGCGTGGAGCTTTACGACGCCCGCAAAAACATAATAATCAACGCCCACAACACGGAGCTGGGCGCCATCAGCCTCAACCTGACCGGATCGCGGCTGGCCACCGCCAGCGAGAAGGGGACGCTCATCAGGGTCTTCGATACGGCCACTGGCGACATGCTCAAGGAGCTCAGGAGGGGAAGCGAAAGGGCAGAGATCCAGAGTATTAGCTTCAATTGCGACAACACCTTCGTCGCGTGCAGCAGCGACAAGGGCACGGTGCATATATTTAGTTTGAGTGACGAGCAAGGGGGTGGAGGTGGGGGCGACGAGCGCCTGGGGAATGGGAGAGGGAGAGGGAAAGGAAAAGGAAGTGGGAGCAGCAGCAACAATAGCAGCAGCAACAACAACAACAACAACAGCAGCAATATGAATAATGATGGCAGTGGCGGCGGAAATGGAAATGGAAACGGAAATGGAAACGGAAACGGCAAGAACAAGGACGACATGGCCAGCCCCGACCGGTCAGCTTCAGCCTCAGCTTCACCAAGTGCACACGCTTCGCACGCTTCACACGCTTCACACTCTTCCAATTCCGCCAACAACGACAACAACAACTCCAACTCCAACAACTCCAACAACTCCAACGCCAACAACAACAACAACAACAACAACTCCAATAAAAAGAGCGCCCTCGGCATCGTCAACAAGTTCCTCCCTCAGAACCCCCTGGGGCAGTACTTCTCCTCTGAGTGGAGCTACGCGCAGGTGCGAGGGATTCAGGCTCCTTCTATCTGCGCCTTTGTCCCCACCGAGCCGTGGACGATCGTCGTCATTGGTAAGGATGGGAGCTTTCTGAGGGCCAATTTCCAGGAGGGGGGGGAGGCCGTAAGAGTGAGTTACAATCGGTTCCTCAAGTCCAATGAAGAGGTCCTCAATGTCAGTGGCAGTGCAAATTCAAAAAGCGGAAGTGGAATTGGAGGGGGCACTGATTTTGAGGATGACGCGGTGTTAATCGGCAAGAGCGAAGAATGATCGGCAAGAGCGAAGTATGATCGGCAAGAGCGAAGAATGATCGGCAAGAGCGAAGAATGATCGGCAAGATTGATCTTGGGGGTTGATATTGTGTTACTGTCCTGTCCAAGTTGATGTCGCAAAGAAAGATGGTTTACAGCTTATATTATTTTAAAGCTTCGCTTTCATTACAACGTAAAATACACAACGTAAGATAAAATGAATAAGGAGAGTTTGCATCCTCTAATATTCCCGACCAAATAACTTAATAACTTTAATTCTTACTTCTTTACACGTTCGCAAATTTCTGTCAAACTTCAAATTCCAACATGCATGCATGCATGCCACCCAAAATTGTATTGTCGTAGTGTCTGTTTCCGCCTTACCATTGTCCCCTAACGCCTCCCGCCGCCGCCCCTACCGCCAAAACTGTTCCCGCTTGGGCCCTTGTTGACATTGAGCCCGGGAGTACCCCTCAGGCCCATTTTCCCCACTGTTTTGGCCTCGAGGAAAGGAACTTCGCGTAGTCCAAGAGAGGCGCTGAATTCGTTCGCGTTCTGTATAAAAAAGTGTGAGACAAGAAATGTGATAAGTTAATAGTTTCAACGATTTCAGTGGTTACACGGACGAAGCATCCGCTTCTCAGCATCCGCTTCTCAGCATCCGCTTCTCAGCATCCGCTTCTCAGCATCCATCCACACTTATGCGTCGGCACTTACCTCGACAAGCACTCTCTTGTCCCAACCACACTTGCGCAGGTTGCCATTGTAAAATCCAAGCCACGCCCCGTATGCTTGCTGAGCACTTTTCTTAAGCTCAGAGTCTCGCTCAACCATACCTAGCGCGTTGGCAATAGTACCCTCAAAGGCGGCCACGTCGGCGGCAGAAACCTGAAGGGAAAGCAGATTCATATCATTCAGAGCCTTGCGCATCGTGCGCTCTTCGTAGGGAGCAAGAAGCAGGAGCCCGCTCCCTGACTTCCCAGCTCTGGCAGTTCGCCCCAACCGGTGGATGTACTGCTCTCGCTCAGTGAGTCCGACCTGCAACACAAAGGAAACATCAGGGTAGTCCATTCCGCGGGCGCTAACATCGCTGGTGAACATGATGGCGGACCTGCTCTTCTTGAACTTCTCGCTCGTCTTAGTGCGCTTGGACTGGCTGATTCGCGAGTGGATTTCCAAGACTTCGCCGAAAACTCCCATTTTGGTGAAGATCTCCGCCATAAAACCCGTCACGCGGGCAGTTGTGAAGAAAACGATGACCTTGTAGTTTTGGTCATGGTCCATGTGACGCCGAAGGAGCGTCGCGAGGCTGCCTATCGTGTTCTCAGGAGTGCTCACCACGATTTCTTGCCGAACATTGCTGTGTGTCTGGTCAGCTTCCTCTCCAACGGTGTCAACGAAAGTGTAGTTCGTCCTCAACGCATTTTTGGCGATCACTTGCACGGCCTTGGGGACCGTCGCAGAAAAGAGGAGCGTCAGGCGGTTCTCCTTAGGGGGCATGAAGCTCATAATCTTGTCGATCTCTGGTTTGAAGCCCATCTCCAGCAGCTGATCTGCCTCATCCAAGATCAACACTTTAAGACTATTCAACATGTTGGCTGCAAAATTAGGCGTGTTCTGAAGAGTTCGCGTGGATTTGTTAGTTGTTAGGGTTAGTGGGATTGTTAATTTCGTGGTGTTAGGTTGGGTTCCTGTGGTGAGCTGGTTAGTGATGACAACTGGATTCACAAGCTTCCCTCACCTCCAAGTGGTCAATCATTCGACCAGGCGTTGCCACCAAAATATCCACACCGCGGCTGATCCTATTCTTGTCGGTGTTGATATTGGTCCCGCCAACAACGGAGACAATTTCAAAGCCACGCAAATTGGAGGCAAGTTGGCGACCTTCGACAGCGATTTGGGCAGCCAGCTCTCGAGTAGGGCTCAACACTAGGACAGTGGGCGAACGCCGGGGAGTCGGGTTGAACCTGTTGTTTTGACCGCTGAGCAGCACCTCAAGTGCTGGGATCAAAAAAGCTATGGTCTTGCCAGTCCCAGTCTTGGCTTTTGCCAAGCAATCGTTCCTTGAATCAACAATGAGAGAAATGGTCGCGGCCTGAACCTCCGTCATGTATTCGTACTTCAACACGTCGCGAATGGCGCTTTTCACCAAAGGATTCACGTTCAGTCCAGAGAAGGGAGTGGTTGTCTGGTGCTGCTTCTGAGTCGACGTTAGTGGAGCATTAGCAGGAGGAGGGGGGGGGGTGGTCGACTCCCGAGTCGGCATGCGGGGGATCTTGTCATTAGAAGCGTTGTTGCTGCTGCTTCCACCGACGTTCCCCTTCCCGCTTCCATCACCATTACCATTACCATTTTTTGGAGCATTGGCATTGTTCTTGTTGCGATTTCTGTTCCGGTTTCGTTTCTTGTTTCCACCTCCTTCCCCACGGCCGCCACTGCCGTCACCTCCGACACGCTTCATGCCCCTCCCACTGCCGCCACCACCGCCATTACCACCAACATTGTAATTGTTGTTCACACCCTGTGATCGACTGGATGCAGGTTGGCTCACAAAACCCTGAGCACTATTACCACCGCCATTGAACCCGCTCATGACTGAGACTATTAGGATAGGTACTAAGAACTTTATTTTGCTTTTGGGACTGTGTGTGGTTGATGAACTACACTTCTGGTGATTTTTTGTGAGGACCAGGCTGACGAGGTGCTAGTCGTTTCTTGTAATTTTGATTTGTTAAGGTGAGGTATTAAACCGTGCAACGGCGCACATAGAAGCTGGCTATATCAATCACGGCATTTAAAATATCACAAAGTTATCACACCAACAGCAAATTTAAAGTTGATTTTGGGGGATTGGTTTTGTTGCCCCTCCTTTGTACCCACTGGGACTCAATAATCTAGTTTTCGCACGGTGCTTTGGGGGAAGTTTGGTTTAACCCCGCATTTCCCTGTATATTTCCCTGCGATACTAACCTGTTCCACCAACCCTCGCCACACAGACACAAGAAACTCCAACAAATAACCAAAGAGAATGCAACAACAACAGCAACCGAAGCAAGAGGTCGGGACTGGGCTGTTCCTGAACGGAGAGCGCGAGTCTGGGCAGGATGTTCGCTCGTCAAATGTCACTGCGTGCATGGCCATTGCCAACATCTGCAAGAGCAGCCTTGGCCCAGTGGGTTTAGATAAGATGTTGGTGGATGACATTGGTGACGTGACCATCACCAATGACGGAGCTACAATATTGAAACAACTGAGTGTCGAGCATCCTGCTGGCAAGGTGTTGGTCGAGCTCGCCGAATTGCAAGATCAGGTGCGGAAACATGAGTTGATGATGATCGATTGTGTGGATGAGTGAGCACTAGCAAAGGGTGGCAGTTGCTGGCTGCATTGCCATGGCGACCTGATGTGCGCCCCTTTATCGTACGCGGGGTCCTCGACTCATACTAACTCTCCTTATCTTTTTCTCTCTCTCTTTTTCCCTACTCTCGTGGAAAACAGGAGGTCGGTGACGGTACCACATCTGTTGTTATTATTGCTAGTGAGTTGCTGCGAAAGGCTAATGAGTTGGTCAAAAAGGGTATTCACCCCACTACGGTTATATCCGGTTATCGAATGGCGCTGAAGCAGGCGGTGAAGCACATCAAGGAGAACTTAGTGGTGAAGGCGGACACTCTGGGTGACGTGAATCTGATAAATTCTGCAAAGACTTCCATGTCCTCCAAGATCCTCGGACCTGAGAGTGAGTTCTTCTCGAAAATGGCCGTCGATGCAGTCAAGTCTGTCAAGATGCCGGCCATTATCAACGGCAAGGATACATTCAAGTACCCCGTCAGTGCGATCCATATTTTGAAAGCCCACGGAAAGTCTGCCATGGAGAGGTGAGACGAGAGAGAGCCCAAGTTTATTTATCGCATGGCATGGTTGCAGTTTTTCTCACCCCCTTCCCTTCCCTTCCCTTCCCTTCACACTTTGACAGCCACATTGTGAATGGGTTCGCTTTGAACGTCACTCGCGCTGCCCAAGGAATGCCTACAACGATCAATAATGCCAAGATCGCCTTCCTGGACATCAACCTTCAGCGCCACCGAATGGCAATGGGTGTCCAGGTTGTTGTCAAGGACCCCAAGGAGGTCGAGCAGATCCGTCAGGTGAGCTAGAATTGGGCGCGAAACAGCTTATTCGTCTAGTCACCTCGTTTAACACTTTAAACACCATCATCAATGATCAATGATCAATGATCAATGATCAATTATCACAACACGCCAACGACTGACTATAATTTAAAATCAAAATCAAAATCCCCCCTCTCCCCTCTCCCCTCTCCCCTCCACAGCGTGAGATGGATATTACCAAGGAAAGGATTATGAAGATCATTGAGGCGGGAGCCAACGTGATTTTGACCACCAAGGGAATAGACGACTTGTGCCTCAAGTACTTTGTCGAGGCAGGCGCGATTGCCGCCAGGAGGTGCAACAAGGAGGACCTGAAGCGCCTGGCAAAGGCCACTGGAGGTAAAATAGTCGTGACCATGGCCGACATGGAGGGCAACGAGTCTTTCGACGCGTCGTGCTTGGGTACGGCACAGACTGTCAAGGAGGAGCGCGTGGGGGACGGAGAATTGATGTACTTCGAGAACTGCAAGGGAGGAGCATCTACTATTGTCCTGCGCGGCGCGAACGAGTACATGCTCGACGAAATGGACCGTGCCTTGCACGATTCTCTCTGCGTTGTGAAGCGGATGCTGGAGTCCAACACTTTGGTCGCAGGCGGCGGCTCTGTGGAGGCCTCTCTGTCCATCGCCCTCGAGGATTACAGTACCACCCTGGAGACCCGCGAGCAGCTTGCCGTTGCTGAATTCGCTGATGCAGTGCTCGTTATCCCCAAGGTCTTGGCCGTCAATGCTGCCAAGGATGCTACGGATTTGGTCGCGAAGCTCAAGTCAAACCACGCCAGGGCACAGGGCAAGGTAGGCCCCGTAGACCCCAGCCTGAAGTACTACGGATTGGACCTCATTGAGGGTGTTGTCCGAGATAACTTGAATGCTGGAGTTGTCGAGCCAGCCATCAGCAAGATCAAGAGTTTGAGGTTCGCCACCGAGGCAGCTATCACTATCCTGCGAATTGACGACCGCATCACTCTTACGCCTGATCAGCAGCCTGGACAGTAAACGAGTAAACGAGTAAACGAGAACGACCCAACGCATTTGAATGAGATGTTGTTGTTAAGAATATACGAAACCGCAGCACTTTTAGGTTGTATTTCTATCTGTTAGCTGTTAAGTCGTTGCCCAGTCCTTTATATCGTTTATTATTTCCGAATCCATTCCGTGCGTGTTTCTGACATGTATTGTGGCGAATTGAGTATTATTGCGAACGTCATCTATGTTTCTTTGATTGTCGTCGACGAAAAGTACAGAAGAAAAATCATCTCCAACAATTTTGAAGATGCTCTCGCTCTTATTGACGTTCCCGGGGAGAATCGTATCTCTTCTCTCGTTCTCCTCCCAACCAAGAATAGTCTCGAAAAACACATCGATTTGTACCATTCGACAACAATTCCGAATCAGATCTGAGCTGTTGAACGATAAGATCCCCAACTTAAGGTTTGACCTTGAGGTGAGGAATTGAAACATGTGGACTAGTTGGGTGAATCTTTCCGCCCCCCCGAAAACACGTTCGATCACGAAATCCATCTTACCGCCCAAATCATAATTTCCCATTTCAATGACTGAGATTGTTTTGTCCCAGTCGAAAATAACCCAGCTTGTTTTCGTCCCCTGCTCCGGTCGATTTTTTCTTATGATCGTTTGTAACTGCTCGTACATGGTTGAAATATCTACCGGGTCCAGCGCAGCTGAAGCGGAGCGAACCTTAATGCACGCAGCGCCTACTGCACAGCCATAGGCGATGGCATCCTTCTGATCCCCATAATTATTTTCAAGGCTTTTTGATATAAAACCTGCTGCAAATGCATCACCAGCGCCCGTTACATCGACCACCCGATCCACAATCGGTGCAGGAATCGCACAGTCACCAACTGAAGCACCTTTAGAACCACGAGTGACGCAGGTACACCTCGGAATCTTTCGCGAAAAAGCGATTTTGTCTGCCTCTACCTCGTCCAAAATGAGGAAATCAAGGCTTTCAAGGAGTGGTTTTTTAATTTCCCAGTTCTCGGAAGCGTCGTACTGAGGCCCTAACGAAACGCTTGCTCTTTCATATCGGTTCTTGAACCGGTCGATGAGCGAAAGGGTCAGATCACCTCCATTAGCACGGAATTTATCAACATTGAAGAAACCGCCCACATGGAGGTGATCAGAGTGGCAAGCATGAAACAAAATTGATGCAGGAGAAAATTTAGACAATACACCATGATGAGAGAGAAACCCTCGATCATCCGAGGAGGAGTACACTACGCAATGGCCTGTCGCACCGTCATGACCGTCGTCGGTATAATGATTCATTAATTCGATTTTGTGAGCTTCACAGTGCTTCACGATCATTCGCCCAAAGTCGTCGGCTTCGTTAAGGGCGGTATGTAGCCGAACAATATTGCCTAGAGCTGCCAGATGAGTCGCCGTATTCAATGCACTGCCCCCACTTGTAAGAGACACAGGAGTATCGAGTATCGTATCCTTCCCAAGAGGCAAAGACAAGTTAAGGCTGGGTGGGACAGCAATGTTAATGTCAGCGAATGTGTCACCAACTACATCTATTGTGGCCATGACTTTTAACATGGCCGTATTTAGGGGGATTACACAAGATTTTTGGAAAGATTCTGGAATTGAGCAATGTGATCCGAAACTCCGAAACCTCCTTCGATTTTTTCACAGGCAGGTTTAGGCAGGTTTGAGGGCACCTTTAGTCCCTTAT
>ERZ651776.1910-NODE-1910-length-23896-cov-3.401486_pt1 | contig 23896 bp, 22 predicted proteins | sample MGYA00514761_ERZ651776 | MGnify/ENA metagenome assembly ERZ651776 | reverse complement strand
GACTGTTCAAATGATTGGTTTGAACCAATTGAAATGCCGCGCATTGTAATAATGGTATTGACTGGGTTCTCTGCTACCGAGAAGTTAGGGACATACGTTCCCAGCTCCTGAAGACTGCGTATCGACGCGTCCTGAATTTGCTCACCGCTAATCGCAGTCACCGAAATCGGCACATCCTGTAGACTTTCGACTCGCTTCTGTGCGGTCACAACCACTTCTTCTAGCGCTTGGCCAGCTACCGTCATCGATACGCTAGCAACCGCTGCGCTGAGCGCTACCTTTGCAAAACTTTTCATCATGGTGGGATCCTTTTTTTTAAAACGTGTTTTTTGTTGTTGTCGCTTCGACCAAAGGGCCTGAGGGCAGTCTTCAGCCGCTGCTTCTTGCTACATCTTCTTGCTACCTCTTTTTTCTGATTAATTATTCGTAATGCGCCGATGCTAATTGACTCGAATCTTGAACATGTGGCAGTTTTAATGCCAATATAGGAGCCTTCACGATAGCAGATACTGTCAATAGCGCAATACTGACGAGACAAGGAATTTCAAAGTGAACAATTTCGGCCGGCAAAAGATCGCCATTCTAGCCACTGTGCTCGTTATCCTTGTATTCGCTGGTTATTCAAACAGGGCGTCTCTAGTAGAAGCGCTGCTCAAAGTCGCACTGCCACAGCAGCTAGGCGCAAACCGTGTTGCAGCGCTGGAAGATGGGCTTCATGTCGCACTTTGCGGTGCGGGTGGACCCTTTCCCGCACCCCGCGCTTCAGGCCCCTGTGTGGCGGTCGTGGCGGGCGACCAGCTTTTTATCGTCGATACTGGCACCGATGGCGCACGGAATTTAGGGAGAATGGGATATCCCGCTAGCCAGGTCGCCGCGGTGTTTCTCACTCATTTCCACTCAGATCACATTGATGGCTTGGGAGAACTGGCCACCGCGCGCTGGGCTACCAGCGACCACACGCTGCCGCTGCCGGTATATGGCCCCGAGGGCGTAGCGAGGGTGGTCGACGGCTTTAACGCTGCCTATGCACAAGATTTTACCTACCGACATGACCATCATGGCGATCAAGTTGCGCCACTGTCGGCAGCCGGTCTCACGGCAAAGCCTTTTAAAGCGCCGCCGGAAGGCGCTACGACCACGGTCTTCGATAACGCAGGCCTAGTCGTTAAGGCTCTGCGGGTCGATCATGCCCCGGTGTCACCTGCTGTGGGCTACCACTTTAGCTACGGGCAGCGCACCGCACTCATCACTGGAGACACGGCACAATCAGATAATGTGAAACGCTTTGCACAGGGCGTTGATTTGCTGGTGCACGAGGCGCTCGCCCCAAACCTCATGAACATGATGCGCGACGCGGCAGACAACCTTGGTAATCAGATTCTCTCTAACATCTTTTTCGACGTGCTGGATTATCACGCAAGCCCGGCCGAGGCGGCGGAAACCGCGCGCGATGCGGGCGTTGGACACCTACTGTATTACCACGTGGTACCGCCCATCGTTCTACCCGGACAAGAAGCGCTATGGCTCAACGGGGCGGAGGCTATCTTTCCTGACTACACCGTAGGCTATGACGGCGTCTCCTTTAGCCTACCGGCAAACTCAACGGAGATTATTCAAACCAGTACCGGACTTTAAATCACGCGACTCCGCTCACCGTGGCTTTTTCTGCGTGTTATGTCCAAATTTCACTCAAAAAAAACCCACATTGGCGCAAACGCCACATTATTGCGGCCACAAATGACCCTTTTTAACAGTTGTTGATCCAAAACGTTGGGGTGCCGTACCTAATAGCCGTAACTAAAAAGTGTGCTTCAAGTGATAGTTGATTTAAACGAGTTCCGTGGCAGGCGAAGTCCGGTCACTGACGAAGGAAGCGCGAAAGCGATTTCACTGGGCGTGATGTTGGGTGAAGAAACGGAGTGCGATCGGCACCTGTCTGACTCTCAAATATTTGATTTAGAGCATCACCGCAGGCTTAAAGCACTCCATACTCATCTCGAGGAGGGTGCCACACTGAGTGACGCCGCGCGCCTGATCGGGGTGTCGCAGATGACCGCCTACCGATGGAATGATCACGGACGCAGATAACTCGGCCCCGCTATTGCATTGCTTCCAGTAATCCCTGATGGGGTCCTGTCAAATGACTGCCGAAAAGCTGGCAGGCCTAGTCGTCTGGCTCGACATCGCAAGTGAAGTGTGCGGTCACGTAGCCAGCGACATCGAAGTTGATCTTGGCTTTTCCCTGCATCTTACCCTCGACTGAGCAGTCGGCTAAGGTTTGCAGAACGGTCGCTCGCACGACCTCAGAAAAAGCCTCGATCGTTAAGTCACCAATAACGGGCGACACGGCGACATTTACAACCGGTTCATCTTCTTGCAGGAGCATGACGAGCAGCCAAAGCGCACTCGCGCAGCCAGCCAAACCGAGACCAATAAAACCTAGCAGAAACGTTCTCATGCGGCGGCTCCCGCTTGTCGTAATGAGTGTTCGCCGCCGACCGTAACGTCACGACTCCTTTTTTTCAAATCAAATTACTGCCTAGCTGCACCCTCTCCATTACCGCCATCACGCGTTCAGGCCATTGAGTACTGTCGTTTGATGTATCGACCTCACTAGGGCCTCTCTGGCGTCTGGTGCATCCCACGCGATGCTGTGCAGGCGCCAGGCAATCTTCGTCTCACCGCGGTCTCCGCGTATACTGGAAAGTCACAAACTGATGGGAAATAACCGTATGAATGACCTGATTCTTCAACCGGTTTTGTTCATGGGTGTACTAAGCCTCTTAATGATGCTGCTAATGTATCTCACGCGGATTCCAGCGGCTAAGCAACTTGAGACAGAAGGCGTCGTTTTACAAAAGCTGTCGCACCCGTCGCAACTAGGCGGCGTATTTCCAAGCCGTGTTGAGCGTGTAGCCGACAACTACAATCATCTTTGGGAACAGCCCACGCTTTTTTATGCTGTTGTGATGGTGATATGGGCCCTCAACCACACCGATACGGTGCACCTGTATTCGGCGTGGGCCTACTGCGGCCTTCGGTTTGCCCACTCGCTTGTGCAAGTCACGGTTAACCATGTTTGGCTCCGCTTCACGCTGTTTATCGTCAGCTGGGCTGCCTTAGCAACCATGCTGTTGAGGGAGGTATTCAGTGCGTTGAGCACGTAACACTCTGTCGAGCAGTCACCCTTAGCGAAACAAAAAGGACCTCGCTAACGAAGGCTCCTCCTTGCCGAGCGCAGACCTGGCATGCGTGACACCTTTTGTTAACACTTTGGCGCAGTCGGTCAATCAATCAGGTCAGCCTCTCGGCAAACTGATCGTTATCAAGGATGACAGATCGCCACGGACGGCATCATTGAGGGGAGATTAACGATGCGATTTCTATGGATAGAAAAAAATGCCTTGCCTGCGCCACGACATCAGCGGATACCCAACCCTGTGAGCCAGCGTAAAGGCCCTCACGCTAAACCCGTAACGGCATACAAACGGTCATCGGCAGTGGTGCCGTCGCTCAAGGAGGGCCGATGATGCGGCTGCTTTGGGTCGTCACCATAGCCGTCGTGCTCTTCGCAACCGTGAGCCATGCCAATCGCGTCAATGCAACGCACCCCAGCGCAGACGCACCGGCGGCACCCTCGGTAATGAGAGCGCCAAACTGCCTTTCGAGCTGCCTCAGTCGTCTCGCTTGATCGGTGAGTCATTGGCTTCGTCTGACGCTCTCTGAGCGCGTTGCGTCACAATGAGCTGCCAAACAGCAAAAGCTAACGGGATGCCAAAGAACAGTAGCACTTGAAGCCCTTTGAACTCGCTGTAATCCATTACCGTCAGGCTCCTCGTTCTATGCCCGCCAGGGGAGCATCCTCGAGCGGCCCGTCACAAGCCGGAGCGTGATCCAGACAGCCGGCGCGAAGCTCAGGAATAAGACGCCATTCATCAAGAAGAAACCCGAATAGGCATCGACAAATGCGCCGAACCACGGAAACGCAGATGGTGTTATGCCCAGCGTCCACAAGAGGGTCAGATCAAGCGTCAGCCCCACATGCAAAAACGCCCACCACGCGAGCAACCCAGCCAGTCTCTTTTTAAATGCCTGCATTGCGCCTTTTCACAGCCCCTTCATTCCACCTTCATTCGACCTTCATTCGACAGTCGCAACGGGCATCGCTAAGGCATCAACTAAGTCCTGACTTCTGCCGCCCTTTCAGTAGGTCACGACCCTTAGTCCACCACCTCACACAACTTTTGCGCCAGTAGCCATAGACGATCCTGACCCCAGACAGCCAATACAGCTTGCCCTTTCGGATCGAGCAAGCGAAAGCTAGGTACGCCCCAAAGGCCCGCTTGGTACATAGCAAGGCGGTTTTCCTCGAGCAGCGACTCCCAAGTGGTGTCCTGTCGATGTGCCTGCGCAGCGGTCCAGTCCAAACCCGCCGCCTCGACCACTTTCCTTAACCCACCTTTGGTATTGGTGTTTACTCCGAGGGCAAAGGCATGTCGTAAAAAGCTCGATAACAGTTCAACCCCTTTACCTTGCGATGCCGCCCAAGGGTACAGGGCATAACACCGGCGAACAGGGTCACCGATAGGATCGTAAAAGTTGCCGTAAGGGACGCCTGCATTGTGCGCTTCTCGGGCAGCGTCCATAAAAATATACATGCCTTTTTCTCGCGTCGCCGGCACCCCTCGCATGACCATCGGTAAAACGGGTCGCAGCTCGAGCGTGATGCCGGCATCTCGTGCAAAGGCAACCGTGCGATCGAACGCGACTGCGGTGTAGGGGCTTCGTAATGAGGCATAGAACTCCAACGTAAAGGCTTTGTTATCACGCTGTTGAGGCAGCCTTACCGAAGGGCGCGGCGCAATAAGACCTCGCTCGGGCTGTCGGTCCGCACCCAGTGCGGCAAGTCGCTGCTCGAGCAAATAAAATCGGTCCGCACCCCAGTACCACTCGCCGCCGTAATAAAACATCGCGCCTGAGTAGTGCTTCATCTCGCGACGCAACTGGGTGCCGCTCTCCACCGCCGCTTCAGCCTGCCCAATCGCCGTGCGGCCATGCGCCTCGGCAAGATGATTCAGTCGAGCGCCATCGCCCGCCCAGAGTGCGTCACCCACTGTTGCGGCTACTTCAGGGAACGTTTCGGGTGACTGCGCCGCCAAAATGCAGGTCGCCAATGACACATGATGTGCATCTGGCTCATGAGGATGATCAGGAAAGACGAGCCCATAACCTGGCGCTACTAACTGCGATTCATAGCGAGATAAACGCGCCAGCAACGCGGGCTCCGGCACATTTTTTTTTCGATCAGCGCAAACGAGATGACATCGTAGCTCGATGTCATAACGTGCCTGCAGTGGCATCAATAGCTGCGCTGCTAAATGGCTATAGCCATCTTCCACTTGATGAAAATAGTGCACCCGGTGTGATGTACCCCCTTTTAACCGAGCCCGTTCACCCTTAGCGTGGCGGGCCTTCACTGAACTGGCTTGAGAGAGACGCGTCATCACTTTTGAGGTAAGCCAACGCTCTAGGCGACTGGGGTTCATGGTCGCCGCGCCACCTTGTTCCTTGAATTTTTCCGCCATGCTGTGCGCCTCGGTTCAGCGAGTTGCTAACAAGTCCGTCACCAACCCTAGAATAATTTCATGACTGCTTTTTTGCGGAAGGCGCTGATGCTCGCGTAGACGATGCCACATCTCAAAAGACGCGACGGCATGGACCGCTTCCCGCCGTGATTTCGGTGAGGTAGCGACCTCGGGCAACCATAGTTCGAGCTCGTCGCGCAGTTTTTTCTGATGATAAGCGTAGCGTTCTTGTAGCGCGGGAAAGCGCCATGCTAGCGCCTGAGTACAGAGAATCAATTCGCTGAGTTGATCAAAGGCATTGCCGTAGAGATTGACAGCGCGACTGATTCGCTCCGACAGGGTGCCGGATCGATCGCTGACGGCGAACAAGGTTGCATAGGAGGCTCCCAGCATTTCATCGGCCGACAGAAATAAGGCGTCCATATCGGCGAAATGGCGAAAGAAAGAGCGGATACTCACGCCGGCGCGATCCGCGATCTGCTGCGCAGTCGGCACCTGTTTTTCTTCATTTATCAGTGCCAGCGCCGCCTCAATAATCGCGACTTGGCTGCGTTCGCTCCGCTGGCGACGGCCGTCAGAAGTTGGTGCAATTTTTAACGTCATTGTCCTGCCTAGCTAAGCCATCGCGTGATTCTGTCATTCATTATGCCATGATGTTTTCCCGAGCTAACAGTGGTCTTTTCTCGATAACAGCGCGGCAGTATGGGTCAATCTGAATCGCGATCGCGGGCCTCAATGGTGGCGAGATTCGCCTCATGCTGACGCCGATCTAAGCGATAAAAAGCCAGTGCTGCCAGCATGATGCCCCACAAAAGCCACTGCGCAGACACGAGTAGGCTGCCCATTTGCGTGAGCGATGCTGCGGGAACTTGGGCCGGCGGAACGTCCCGGGGTAGCGCCACTGCCTGTAAGATCAGGCCCGCCATAAACGCACCGATACCTTGATTCGTTTTACGAATAAAGGTGAGCGCTGAGAAAAAGACCCCCTCGCTACGCCGACCCGTTCTGACTTCAGTGTGCTCTACTAAATCGGCCAGCATAGAATATAGAATCGATTGCATCGCAATAATCAGACCTAGATCAATGGTATTCACCGTCGCTAAGATGGGAAACAACAGCGGGTCACCGTTCTCCGGCATCCACCCGAATAATCGGCAGACCACCGGGAGCGGTTGCAGGATGAAAGCGATCACTCCCAGACGAATGGCGGCATTCTTTTTACCCCACCGCTTCGACGCCCAAGGCGCAATCATTAATCCAAGCACTGCTGATACCACCACCAAGGCTGTCCAGTAGTAAATTTCCTCAGAAGAGAATCCCCAAAAGTAAGTCAGCATCAGAAAAGCCAGTGCTGCCGTCAGGCCCGACGCCGCGGCGCCGGCGATTGTCGAGATGAAAAGCGCCAAAAAACTCTTATCACGCAGGGTGTCTAGCACCTCACCAACAGCAGATAACAGACTCTTCTGGGCGCGAGGCGGCGGCTGAGCAAGCGCACCAATCCGATGGTGCGTGCCGAGTGCCGACACCAATATGGCAATGAGCATGACGACAGCGGCTATCGTGCCGTACGTCTCATACCCATCGCGATTGAGTATGCCCACAGGATAAGTCTCGGTAGGCACTAATAAGAATCCATAGGTAAAGACGGCCATACCCGCACCGCCGGCCCAACCAAAAAATGATCGCCACGCCTGTATAGAGGTCCGCTCATCGTAGTCCGCGGTGAGTTCCGGCATCAGCGCTGAACTAGGGGTTTCATAAAAAGTGATTAAGGTGCGAATCAAGATGGCCAGCACCACGAGATAGACAAACAGTTCACCCTCAGTCCACTCGGGGGGTTGCCACAATAGCGAGTAGCACAGTGCAGCAGGAATGGCTGCCGCATACATGAAGGGATGCCTGCGGCCCCAGCGAGAGCGCATGTTGTCTGACCAGTAACCCACCACTGGATCGCTGAAGGCATCAAAAATTAACGCAATGAGCAGTGCTGTTCCCACCAGTGCAGGTTCCAGCCCGACGACGGTGCCGTAAAACAGCAGCAGCAAGTAGGCAAACCCATTATCTTTGATGCCATAGGCCACCGCACCGAAACCATAGGTACCGTTGACCACCCAGCCGATGCGCTTACTGCTGTTCACTGGCGTTGAAGGTGGCAAGGTGGCGCACTCGCTTCAAGACTATCGAAAAGGGGCCACCCCGAATGACAGCGACGGTGGCGATGTTCAGCACTATACTGCATCACTTCAGCCGGGGAATGCAGATTCTTGCGGCACTCGCCTCAAGCCGCGGCAACGAAGTCCAAACCCAGTAACGCCAAATTTATTGGTCACGACAGTAGCCGCTAGGCAGCGCATTTGGTATAAACGCTGAACAATAAGTCAAACTGCGCGAGGGACAGACCGAGCGGCAGATAGGGTTGGCATCGACGTAGGGTGGTATGGCTCCAGAATTAATAATCTTGATTGTATCGGCTGCATCCATTGCGTTTCTGCACACCTTATTGGGGCCCGATCACTATCTCCCTTTCATTGCAATGGCCCGCGCGCGCGGATGGTCTTTGGCCAAAACCTTGCGGGTTGTCCTGCTCTGCGGCTCAGGACACCTCGTGGGTTCGGTCGTACTGGGCGCCATCGGGATTGGTGTGGGCATCGAACTGACTCGCCTTGAATGGGTCGAAACACTTCGCGGAGACATTGCGGCCTGGAGTTTATGTGGTGTCGGCGCGGTGTATCTTGTTTGGGGGTTGCGGCATGCCTACCAGCAGCGCCCACAGGGGCACTCTGGTTGGCATTCTCATGGCGACGTGAGTCATTACCATACGCAACTTCACGCCAACAAAGCGCAAGGCCACGCTATCGAAGCGCCGCCGTCAGGCTCGCTGACGCCATGGGCCATTTTCATTGTCTTTGTGCTCGGACCCTGCGAACCACTGATTCCTCTGCTGATGTTTCCAGCGGCGACACAAAGCGTTGCCGGCATCTTTTGGGTGACCGGTGTCTTTGCCATCGTGACTGTGCTCACCATGCTAGGTGCAGTCGCCATCGGACAACTGGGACTCGAGAGATTACGCGTGCCGGCACTCGCGCGCTTCGGTCACTCTGGTGCCGGCGCCACCATGCTAGGGTGCGGTATCGCGATTGGATGGATGGGATTATAAGGATGAGTGATTACCAAACCATTGATGCCGTCTGCAATATTTGGACACCCGAGGCGCTCTCACACCGACCCGGCTGGACTGATGAATTCTTTGTCGGAAAGGTAAAGGGCAAGCATGACTCTGCGGGCATCACGCTCGAGGCAATGATTGAAGGGATGGATGAAGCGGGTATCGATATCGCTTTTTTGGTTGCGGCCAAAGCGGGTCGCGTGGGTCTACCGGGCTGCTACCACATGCCACTCGAGGTGGTATCACGGGCGGTAGAGCAGTATCCCGACCGTTTTAGGGGCATGCTCGGACTCGACCCTTATATGGGTATGAACGGGGTACGACAGCTAGAGACTGCGGTGAAAGAATTTGGCTTTGTGGGCGCGCACTTATATCCGCACTGGTTTGAGTTGCCGCCGAATAATGCGAAGTACTACCCCTTTTATGCAAAATGTATCGAACTCGGTATCCCAGTCCAAATGCAAGTGGGTCAGTCGCTGATTTACGCCAAGGAGCACCCTTGTCGCTCGGTGGGACGACCTATTTATCTCGACGATATTGCCTGCGACCTTCCGGAACTCAAGTTACTCGGCACCCACGTGGGCATACCCTGGCATGACGAAATGATCGCCATGGCCTGGAAGCACGACAATGTCTTTATCGTGACCGACGCGCACAGCCCAAAATACTGGCCTGACTCAGTCAAGCATTTCATCAACTCTTATGGCCAAAATAAGGTGATCTTTGGCACCGATTTCCCCGTGCTGCGCTTCAAGCGCACCGTCGATGAAGTCGATGCATTCGAGCTCAAGCCCGAGGTACGCCGAAAGTTCATGCGGGATAACGCGATACGGGTCTATGGATTGGAGGATTTGTCATCAGCACACCATTAGAAGGCATTCGCGTCGTCGAGATGACCTCGGTCGTCCTTGGACCCTATGCCTGTCAAATGCTGGGGGATCTTGGCGCCGATGTTGTCAAAATCGAACCCTTAGCCGGCGATACCAATCGTAACTTAGGGCCGCATTTTAACGACCCGAAAATGTCAGCCTTATTTCTCACCTGCAATCGTAACAAGCGGTCTGTCGCACTCGACTTGAAAAGCACGGTCGGTCGGGAGGCAGCACTCAAGCTGATTGCCACTGCCGATGTTGTGGTCCACAACTTTCGACCTCAAGCCATGGAGCGCTTGGGGCTTGATTACGAAAAAGTGAAGGCAGTGAATCCCTCTGTCGTGTATTGCGCCACTTACGGCTATAGCAAAAAAGGTCCCTATGGCGACAAGGGGGCACTAGATGATTCGATTCAAGCCGCGAGCGGGATTGCGGTATTACAAAGTATGGTCGAAGGAGAGCCTCGCTACTTACCAACTATTATCGCTGATAAAACCACTGGCCTGATGGTGGTGCAAAGCGTTTTGGCCGCACTCTTCCATCGCGAACGCACCGGAGAAGGACAAGCCATTGAAGTCCCCATGTTTGAAAGCATGGTGTCATTTGTCATGACCGAGCATTTATGGGGGCAGAGCTTTGTGCCGCCACTCGATAAAGCCGGATATGTCAGACTTATGGCATCTCATCGCCGACCGTATAAAACGGCCGACGGCCTCTATCTTGCGGTTTTACCCTACTGGGATAACCACTGGGGGACGTTTTGCGCCTTGGCAGACAAACCCGAACTTGCCGAAGATCCGCGCTTTCAAACCATGGCACTGAGGCTGGCGAATATTAATGAGTCCTACCGTGAGACAGGCGCCATTATCGCCAGCAAAACCCGTCAAGAATGGGTTGATTTGCTCGGTGATACTAACGTGCCGATGATGGTGGTGAATTCATTAGATGAGTTAATCGATGACCCACAGTTAGTGGGGAGCGGCTTCTGGCAGGAGCATGATCACCCTACCGAGGGTCGACTTAGATTCTCGAGTCCGCCCATGAATTTTGAAAAGACCCCCGCCAGCATTCGCCGCCTCCCACCCGGCCTTGGAGAGCACACCCGCGAGCTACTGCGTGAGGTGGGTTATGACGACGAATTTTTGGCATCCCTCCATGATGAGGGCGCCATTCAGATTGCACAGGAGACCAATCCATGACATTTAAAAACCTTTACATAGAGCATGAACGCAGCAGTGAAGCCGAGGACTGGGTGAAAGAAGAAATAGCGGAGCAGGAAGCGCGATTTGCTGAAATTGAGGCCTCCATGGAGGCGCTCGCACCGACGCGAGAGAAGTGGTACCAAGAGTTCTTTGACCGCATTAAAACGAACGGCTTTAATTTAGATGGCGACGATAAAATGCCGATTCCTGACAGCGATTTACCAGTCAAAACCGCCGATCGAAAAGATCAGGTGGTCTGGAAGTATGGCGTCGATAGTGACGACACCCCCCGCAACGGACAGGAGGCTTAACCATGGCACGACCTCATATTGAACCCTTCTGTGATCGAGACACGCACTTTAAACCTATGCGGTTGCTCGGCTTCGGAACTGGCATGCACTACAAGATGCTGAGCATGGATGTCGACACAGGCGCCTGCTCGATGACGGTGCAATTCGACGGTGGTTACAAGCGATCTCCCGGATTTTCTTGGTCAGAATACGAACTCATCGTGATCGAAGGGGAACTCCGCGTGGGGGACCGAGTGTGTCGTAAAGGACATTATTTCTATGTGCCTGCTGGTTACGCCATGCCCGAAATCAGCTCTGATCAAGGCTGTCTTCTGCTTTACATGTACAACACCGGAGAGCCGAGTCATGAAGAAGCCACAACACATCATGCATCGACACAAACGCAGCTTTATCATGATGTAGACAGCTACATGGATCTGTCTTGGGCAATGGGTAATGTTGCGAAACCGAGTGTGGCAACAGGCTGCATGATCAAGTTACTCAACTACAACCCCAACTCCTTCGCAATGACCTTTCTGTATTGTATGACACCGAATTTTTATCAAGACAATATCTCATATCACGACTGTGCCGAAGAGTCGTATCACCTTTGGGGTACGTCCTGGATGATGCAGTTTGGTGATGTGCCAACCGGAGGGTATTTCTGGCGGCCGGCCTACATTAACCATGGTGCCTTCGCATCAGAGTATGGCTGTATTGCGCTGGGTCGTGTGGACTCTAAATTATTCAATCACTTTCACTACAACCCATGGTCTACGCCCGTCGAAAATGCAGACCGCTCAGAAGCGCGACTGCTCGCCAGAGATCCACTGCTCTATCACTGGGCCTTTAGCCAGGACCATAACCATCCCCACAGCCCCAAAGACTTTGAATTAACGATGCCAAGGCGGGGTAATGAAGAAGGGCACGACACCGAGCATAAAAGTGATGGTCATCGACATGATCATTGGCATGGACATCATCATCATGATGAGGAAAGCCCTCACACCCATGACCATTCACATGACCATGCACATGACCATGCACATGATCATACCCATGACCACCAGCATTAAACCGTGTCCGTAATGGCGTTAGAACGATGGCCGATGACCGTGAAAACAGCGACCTCGTGTCGCTGTTTTTTTAAGCCGCAGATTGAGTCCAAATGGGTGAGGCCGCGACGACACGGGCACTCAGCTGGCGGCAGCCTCTAAGTAACACCGGCCGCACAGTGCCTCGTAACGCACATTATCGCCATCGATCACCACCTGTTCTCCCTCTCGAACAATACCGGCATCGCCGAGTCGCGCATTAAAAATCGCTTTTTTCCCGCAGCGACAAATGGTCTTCATTTCCTGCAGAGAGTGGGCGACCTCCATTAAACGTCGACTTCCCGGAAAAGCCTGAGTGCGAAAATCCGTTCGAATACCAAAGGCCACGACTGGAATCTCATCGAGCACGGCAATCGCCAGCGCTTGATCGACCTGCTCCGGTGTTAAGAACTGTGCTTCATCAATGAGCAGACAGGCCACGCTGTGCAGCACAGAATCTTGCTGATCACTCAGCGCATGAAATGTGGTGCGTAAATCTTGGTCCGGTAATAACAATAAGTCTGCGTGTCGCGCGACACCTAAGCGCGAAACGATCTGATCATCACCCTTAGTATCCTTAGCAGGCTTAATTAATAAAACCTGCTGCCCACGCTCTTCATAGTTATGCGCGACCTGTAACATCGCCGTGCTCTTGCCGCTGTTCATAGCGCCGTAGCGGAAAAATAATTTACTCATGAAATGGCCTGTGCGTCTTATTGAATTTCTGCTCAGTGAGTCGCCTGTAGATACTACAGGAAGATAAAAGAACACAAGAGTGGCGTCGCCGTGCTATCTCATCACGACCGCTGTGCTACTGCAGCACATTAACGCTGGCTGAACCTCATTAAAAGAGTGGCTCATGCCCTTTGCTCAGGCATAATATGAGACGAAATGTCAGGAGTAAAAACCTATGAAAAGTCGTGCTGCCGTTGCTTTTGAAGCCGGGAAACCATTAGAAATCGTCGAGGTGGATGTCGGCGCACCTGCCGCCGGAGAGGTCATGGTAGAGATCAAAGCGACCGGGGTCTGTCACACCGATGCATTTACGCTTTCTGGCAATGATCCTGAGGGCGCATTCCCAGCCATTTTAGGGCACGAAGGCGCAGGTGTCGTGGTTGAAGTGGGTGCAGGAGTGAAGGACCTCGCGGTCGGCGACCATGTGATCCCCCTGTATACCCCCGAGTGCCGTACCTGCGATTTCTGTCTGCATCCGAAGACTAACCTCTGCCAAGCGATCCGAGAAACACAAGGCCAAGGTGTAATGCCAGACCACACAAGTCGATTCTCACTCGATGGCAAACCTATCCTGCATTACATGGGTTGCTCCACGTTCTCAAATTACACAGTCCTACCTGAGATCGCACTAGCGAAGGTTCGTAAAGATGCGCCCTTCGATAAAATTTGCTACATCGGTTGTGGCGTCACGACGGGTATTGGCGCCGTCGCTTTCACCATGAAAGTGGAGGCCGGCGCCACCGTCGCCGTCTTTGGATTAGGAGGGATTGGCCTCAACGTGATTCAGGGCGCAAAGCTGGTCGGCGCACGACGGATTATTGGCGTAGATCTTAATCCCGATAAAATTCCCCTGGCGACGCAATTCGGTATGACCGATTTTGTGAATCCGAGCGAAGTGGATGACGTGGTGGATCACTTAATTCAAATGACAGGAGGCGGCGTCGACTACAGCTTTGAGTGCATTGGCAACGTTAACGTGATGCGCCAAGCGCTGGAGTGCTGTCACAAGGGCTGGGGGCAAAGTTGTGTGATTGGCGTAGCCGGTGCAGGCCAAGAAATTTCGACGAGACCTTTTCAGCTCGTCACCGGCCGCTCATGGCGTGGCACGGCATTTGGCGGTGCGCGGGGTCGAACCGATGTACCAAAAATCGTTGACTGGTATATGGAAGGGAATATCCATATTGACGAGATGATCACCCACACGATGCCGCTGGAGGAGATCAATACCGCGTTTGATCTCATGCACGAAGGTAAAAGTATTCGCTCGGTGGTCACGTTCTGATGAGTTCAGAATGCCTGAGTAGTGTCAAAATGTTTGGCGGCGAACAAAATCGCTATCAGCACCACTCCGCGGTACTGGACTGCGATATGGTGTATGCCGTCTACCTCCCGCCACAAGCGGCGGAATATCGGGTACCGGTGGTGTATTACCTATCGGGACTCACCTGCACAGACGAAAACTTCGTCACGAAAGCAGGTGCCCAGTGCTATGCAGCAGAGCATGGTGTGGCAGTGGTTGCGCCCGACACCAGCCCTCGGGGTGAGGGCGTTGCGGACGATCCAGAAGGCAGCTACGACATGGGTCTTGGGGCGGGGTTTTATCTCAACGCAACACAGGCACCCTGGTCTGCGCATTATCAAATGTATGACTATATCGTCAGCGAATTACCGCAGGTGCTGGCGGAAAACTGCTCACAAATCGATACGGATTGTGCCGCGATCATGGGGCACTCTATGGGAGGACATGGCGCCCTGACAATTGGCCTCAAAAACCCCGAGCGCTATGTGTCGCTGTCTGCGTTTTCACCGATCGTTGCACCCACACAGTGCCCTTGGGGGAAAAAAGCGTTCTCACAGTATTTGGGGCCGAATGAAGCCGATTGGGCGGCCTATGACAGCTGTGCGCTATTAACCGCAGCGACAGAGCACAGGCCCATCCTGATCGATCAAGGCACGGCTGATAATTTCTTAGACGAGCAGCTCAAAACCCCATTGATCACGGCTGCCAGTGAAGCAGCAGATTATCCTGTCCACGTTCGGATGCAGCACGGCTATGATCACAGCTACTACTTCATTGCCTCTTTTATGGCTGACCACCTTCGGTTCCACGCAAAGTATCTCAACGCGCGCTAGGCGCGATGCGCTCGCCTGTCACTTGAGCACAGACTGATCGGGGCATAGTTGCCGCTAAAGTGGTGACGGCACAGGTCGCGGAAATGGGAGGGCGCGTTAAGCGCCACCAAGCGGTCAATGAGGTGACCCCAAGCCCCTACTCAGTAGCGCTGAGTCTGACCTCTACCGCAAGTCACGGCTGATCAAAATCCGTTGGCGATCACTGACGCAAAGCGTGTGCACGACCTAATGCTGCGCAGCGCTGGGCTCCTCTTTCGCGCGTGAATCAATGATTTTCTTCATGAACGTCCACGACGTTTCGTTGCGGCGAGGATCACTTAACGGCGGCGGTGTCGTATATTCTGGATACTGTTGCGCAATTTCAGCTTTGATCAAATCCGCCAGCTGGTCGTAGCTCTCAAGCTTTCTGCCCATCGCATTAAAATACAGCATGCCAGCACGGCCATTCATCTCCATCCACGGGAGCCAGGGTGCCAGACGCACCCAGGAGATCACTGGATAGGCGACTGGCTTATCCGCGTCGAGTAGTTCTGCGACATCACCATTGAAGTCGAAAATCTCCGTGGCGTGATAACTGCCGCCCACATACTTCTGGTAGTCACCACCCATCGCATTTTTATAGAACAGGGGGATTTCGTAGTTGATCAGATACTGGCCATTAACGTCACGGTAGGTGAAGGCCTTCTCGGAGCCGTCGGCATTGATACCGAAGCCGGGCCGTTGGTTGACTGGATCGTTCGCAACGTGAATCACCTCATTCGACGCGCCGGTCCAAGGATTGTCAAACGTGCGCAGGATCTCTCCTGTCTGGGGATCCAGATACAGCATGATCTCCCGAGAAACGAGTCGGTAGCCGACGCCCTTGTCAGAGTCCTCAACCTGCCCACACTGGCGGATATTCATTCCCAGCAAACCAAAAATTTTACGATCAGGCTCCCCGGGCACCCGCGAATAGCCGAATCCGGACCATTCAAAAACTTGAGGTGAACTGTCCTCTAAGGAGCACTGTATTTTGCGATTGAGCGCGACAAAGCCGTCCCCAGAGTTAGCATCAATCGTCTCTGCTTGAACGGCGGTTACCATCACCCCACAGAGGATAAAACTAAGACAAGTGGTCAAGCGTGAAAACAGCCACATAGTGTGGTCTCCTGAGTCTGCTAGCGACGGATAGAGCATAGCCCGTTTGAGAAAAGATATAAACATATGTCAATATGCGATTTACTGAATCCACATCGTCTAAGGCGTTAAGACTTTGACCCCGATGCTCACCCGCAGACGCCTACTCGAGGGCTCCGTCGCTGGATTGCTGGCAAGCGCTAGCGGTGGCTGCAACGACAGGGGCTCAGGCCGACGTGTGGTGGTGGTGGGAGCAGGCCTGTCTGGTTTGAATGCAGCCCTTATTCTGGAACGATGGGGCTTTGAGGTCGACGTTGTAGAAGCCAAAACACGGGTCGGTGGGCGGCTCTGGACGCTGGACCACCTGCCAGGCTCCCCCGAAGGCGGGGGCAACGTTATGGGCGCCCAGTACGGTCGCGTTTTTCACATGGCTCACCATCTCGACATCGCACTACGAACGCCACCCCGCACGCTACCCAGCGATTACTTCATTGGAGATCAACGCATCACCCGCGCTAGCTGGGCAAGCGCCGCGGCCAACCCCCTTCCCGAAGCTTGGCGGAGCATCCCCCCGCAGCGCTTGATGGGAAAGCTGAATGATACCAATCCGCTTTTGACCACTCGCGCCTGGCATGACCCCGATCTAATGGCCTCGGATCAATCCGCCGATGTCGGACTCAAGGCACTGGGCTTCCCCAAGGCCGCGATCGAATTGATCGACGCTAACAACAGTTATGGCAATAATCTGCAAGACACCAGTCTCATGGCGCTCTATCGCATTATGGGTGAATTCGGACGCTTGTCGGGCCCCGCATTGGCCGTAAAGGAAGCCGCTCTGGGTAATATGCGGCTGCCCGAAGCCATGGCGGAGCAGCTAACGAGGCCCGTATCTCTGGGGAACCCGGTCGTTTCAATTCAGCATTCATCCTCGCGAGTGCAGGTGGCGCTGGCATCGGGTGAGACGTTGGAAGCGGATGCTGCCATTTTAGCCCTGCCCCTGCCTGCCGTGAGGACAATCGAGGTCAACTTGCCTGCCTCGCAAACCGCCCTGCTGAATCAAATCAACTACCACAAAGTGGTGCAGCTCCACTGTATCGTTGAGGCACCCTTTTGGGAGGCGAGTGGCTGGAGCGGCTCTTGGTGGACCGATAGCCCGCTGGGCAGAATCTTTACCCGACCCATTCCCAATACCCCCCGCTACAACATGACGGTGTGGATTAATGGTGATGACTGTGACCACCTTCATGCGCTGGATGAGGCGACTTGCACCGAGACCATCACCCAAGCGCTTTGGCAACTCGTACCGGAGGCGCGTGACGTTACCTCTGCGGGCCAGTTAGTGAGGTGGAGCATGGACCCTTATGCGGGTGGCGCTTGGGCGCTTTGGCGACCCGGTCAAGCCGGCACAGCTCATGGAGCGATCCGCGCGCCGACCGGACGACTGTTCTTCGCTGGCGAACACACGGCAGAGGCGTATCGCGGAATGGAGGGCGCTATGGAATCAGGGGAGCGTGCTGCGCTGGAAATCATGCGGGTGCTGGCATGAGACTGCGGGTGCTGGCAGTGTTCCTAAGCGCTGTGCAGCTTGGTTTGCTGAGTACCAGTTTACAAGCCGCCCCGCTAACCGGTGAGCAACTGTACGATGTTGCCTGTCGCGCCTGCCATAGCCTAGGAACCGCCCCAGACCACCGCGTAGGGCCACCGCTGGATGGCCTGTTAAATCGGCAGGCTGGGACAGTTGACGGATATCAATTCTCTGAGGCGCTTCGCACTTCAGGATGGGTCTGGCGCCTGCCCACACTGCTTGCCTGGCTGACAGATCCTGATGCTGCCATTCCAAATAATGCGATGAACTACGTGAACCCGCTGACCGCCGAAGAGACCCAGCGACTGAGCGAGTGGCTCCTGCAACAACCGTGAGACTAGCAATCGTCGAGACGATTCTCCCAACCCGCCAACAGTGGCATGGCAGCACTCGGTTCTCGCTCGGCAAGGTCGATGCCTGCCTCGAGCAAGGTCGCCCAAGCGAGGCAAAGGTTCGAGGACAGCACCGGTCGCGGCAAAACTCCCGACAGCTCGGCAACCAGTCGCAGTGTCGGGAGCCCTGTCCCAGTGATCAAATAAACATCTGCCTTGATGCTGTACCAGCGAGTCCTAGTACGCTCTGCCGCAGTCTCGGGAGACAGTCCATAAATCGCTCGCGTATCTTGCTGATGCGGATCAAGAGAAAACCGATCGGCCAGTGCGAAGCCTCGCCCCTGCCAGTGCCTTTCGGCGGCTGCCAGAAGCCACTCAGGATACGGACAGATCAACGCTATCGAGCGAGCGCCAATGTGGTTCAACGCGCGCTCAATGGCTGCCGCCGCAGAGATCACAGGCTGCTGGCGGCGGGTGCTCAATGCGGCAAGAGTGGCTTCGACAGACTCGTGGCCAAGAAGATAACTCGATCCCGTGCAGGCCAGTCCAACAGCTCCCATTACCAACGTATCAAATCGATCGAGAGTCTGGCCAATATCAGTAAAGTAAGCGCGCAATCGGTCTTCAGGGTCAGGCGCGTCACTGGCCATACGCACCGTTGCGCAGGCGACGCCTCTGGGCAAGAGCGCGCGAAATTCTGTTTCCGCGGTCACGTTAGCCTGCGGCGTGGCGATACCGAGGGTGCCATGCCGACCGTAATACCCCTCGCCCATTTGCAACACCCATTGCCTGCTCATGCACTGCTTCGCAATATAGCATGGCAGTTTCTACCGAAGACCTTACCCACCCTGAACGCTGTGGTAATGATACTCACCCGAGAGTCGCTGCATCATGTCTGATTCACAGGTCACGATTATTGGAGCCGGACCGTCCGGGCTAACGCTCGCCTGGTGGCTGGTTGAGCAAGGGATCAGCGTCACCGTATTGGAGCGCGAAACCGCCATTCCCAAGGATATGCGCGCGTCCACTTTTCATCCCGCTACCCTCGATCTCCTTACCGATTCAGGACTCGCCACTGCGCTCATTGAACGAGGCACAGTAGTGCCACAGTGGCAATATCTGATTCACCAGAGCGGGGAACGAGCGGTGTTCGATATGAAGCACCTCAGCGAGATGACCGCCTACCCTTTTCGCTTACAGTGCGAACAATTTCAGCTGACTGAACTGCTGGCAGAAAAGCTAGCAGAGGAGCCTCTCTGTGAGCTCAAGCTCGGAGCCACTGTGCAAAACGTCATTCCTGAGACCAGTCAGGTGACCGTCCAATACCAGTCCGCCGGCGAAAATAAGGATATCGTTTGCGATTGGTTGATCGCCGCAGACGGTGCCAGTAGCCAGGTGCGTCGATCTCTCGGACTCGATTTTGACGGTCAAATCTTCCCAAAAACCTCTATTACCCTGGTGCTTGAGCATCCGTTTGAAGACGATATCCCCAACCTCCTGGGCGTCAATTATGTGTGGCTGCCTGATCGCCACTACAGCTTGATGCGCTTGCGGGATACCTGGCGGTTTACCTATTCTCCAGAGCAGGATCAGGATATCGAGACCGCATTGAGCGACGCCGTAGCACGCACCCATATTGCTCGAGTCTCCCCACGCGCTCGCAATACAACCATCCTCAATCGGAACTACTACACCCTGCACCAGCGTTGCCTCGAACGCTTTTGTCACGGACACATCCTGTTCGTCGGCGACGCAGCGCATCTCAACAGCCCGGCCGGTGGCATGGGGATGAACAGCGGCATCCATGATGCTCGGTCACTGGCAGATCACCTAGTGCCCGTACTTAACGGAGAGGATTCGGCACTACTCGAGCGCTATGATCGACGCCGGCGCACCGTTGCGCGAGAAGAAGTGCAGCGCCTATCGGCGCGCCACTATGCGAGACACCGCGAGACCGAAGCGAGCAAACGGGTGTTAATCTGGAGGGAGCTTCAGGAAATGATCAATGATCCGGTGAAGCATCGCGATTTCCTGCTCGATGCGGCTATGATTCGATCACGCCAACGAGAAAAGACGATTGAATGAGGGTGACTTGATGATCACTATCGACCAAGCAATTGCCGAAAAGAGGCTGGTCCTCCCCGAGGTCGTCACGGGGTATATCGACGCCGAATCGCTACCCATTGATCCGCATGCGAATCAGCTGGCAGTGCACTTTCCCGGGACGGGGGAACCACTGACCTTGCTTCAGGAGGATGATGCCGAGACAGTGGCGCGAGCCGTTGCCTGTGCACGAGATAGCTTTCAACAAGGTGATTGGTCACGAAGCTCTACCGCAGCGCGACAAGGGGTTTTTCGCCGAGGGGCGAAACTGATCCGCGAGCATGCTGAGGAGCTCGCGTTACTGGAATGCCTCTGCGCGGGCCTTCCCGCTTCTCACCTGGCCTCTAGGCAAGTCCCGAGAGCCGCCGACAACCTCGACTTTTTCGCTGACTATATCGCCGTCATGGCCGGCGAAACCTTTGAGCAGATGTCCGGATACCAAACCACCGTCACGCGTCAGCCGGCGGGCGTGGCTGCTTTGTTCGCCCCGTGGAACGCACCGCTGGCCTTAGCCAGCATGCAAATTGCTTCCAGTTTGGCTTTCGGTAACACCTGTGTGCTGAAACCTTCTGAACATACGCCGCTATCGATTTTACGCATGGTGTCACTACTGGAAGAGGCGGGCCTGCCGCCAGGTACGATTAATGTCATCAATGGCACCGGCATGAAAACTGGCGCCGCCTTGGCCGGCTCTGCCGATATCGATCGTATTGCCTTCACCGGGGGGGGAGCTAGCGCACGCCAAGTGATGGCAGCGGCGGCCTATCACCTTACTCCCGTTCATTTTGAGCTGGGCGGCAAGTCCGCGAACATCGTGTTTGATGATGCCCATTTTGAGCGGGCCGTAGATGGCTCGTTAGTCAACATCTTCAGTAACAGCGGTCAAATTTGTATTGCCGGATCACGCATTTTGGTGCAACGCGGGATCTCAGAGCGCTTCATCGAAGCATTCGTAGCGAGAACCCGATCGCTGAAAGTAGGTAATCCACTGGATCCAACCGTAGAGGTGGGCCCGATGGCGTTCAAAGCCCACTGGGAAAAGGTCCTCGACCACATCGCGCGGGCAAAAAGCGATGGCGCAACCTTGCTCTGTGGAGGTGAGGCCCTCACTGACTGCGGAAACGGGTACTTCATCACGCCCACCGTCTTTCAAGTCGACAGCAACCAATTGTCGCTGTGCCAAGAGGAGGTCTTTGGCCCGGTGGTCAGCATTCAGATATTTGACGAAGACGAGGAGGCCTTCGCACTGGCCAATGACAGCCGATTTGGCTTGGTGGGCTACTGCTGGACTAACGATCTCACGCGCGCACAACTTTTTCAGCAGCGTATCGAGGCAGGTACGCTCTGGATTAACACACCATTGGCCCGCGACCTGCGCGCACCCTTTGGTGGCTTTAAACAATCAGGGATTGGTCGTGACGGGCCGCGTCAGGCAGCTGAATTTTTTACTGAGGAAAAAGCCACCATCACTGCCTATGGCAACACGCCCATTAGAAAACTGGGGTCCCTCGAGGCACCATAACAGGCACGATGGTAAATTCAGACGAGAGCTTGCGCCTTGTGTGCTCACTGTTGGTCGAAGACTCCCCCCTACTCTGGGTGGAGTCACTGCATCAATAAGCGGCTCTTTGCTGCACTGCTACCCGAGGGCCTTTGAAAGGCGACAACAACCCCCAAAAAAATAAGAAGCAACCAACGGTGGGGCGTTTTGATTGCTCTCACAATCATCAGTGAACCCACCCTACCAATACCCCAAAACAGTCTAATCGCTTGTTACTGATCTTTCAGTTTACGAACTCAGGCATAGGCCAGCACTAAGAAAAAAGCAGCCTAATGGGGCTGCTTTTTTCAATGCCAGTTGACACCTTATGCCTCGACTCGCTGACGAAGTTTAACCAGATCAGAAGTCCCAGCGTAATCTCACGCCAAACTCTCGCTGATCTCGCATGTGGATGTGCACACTCTCAACCGCAAAGTTATACGCAAAGGTGGTGTCTCTGACATACTTACTGGTATCGGCAATATTGTTGCCCCCAGTTGGCGCATCTTCATCGGTCAGGTTCGATACATAGGCTTCAAGACTAATGCCGTTGTCCATTCGTACGCCCACCCGGACGTTCAACTCTGTCGCATCGGGGATTTTCGTGAGATTGGTCACCTCATCGTAATAGGACCCGGTATAGAAGAACTCCCCTCGGGCGTACGCGCCACCGATCGGAGTATCAAAGTCATAGGTCGCAATTAACGAACCGATCCACTCCGGGTAACGCGCTGCCTGCTGACCGGCACAGGATAAACCCGGGCCAAAGACATCATTGAAATCGCCGCAATCGCCGTTGGCAGGAAAATCGGAAATTTCCGCCTTGGTGTAACCCACCGCCGCCTGCAAAAGGAGACTATCGATGGCTCGGTAATTCAGATCAATTTCGAATCCATCGATGTCACTCGACGTGCCGTTACCACTAAATGCAACCGTGCAGGTTTCCGTATTCGGTACGCCATCACCATCGGTATCGCCAGAACAACTGACATCAGCCGGAATAACGCCGAAGCCAGAATACACCTGATCAGAGCGCTCCATATGAAACACAGCGAGGTTCATGGCGAGCCGGCCATCGTTCGAGGAATACTTCCAACCTGCCTCATAGTTTTTGAGCGTTTCTTCCTCGTAGGTCTCACCGATCCCTGGCGTGTCAGCATTGAAGGTTGCGATCTGCTCGGGAGTCGTCAGCTTGGATGCCACCTCAGGGTTGAAGCCGCCCGGCAGGGTGCCCTCGCTATAGTTTGCATATAACATGTGGTTGTCGTTTAACTGATACTTCAGCACCACTCTGGGCAGCGTAGACTTGAACTCTGCCGGTGCAATATTCTTGCCCGCTGCGGCATTCACGTTGGGATCATTGATCTCGTCTTCTTGACGTCTCACCTCAAGGGTCAAATCAAGCCTATCGGTGATTCTAAAATCCACCGAAGCGAAAATGCCGGTGGTATCTGCCTCAATCAGTGAAAACGCCGTATCGGGATTGCGGATGTCGGCAAACCAATAACCCGCACTGCCGCTGAAGTCGCCAAAGTATTGGTCATAAAAACCGCCATGCGCTTTGGATGACATCTCAACTTGAGTCGCCCCAATTGACCAATCAAACCGGTCGCTGGTGCCCGATAATCTGACCTCAAAGGTTTCGTCCTCGGTCACTCTTGCGTTGTAGACATGGAAACCAAATGCGCCCGCCGCATCAAAATCATGAAACAGGACGTAATCATCCTCATTCTTTCCGTAGGCTAGATTCAAATTCAATGAGTCGGTCATGTCCCATGAGACGATAGCGCCAAAGCGCTCCCCTTCCCCGGCCTTACCAAAACCGTTGTGCGACAGATCATCAAATGAGTGATCGCCAATAGGGGCATAACCGTCTCCCGAAAGTCCCGCCCAATTTCCGCTCGCGTCTCTCAGCTGACCGGTCGCCTTACTGAACACATCGGCAGAAGATGACGCGCCGATCGCGCTGGGAATGTTGACTGCACCTTTGTAAGCGGACTCTAAGCCGTTGACAAAAAAGCAGCTGAAACTATTAATGGCAGGAGTGGGTTCAGCGCAGAAATTGTGCTCCGCCAATCCGCCTACGACGGCATAGGCACCGGGACCATCATCGTCTTCGTATGATGACGCCCGAACCATATTG
>ERZ651776.1907-NODE-1907-length-23911-cov-9.080431_pt1 | contig 23911 bp, 27 predicted proteins | sample MGYA00514761_ERZ651776 | MGnify/ENA metagenome assembly ERZ651776 | reverse complement strand
GACCTTGCTCGGCGTTGCGGCACCCCCTACCCAAGCCATGCCCACGGCGACGGCAATGCCCATGCTCACAGCGATGGCAATGACAGGCAGTTTGGCGCAGGCCCACACCTTGGCGTTGAGCGGTGTCACCGACGACGATATAGATACCTTGCTGACTTCAAAGAAGTTAGGCGGCTTTGAGGGGTTAGGCGCTGAGCGCACAGGCCTTGCGGTTCCCAGAGCGTCCCTACCAAACGGTGTGGCGCTACCGGGCGATACACTATCGGCGACCATTACCCAACGAAATGCACTGTACGAATCCATTGCGCAGCGCTTAGGCGAGGCGCTGGGCGCCCGCATTCAAGGACAGATTGCCAAAGGCCAGTGGACAATGCAACTGACACTCAAGCCGGCGAGTCTGGGGACCATTGATGTGGACCTGCAGATGCGTAACGGCGAGTTAGAAGCACGCTTTGTGAGTGCCAACCCGCTAACGCGCGATCTGCTGCAAGATAGTATGCAGCGTCTAAAAGACCAAATGGCACAAGCAGGCACAGATGTTGCTAAAGTTGTTGTGGACAGTGGTTCTGGGCAACCTAACCACGGAAAGCCGACACCGCATGCGCCAGACGCGGGGCGTGCAGCAATGTCCCCTGGGACAACTGAGGCTGGCGATTTGTCGATACCTGATCGGGTCGGCGAAAATAGTGGTGAAGATGGCTCGTTGAACATATTGGTTTGAGCGCCGAGAGGCGGTAGTCAAAGAAAGTAGGAAAAAATGGCTGACGAAATCGAAGACGAAGAAGAAGGACGAAAAGGCGGTGGGGTGCTCAAGATCATCTTGATTGCGCTACTCGTCTTGCTTCTCTTAGGGGGCGCCGTGGTCGCCACGTTGTTCTTCACGGGCTTTTTTGACAAAGCCGACGAAAAAGCGGCTGAAAACAAGGTGGCTGAGTTGGAGGCTGCGGCGGAGGCACGCAATGATCCGGGTAGCGCCGCGCCTCAGCGTGTAACTAAAGAGAGCCCTGAACTGAAGCGGTTCGAATACCATTACCTAGAACTCCAGCGTGAATTCTTGGCGAACGTCAGCAATTCCCGCAAAGTGATCCAGGTTCAGGTGGCGGTTATGACCAATTTTGACGAGCGCGTTTTTGCAAACGTGACCAAGCATGAATTCGCGTTGCGATCTGCGGTACTCGATTTGATGCGTCAAGTAACGGAGGCCGACTTAACAAAGACGAACTTCCGACGTGAGCTGGCAACCAACATTAAGGCTGAGATGAATTCGGTTTTGGAAAAATACGAAGATTTTGGCGGCATCGAGGAGGTCTACTTTACGACCTTTGTGGTGCAATAAGTAGCAACGTGAAAGAGTCTCATGTCAGATAAACCCCTCCTGTCACCCGAAGAGCTGGAAGCGTTGGCCGACGGTCTTGATACCGGTGCCATCGCAGTGGATACGGGGTTCAACACCGGTGCGAAAGTGCGCAAACACGATCTTGCCAGCGAGGACAGCAGCCTAGGCGTTAACCTGCAGTCGATCGACATGATCAACGAGCGGTTTATTAGGCAGTTTCGTTTGGGTCTTCTGGAGGTGTTGCGGACCAGTCCGCGACTCAACCCTTCGCGGGTACAAATTCTGCGCTTTGGAGATTATCTAAAAAAGCTGAAAGCGCCCCTATCGGTCAATATCATGCGTGCTAATCCGTTGAGGGGCTACGCTATGGTGGTGATCGAGCCGACGGTGGTATTTAGCTCTCTAGATAGTTTTTTTGGAGGCTTTGGCCGCGGGGTGTCAGATTTGCCACCTGGGCGTATGTTTACACCAACGGAATCTCGCATTATCAAGTTAATTCTGAATGTGTTCATGCGGTCTATTAAAGAGGCGTGGGCACCTATCTATGAACTTGACTTTGAACATGTCAGCTCTGAGATAAACCCCCAGTTTGCGCAGATCGCTGACGAATCAGATTTGGTTATCTTGAGTCGGTTTGAGGCCGATCCGAACTTACAGAATCGCGGTTTTATTGACCTCGTTTATCCCTATGCTGCCTTAAAGCCAATTCGAGATCTTTTGCGCAGCCGCGTGCAGTCCGGTGATGGAAACGAGGAGTCTGACAAGCAATGGCGTACCGATCTTGAGCTGGCGGTGCATGACTCAGGAGTCGAAATACAGGTTTTGTTGGGACATCTGAATATCGCACTAAGTCAACTGGAAACGATGAAAGACGGCGATGTGTTGTACTTTAAAAAGCCTGAGCTTGCCCGCGGATATATCAGCGATCTACCATCGTTCGACATGGAAATTGGCAGTATTGGTAGCCATATCGCAGCCAAGATCGTGAGCCCAGTCGATCCAAGGATGCTGTGAACGTCAGCAAACCACCATATAAGGGAAATAGTCATGAGTGACGAGAACACAGTGGCCGAGAAAGACACCATTAACGGAGAAGTGCTGGAGAATATTCCAGTAACACTTTCTATCGAAGTGGGCCGCGCGGTCATTAAAATAAGAGACTTAATGCGTTTAACGCAAGGTAGTGTGGTTGAGCTAGACCGGATTGCCGGTGAGCCCTTGGACCTATTGGTCAACAACACCGTGGTTGCGCAAGGGGAAGTGGTCCTTGTGAACGACCGCTACGGTATTCGATTGACCCGCGTGGTGCCCGCTTCTGAGCGCATGAAAAATTTGTAAATCCCTATGACCCCTGATTGGGTGCTTTAAAGATGAATGCAAACACCGCACTCGCGCCCCTCTCAATGACAGTAAGTACGGGAGACTGGCTGCAATTTGTAGCCAGTTTTGCGTTGGTTTTGGGGCTTTTGTTCGCCCTGCTGTGGTGGTTAAAGCGTATTCAAAACAGTCGCGGCTTTGGCCGCAAGGACGCCCACATTGAGGTCATTGACTCCATGGGTGTCGGACCGCGGCAAAAACTGATGCTCGTGCGTGTGCGCGATCGCGAGGTATTGATTGGCATAGGCCCTAACCACATGCAAGCGCTAACGGGTTGGGTAGACGGTGATGGCTCAGAGGAGCCTCCCGGCTTGACGCCCGGCAGCCCCTCGAAACAAGCAATGAGCCCCTCGGTGCAATCCGCGCCACCCTTTGCGCAAACCATGGCGCAGTTGAAAGACACCCAAGCATGATGCCCGCAATGCCTGCTACTCAAACCACGGTGTTCAATCGCCTGACGCCCCTGTTACGCAAGCCCTTGTTCTGGTTACTTGCGCTGGGTGCGCTGTTGGGCGCATCGGTTGTTCAGGCCCAAGGCATTCCGTTGATTAACGCCACCAGTGCGGGGGGTGGCACGCAATACAGCTTGACCTTGCAACTGCTGGCGCTGATGACGGCGCTCACCTTGCTGCCGTCGTTGTTGCTGATGATGACCTCGTTTGTACGCGTCATTATTGTCATGTCTTTGCTGCGCCAGGCCCTAGGCACCGGTCAAACGCCACCAAACATGGTGTTGGTTGGACTGGCGCTGTTTCTCACGTTATTTATCATGCAACCCGTCTTCTCGGACGTCTATACCAACGCCTTGCTACCTTACTTCGAGGGCACCTTGCCTTTTGATCAGGCGCTTGCGCTGGCAGAAACACCGTTTCGCAACTTCATGCTGAATCAAACCCGAGAGGACGACATTGCGATGTTTATGGAGGTGGCGAGAAACACCGAGTTCACGTCGCCCGACGATATCCCGTTCTCTACCTTGGTGCCTGCGTTCATTACCTCCGAGCTAAAGAGCGCATTCACCATCGGCTTTCTCATCTATATCCCGTTCGTTGTGATCGACCTGATCGTCGCCAGCGTGTTGATGTCTATGGGCATGATGATGCTGTCGCCGATGATGATCTCCATGCCTTTCAAGCTCATGTTGTTTGTGCTGGTTGATGGCTGGTCATTGATCATGGGTTCGGTGGCATCAAGTTTTGCAATGCCTTAAGGAGGCCCAAGCATGGATACCGCAACGGTTGTCGATTTGGGGCGTTATGCCCTTTGGATGACAGCGCTTATTTCAGCGCCTTTGTTATTGGTCGCTTTGGGTGTCGGCTTGGTGATTGGTATTTTGCAAGCCGCCACATCGATCAACGAGATGACGCTGAGCTTCATCCCCAAGTTGTTCGCCTTGGGTTTGGCCATGGCCTTATTCGGGGGCTGGCAGATTGCCACCTTGGTTGAATTCACGCGTAACATTTTTCAGCGCATCCCCTCGCTGTTTACCTAACGTAGGCGACCACGCAATGTACGTTGGACGGGCGCTATGAACTTGCTGGTTGCGGACATCGTTGAGCGCTTCTACGCCTTCCTTTGGCCGATGCTGCGCATCTCGGCGCTGCTCATGACAGCGCCCCTGTTTTCTCAAAACGCGGTGAGTGTGCGCTTACGGGTGTTGTTAGCCGTTGCTCTGACGTGGCTGATTTACCCGCTGCACGACTGGCCACTGATCGACCCGGTCTCTGCACCTGGCCTACTGGAGATCTTGAATCAAATTTTTATTGGCGCCACGATGGGACTACTGCTGCAGGTGGTGGTCGCTGCCATTACGGTGGCGGGTCAAAGTATCTCGGCCGCGATGGGTCTGTCCATGGCGAACATGATTGATCCCAATGTGGGTAATGTCCCCGTTTTGGCGCAGTTGTTGCTAGTCATGTCGACCTTGATTTTCATTGGTACGGGCGGACACGCTATGTTGATGGGCCTCGTTCTTGATAGCTTCAACGCCTTGCCCATCGGCGCTACGGTGTTGGATCAAAACCATTGGGGCCGTTTGGTAACCTGGAGCGCCATGATGTTTACGGGGGCGGTGCTGATCGCGCTACCCGTGATGGTGACCATGCTTTTTATTAACGTGGGCTTAGGCGTCGTGACCAAGGCAGCCCCGAGCTTGAATATTTTCGCTGTCGGCTTTCCGGCCATGCTGTTGGCGGGTCTGTTGATTATGATTTTGGCGATGGACAGCATCGGCGGGCGTCTCCAATGGCTATGGCTGGAGGCGTTTACCATGCTGCGTGATTGGACGGAGGTGCGCTAATGGCAGAAGACACAGCCCAAGAAAAAACCGAAGAACCCACCGCGCAAAAATTAAAAAAGGCGCGGGATGATGGACAAGTTGCCCGCTCGCAGGAGCTCCCTGGTGCGACCGTCATGATTGGTGCGGTCAGTGCGATGGTCTTAATGGGTGGCTGGCTGTTGGAGAACTTGATTACGGTTTTCAAGTCAGGGTTTATCTTCGACAACAAGACCCTGGCATCACCTCAGCTGCTACCCCTGACGTTTGGGACGCAGGCGGCCGAGGCCTACTTGGTCATTGTTCCCATATTCATCGTCACCGTGGTTTTGGCAATCGGTGCGTCTGGTGCGACCGGCGGCTACCTGTTTTCACTCAAGTCTATCGCGCCCAAGGCCAGCAAAATTAATCCCATGGAGGGGTTTAAGCGGATGTTTGGGACCAAGGCCTTGGTGGAGCTCACCAAGGCAATATTGAAATTCACTTTGGTCACAGGCGTGCTGGTGCTCATGATCAACATCAATTTGGATCAGTTGGTGCAAATTGGCCGTATGCCACTGGAACCGGCGATGCAGGCAGCAGGCAACTTGGTGGTTCAGTCTGCACTGTATGTGACGCTGTCTTTGGTCGCGATCGCCGCGATTGATGTGCCCTGGCAGAAGCATGAGTTCACGAAACGCATGCGCATGACCAAGCAAGAAATCAAGGATGAATACAAGGACATCGAAGGACGTCCCGAGGTCAAGGCGCAAATTCGCCGTCGGCAACGTGAGATGTCTGACCAACGCATGATGGGCAACGTGAAAGATGCCGATGTCGTCATCACCAACCCTGAGCACTATGCGGTTGCCTTGGCCTACGACCCCAGTGGCGACGGTGCGCCGATCTTGGTGGCCAAAGGCGCGGACCTCATCGCTGCCCGTATCCGCGAGGAGGCGACGACGCACGGTGTCCATATTTTCCAAGCGCCGCCCTTGGCGCGCGCCTTGTATTACACGACTGAAGTTGATCGTACGATCCCTGAGAGCCTGTATGTCGCAGTGGCTCAAGTCATCGCCTACGTCTTTAGCTTGAGCAGCGTTCAGCCAGGTAAACCCGGCATGCAGCGACCGCGCCCAGAGGTCCCGCCTGACATGCAATTTGACGAAAGAGGGCGTCTGATCGTGCAGTAAGCTTGACGCTTCACGACACCGCCCATAAGTACCTATGCCTTCGACAGAAATGATGCCTATGTTCTCCCCTGAGGATCTGTTCCTTCGCGACAGCGATCGGGAGCGGTTGGCCATGTCTTACAACGCGCTGGTGACCAAACGCCAGAGCTTGCTGATGCTCAGTGAGAATGATGTCCTGTTGGAGCATTACGGTCGCATGCTTATTCGCATGCTGCGTGAAACCAGCGACGTTGAGGTGGAGGTCTACTTCCCCAGCAGTACGGACGCCCTCGTGCAGCGTTTTAACGATATTTTGGCGCCGTTGTCCGTCGAGGACGCGATGTCCATACTGGGCCCTGCCTTACCTGCGCGGGTTCTGGTCATGCACGATGCCAAATCCGTCAAGCGCCAGCAAGTCGAGTTATTAGCCCGTCTGGTGAACGACTTCCCCGGTGCAAATGTCCGGTTGGTGATGTTGCTAAATGAAACCACGGAGCGGCGCGAGGACTTAGCGTCCTTCGGAAAACGCACGGCCCGTTGGACCATTGAGACGCCTACGCCAGTCGTTGCCGATGTGTTTCTACAAAAAGCCGCTAGCGTGGGTATGGCGGGGGCGGCCACGCACCTCATTGATCGTCTCGGGCTCCGACAGGTCGATGCCGATACCCTGGCGCAAGACGACGAGCCCGCCGATGGACTGCCTTACGAAGCGGAGGTGTTCGGCGCAGACGATCAAGCAAGCACGGCGTGGGGGTGGCGTCGCTGGCTGATGACGTTATTTGTCGCCGTCTCTCTACTCATTTTGTCTGCTGTCTTGGTGCTGAGCCTTTATCCAAAACACCGCGATGCGGTGCTTGATTTGATCTGGCCCGAGCTCGCTGTAAACGCAGGCGAGGCGACGGCCGACATCCCTGCAGACGATGGTGGGGCCCTGTTGAAAAAAGACGCTACACAGCCGCCCGCTGAGGTCGTTCAGACTGAGCCGAGCAGCCCTGCGGCTGAGGCAGCGGTGTCCGAACCAGCACTAGCACCACCGCCACCACCATCACCATCACCACCCGAGCGCCCAGAGCAAATCGCTCCCGTTGCGATGCGCGCTGTTCCCGTGGCACCGTTGCCCGGTATTTTGCCGCCTTGGGCGGATGTGCGGACCGACCTGCAAATATCCAGAGAGTTACGCAATGAGTTTAATCGGGAGGCGGAAGAGAAATTCTTGCCAGACTCCCGCAAGCAGTGGTCTGACGATCGATTTGCAGTGGTGGCCATGCCGCCCGCGCCGGCTGTGGCGCTAGCGCCTGCTCCCAGTCCTGCCCCTAGCTCTGCGCCCGCGAATACGTCCACACCGACGCCCGCGCCTGCGGCTACACCGAAGCAAGCGGATGCGCCGACGGTGACGGCCAAGCCAGCGAAAGCGGCGGTGAAGTCGGGTACCGGCCTGGGCCATGACTGGGTCACCACGTTGCCTGACCGCTATTGGGTCCTGCAATATGCGTCAGTGGTCTCGGCGGAGCAGGCTCAGGCGTGGATCGTCGCGCACCCGAAGTTGGACCGCTTGCGTGTCGTCGCGGCAGTCAAGTCCAACGGTCTACCGCACCATGTCGTTGTCAGAGGGCCGTTTAAAAATCGGGGAGAGGCACAAGCTTTTGCAACTTCTGCCGATTCCCCTAAAGAGTATTGGGCTCGCAGCGTCAAATCCTTACGGGGTGTGTTGCGGGCCCCTTGACCGATTGACCGATTGATCTTTGATGTCTCTTTTGCATGTCTGACGATAACGCCATTTTAATTTCTCAAAACTCGCGCGAGGTTCGCGTGACAGGCGAGGGCCGTGATGCCAGCCGCCCGGCTGGCCGCACGGGCGCGGGTGACAGTCGGCGCGCAGGTCGGCGAAATGCCACACCGGCGAAGGCGGATACGGCGGCGGTTGCCGGTCACGTTCAAGTCGTTGTCCGCCCTGTACCGGCTATTCGCCGGAAAAAAATACCGGCCGCGTTAAGCAAAGCCATGCTTGCGAACAAGCATTCAGCCGATGTGGCGGTCAATCAGGTATTGCAGAACAGCGGTCTTGATACGAGAGAGCGGATAGCTGCATTAGTGAAAACCAATGCACGATTAACGCAATCGATAGCCGAACTCAATTCGGCACGGACACCACAGCCGGGTAGTCGGCGCCCAGATAACGAGTCTCACAACCTCAATACCTTAGAGCTGCGTGAGAGCATGAAGACCATGAAGGCGGGGAGAAAGCCATGAGCGAACAAGATGAAAAAAAAGATGACGATTTAGACATCGCCGCAATAGCGGCGCAGTTTAAGGAGGGCGATCCTGTACCCAAGGTGGACCTCGTCGACGTCAATGTGATTGAGACTGAAGCTGAAGCTGAAGCTGAGGCGGAGGCTGACCTTGAGGAAGAGGCCCCGCCGGAGCCAGCACCTGTACAGGCGCCTGTAAAAAAAGTTGTTAAGCGAGCCCCTACGCCCGTGGTGGAAGAGGCGGAGGAACATGAGATGACCACTGATTCGAACGAAGCTGTCGCGCAAAGCAGTATTTTGCCAAAAGATATTCGCGACCATCTGGATGCCTTGAGCTCCGTTGTGTTGGATTCCGCCGATGTCGCGTCCAACGCGGCAACCTCTGCGACCGGACTGGCGGGCGAGTTGCAAAACTCCGTTAAGTCGGTTCAAGCAGCGATTGACGCAGCGTCCAAGCAAGGGAAGATCGTTCTGATTGGGGCGGGCGGTATCCTGATGGTTTCTGTTGCCGTATTCGTAGCGATGTCTGCCACACTTCAAAGTCGCATCAATCAAACCGACGCGATGTTGTTGGCTGTGGGTAAGCGGGTGGTGGAGTTGAATGCGGGCATAGAGGGAATCGATGCGATGAACCGATCGCTCTCCAGCTTCTCTGAGCGCACCGATGCCATCATGGCGGCGCAAGCCAAATTAGAGGAGCAAATAAAAGTCAGCTTGGGAGAGTCGAAAGACCTGGTCAATAGCTTGCCGGCGCAAACCGCAAAATCGGTAGAGGGCATTAGTAAAAATATAGCCGCCCAAGTCGTCGCGATGGATGCGCAAATGAAGAAGCAGGCAAGCGCCATGGCGTCGTTGGGTGGACAAGTGAAGTCGTTGGCAGGGTCGGTTGGCGATGTGGCTCCCCTCAAGCGAGACGTGCAGGCCTTGGTTACGTTGCAGCGTCAACGCTATCTCGAGGCCTTGCAACAGCAACAGCAGCGTGCAAGCACGGGCTCAGCGGCTGAAGTGATTGTGCAGTTCCCAAATCCTAAGGCAGTGAAGACACCGGAGAAGGCGACGCAGTAGGAAGGCTAACGCCTCCCTAGCGTGGGCAGTGCTTAATTCGCCCCGTCAATAATGACTTCGATGCGGCGATTTTTTGCGCGACCGGCTGGCGTGTCATTGGTATCAATCGGCCGCGTATCGGCATAGCCGCTCACACTGACGCGCCCTTGGCTGAGACCCGCATTGGCGGTGAGATAGTCGGCGACCGCGCCTGAGCGTGCACCGGACAAGTCCCAGTTTGACTTGAACCGGTCGTTGAACACAACAGGCACGTTGTCGGTGTGACCCTCTATGTAGACGCGACCGGTGGTTTGCGCGATTGAGCTGCCCACCGTTTGCAATGTTTGAGCAAATGCATTTTGCAAAGTGGCTGATCCAGATCCGAAAGAGCCTTGCTCCGCTAAGCGAATGATGATTCGTGGACCATCGCGCTCGACCTCCGCTTTGCCTGCTTCAATCTCCTTGGCCAAATCCTTGCGAATCCTAGCGTACTGTGCGTCGGTTTGCGCTTTAGTCGCGGCACCGATACCGCCCCCGGCGGCGGCGTCTTTTGCATTCGCACTTTGGGTGTCGCGCACCTCGACAGGGCTCTCTGTCGATGCTTGTGCTTCAGCAATCTTGGCGTATAGGTCGATCGTCTCTTGCGGCACAGCGCCGCCTTGTTGATCGCCTTTCGCGGCACTGCCGCCTGCCACAGCACCCATTGCCGCACCACCCGTTTTGTCGCTATCGGCTGCCCCACCGGGCTTGGCGCCTTGGGCCGCACCGCCGGACTGCTCACCGCTACCCGCTGCTCCTGATGCCGATGCGTTGCCGCTACCGCCCTGTGCCTCGCTGCCCTCTGTTGGCCCGCCTTGCTGGGCGCCAGACTCGCCTTGGCCTGCGCCGCCGGGTGGCTTATTGACGTATACGACTACCTTGCCCTCTTCGGCGGTGACCTCGACCTGGCCAGAAGCGATCTCGTTTGCAAGTGATCGACGAATCTCTCTGGCATCCCGCTCAGGCCCCTGGGTTCCCGGACCGTCATCGGTTTTCAAGACGGGCTCTGGCTTTCGCTCGTCCGTTGTCTGCTGGAGAACGGATTCGATGGGGGTTGGTTGTGTGATCGCCGGTGAAAAGCTGCGAGCGACGATACTCGTCCCCTTGGGAGATTCCACCACAGGCACTATGCGCTGAACGCCAAATGAGTTCTTCAAGGAGCCGTTAATCTGCTTGAACTTCGGCACGTTCATTTCCGCAAATGACAAGATCAAGACGAAGAACGCCATCAGCAGGGTGGCCATATCAGCAAATGTAGCCATCCAGGCAGGCGCGCCTACCGGGGGACAGGTCGGACAATCATCACACTCCGGGCCATCATCAACAGGAGGCGCAATGACAACCTCGGGGAGCGCCGCGTCCTCGTCAGTGCCCTGCGCTCCATTGTCCTCTTCGGTGTTATTTGCTTCAGTCGCCACAGTTCGGTCCTCGTGTTAGTTAGGCCGCCGCGGCTTCAAGCTTTGAGCGTTCCTTAGGATCAACGAAGGAAATCAACAGGTCGGTGAGCATGCGGGGGTTCCCGCCGCCTTGAATGAACATCACGCCCTGCAAAATCAGATCGTGGTTCAGTGACTCGGCCGCTTCCAATTTCTGCAGTTTCTGGATGATTGGAATACAAATAATGTTGGCGATGATGGCGCCGTACATGGTCGTCAGTAGGGCGACGGCGAATGCCGGCCCAATGGACTTCGGGTCACTCATGTTGCCCAACATAATCACCAAGCCCACGAGGGTTCCAATCATGCCCATGGCCGGCGCGATTTCCTTTACGGAGTCAAAGAAAGCAATGCCGGAGCTATTGCGATTTGAGAGCATCTCTTGCTCACGCTCTAGCGCACTCTTAATCAAACTACCTTCGGTGCCATCCACGAGCATGCGAATGCCTTTCGCCATGAACTCGTTCGGAATGTCTTGGCCCTCTAGGGCGATCATGCCGTCTTTGCGAGCGATGGTCCCCAAATTAACGAGCTGCTCAATAAGATCTTCTGGCTTATCTACTTTGTACTTAACTGTTTTCATCGCCACTTTTATGGCACCGATGTATTCTGGAAATGTGCTTCGTGCGAGTACGGTCGCCGCCGTTCCGCCGACCACAATGAGGATTGACGGAGGATCGATAAATGGTGCGGGGTCACCAAGCGCAGAAATGATCAGGCCGAAAACGGCGACAAACCCTATGATGGTTGCAATATCCATGGTTTTTATCTATTTGGTCTACGGTTACGGGACGGCAATAAGCCGACGTTTGAAAGAAACAAGCGAAAAACGTGCCAGAACACGAGACTAGATTAGTGTTTCCATTATGTTGGGCTGTCTAAATTTTGGCAGTTACTAGGAAAGAGAATCGACTTTCTATAGACTTTCTTGACTTACACGCAATGACTTTGCATTTATTTAGTACTAAATAGCTATTTAATGTCGTGTGGTGTCTTTTTTTGACGGCGTAAAAATTGCTTTCATCTAATTGCCACATGCAATCTTGAGGGGTTTGGCTTATGTCTGAGATACGTTATGGTTCTAATTCTCGCAACTCTCGCAATGACGCGCCGCAGCTGCTGCGGTGCGTCGTGGTCGCCATGATGTCATTGCTGCTGCTCTCTGGTTGTCAGCGTTATCAAGAGGTACCGCAATGCAGCGAGGCTATTTCCGAGGGTTTCACGGGCTACTTCAAATTGGACGACAACGGCTTAGCGGTTGACCAAGTTACGGGAACCACCTGGTACCGTTGCAGTGCGGGTCAGCGTTATCAAGGCGGCCAGTGCGTCGGACGGCCTTTGCTATTGGGGCTGGCAGATGCTCACGCGTATGCAGAGGAGTTCTCCCGCGCCTCTGGCCGGAAATGGCGTCTACCCACACAGGGTGAGATGGCCACGATTGTGGTGGATAGCTGTGTGAACCCCTCAGTCAATTACAACGTGTTTCCCAACATCATGGTTAGCAACTATTGGTCTGCAGAAACCAGCCGCACCAATCGCCTCATGGGATGTGCAACCTACACCTACAGTGGCAATCAGTTTTGCCGCGAGCTCAAGGAGAGCCCCTTGCCCTTCTTGTTGGTCGTGAATTAGGGTGCGCGAGTTAGCCTAGGCCACCCGAAGCTCGTACTTGTTTATCTTTTCGATGAGGGTCGTTCGTTGCAACGAGAGCAACTTCGCGGTTTTTGAGACATTGCCCTCTGATAATTCCAACGCTTGGGAAATGTAGTTGCGCTCAATTTCGGCTAAACGCTGCTTCAGTGGGATCCCCTGCGTAGGTAACTCATCCATGCCTTGGGCCAACATGATGATGTCTTGCACTGAGCTGTCATCGTCAAACCGGCCGTCGTCCGCGTTATTGCCAGCATCCATGGCGGCCTGAACGGCCTCGGGCGGCTCCGGGAAAAGTTCCATCACATTGCTGGCAGCCAATTGCCCAAAGAGCTCATCGCGTAAGACCGCCAGGCCTTTGGGTAGCATGGCTGCGGGAACGGTACGCAGACCGATGTCCTGCGCAGGAAACAGGGCGGTAAAGCGGTCAACGATATTGATGAGTTCACGCACATTGCCTGGCCAGTTGTAGCTTTTGAGCGCCAGCATCATGTCGGGGCTAAAGCGAATGGGCGAGCGCCCTTTGGGCGCCAAGCGTTTGGCATGAAAGTCAACGAGGTCGGGAATATCATCGGCGCGCCGACGCAGGGGAGGGGACTGCAAAGGCAGCACGTTTAAGCGGTAAAACAAGTCCTCCCGAAAACGCCCTGCCTTGACCTCTGCCTCTAAATCTTTATGCGAGGCGGCCACCACACGCACGTCCACATCGACGGACTTGGTGGCACCCACCGGGTCGATGCTGCGCTCTTGTAAGACGCGCAACAGTTTTACCTGTATGTCCAGCGGCAAATCGCCAATTTCGTCCAAAAACAAGGTGCCGCCATGAGCCAGCTCAAAGCGGCCGACGCGGTCGCTAACGGCCCCAGTAAAAGCCCCTTTTCGGTGTCCAAACAGCTCGGCCTCGACCAAGTCTCTTGGAATCGCCGCGCAATTGACCGGCACAAAACGGCCGCCCCCACGGTCGGACTCATCGTGTAGCGCACGCGCAATGAGCTCTTTACCTGTGCCGCTTTCACCCGATATCAATACCGTGGCTTGGCTATCGGCCACGGTGGAGATCAATGCGCGCAGGGCACGCATTTCCTCTCCCCGCCCAATAATGGGCGTTATTAACTTCTCACGTGATTGCATACACGCGATTGTGGGGGAGTGCCGGTCACGGGCAAAGATAGCAAAAGTAAGTATTCATAAAAATGAGCCTTTATAAGTGAGCGTTTTAGTACTACATAGCGAGTCAAATCGCAGCCGTTGGCGAACGGGATTAAATGCCGTAAAGTGCTAAAGACCGTTGCAGCCGTGCCGATACCAGTACTAACCGATCACACGTCGTACAGACGTGACACGACTTGTTTTCAGGAGTTTTTCATGCCTATCTCGACCTTATCCTTGTTATCACCTAGCCAGCGTCGCGTGTTGCGCGCTTGCGGCCTGCTGGTTGCTGTGAGCGCGTTGAGCGCCTGTCAGACGATGCAAGCGATGCTAGACGGCGGCGAGAAAAAGCCCGACGGCGAGCAGATGGAGGCGGTTACGCCGATTCCTGTGCGTTCTGCGCGTGCGTCCATGATTGCGCCCATCGTTGAGACGCGTGAGACCATCACGGCAACCGGCTATGCCGTTGTGAGCATTCAAAACCACAAGACGGCTGCACAAAAACGTTTGCTCGCCATTCGGGCCTCCAAATTGGACGCCTACCGCTCCTTAACGGAGCAGGTTTATGGGCAGCACTTGGATGCCACCACGACCATAGCGGACATGACGGTCATGAGTGATACCTTCCGCACCCGTGTCGAGGGCGTGATTTACGGCGCGGTGTTGGTGAGCATTACCCCAGCGGGCGAGGACACCTACGAGACGACTATGTCGCTGGATGCCCGTGTTGTTGACGATTTACGCGCGCTATACCTGGGACAACTCGCCTCCAACATCCGTTAACAGGCGGTTCAGCGGCTGGCACGTCGCTTGCATGTGTAAGGGGGTGAAAAGACTTTGGTGACATCATGATTTTTCTGACCTATCAACCTGCCATGCCGACAATGACCCAGATGCCGCGTATAAAGCGCGTACCGACTGGCTTATGGCCAGGCCTCATTGCGGCGACGCTCATCGGCCTTCATACGCCGGTATCCGCGCAGTTTTCGGCCACCCCGCTTCGCGTCTTGGAGGCACAAGCGGGCATCCCCTACGGCGACGTGGCGACGGCCCAAGCCCCTGAGGCCCCCGCAGCCGCAGCCGCAGCCGATAACTCAGCGCCGCCGGCCATGGCCAACAACGCACCGCCTGCCCCCACTACCCCCGCGCCGGCACCCACGTCAACCGCAACCGCAACTTCCGCTACGCCGGCCATGGCAACGGCCACTCCGCCAGCGGCCGATGCAGCGCCAATGTCCCCAGAAGACAAAAAAATCGCCGCGATGCGCGCGCTCTTGGGTGCGGACGCCCGACCACCCACTGCTCAGCAGGCCATGCCGACCGCCACCGCGAAACCCGCAACCAACACCGACGAAGCCCAACTCACCGCCATACGGGAGGCGTTGATCGAGCGTGCACTCCAGGGCCCGACGCGCGTGGTGTCCACCGCGTGGATCGATGACCAAGGGCGTCTGCATGAAGATGCGCAACTCACCAATGACATGCGCGTGCGCGGGGTGCGTGTGTTGTCCTATACCGCTGACGGAAAAGCATCCCTCAAGGCGGAGGTGGACCTGCAGTCCGGTGAAAAGCCCGTTTGCGCCGCGCCCGATGCCTCGCGGTGGACGCAGCACGTTCGCCTGTTGACACGCATCGCCGCGGACACGCGTCCGGAGGATCGGTATTTCGCCAACGAAATCATGGGGGCATGGCAAGTTGCTTGGCGTCAGGCCACAGCCAATTACGCCAAGCGTTGGCAGCAATCTGACCTCGACCTGACCCAACGCAGCGCTTATCAGGCCGCGCTCATGGGGGATACCGGTTTGGCACCGGCCGACCAAGGCCAGTGGCGCTTAACGATGACTTTAGGGAAATTCTTGCCCTTGAATGACACCGCAGATGGCGAGGCGCCGGCTGAAGCTGGCAATGGGGCTTTGGCAAAGCAGTGGCAATTGTCGCTGCGCTTAGAGCCCATTTTTGGGAGCGCGGAACCATCGGTCAAAACCATATCTCTGATTTGGGCGAGGGCAGAGGCCACGTTGGCACCGCCGCAACTGCCCGACGCCGTCGCGACTAAATTAGTATGGGAGGCAGAAAAATGGGTTCAGACCTTAAATGAACGCATGGCGTGTGAGCCGCTGCAGTTCGCAATGCGTGACAAAGAGGGCGAGCGCCTGCACATTAGCGGTGGGCGCTTTAATGGTTTAAAAGTCGGCGATAAACTGGTGTTGGTCGACAGCCGCGAGTTACCTGCGCGTGTGTTACACGCCGGTGTTGCTGCCCGTTTGGCATTGGCTGAGGTGTCAGAGGTCGCCGACACGGCGTCCGTTCTTCGCCAAGTCGCTGGCCCACCCCTCGGCGACGCCTTAGCGAGTGCGTGGGTGGCCATGCCCTATCAATGAGACATTCTTATGCAACTACATTCCAAACAACCGATCTGTATCTCCACCGCCACCACCACCATGTCCACCATGGGACGTGAGCAAGCTGTGCCGACGCCAACCATAGCCAAGCGCCTCACGGCTGTTGCTGTCCTCATCGCCGCCGCTGCCAGCCTGGTTATGGGCGACGCCCATGCCCAAGGTGCCAACATGCTGGCTAACGACGCGTTGAAGGCGCTGCTGGGTAAAGACCTCCCGATGACAACCTCAGCGGCCAATGCCGTCGGGTCGCAAGTCATGGTCGACGGGAGCGCACAACTGTCAGGTGATGGGACGCGCCAAACGTATAAGGTCAATAAGGGCGAAACCCTTGACCGCATCATTGCGCGAACCATGCGAGGCACGGTGGCCGATGTCAAACTAATTCGACGTGCATTCGTTGCCTTGAACGGCGCGGCCTTCCCAAGGGGTAGCCCGCACATCATCTTGGCGGGCGCCATGTTGCAAGTGCCCACTGTCGCCGACCTAATGGCCATGTCCAATGGGCAACCCGTCACGCGTGACGGCGTGGGACAGGCGGGCAGTCGCGGAACCACGGACCAACGGAAGTGGGTTCGCTTCCCCTAGCGTAAAGCGCCATGTTGTTCACCTCTGAAACCGTGGCGGTTGCTGCGCGCATGAGTGCCTTGGTTCTGGAGGCGCGTGCCCCGATCGTGCAAGCGCCAGAGGCGCGCGTGTTGGGCCTAACTGAAGGCCAAATTATCACGGCGTTGGCGGGTATACGTGGTGAGCGATTAAAGCTTATCTTGCAAGGCCGAGGCATAGACTTGCCGCGTGGACTTCGCTTGAAAGAGGGCGACACCGTTGTACTGAAAGCACACGCTCAAACCAACGGCCAATGGCAGTTACAACCCGTTTCGGTTAACGGCCAGGCTGTTAAGTCAGCAGCGACCTTGGGTGGGCAAAGCGGTGCTGCGATCAACAGTGTGCCGAGTAACCAAGAGGGGGAGGCTATCGACCCCATTCGCGCGCAGACCCCGCGCCAAGACCCTAGCGGCTTACCGCCTCGAGCACCCGCCGCCGGCGTTGCCGATACGCCGGCCAAACACGCGCATGCGGCGGTGCGTGGCGCAACCGACCCCGCGCGGCCCGAAAAAGCGCCAGCTGAACGCGCGCTGCCACGCGAGAAGTTGTTGCCAACCAGGCAATTTTTGGCGCAGAACGCGCGTAGTCTGCCCCCTGTTCAGCAGGACGGCGTCGCGCCTTCAAAAGCCGACGCTAATGCGCCCAAGCCCTTGGCGCAAGCAGACACCACCGTGCCCGCTCGTCTAAACGCCCTCATTGCCAGCACGCCCGAGCCCTTGGCATGGGCCCGCCTCTTTAAAAGCGATGCCTTTAGCCAGTTACTGGCCATGGTGAGCGGGCTACCCAACCGCCGCGCTGACGCAAGCGCTACGGCCCCGCGCAGACCGATCGTGTCGCAGACCTTCGATCAATGGCCTATGAGTGGCCTACGGATGCGTAGCCTAACGCCTGAGGGGCTGCGTAACGCGCTGCTTGCAAGCGGTTTGTCGGCGGAAGCCATGTTGGTGCGGGGTGAGAAAAAAGCCGGTACCGACGGCAAGAGCCTGCTGCGCCAGCTCTTATCGGTTGCCAAGTTGGGTAGCGAGGCGCATACGGTCGTCAAGGATGCGTTAGATGAGATTCAGCGCGTGCAGGTGGATGCCGCCCAAGCATTGGACAGGCGGGAGCTGGCGTTTTCCTTGGTTTTGCCATTTGCTGATGCAGACCCCGTATCGTTTAAGTTTCACCGCAAGGGCAAGCGTGATGACCTCGCCGGCAACGTTTACACCGTTGACGTGCATACGCAAAGCAGACGGCTTGGTGACTTGTGGATGCGAAGCAAGATCGACATACAGCGCGAACGCACGGATGTGGCGCTGACCATGTGGATCCCCCGGGCGGATGTCGCCAAACAGGCACAGGCCCAATTGGGTGCCCTGCGCGCCGAGCTTGAGGCTGCGGGCTTGGGGCTTGTTGACGCGCACGTGTTGCAGTCCGCGCGTCCGCAGGGCGCAGCGAGCGATGCCGAGACCCGATTGACACCGGGCAACGGCGACCGCAGCGTTTGGGATGTTTCGGCATGAAACGCCGACAATTAGAGGCGATCGCGCTGGCTTACGGCCAAAACGATGCCCCGGTTGTGACCGTAAAAGCCTATGACGAATTGGCTGAGCGCGTCATTGAATTAGCCAGAGAAAAAGGGATCTACATCGCCAAAGACCCGCATCTACTGGCGATGCTTAGCCGCCTTGATCTAGACCAAGAAATCCCGCCGCAGCTCTACGCAGCGGTGGCAGTCATTCTGTCGTGGGCTTACTGGTTGAAGGGGATGGAGCCAGGGGACGAGAAAATACCTGTCCCTAGGCCAAAGAACTGATCACTGTGTGATCTTGCGGAACGCTCAGGCCTCGTTGTATCCGCGTGCGCGTTTGACGCGATTGAGCTTGCCCAAGCGGTCATAGACCTCCACAGTCGCTTGCCCTGTAGCGCCTTGCAAAGCCGAAATGGTGCCGCGTATGGCATCCAGTTGGCGTGAAATCAAAATCTCGTTTCGGTGGTGGGCATCGCGGCAAAGCCCCATCAACTGCTTAAATTCATCCCATTCAGCGCCATCCAAGGGCGAGGCGCCCGGTACCGGTTGCGCTGATTTTTCGCTGATTCCCGTTAAAACAGACAGTTCAGTGAGTAAGTCGGCTTTACCTGGCTGCAGCGCCTCGAACTGGTCGATGTTCTGTGCCTTCAGCGCTTCAAACTCGTCGCTCAGCAGACGCGACAAGCGCTCCGCGCGCACGTAGGCCTGCATGGGCCTGTCCGTCACGGTGCTTTCAAGCGAATCGTCTGTGTTCATGTCGGGATTACTCGCGAATCATTTGCTCAATGGCTACAAAATTCTCTGCAATGCGCTTGGCATTGAGTGGGTAATTGCCATCGCGTATCGCCGCCTTGATCGCGTCGACCTTGGCAGAGTCAAAGCCAGGCTCCTTCATGGCGCTTTGCGCTGTCGCGCTCAATGACAGCACGTCATCGTTGCTGCGCTTAGGTGCCTCTGCGGGCGCGCGCGCTTCTGCGGTGCTGTCCTTGTTCTCATTGTTGATACGCGCCTTGTCGCGGGCGTCCGCCTGCTTGGCTTGCATATCAGCCGCCGCCATGCTGGCTTGCTGTGTAATTGGATTAGTCATAACGTACTCTCTTTCAAGGCGACAACCGCCTTTCTTTGGTTACCATCAGTTTATCGACTGCAAATCTAAAATCTTTAGAAAAATTATCATAAAAAGCAAAATGAATCTGTCAAACCCACTAAAGGGCGACCACCGTATTCAAACCGACTACTTTCCCCGTAATAATTCGACCGGATTCTGGGTGCTTTAGTTTTACTTGCTCGCCCATATGGGCATTTTCTTGGGCTAGCACCCGCACTGAAATCTCGAAGCCTTTATTGCCGCCTATGGACAACTTCACCATGGCGCCGCGTTTGACCAAGACCGCTGCGCGCAGGTCGTGTCGGCGTAGCGGTTTGCCCGCCGGGGCGTCTCTTACTAATTCGGCACCAACCGTCCGTTCTAAAGAGGTAATCAGCGAACCGCTGGGAACGCGGGCATTGCCTGGCACCAGTTGGAGCATTCCGGGGACAATGCGTGTCCCCCGGGTGAGGTGTTGGCTGGGCACCACCCAGAGGGGCGCTGGCTTTTCTTGTTTGGCGTCTCCGTTCGCAGCGGCGGGCTGCGGGGTCGTCGTTGCTTGGAAGTTTGTGGTGACAAAGAGTTGCCATGCGGGCGATGCACAGCGCACGCGGACGTTACTGGATTGTCCAAACGGGGTGTCCACCACCAAGTCGCTCGTACAGGCATTCGGCTGTACACGGTTGTTGATATCGCTGAGTAAGATTGCGGGCGCATCGGGGTAGGCTTGGGCGCCCCATTGGGTCACGGCCTGAGCGACTGCCTGCCATTCGGGCGTCAACGTCGTCTTCTCCTCTGCAGGGGGCGTGGTAGCGGCATGTGCCTGCGTCACAACGACTGTCGCCGCACACGTGAGCACGGTTACCCATACGCCTAACCCCCAACGCAGCGGGCGTAAATAAGAGGCAGTTGACTGATTTATTCGGCACGGCATTTGCTTTGTTCCTATTCAGTTGGTCGGGGTGACGAAACCTCGACACACAGAGACTTAAGCAAAAACAGTACCAACCCGCCATGGTGCACCGAAGGGCGGTGGTGCTGAACAACATAAAGGCAAGCACGACGTTATGACTATCTCTCCCCTCGCTTTGGACACACCGTTGGCGACATCGTCGCCCGCCCGTTCATCGGGAACGCAGGGGAGTGGTGCGTCTTTCTCGCGCTATTTGCAGCAAGCACAACCGGGTGCCAATGCCAATGCCAGCGCCAGTAGCCGTAACAGCGCAGGCACGGTCGTTGTGAAGCGTGGCGACACCCTCATTGGGCTCATACGGTCTGCGGCCACGGCCCAGGGCAAGGATCTGAGCGGTCATGATGCGTGGCGCTTAGCGCAACAAGTTGCCAGCTCCAATGGACTAAAAGACGTCAATTTAATACACCCTGGCCAAACACTGCGCCTGCAAGCGATTCAAGGCGGTATCGCGCAACTACCCAGCCGACCGGTCTCTTTAGCGCGCGTGCCGCTGCCCATGGCGCCCCAAGCTCCCGTGCCGCCTAACGCGGTCCGTGCTTCGCCGCAGGGCCCACTAGCGACCGGCTCGACACAGGCGGCGTTGGCACTGCGTATGGCGCAGGGGCTTTCGGAAAAGTCGGCAACCCGTGTCGCTGGGCAACCCGCTTTCGGGCAGGTTGCTGCGCTGAAGGGTGCCCCGTCTGCACTGCGGATTGCCACGCCTGTACTCGACAAGACCTTGCAACGCGCCGTAGACAAAGGCTTCATTGCGCCACACGAGGTAGAGAACGTGAAGACACGCATCGCGGCCTTATCTCAAAAATACAATTTTCTACCGGATGATTTCGCGCGCCTCACGCTGATGGAGAGCGACGGCATGAATCCGCAAGCCAGTAACGGCAGCTGTCACGGCATTATTCAATTTTGTGACGGCGATGACCGCGGGGCAGCCTCCGTTGGCTTTGCCCGAGACCCGCGCGCCATACTTGGCTTGAGCACGGTCGCGCAGCTGGACTTGGTTGACAAGTACTTTAGCGATGTCGGGGTTGGCAAAAATGGCCGAGAGCGTTTGGACGACCTCTACCTCAGCGTACTCACGCCCAACGCACGCTCCGAGGTGCGTCGCCACGTGCCACTCAACATCCCTGGTCAACAAGCGGCTTACCTCCACGTCGGTAAAGACACCTCTCGCCCCATTACCCGCCAGTCCATTTGGGCGGGTCTGTACCAAAACGCCAATGACCGCTTACGCGACGTACCGGCGCCTGAGCCTACCGCCGCGGCTCAAAGCTGGAAAGTTAGCGCCTACAAGGCCCAGCCGTAAACCGTTACGCTGCGCACCCGCGTCAGCGCATAAGCACCACAAGCGGCAACACATTGCCGCTTTTTTTTATTTTCTATACCGTATGACGGCGCCACGCCTGTCGGAAGCGGGTGGCACGGCATTTGCATAAGTCAAACCAAAGACGAACTTCTCAAGAGTAAGTCCCTAACGACATCGACCGGTGAAAGAAAAGCTTTAGAGCCTGTGGTCACGGTGATGCATTTAAAACGGAGTCTAGCGATGGATTTGTTGAGCAACCCCCTAGGGATTCACGAGCGCGCCCTGCAGGCCAGAGCGCAGCGTATGGAGCTGATCGCCCAAAACATCGCCAACGCCGATACCCCGCAATACAAGGCGAGAGACCTCGATTTCAAGCAGGTGATGAATCAAGAGTTGGGTCAACCCATCCGCGCCACCAACGCCAAGCACTACGCCATAGCAGAAACAACCGACAGCAACGCCGTGAAGTTCCGCGTGCCATTTAACTCGTCATTTGATGCCAACACCGTAGAGATGAGCATTGAGCAGGGCAACTACGGTAAAGCGGCGGCGAACTACCAAGCAACCTTGAGTTTTTTGGAGAGCCGTGTGAGCGGCATCCGTAAAGCGCTGAAGGGTGAGTAAGTGTTGCGGACAACACATTGCCGCAGCAGCCACTCAAGTAATTAACGACCAGAGGAGCACACCATGTCCATAGGAAACATTTTCGGCATCGCCGGTACCGCGCTAAATGCGCAACTGGTACGCATGAACGCCACCGCCTCTAACCTCGCCAACGCGGGTACCGCAGCAGGGACCGAGGCGGAAGCGTTTAAGGCGAAGCGAACCGTGTTCAAGGCCTTGGTTGATGACAACCTCACCAACGCCGGCGCCCCCTACGTGGGCGGCGTGAAGATCGACCGCATGCAGGACGATGCCTCGCCCATAAAGCCTATCTTTGACCCCAGCCACCCGCTGGCCAACGCAGAGGGCTACATCTTTCCCTCTAACGTAAATGAGGTCACGGAAATGGTGGAGATGATGGCGTCGTCTCGCTCGTATCAAAACAACGTCGAGGTGGTTAACACCGCCAAGCAACTGATGATGCGAACGCTCGAATTGACACGCAGCTAACACGCAGCTAATTAGCCAGCACACGAACCGACTTCCTAAGAAAACGAGAAACCGACCATGGCCTTAGACCTTAATCCCAGCGCGTTACCCCCGGGCATTACGCGCTATGAAGACGTGGTGAACGCACCCAAAGTGACCGACGAGCAAATGGGGCAACAGCAGTTCCTAACACTCTTCACCGCGCAGCTAAAGATGCAAAACCCACTGGACCCCGTTAAAAACGAGGCCTTTGTTGCGCAGCTGGCGCAGTTCTCCTCGTTGGAAGCAAACATCTCCATGAAGCAGTCTTTGGACACCATGGTCACCGCAATGGGCTCTGACCGCGTGATGGCCAGTGCCTCGCTGATTGGTAAAAGCGTTGCCGTCCCCGATGCCGCCGTTCAAGTGACCAACGGCGTCGGTGGCCAAGGCGTCATCCCGCTGCCAACTGGCGCGGCGGGTCTGCAAGTCAACGTTACCGATGCCTCGGGCAACGTGGTACGCGAGCTGATCTACCCTGCGCAACCGGTCGGTGACTTCAGCGTCAATTGGGACGGCACCGATGGCGCGGGCAACGTTGTGCCAGACGGCAGCTACCGTTTCAGTGCCGCAGGCGTGGTCGGTGGCCAAACCGTTGGCCTCTCGGTGAACGCGGTTGCCAAAGTCATGGCGGTGCGGACCAACAGCGCCGACAACAGCTTGTTACTCGAATTTGAAGGCGGCAAAACCTTGCCGCTCGCAGAAGTTAACCGCATCGGCATGTAAGCCGACGCGCACCCCAGAAAAATAAATCACCCGTTTTCCCAACAGGAGCCATCGCACATGTCTTTCTACACATCCCTTACTGGTCTGAACTCTGCTACCGCGCAATTGGGCGTCACCAGCAACAACATCGCCAACGTGGGCACCACCGGTTTCAAGCGTTCACGCGCTGACTTTGGTGACATTTTTGCGACATCACCGCTGCAAAAAGCGTCCAGTACCATTGGTCAGGGCGTCGCCTTGAAGCAGGTCACACAGGAGTTTGGACAGGGTAACGTCGCGTTCTCCGCCAACGCGCTTGACCTGGCGATTACGGGTGACGGCTTCTTCCCGTTGAAGTCAGCGGACGGTTTGCAAGACATCTACACCCGTAACGGCTCGTTCATGATGAACGATCAATACAACGTGGTGAACTCGGCTGGTCAGCGACTCATGGCGGCATCGGTCGATAGTTCTGGTAAGGCGGACTTGGG
>ERZ651776.1905-NODE-1905-length-23923-cov-4.899438_pt1 | contig 23923 bp, 13 predicted proteins | sample MGYA00514761_ERZ651776 | MGnify/ENA metagenome assembly ERZ651776 | reverse complement strand
GGTCGGAGAATGGAGAAAATGTTGTTCAATTTTCGACTAAAAAAAGTTAGTTGCTGGTCAGCTTTGCTGGAAAGGTAACACCATCTTCAACTTTTTATCATTATCAATCAGGTAGTCAACAATACTTTTGTTTCATGGCAGAAAGAAGTTCTACAATAGTCGCCATTTCAGGTCGATCAGCGGGCTCTTGTGCCCAGCAACTCTCTATAAGGTCCTTGAGCTCGAGTACTTCGCATCCTTGCAGAATTTTGCTCAAGTCGGGACGCCAGCCATCCATACAAATCTTTTTAATAACGACCATGGGACCCATGTTTTCAAAGACATCGTGTATAGAACCATCAACATGCATTTCAAGAAGAAGAATGGCGAAGGCATAAACGTCCACCGACGTGTTGTAGTTAGGCTTTGCTGCGAAAAGCTCAGGAGCCATGAAAAACGGAGTACCGACCGTCGTCATAATCTCTTCTGCAGAGCGTTTCTCGTCCTCCCTGCTTTCCCCAAAATCTGTGATCTTGACGTGCATGCCATGATCAAGCAAAATGTTTGCGCTCTTGAGGTCTCGGTGTAGAATGGGTACCGGCTGCGAGTGTAGGTACAGTAGTCCGTTGGCGACTTCGAGAGCCCACTTTAGTTTGGAAGTATTGTGCATGTCACTTGATAGGTTCAGCATGTTCACGATCTGTTTTGTTTCCGTTCCAGAGCTGCTGTAGTCGTCATCCCCTTCTCTACTTGATGCTCTAATTTCTGATCTTAGTTTAAGCAGCATTTCTGCCCTGCCAGTCGTAACCGGTAACCAGTCGACAACCCTTTCACCCCTGTTCTTTTTGAGAAAGGACTGAAGACTCCCATTTTTAGCGATCTCGCATACCAATCCGATTTCGGATCCGAAAGTTGCTCCTAAAACCTGGATAATGGATGGGTGTCTTAGACTGCTCGTTAGTCTTAATTCCTCTAAAAATCGAGAGAGACTGTCCTCGTCCTCCTCCAAAGTGTCCATATTCATCTCCTTGATAGCAACCTCCGCACCGAGATACACTCCCAAGAAAACCGAGCCAAACGAGCCTTTCCCCAAAATTTCCCTCTGATTGGTTACTGTGTTGTAAACAAACTGAATATTCGCCGAATCAATCATGAGTCTCTGCATGCTCATGTCTTTCTTCAAATTTTTGATAGCATTTTCCAAAAAGCCTCCCTCTGCTCGATCCGTCAACGTGAAGGCATCCATACCTTTGAGTGCATGAGTAGAAGATAGTTTGGTCTTGAGCTCTCTGCTGATTTTTGTGTCTTTCTCTCCTTTTTCTGTTAGCTCTTGGGGGTCTTCCGCAACGACCTTACTCATTTTAAGGTTCGGTTTCCGATTTAGATGATAAAATATAGTGGCTGCGATTACGCACATGGCGGCAGAAACGGCTGCAATAGTACCTGTTCCCAATTTACTGTCGGTCGGTATCTCAGTTTGCTGTAAGATAGGCGCCGTTGGCCTCACGCTTGGCGCCTGGGTCGGTATATCGGTAGGCGCCTGGGTGGGCGCCTGGGTGGGCGCCTGGGTGGGCGCTGAGGATGGGCCATTGGTGTTGTTCGGGTCGCAATCATGAGAAACAGAAATATAATCTTCGTCCAATTTCCAATTCACGCACTTGGCATCTGAAATGCTGTTGATGTCAGCCCTGTCTGCGCCGATGTCTTCGTTGCCGCCAGTGGTATTGAAGAGATTCTTAATGACAGTATTGCAGATACTGATATCGTCATGGAGCAAACCCGGCTCGAATTGGCCACAAAACATTGCTCGTTGGCAAGGATTGAACGTGTTCAAAACATCCCCAAACGCACCATTTAAAGTGACTTCCTCAGAAGCGCTCATTAAGCGCTCAGTTAACTCTGTGTACACAAACTCAATTGTTTCACAGCATTCAGTGGGGATCGGGCTACTGCTTGTAAAAGGAATAGATAGTGACATACAGGGGCTTCCTGAGTCCGTCGTGCAAACAGGTTGTGCGGTAAATAATGTGCATGCCGTGGGTACACCTCCAGGGAAGCATACAGGGACAGATGTGGGGAAAGTACAGTCCTGCAGTGTGCTTTCATACCACGAGGGGGGTTCGAACACGCCGCTGTGCACCATGACCAGCAACCAGGGAAGTTAGGGAAGGTTTTTTTATTTTGCCCTTCTGATTGGCAAAGGAAGTGTTTGCGCTGGTTCTTTATCTCAACCGCCAACCAATGCCATGAGAATGCACGTGAGAATTATTAGAAGAGTGCTAAGACGAACAGAGCAGACTGTAAAAAAACAGTTTTGACCACTTTTTATCGAAAATCAAATTTTCTTCAGCAAAAAATCCGTCCTTCCTCCGTCCTACACTTTCGTCAGTCACTTAACTGAAACTCTCTTGCTAAATTATTACACCACCACTGCTATTTTGGTCATACTTGCTCTTTGATCGTAACCGCCAAGAACGAAACACTTTTTTTGGCACGTCCTCCAGTCTGTGAATCATATCGAAAAGCAAATCTCTTGTCCCCTGACGCTTCCCCTCCCACCTTGATCTTTTCTTCGTTATTGTCAATCATTGGAGAGTCGATAGATGGTTTTTCTTTTGCGGAGTTTGGTGTTGGTTTTGGCTTTGCAAGCTCAAAGCTTCACTCACCACCACACTTTTTTTCCTCTGAGACAGCACTCCCCCTCATCTTTGGTGAAGCCATTTCGGGTCGGACGCGTCGGTTCTGCGTGTCACATTCCTGCGCTTCGCCCCACGACTACGACTACGACTACGACTAAGCTTCGCCCCACTGGCTCCTTGAAGCGGGCATGTTGCACCCGTCTCCTCCTTCAGTTCACCCCGGAGGCTGTGAATGCCACTTCATCAGATTCAGATATTGGCGACGACCAGGGGGGGGATGAATCTGAAATCGAATTGTTCGGTGTTGGGGAGGTTGCGGACACCATTGAGGAAACTAACGAAGATAAGTCACTTTGGGGGAACCAACCACGTAAATTCAGCGAATTTGATGCCAAATGTGATGATTGGTTTGCCCGGTTGCTGTATGATGACTACGATGCTCCTCAAGGCGTTGAGGGCGATGGCCGGTCTTTTAACGAAATTTCGGTATTTCCTACGGAGAAGAACACTCTCCGGGGCTTGCGACAAGAAACACACAAGACGTACTTTCCTAAAAGCCCCTCCCATATACCACCACCAGACACCAGCTTACCAAGGGGGTGTGAGACGATCTCGCCTATGCTGCCCATTCTTCGACGGCAGACTGAGCCATGGCGTGGGTTTGATGTTGAGGGTATGGTAGACGTCAGGTATATTTCTCAGAGATTGGGGGTGGATGGCTGGGGGGAGCCTACCCTACCAGACAATATCGCGTCGAGCATCACGGAAGCTGACATAGCAGCCTCAACGTTTGGATATGGTTCCACTCCGGAGGATATACATACGCGGATAGTGTATGTGGATAATGTTTTTGTGGGCAGGCTTAGCTGGTTCGGCGACGTTGGGCGCCACGTTGGGGATTCTGTACTCAAGGACGACATTCACGACCTACTTGGTCGGCTCCCTGATGGTGCAACCGATACAATCCCTGAATCCGAAGGGAAGAAGATATCGGCCCTTTCGGGCCCCAACCACAACGTCGGCTCTCACACTTCACGCGAAGCTCTCAACAATCAACAAGGGTCGAGCGCATTTGCTGCCCTGAACTCTGCGCGCTGTCAGCACGCCGCCGTCGTGGAGGTTGGAGATGGCCAAGTCATCTCCAAGCCAATTCTGATCGTAAATGCAATGACCGGCAACAATGTCGATTCTACCAACACTCCAATGGCTGTGCATCCACGCACTGCAATAATCGCTGGCCCTAACTCTGCTGCCTCTGTGTTTGAGATCCACGTTGACCTTGCCAAGGCGAAGGATTCAACAACTACAACACCCAACAACAACGCACCTTTTTTTGTGAACAGCCTGGTACAAGTTCAGGTCGGCGCATCCGCGAACGTCACGCACACAGTAATTTCGGACCTTGGTGGATCCGTCCTCTCGGATGTGGAACTTCCTGATTCACCGACGAGACAGAGGGACAAGGACAGGGTCCATGCCAAGTCTACCTTTATGAAAACTGTGGATGTCAACATTGTCGGAGAAGGGGGGCGCTACGTAGGGTCGTTATTCAGCTCTGGAGGGTGCGGAAGGGAAAGGATATGTATCTCTACCGGTCTCTTGAAGCCGCATGCGCATGCAGCGATTAACGGTCTTGTGATTGCGGGGGGTCACCAGTGCACTGATGTCAGAACCAACATTCACCATGTCAGTCCGCATACGACTAGCGCCCAAGGCCAGCGAAATGTTGTGGGTGGAAGGGGGAGAGTCGGATTTAGGGGGAGAATACGCGTCGAAGAAGAAGCACAGAAAACTGACAGTAAGCAGCTTGTTCGTAACCTTTTGCTCAATGATCGGTGCAAGGTGGTTAATGTCCCTTCTCTGGAGGTTATTGCTGATGATGTTGCGTGCACGCACGGCGCAACCGTTAGTGACCTGAGCGAGGAGGAGCTTTTTTACCTGCGAAGCCGTGGGTTTACCAGAGATGAGGGGAGACGGATCCTCATGTACGCCTTTGTGGACGAAATGGGGAAGAACATGGATGAGACATTTTTGTTAGGGAAAGTCGCCAGGGATGGTCGCAAAGACGGTGAGGACGGTAGGGTTGAAAGGACAGGAGGCTACAAGGAAAGGCTCATTGAACAGCTCGCAAATATTGTGCCAAAGGGAGACAGGAGTGTGAAAGGCGAGTTCCAGTCTGTGTGAAGGGCAAGGTGGTGTGGTGGCAATCTGTCGGTTTGAAAGGGCTCCAGCTGAATTTAGTGCGAACGTCGTTTTGCTTACAAGTCAGTCGGGGGGGGGGGGGGGGGGATGAGGTTTTCGAGACAAGTTAATACAGGATTCGGCGCTGCTAAAAAAAATGAAAAGAAGGCTAAACTTTTGCAAATGAGGAGCGGCTAAATAAATAAATCTTCACGAGCATCTTCTACGTTAATGTATTGGTTTTCCTAGTCTCTATCCTGAGAGTACGTCGAACATGCCGCCAAAGTAAATGGTCGCAAAACTGCTCAATACGATGACACCCAAGCTCCTAGACACAGCCTCGGGATTTGCAAGTTCGTCTTTGAAAGTTACCACCAGTGCTTCAATATAAACAGTGCGTTTCCTTCCTCCTCTAAAAAAATTGTGCTCTATTTCGAGCGCTAGTCCGCCCTCTCTCACTAGCGTTGAGTGATTTCTGTAATAAGAGCTCGCCAGGCCACCAGAAATTACTGAAACTGAACTTGCTGTGAAAGCTTTTGCCAGGAGAGAATCATTGTAAATAAACCAGAGATTAACCACATGAACCGATATCGCTGTGTTGGTAAAAATGAGTGCAAGAGCATAGAGACCGCCTCCCGATGACGTCTCGCAAGGATTTTGACCCCCACTACTGCCGGCAAAAACTCCAAGAGTGCTTCCAATTGTGACTGCCAAGCTTGTTGAAGAAAAGAAGATCTTTGAAATGCCCCCAAAAATGACGCTCGCGATTATACCGAATGTGTATTGACCAAGCCAACAAGCGGTCGATACTGCTAAAGGATCGCTATCACTCTCAAACATTTCCATCTCTTCCCATTGTGAACTCATGATGAACAAGAATTACTCAAGACCTTTTGTGATGATATAATACAGAAAGGTAGTGAATCGCGTATGGCCTAATGAGAGGAAATCGAGAACAGATTAAAAATGTATGTCCCTGGATTTTTTGGTGCCTTTTGACGCTCATATCTGAGCAAGAAATTTTAGGGTTGTTCCCCTTTGACGCTTTGAACTTTTTGTGCTTGTGGCTTGTGGCTTGTGGTCATGCAACCTGGTAGTTAAAGCTGTATAAGGAATGAAGGAAAATAAAAATTTCAACCAAATTAATTCCTGGAGCCACTTCTTCGCTTAAGGTGCGTGCGTGCTCACAAGAAAAGATATCACATTCTCTTGTTGCATTTTTGTCCTGTCTTTTTTGCTGACCGTAACCCTAAACATTTCCTTCATCACGCGTTCATATTTGACAAATAGGAATCGCAACACTGCGATAATTGTCTGTGCTATAGGGTCGCAGTCTGCAGTCACAATTATATCATCTTCACAATAGGCATGCTAAAATGACTGAGCAGCAACATTGGCAAAAAAAATATCCTACCGCCGATAACATCAATAATTCCCACAGCAACAGTAAAATCGACGGCTCGTACGACGATGAACCCTGGCGACGAGTGAGGTCTAATACTTCGAGTTCTTCTCAAGGCAGGCGTCTCGCCAACAAAATCAACACCCTTGGGCCCAACTCCTCCAACAATATCGATGACATTATTTCTGGTTTGGCTGATGAAACTCAGAAGGAGTCTAATCTGACACAACAGTTTCCGAACGATTCGATTACACACAACAAAGATAAACGAATGAAGGAACGGAGAGGCCCGATGTCCCTGCGCGAGGAGGAAAGAGTTTTTTCTAGAGGACGGAAGAATACTGTCGGTAGGGTAGCTTTAGGTGGTGAAGTTGTAATCTCTGCTCTCGACGATAATAGCCCAACGAACTTTTTTCTGGATAACAACAATAGTAACGATGCGGCAAGTAGGGGAGCTACTGATAACTCAGCCAACACCCCCTTGTCTTCCAAAACCACTCCAACAACCCCCCCTTCGTTCTCCTTCTCCCCAACTTCACGTTGCAGCAACCTTCTCGCAACCTTCAACATCAATTGCCTAAAAAGTTACCTCCAAATGATGTGCAACAGTTTGTCATTTTCCTCGGCGGAGGTATGGGTAGAGAGAGGAGAGGGAAATTATGTCGCGAAGGAGGATAACATGTTTCCTACAACTGGGCAGCACACTCCCAGCAATATATGCCCTTCTAACCGGCGATATGAAATGGTTGGATGTTATAGCAAAAAAAATAGATCGGATAAAAATCCTAATTGTTCGCCAGATGAAGAAGGAAGCTTTAGTCACATGATTTGCCAGAAGGTCATGAACGGTGGTCAAATCGTCTGGACGACGACAGATCAGAAATCGGGCCTTCAAGATCAGCTGCAGAAATCCCAAAACTCTGGCAGTATCGACGGCACCAATAGTGACAATCACGACGACGCGAAAAACAACGGCGACGGCGACAATGACTACGACTACATTGACAATCGACGTACATGCGTCGGCACCCCCTTCTGCACTGTGGGTACATCAACTGTTGTTGTACTTTTCTTTTCTCCCGACCACCGTGACGTATCAGCTGAAGTTATCCGTGTCATGCGCCTATTCAGTGACTGCATTGACCGTCGCGAAAATGTCTGGCTTGGTATCAACAAAACGGACGACGGCTCTCCCTGTGCTCAAACCAATTCTTCCCAATCATCCTCTAATGTTTTCGGTGATATTTTTCAGGACCGCGCCCGTCGCGCAACTCTCGACGATCGTATTGCCCAAACGGCGAAAGAAATTCATATGCAAAGTATCAGCTTTGCTGCTCTGATTAATGCTTGCGATGAGGAATTTCGCATCAACGATATCAAAGGGAAAGATGACTTCATTTCCCCGGCTTCTGAGGGAGCTTTAGCTGACCTCAGTGTGACAAAAGGATCCCTAAACAAATTAGGGAAGGTGGAATTCAGTGATCAGGAGTCCAAAGATTTAGCGGACTACGCGTCCACCGACATCCTCCGTGACTTTCGCTTTAGCACCGATTCTTTATCGCTGAATGATGTGGTGGGGGGGGAGGAAATGAATGACTTGGTCGGGTTCGGCCCTCGAGACTATCGCAACAGCTTTGTAGGCTCTTGGCTCGGACGAACAAGTTTTCTAACCCATGGCGCTAGCGGTATTTTTTCTGTCGAAGACCAAAGTGAGATCAGACGCATGAACAGTCTTTCTCCCGACAACCTCTCCTCTGTACAAGAGTGTATCAACGGTTTCCTGAATGCGTCTAACTTTGACGCTGCAGAGGTTTGGCATATGTCTGGATCAGACAGTGGCTTGAAGCAAGCCGTGTGCGTCGTGATGGATAAAGAGCTAAAAGAGATGAGCGAACAGGTGAGCCATGGTTCTACCCCGTTTTTTGTTTGTTTTGTTCCCTTTTTCGAGAGTTGCTCGTGCATAACTAACGCCATTTATCTGCCACTTTCAAATGTAGATTCGGTTGGACACAAGTAAACACGAAGAGAAAGAGAACAGCTTGTTTGTGAAAGTGCTCAAGAAGAGGGAAGCTCTCTGGGAGAATAATTTGATGAGAGAAAATCAAATCAAGCAGAACTTCACAACCATTACCAGGGCAAAATCTCACAAAATTCAAACCCTAGTGGCTATTCCTTGGCAAGAGTCTGCCCACTCGCCTCACTTTCTATTTGTGGCTTACAGCCGGATGAATTGTGAATGCAGTAAGCTTACCATGGTGACAATGCAGATGACGATGAGCTTCATGTTCAATTCGCTCCTTCACGACGTTGCAGAGGCAGAAAAGGACGTGTCCTCTCCAGAAAACTTTATGTGGCAACAGCATCAACAGCAACAACAGCAACAACAACAACAACAACAACAACAACAACAACAACAACAATACCAGCAACAGCAACAGTTGCTGCTAAATGCACAGGTGCAACAGCATTTTTTTTATCAGCATTTTGTACTGCAGCAGCAGCAGCAGCAGCAGCAGCAGCAGCAGCAGCAGCAGCAACAGCAGCAGCAGCAGCAACAGCAGCAGCAGCAGCAGCAGCAGCAGCAGCAGGTTAAGTTAAATTTGCAAATTCTGGCTCAGACCCACGGTATTGCACCAAATATTGGGTTACCCTCCGCGTTTGGGTTGAAATTGCCTACTGGGGGGATTAAAGGTGCGAAAGCAGGCAAGAAGAAAGGCAGGAAAACCGTCGCCGGGCATGTGGATCTTCTTGATCTCCACGGATCACCCCTCAATGACGTTTTGCTGTCAAACTCAGGCACGTCGTTTCCTGCACCCGTCAAGGGTGATGGTGGAAATGGGAACGGAAATGGGAACGGAAACGGGAACGGGAACGGGAACGGAAACGGGAACGGAAACGGAAACGGAAATGGAAACGGAAATGGAAACGAAAATGGAAACGGAAATGGGAATGGAATTGATAAAAGTAAAAAATCGAAAAAGAGGAAGAAACCCTCTGACGCTAATGTTCAAGTATGTGAACTAGTGGAGGAGGAGAAGAAGACTGCAAGAAAAGTGAAGAAGAAAAAGGAGGATCCTGTGAACAGCACCCCGAAGGTTTGTAGAATGGAAGGCTGCGAAGAATTTGCCGCAAAGCGTACACCCTACTGCATGAAGCACAAGGGTACAAGAAGATGCGAGAAGGATGGGTGCAACAAGTGTGCCCAGGGACGTACCCGCTTCTGCATTTTACATGGGGGAGGCCGAAGATGCATCATGCCTGGTTGCACAAGGGGCGCGAGGGATAAAAGCTATTGCGCTGCTCACGGAGGAGGTAGGAGGTGTAGCTTTCCGAAGTGTACGAAGAGTGCAGTGGGTGGCTTCCAGCTCTGCACGGCGCACGGTGGGGGAAGAAGGTGCCAGCACACTGGATGCTCAAAGAGTGCTCAGAGTGGGACCAGTTACTGCGTAAAGCATGGGGGAGGGAAAAAATGCCTTGTAAATGGCTGTGATAATAAGCTGACAAACAAGAGTAATTTTTGCAGCATGCACAGTGCCTATGAAAGTGACGACCTACCGGATGTGGCTACAGCGGTGGGGGAGGTGGCTACAGGGGGGGCTGCGGCGGGGGCTGCAGCGGTGGCTACGGGGGCTGGAGCAATGGAAACGTTGACGGCAACCGAAACAGTGGCCTCAACGGAAGCGGTAACGGCAACAGAAACGGCAACGGCAACGGCAACGGAAACGGCAACGGAAACGGAAACGGAAACGGAAACGGAAACGGAAACGGAACGTTTACGGTAACGGCTGCTCCACAGTACAGTGAATGAAGTTTCGCTGAATATGGTTGTATTGAGTAAGCCTATATAATGAATATGATTTTTGCCTACAAAAAGAACTTCAGTGCATTTAATTTACTTCTCAACGGCGGTCACGAATCATTATACTCCTCCCTAAGACAAAGCTCCCATATTTTGCTTTGCTTCCAACTGTCCCTATTGAATGACGAACGAACCCCTCACTTTCGTACAGAGCAATCGCGCTTACATTACTGTCCTCGACTTCTAGTGTGATACATTCGATGCTGGCGTATTTCTCGTCCCTCTCCAATAGTTGAAAGGTCTTCTTTAACAGGCCCCTTGCTGCGCCCTTTCGCCGCATTTTAGGAGCCACAAACATATTCTTTAAGTGCAGGTGGTTCGGAAGTGCTCCGTATTTTCCTCTTTGACGGATCTGCAAGTCTAGTACGCCGAATATACCCTCAGTGCAGTCAAATGCGCCGCCAGCATCGCCAATCCCAACCCTTGCTACCACCCCATCGTCCCCGCCTCCTAAACCCCCAGCAAAGTCAACTAGCAGCCTATTTTCTGCTTGCCCCTCGGTCATGATGAATACTCTCCGTCCCATTGCATTGTTAATTCCAATGAAGGCGCCCGATATTGGACCGATTGTACCAAAAGCACGCAGACCACTTTCCAGTTTGTCACCGCTGACAGAGTCAAAAGCAGACATAAATCCTATTAAAGCACCAACCAAGAAACCCGCGCCTACGCCCTCGAGTGCGGACTTTAGGCGACGCTCCTTCTGCATCTCGTTCTCTGCCTCTTGGTCGAGTATCATTTGAGAAGGAGTGACGAACTTGTTTCGTAAAATACATACTGGAAGGACATCAGATTTGGTTACCACTGAGGTGGTGAAGGGCTCAAAAGTTTTTCCGACGGCATCCAACTCGGATAGAGTACCATATTTTTGCGATCCTATTGTGCATACAATGGCCCTCGAAGTGCGAGGAACATTCAGGAGGAAGGGGGAACCGGTAGGAGCGAAGAGAACCATCAGAAGCAAAACCAAAGCAGCACCCATGAAATCGTAAGTGCCTATGGGGGATCAGATCAAAGCTATGTGGGCGGGAGTCAAGCAAGCTTTGGTGGTCGGATAGACCCAGTGATACACAGGGAATATTGGGTGAAGGATGCTGGAGGAGAGAAAAACCTGCAGTTTTGTCTGAGGTTTTATTCGTGAAAAAGACCTGTCCTTCTGGTCCAACTGATTATAGAGCCCCTTAACTTGACCTTTTTGTCTGAAATTAATCACTCAAAATACCACACCACCATCCGTTCGTCCTCTTATCCAAACAAAACCTAGCCCACCTAAGAAAGCCACAAAACCTTCTCCTCTGGCCCACCATGCGCCTTCTTACACACAATTTTCTTCACTCTACCTCGGTCAAATTGCCCCCCGATGTGGCCGGATATCCACTGAAAATCTCTGCGTCATCTGCCATCCTTGAGGACACAGAGGTGAACATGGCGATGCTGGAGTCGGTGTGGGATCGCCTAAACTGGGATTGTCTGACTGCTGCGTGCGGAACGTTGACGTCTCTTTTGGGAGAAGGGGACGTGATTCCGGAACCTATCTCTGAGACGAAGCCTTCAATAGATGAATTGCATAATGATGAGGGGCTGGCTGAGAATTACTGGCGGTGGATTATGTGTGTTCACGTCCTTGAGGGGGCATTAGTCTGTCCAGGAACGGGGCGTGAGTTTGCAATAAAGGAGGGCATACCTAACATGTAAGCGAAGTGAAGTGAAGTGAAGTGAAGTGGGGGAAAGTGAAAGTGCAAAGTGAAATTGGAACAACTACATCCTCACTGACCACAGAGCGCACGCAACCACAATAACAAACAAAAAATCTAAACAAAATAACTTACACACTAACTGGAACCCCGAATCATTTTTTTTTACTCCTCCAGGATCCTTCACGAAGATGAGGTATGACGAGGACACGATACAATAAGGTACAAAGCAGCTCACACATCACGACGGGAGGCCGATAGTAATATAGAATATAAAGTTACATGACTGACAGCAATAGTTTTGTAGCGAACCCCCTCTCACTATTATTTTATGTCCTCCGCCGACCACCCGACTCCGACTCCGACACCGACTCCTCCTTTTCCTTTTCTTTCCTTGTGCAGATCTCACAGTGCTTGGCTTGCTTTACATGACCACAACCAAATCGTCGATCTTGAGTATCATACACACGGTCTCGGTAGCCAGATTTAAAGCGCTAGTACTGACCAAAAGTGGCTGCAACACATTTTCCTTGTACATGTCAGTGACTTTGTTCTTCTTGACATTAATTCCGGCTCCCGCGACGCCCTCAGCGTGCGCCTTCCTGAGCTCTGTGACAAAGTTGATAGGATTGAGGCCGGCATTCTCGGCCAGTGTGTAGGGAACGACCTCCAAGGCGTTAGCGAATTCTTTGGTGCAATAGGCGTCCATGCCAGTCATGCTTTGGGCGAGCTCTTTCAACCTGAGGGACACCTCGGTCTCGGCGGCACCTCCTCCGGCAATCATGAACCTCTTCTTGACGAGCGATCGGACGACACACTGGGCGTCATGCACCGAGCGGTCGGCCTCTGCCAAGACAAGTTTGTTACTGCCTCTGAGCAGGACAGTCATGGTCTTTCCTGGGTTCTTGACCCCGGTCATCTTGACGACTTTGTGTCCACTTCCGGCGGCAGAGACCTCACCCACAGTTTCGGCGAATCCCAACTTGTCGGCACTCATAGAGTCAACGTGGGCGATGGGGTTGCAGCCCAGCGTGCGGCAGATGAACTCAACGTCGGTCCGCTCAATGTCAGTAACTACCAAGATGCCCATCTTAGCGAGGAAGTGAAGGGAAAGCTCGTTGTAAGCGTCGCGAAGGATACTCTTCTGGATAAGAAGGACATTGCAGCCACTCTTCTTGATCTTCTTGCACAGGCCCAAAATAAACTGTTTGTGGGGTTGGGATTAGGTGATTGATTGATGGGGGGCAGTTTGTGTGAGTGTGTTGTGTGTGTGTGTTGCGGGAAAGTATATTAAACGATTTGTGGTGTATGATACGAGCGAGGGCGATGAGCATGGGCGATTTAATGCTCAGTTGATGAGCATGGGCGATTTAATGCTCGGTTGATGAGCATGGGCGATTTAATGCTCAGTTGATGAGCATGGGCGTGGGCGATTGAATGCTCGGTTGATGAGCATGGGCGATTGAATGCTCGGTTGATGAGCATGGGCGATTGAATGCTCGGTTGGACTGCTGCTCAACTTTTAAAACCACAACCGCTGCTCAGCTTGATTGATATAACTAACTCCACTCACCTTTCTCTCCTCCCTGAGAATTCTGTCCATGGCGGCGTAGTCACTGACAACGACATTGTTCTCCATGTCGGTCTTGGGCGCACTCAGGCAAAATTGAATGAGTGCAATCTTGGCTCCGTCGACCTTTGTGGGTCCACCGGCGGACTTCTTGGCACCCTTGTTGAAGACAAGTCCCTCAACAAGCTCAGTGTCGTCAACGGTCCCTCCAATCTGCTGCACCATCCGAATGTTGCGAAGGTCGACGTTTGTGGCAGTATCGGGATCGATCACGCCCAACACTGAGTCCACAGCGATAGGGGAGAGGACCTCACTGTTCTGGGAAACAACCTTGGAAGAAAGACACGTTGTCACAGCAGAAATGAGAGATTCACGGTTCTTTAGATCCACGGGGATGCTGATGTCCTCCAAAATCTTCTCAGCGGCGGTCGTAGCCTTCATAAAACTGCTTGCAATGGCAGTGGGGTGAATGCCCTTGGACAAGAGACTCCCGCAGGCATCCAACAGAGCACCGGCAATCACACAGACAGTAGTCGTTCCATCTCCAGCCTCGACATCCTGACTCTTGCTGAGCTCCACCAACATCTTAGCGGTCGGGTGCATGACACTCATCTGGCTCAAAATAGTAGCTCCGTCGTTACTAATGAGGACCTCTCCGTCTCCCTTCTGAATCATTTTGTCCATTCCACGAGGGCCCAGGGATGTGCGAATAGCAGTGGCGACAGCCTTAGCAGCAACAATGTTGGACAGCCGGATATCTTTCCCCTTCTGGCGACCATTGAATGTTTCTCCCTTGACAGGTCCCGCGGTAGCTGCGGCGGCGGCCATGTTGTTATCTTCCTATATACCCAAAAAAAATGGGTTTTGGGATTGGCGGCGCGCGAGCGGTGCACAAGCAGAGGTCATAGACGGATTGTGGGGGCCATTGATGGTAAGACAAAATCGTTAACAGGGACCGAATATTTTGAGTGGTTGTGTGTTAGTTGTGTTTCAAGTCGAACGGTCGATTTTCCTGCCCAATAGGGACTCAACAAATTGAAATTTTGACCTCAGACGATGAGTCGTTTTTACCCCCTGTGGTTCTTTTCTGGAAGTATCCTCCCTGACATGCGCTGTTGTGCCTCTAATGGAGCTCTGACGAGTATTTTCACCTTTTATTTTTTATTTAGCTCGCCAATTATTGGGCATCCAAAACTAAAATTGCTCGGCTCCAAATGCTCCGGCCGGCCCCGGCCCGGCCTGTTTTTTTGACCCGGGGGACCATCTCATTCACATCTCAAATCTCTTCCCATCATTCAGAAGAATTGTTTTTCGAATCAAGTGTCATCTTCCAATGCGAGCATGCGAAATGTTGACCTCAGGACCTACGTAAATAGTTTTACCTGAAGAAAACCACTTAACAAATTTCACTTCCCCAGACAACTCCTTTGAACCTGCACCACAATCACTGCCGGCATAGACGACGAAACTGGAAATAGTGACTAGGTTGATAAGACCGCCAGTCCCCCCGTTGCACATCTCCGTGCAAAGGGGGCTAGAAAGCAAAGAAAACCAATGGGAAATGCTATTTCCAGCACCGATCTGAACAGCTCCAGTGCTGAGAAGCAATTAACTGAGCAGTCCATCAATGAGAACCTTGAATTTTATCGGAAGTGGACGATGTCGACGGTACGACACCTATTCAAAAATATATCTCCCTACCACGACTTCATAAACATCCAGACTTCCCAGAAAGGAGTGCCTTCTCTCCACCCAAACACTATCCAGGAATTTGAGAAGATTCACGTCTCATGGCAAGAGTTTTACGAGGTTGTTTACGAGTCTGAGGATTTTAGAATTGCGGAGGGTGAGAATGATAGGAGGAAAATGTTCCACCCTGCTGCGGGAGAGTACGCGATGAAAATTGATCCGGATGCAGAGGAAATGCTCGCTGATTACTTGATGGGGCCAACTATCCGCCCTGGTGACGAGGACAATGATGACGAAGCTTACACTTCTGACGAGCCGACTGATGAGGAAGATGAAGAGGAAGAGGAAGGTGGGGGAAAAAACGGAGAGGACGAGACACTAGATAATAACAACCCTCAAGATGCTGAACATGACTCTGATGATTCTGATAACAATAACAATAATGAATCCTCGAGTGATGAGGAATCGGCCGCCCCTGAGCAAAAAGATAGCGACGATGAATCGGACATGCTTGATAGTGACGACAATGAGGATGAGAAGAAGGACGGCTCGATTGCTACTGGCTCCCTAGATGACACGCTCGACACCCCTTCCATTGACACGACCAGGAATGCTGACGGGACCATTGCTACGGGCGACGGATCTGTTGCAGCTGGGTCCGCGATATCTAATGACAACGGTGGTGGTGAAGCCGACGATGACAATGGTTCGGCTGCCTCTTCTACCTCCAACGCCTCCAACACTGACAGTCAAAAGCACACCTACGTCCCAAATCCTCTCCCGGAATCGTTTGATCCTGCCCTCCGGTCTCCTATCTTTTTCGGCTACACGTATGACACCCTCCAAGATGTTCAGCGAGGGAAGGTACAAGAATCCGCTCAGAAGTCGGAGGACGAAAAGATAGCTGTAGAGAAGAAGATTTCAGAAAAGAAGGAGGCGCTGAAGAAATTTCGAGAGGAGGCGGAGGCTAGAAAGGAGTCCCGCGCGAAGAAGCTTGAAAAGTTGCGCCGGGAACAACAATCGGCGAAAGTGCAGAGAGAAGGGCAGTTTAATGCAGCGGAAAAGACTATGCCTCCTGAGCAATTTCTACCGTTGAAGCGGCAGTTCGAGGTGGACGAGGAGGCCGCCGTGAAAGTCGCTGAACTTGAGTTCAAAGAGCTCACAGAACATAATGAAGAACTCGACAACGAAGACAGAATTACCGTCAGAAATTTGGAGGCTGGTATTAAGGCGTCAATCGAGAACGAATCTAATCTACTACCTGCCGGTGCGAAGCTCGAACGAACTTCGCGCATCGATATGAAGGATTGCGTGAAGAAGCTGGACGAGGCGTCCGACTTCCTGGACGAGAGTCAGCAAAAGCTCGATGCGATGCAGGAAGACCTCAAGGGGAACGAGAAGGACAAATCCTTCCGATCCATGCTTATTTTGATCGAGGGACAGGTCGAAGAAGGAGAGAGACAAGTGGAAAAATACTTACAGCAACTTGAGGAGCAAGAGGTTCTCTTAGAACGAGCTTTGCGACGCAAGGCGCGCGAGAACCTTGTCCTGCCCCTCTATGCCCCTTTGGCGACATCCATGGAAGAAAGCGATTTTTCCGTATCATTTCTCTCCCTCGTAGTTGCTCTCTGCGTGATGTGCACAGACAACGTCAACGAAAAGCTGCGGTTCCTAACGGAATTGTTTGACTTCAATGACGATCAATTTTTGGCGGAGGAGGAGCTCAAGTGTCTATTGTGCTCCTCGGCGAAAATATTGCATGCGATTGGGTACCTAGAAACCAGCGTAGAAGACGACGCAATTCACAGCACCGTGCTCCGCGCTTTCTATCAGATGAACGTAGATAGCACGAAGGGGATGACTCGCTATGAAGCTCGGCAGTGGTCATTGTCTACCATCCAAGCAAACCGCTACCTTACCACCCTCTTCAATGCAGACTGGAAATATGGGGAAATGTCAACTTACCAGCGTCAGATAATGAACCCAGCCCACCAATTTGAGATCGGGCTCATCAACATGCCGGATCTCAAGTACCACAATGCTGCCAAGCTGATTGTATTTCGCCCGGAGCTGGACCCCTTACGAAAAGCAGTTCTACACGAGAGAGCTCTGAGCATGGGAGCAGACGACCCGAACAAGGCCGACTATAGCAAGTTTCTGCCGAAGAAGAAACGTCGTGTCACGTCAAATGTCGTGCCCCTAGAACACGGTCATTTGACCAACCTCACCAACTACCGAGACACAACGATGCTCAAGGCTGCGAACCGCCTCCAAAATGTGTATAGGGGGAAACTCGCCCGCCAACGCGCGGAGGACTTGGCAAAGAAAGAGGCCTTTTATGCCGCGCGGGACATTGTAATCGAGGAGATGAAGGAAAAAGTTGCTGCCGAGTTCAAGAAAAAAGAGAACGAAACGAAAGTCGCCAAAATGAAGTGGGACGCGTCCGTTCGCATGAAGCAGGCGAAGCTACGAGCCCAAGGGAAGCACTTGGACCGCGACGGTGTCGTCGGATTACTTATGGACGAAGCGATTAAAGCTGGCACGTTAGAGATTACTGAGCGTTTCAGGGAGCTGGCAATTCAGCGTGGATTTGAAGAGCGTGAGAAGGAGGTTTTTGAGTCGGACGATCCGGCCGCTGGGAAAGCCGCTTCTTTGGCCGCCGCAAAGAAGACAAACGTTTTCAAGTCATTGTTTAAGCGCGAAGAAATGGAGATTCCCAGCGGTGATATCGTCACCCCCCGTGTAGAACGCGTTGAAGGTGGAAAGAAGCTTGTATCAAGTGCGGCGCAAGCAGCCTCTCTTTCTGCTATTCGGCGTGCGGCGATGTTGCGCGGCCTTTTCCCGCCAGACCTGTATGCCACGGGGGAGACTATGGATGAGACGGCCCTTCGCTTTGAACTCATGGATCCAGATCCCCCTCTCGACGCACTCCTGCAGCGACTCCGGGCATTTGATGCTGTAATGACCCTACTAAAGTCCGAAGACATCCTCCTTGAGCTTCCCTCTAAGCGCCTCATCTGCAAGTTCATCTACAGCAACGCCTGGATGGATGACGAGTCGTTGTACAAAGAATTTGAGAAGCATTTCCGGCTTATCAGAAACAGCAAGCAGGTGGTTACCACGCTCAGAGCTGTGGCAGAGTCCGATCTTGAGCACGGAATAATGGCCAATACCTACGAAGATATGTGCGTTATACCAGACTTCATGCTGACAATATTAGTTGGTCAGCGGGTGAAGAAGGGGGTAGCTGAGGCTGGGGAGCGCTTCGACAAAATATCGCGCCTGGCAAACATGAAGGGTTTATCCAATGAAGAAAAAATCCAGCAAGCCATCGAAAAGGATGATTTTGACTACCAGCGCCGTTTGAAGGTCATCGCAGAGAGCAGCGTGACAATCGGAAAGCTAGAAAAGAAAATGAAGTCATCCCAAATTATGCTAGACGAATCAATGCGGAAGCGTACCAACATGATTCTTTTTCGAAAGAAATTGTCAGCTGAACCCATCGACAATGAAATTCTCCCGGAACACCGGCTAGACTGGATGGAGCGATTTCGGCTGGCATCTCTTGCGCCTGAAACGAATGAGCAGGAAGCAAGCGCCAAATACTACGAGCTCTCCGCAGTATCTCACGATTTCATCGCCACCGCCACCAAGACTGCCGCCATCATCATTGATGAAATGAGTTTTCCTGTGCACGAGAAGTCCATCAAACCGATCGACGAGCGCCTGGTTGATGGCAGAGCATATGAGGGTGGCCGGGGCGACTCTGGCCTTCGCTACAAGTACGAGGCGAGCGGAATCAGGTTCAAGATTTTCACGGATGATCACGGCCTGTTCAACGGTAGTGATGAGTACAGCGCAAAAGCGGCCGGTAACGATTGTAAGGCGTCCCTGCAGTACGCTAAATGCCACATGGATGATGTCATCGTTCCTTTCCAGGCAACTATTGACTACAGTGGTTTCCGTGTCCTGGCAGTTGCGAAGTTGCCCATCACCAAGACTGAGTTTAATGAAAGCGGAGACATCAAACGAACCCGGACGGAGCACGTGCTCGGTACCATCGACCGAGGAATGACTGTCCAGAATCAATCGAAGCTTCTCGATACGATCATGGCTCGGTATGCAAAGCAAATTAATCTTGCTCGTCACTTTGTTAAAGGAGAAAACGACCTGAATGCGCGAGAGGTTTATTCCTCCGTCGACATTCGCGGTTTTAAGGGCAAGGACAAGTTTTACCTGCTAAACTTTTGGAGGGGGCTGCCATCCGAAAACCCCAAATTCACGCCCCATCTCTCTCAGTCCACCCGTGGAAATTCCATCTTCTGGCGCATGCTCCGCCCCGAATTTGTGAAGGCTTACAAAGTACCGCTCTCAGCTGATGCCAACTGTCAAGTCACGAATGAGGCTAGCGATTGGATTGAACAGTTGGACGAAAATGAGCGTGCGACAACTTACCTCGTGGAGACTGTAATTCCCCGCTTCGCGGAGGAATTGCGCGAGAGGGACCTCAACGGCAATGTTATGAACGCATATGGCATCGATCTGACCGCTGACATGCATCGAGAAGGGATCAACATGCGCCACCTCGGGCTAATTCGTAAGAAGTTCTGGCGAAAGCTCTCTGGCACTGGCTCCCTTAATTTCCACACGAAGAAGCTCATGACATCAATTGACTGCACGAAGCAAGTGGAACGTGGCGACCAGCTGAAATTCTGCAATATTATGTTCAAAATCAGCCTAGATTCGAAAGACGCCTTTACCCCTTTCGAGATACCTCTCGACCGACTCTTTAATCAAGATTCCATCAACCACCAGCCCATGTATGCAGGCGAAGTAAAAGATGATCGGAACAGCGACAAGATCCGTGACATAATTCTAGCGGAGATGATTGCTCGGACATTGAAGAACATCATGAGGCAGTACATGCGACACGCGGCCATTAAGATGAAGGTTTCTGTTAAGAACATCCAGATCACACTCATCACTGAGTTTCTCAATATTATCACAGGCAGCCATGACAACAGCGATATGTTCTGGCAAGAGCAGCTCTACCTCGGCATCGTGCATAGATTCGGGCAGTGTGCCATCGCAAGCAGCGAGAGGAAGACTTTCAAACTTCAGATGCAGCATATGATAGTTTACATGGTGAAGCGATTCACGGACATGAACGGCATTTCGCTTTCGAATGACTGCATTGCGTACATGTACGATTCTCCCATCATGTTTCGCTTTGTGGGACTCGATGTTGAAAAACCTGGTCCTCGTGTCAAACACAACATCTCCCAGGTCGATTTTGCCGATGCAGTTCTACTTTCCCTCCGTGCGGATCGCACTCGAACGCTCGATTACCAGAACCATATAGTCGAGTCGAAACCTTTTGTTTACTGGAAGCTTGTTGATCGACAAGGCTCGCGCCTTACGAACAATTACGGCAGTGGTGGGACACCTTTCTGCGGCTATTACACTGCACGGTGCGAATTTGAACACGCTGGCCCGGTAAAGAACGAGGACACAAACCGATCCGTGTTGTTTACGCAGGCCAATAAATGCAAGGTTGACACAAAGTTTTGTGTAGAACTTGCGCCTCCTGATGTTTTCCAGCACTTTGCTGTGGAGGCATGGGCGTGTGTGACGGGAGGGAGCGGAACGAACAGGACGGTAATGATGACGGGTCGGGCTGCGCTATTTGCGACTCGCGAAGAGCGCTGGGTCTTCGCAACGTACGAGGATGGAGTTGACGTCTCAGTACAGGGCCCTCCTGTCGAGATCAACCGATGGACCCACCTGGTGGGAACTTATGACGGGACTATGCTGCGTCTGTATGTTGATAGCAGGCTCGTACACGAGGTTGAACTGCGCCCTGAAGTCACAAGGAAAATCGCTGTCATTCAGGAGGAACGGAAAGAAACCCTCGACGATTTGGAGAAGCGAGAGGCAAAGGCAAGGGCGGGGACTAAGGAGAAGACGGAAGAATCCGCTGCAAAGTTCCTTAAGAGCAAGGAGGGAAGGAATCTAATCCGTCAGAATGCCATTAAACTAGTGGAGCATAGCGAGTTCCGCATGAAGATGGACAAGAATGCTGCCGAGAAAGGCATCACAAAGCTTTCGAAGAAGGATGCGCAGGCAAAGGCAATCCATGAGTATAAGGAGGAGCTTTACATGAAGAACGTTCAGCTCGCTACCGAAGAGTTTCGAAAATTGCGAGAGGACATCGTTGACCAATTCAACAAGGAGGATGAATATGCCCGTGAAATGCTCACAAAGGCGATGTGCATAGGAAGTTCTGTTTCGTCCCGGCGAGACAAGGACGGACGGAACTTCTTCGATGGGAAACTATGCCACATTGCCGCTTACACGCGGTGCCTTTCTACGGATGAAGTGAGGAAGCACTACCAGTCGGCTCACAGCAACCGCACCCCCGAGGCAGACCGGCTGTACACACTTTCGACTATTAAATTCCAGAAGGCTCTCGGCTTCACGAGGGATGATCCTGTCTTGTTGGAGAAATACGCGACGAACCTCTGCAACTACCTGCACTTCGACGACAACGAGCGCGGATCGCTCGGTGACAGGAAGTCGAAGCGTAAAGTCGCCAAGGCCATCAACGAGCTCAAAAAGTACCGCAATCTCGACGGAATGGCTGAGATCATCCGCAGGCTCCCCTCAGATCCCGAGTACAGTGACCTGGCTTGCGACGCTTACACGAACATCCTTCAGTTCGATCCCGGTTATTTTAAGCAGGAGGGTTACTTCACTCTTCGGGAGCTATCTTACGTGCCGTTTAAGTTTTACCTTACCGATCCTGGTACCGACGCCGTTAAGCTCTCCATCGCTGCGGACATCTTCAGGAAGGTGGTGAGCGAGCTCTCTCTCGCGACGTGCTACGGCGACCAGCAGCTCAACTGGCTGAAGAGGATTGAGTCGGATGCCACCGTTGTGTCGATGGTGATCAAGGCGCAGACGGACGCCGACAACAGGATTGTAGACTTGGCTGCTTATCATAACTGCAGCGACATTGACGATTCTGATTTGGCCAGTCTCGCGGACAACCACAGGCTCGCGTTGGTATTTAACATCAAGGGGAGCAAGCAGATCACTGACCAGGGCATATATAGCATGAGTCGGTGTTGCAGCAGCCTCCAGTCGCTTACTATTGACGGGTGCGAGAAGGTCACCGGGAAGGCTCTGGACGGTCTGAAGACCTTCTCCCCTAATTTGAAGCTCTTCAGCGCTCAGCAGTGCAAATTCATGGAGGATGAGTACCTCATTCCTCTAACTAATCACTGTAAGAATTTGTGCATACTGAATCTGAACAACTGCGACCTGGTGACGGACAAGCTCTTGCGAGTCCTGGGGAAGAACCTCCGGGCCTTGGAACTCCTCCACCTGGCCTTCTGCACGAGCATCACCGACGAGGGAATCTACAGCTTCGCGGTGACGTGCAACAAAGACGCCTTCACCTCGTTGGACCTGACCTGCTGCCGTTCGTTGACCGACGACGGCTTGGTGGGACTGGCGGAGAAGTGCACGAAGCTCAAGTGGCTGAACCTGTGCGGGGTAAACCGCTGCACGGAGGTCGGGGGGAAGGCCATCACCCACAACTGCCTGGACCTCGAGTACTTGAATCTGGAGGATCTGAACCTGATAACCGACAACGTGTTCATGTTCGACAGCGCCGGCGACGGCCGCCGCGTCGTCGACGAGAACATGCTGAGGCAGTGCACGGAGCTGAACATCAGCGAGTGCTCCCGCGTGGGGGACAGGGGCATGGCGGGAATTTCTCACCGGTGCGAGAAGCTGAAATACTTGGATATCAGCGGCTGCGGCATAACGGACGAGGGCGCGAGCTACTTGATCAGGGAGCCCACCACCGGCGGCGCGCGGGGGGGGAATCTGAAGACCTTGAAGATGAGTTTCTGCATGAATGTCAGCGACGAGGCCGTGAGGAGCATTACGAAGAATTGCACGGGACTCACCACGATCGACTTGAAGGGATGCGTGCACATCACGGACGATGGGGTGCGGCAGCTGGCCGTCAAGTGCACGCACCTGCAGAACATCAGCATAAGCAGGTGCAAGCGCCTGACCGATAAGGCGCTGTGCAACCTGGCGGACTTTTTGTGGATTGAGGATTTGGACATTAGTAATAACGGACGTTTGACGGACGACGGCATCGACGTGATCGCGATGGAATTCAGTGGGCTTCTGAAGCTTAATATTAGCTACTGCGAGAAGATTACCAACCGGAGCATTATCTGTATCGGGAGGCACTGCGTGCACTTGCGACACTTCCAGATTGTTGGGTGCAATAACGTCACGGCAGACTGTATTGACGAGTTTAGGGCCACTCTGCCGAAGTGCGAGTGCATTAGTGAAGAGAAGTATATCACCTCGCCGGTTAAGAAGATTGGCGGTGGGACGGGGACGAACAAATTGCTGTTGAAAGGATAATAGGGAGGGAGCATGAACGAATAATATAATTGCATAATTACTTGTAAGACCGTACCATGTTTGCATATATAAATTTCGGGCGGACGGACGGACGGTACAAACCGCCGACGGTCGTTGTTTTTGAAGGACAAAAAAAAAGTCAACGACAAAAACGACAAAATCGACAACAACTCAACAAAAATCACCGCCTTTTTTTCCTTGTTCGCACCTTAAAGAATAACCCTTACATTACCAATCCTCCTCCCCCACCCTTCCCCCCTCGTTCTATACACTCTTTTCATCTCGGGGCCGAGGACCTGTTCTTTTCCTCTCTCTTTTCCTTTCTGTTTCCTTCACTTCCTCCCCCCATCCTTCAACGCCTTCTTCTTCTCGCTGCCTCCATAGTACGGGCTAGTCTTGTGTATCCTAAACCCATAAACCCTCGGCTCATACCCCCCCCTCTCCTTCTTCTTCCCCCTA
>ERZ651776.1900-NODE-1900-length-24003-cov-8.247848_pt1 | contig 24003 bp, 23 predicted proteins | sample MGYA00514761_ERZ651776 | MGnify/ENA metagenome assembly ERZ651776 | reverse complement strand
AGCTGTTCTGGGGTCGCACCGCCTGACGTTACGTGTGTGCCCCGAGTGGTGACACCGACGGTTTGTGGACCGTCGGCAACGATGTGATGTTAGGCAATCAGCTGACCGGCACGTCGCCCTTCCCTCTAGGATCTCTCGATGGCAGAGGCAGCTGAAGATAGGTCGGTCACCTTCGTGCTTTCGGGGCCCGGGGGAGTGGGCAAGGGAACCGTTGTTGAACGACTGCTCAACCTGGTCGACGGCTTATGGCTCAGCCGATCGTGGACAACCCGAGATCCCCGTCCAGGCGAAGCCGCCGATGCGTATAACTTCGTAGACCGTGAAACGTTCAAGGCACATATCGAAGACGATGGATTCCTCGAGTGGGTCGAGTTCCTGGATTATTTGCAGGGCACACCCGTGCCAAACCCGCCATCGGGCAAAGACGTCTTGCTCGAAATCGATGTACAAGGTGCCGCCCAAATTTACGCGATGGACCCCAGCGCTGTCTTGTTGTTCTTAGACGCTCCGTCAATCGACGAACAAGAAGCCCGGTTGCGGGCGCGCGGTGACACCGAGGAACGTGTTGCTCAACGGCTGACGACAGCGATCGCCGAACGAGCAGCTGCTGAAGAACTTGGCTGCCAGGTCGTGATCAACGACGATCTGGATTCGACAGTGGCCGAGCTGGCAGCGATCATTGATTTCTACCGCGGCGAACGTTCGTCCGTCGCTACATAACGACGAAGCTCATGATTCGCTGCTAGCGTAAAAGAGCTTCACGCCCCCGTTACAGCAGGTTTTGACATGGCACAAGAACAAGACTCAATGATGGGTACTCCGATCGAGGCCCTCCTCGAGGCCACCGGATCGAAGTTCTCGCTCGTCACGCTTGCATCAAAGCGCGCCCGGCAGATCAACGCCTACTTCGGCCAGCTTGGTGGCGGACTTGGTGCGTCCATTCCGCCCCAGGTCACCTCGGTGGCTCACAAACCACTCACCATTGCGTTCGAAGAAATCGGCGCCAAGAAGATCGTCATGGGTGACCCAAAGGTCGTGGCTGCTCAGGAAGCCGCTGCCGCTGCTGCAGCCGCCCAAGCCGAAGCCGACATGAAGGCTGCGGCCGCCGAGGCCGCCGCAGCAGCCGAAGCGGAGAAGAAGGATCGCGACAGCTGATCCACGAGTGGTCTGAGCGTCTACGATCATCCGCGTATGACCACATCACTTCAGGGTAAACGAATCGTCCTCGGTGTGAGCGGTGGCATTTCGGCGTACAAGGCCATAGAGGTTTGCCGTCGACTCGTCGATGCTGGCGCCTATGTGGTGCCGATCATGACCGAAAACGCCGAACGTTTCGTTGGCAAGGTCACGTTCTCGGCGTTGGCGTCCGAACCAGTCCACACCAGCCTGTGGGATGACTGGGGTGGCCCAATCCCGCACACCAAGTTCGGCCAAGAAGCCGATCTGGTGCTGGTGTGTCCTGCAACTGCCCGGGTTATCGGCAGTTACGCCGCTGGCATCTCCGATGACCTTCTGACTAACACACTCATCGCAACCCAGGCTCCCGTGGTCATCTGCCCAGCCATGCACACCGAGATGTGGGAAAACCCCGCGATCGTCGACAACATCGCCTTACTGCGATCACGTGGCGTCCATATTGTTGCGCCCGAAGAAGGCCGGCTGGCAGGCGGCGATATCGGCAAGGGCCGACTCGCATCACCCGCAACCGTTGTTGCTGCCGCAACAGATGTCCTCGACCCGTTGGGACTTGATCTGTCTGGCTTACGCATCATGATCACGGCCGGTGGTACCAGAGAGAAACTTGATCCGGTTCGATTTATAGGGAACCGCTCTACTGGCAAACAGGGTTACGCCTTCGCCGAAGCTGCTGCCCGAGCTGGCGCCGATGTCGAGCTGATCACCACCGTTGATCTTCCCGCCCCTGCCGGGGTCGAAGTCGTGCGTCTGACTACCGCAGCAGAAATGCACCAGGCCGCTATCACGGGCGCTGAACGAGCGGACATCGTGGTCATGGCGGCAGCGGTCGCTGACTTCCGGCCAGCGGATCCGAGCGCCATGAAGATCAAAAAAGCCGGTGGTGTGCCAACGATCGAGCTCGAACGCACGGTTGATATTTTGGCCGACCTCGGGTCACGTAAACGGCCAGGCCAACAGCTCGTGGGGTTCGCTGCCGAGACGAATGATCTCATCGAAAACGCAGAACGCAAACTCACCAAAAAGAACGCGGACTTCATCGTCGCTAACGATGTGTCAACCCCTGGTGCTGGATTTGGCCACGACACGAACATCGTGACCATCGTGGCCCCGGGTGGTGTCTGCGATAGCCTCTCGCTGACGTCAAAGTTAGGCGTCGCTCGGGCTGTTCTTCGTACCGTCGTTGCGGCACGAACCCCGAACGATACGTAACCAATCTCGTACATGCGGAGAACACATGTCTTCTTACTCGTTCACGTCTGAGTCAGTGACGGAGGGCCATCCTGACAAGATGGCCGATCAGATTTCGGATTCGATCCTCGATGCCTTGTTGGCCGAGGACCCCGAAAGCCGGGTTGCGTGCGAAACGTTTGTAACCACCGGCCTCGCAGTCGTGGGTGGTGAAATTACGACCAAGGCCTACGTCGACATTCCTTCCATCGTGCGCAGCACGATCTGCGAGATTGGCTACGACAACGGCGACATCGGCTACGACGGCAAGGCCTGCGGCGTGCTGATCTCGCTCGACGAGCAGTCACCCGACATCAGCCAGGGCGTCACCACCAGCGAAGAGGTCCGTTCCGGCGAATCTGGCGAGATCGACGACCTCGACAAACAAGGCGCTGGCGACCAAGGCATGATGTTCGGTTACGCATCGAACGAGACCGATGTGTATATGCCACAACCCATCCACCTGGCCCATCGCATGGCTGAGCGCCTGGCAGCGGTGCGCAAGGCGGGCACAGTTCCGTACCTGCGTCCTGATGGCAAGACCCAGGTCACCTTCCGCTACGAGAACGGCTTGCCCGTAAAGCTCGAGAACGTGGTCGTTTCGACCCAGCACAGCCCGGGCATCGATCGCGACAACATGATTCGTCCCGACCTGATCGAACATGTCATTCGCCCAGTCATCCCTGAGCAATTCGCCGATGACGATTACGAGATCTTCGTCAACCCGACTGGCAACTTCGTCATCGGCGGCCCCGTCGGCGACGCCGGCCTCACCGGACGCAAGATCATCGTCGATACGTACGGTGGTATGGCTCGCCACGGTGGCGGTGCCTTCAGCGGCAAAGACCCATCCAAGGTCGACCGCTCTGCTGCATACGCAACCCGCTGGGTTGCAAAGAACGTGGTCGCGGCTGGCGCCGCAGATCGATGCGAAGTACAGGTTGCCTACGCCATTGGTGTGGCCCACCCCATGTCGGTCATGGTCGAAACGTTCGGTACCGAGAAGGTCGATCCAGAAGCAATCGAGGCTGCGGTGAACGCAGTGTTTGACCTGCGCCCTGGTGCAATCTTACGTGACCTCAATCTCAAGCGCCCGGTGTACAAGCAGACCGCAGCGTATGGCCACTTCGGCCGCGAAGGCGACGGCTTCACCTGGGAAAATCTGGACCGAGTCGACGACCTGAAGTCGGCACTCGGCCTGTAGCAGGCACTGATCCGGTCAACGCCGGATGGTTGTTGTGGCAAACGAATTCGCAGGTAACGCACCACCGTTGGTATCTGAGATGCCAACGGTGGTGCGCGTGCAGCCCGATGTCGCTGCGCTGCACCGCTCGTTTGATTACGCAGTCCCCGAAACGTGGCGTGCAGCGAACGACATCAATCTGAATGTCGGCAGCCGGGTGCGTATCGAACTGCATGGCCGCCGCGTGGGTGGCTGGGTCACGGAACTCGATCCAGACCCAGCTGTCGACGTAGAGCTGCGACTGCTGCAGAAGTGGTCAGGGCTCGGGCCAAATGGCCCCATGATCGATCTGGCGAATTGGCTTGCCTACCGATGGGTTGGTTCACCTGCAAAGGCGCTTCGCACCGCGTCGCCACCGAAGAACGTCTACCGCCTCCCGGCCGCTGCTGTCGCACGATGGACAGGTCCGGTCGATCCTAGCGCAGCACAAGTGTTCGAAGGAGAAGGATCCGTCGTCCGAGCAGCGCCCGGTACCGACAGGTGGCCACTGGTGTTGGCGGCAGCAGCACGAGGTAATCCGCTTCTACTCATGCCGACGATCGGTGCTGCCAAACAGCTCGCTGGCCGACTGCGGCGTTCCGGCCTCGAGGTAGCGCTGCTGCCTGACGACTGGGCGCGAGCAGCGGGCGGAGCAATTGTTGTTGGTACCAGAGCTGCGGTCCTTGGACCCGTGGGCGGCATTGGAGCGATCGTGGTGTTCGATGAACACGACGATGCCTACCGCGAAGAACGCACACCTACCTGGCACGCCCGTGAAGTCGCGATCGAGCGGTCGAGACGAGCCGGCGTGCCGTGTGTGCTGGTGTCGCCTGCGCCGTCTGTCGAGGCCGTGAATGCCCTGCCATTGAGCGTGCCTGACCGGCAACGTGAACACGCTGGATGGGCTGCGGTGTCGGTCGTCGACCGGCGCAGCGAACCACCCGGTCGACTCGGCCTGTTCAGCGAAGAACTTGTCCGTGCACTCAGCCTGCCTGGCCGCGTTGCATGCATTCTCAACCGCACCGGGCGGGTTCGGCTACTCGCCTGTGTCGCGTGCGGCGAGTTGACAAGTTGCGACACGTGCCAGGGCGCAGTGCGTCAGGTCGATGACTCCACATTGACGTGCTCTCGCTGCGGTGAACAACGTCCACCCGTGTGTGCAGCGTGCGGTGGCGCCCGGTTGAAGAACCTGGTCCTTGGGGTCTCGCGTGCTCGAGAGGAGCTCAGTGCATTACTCAACGAACCGGTTGGTGAGGTCACCGCGTCGGACTCCTCGGACGCTCATGCTCGGGTGGTCATTGGAACCGAGGCACTGCTGCGCGCTACGCCCGATCGGAATGCCCCCTGGACTTCTGTCGCGTTTCTCGATTTCGATCAGCACCTGACAGCGCTACGCCAGCAAGCAGAATCCGAGGCGATGGGATTGCTGGTTATGGCATCTCGACTCGTCGGGCCACGTCGTAATGGCGGCCGGATTCTGATTCAGACCCGCATGGGTGAACACCGTGTGCTCGACGCAGCACGCCGAGCCGACACGGGCCCGCTTACCGAAGCATGGCAGGAACAGGCTAAAGCGATGCGGTGGCCGCCGGCGGTCGCCCAAGCCGAGGTCTCCGGTAAAGGCGCCGCTGGATTCATCGAACGACTCGGGAACCCGATCGGCCTCGATGTGCTCGGGCCAAATGAAGACCGATGGTTGATTCGCGCCCCAAACAATGAGGCACTCGTGAGCGAACTTGCTCGGATCGACCGGGGCGACGATCGGCTTCGGTTAGCGGTGCACTAACGGTCCGCTATTTAGGCGGTGAAGGCCTGGCGGCGAGCTTCGTACATCGCAATCGATGCGGCCGTCGCGACATTGAGCGAACCGATCCGGCCGAGTTGGGGGAGGAACACCACCGAGTCACATTCTGCCAACGCTGCCTTTGACAAACCTCGGTCCTCGTGGCCGATCACCAGGCACATCGGTGTCGACAGAACAGCATCATGTATGGCCACAGCCTGGTCGGCGAGCTCAAGTCCAACCAGCGAATGGCCCGCGGCTCGGGCCGCTTCGGTCGCTTTGGCAAAGTCGTCGTGAACGGTCCATGGCACAAACCGGTCAGACCCGAGCGCAGTCTTTCCGACGTTGGTGCTTGTCGGGTCGATCTGCATTGCGGCCAGATAGAGATGTTCAACGCGATATGCGGCAGCCGTCCGCAAGATCGATCCCAGGTTGTAGGGCCCGCCCAATCCCTCGAGCATCAGCGCGAGCCGCGGCGGTTCATTCTTGCGCCAGCTGCGATGGAGTCGTTTGAGTTCTGTGCTGGTGAGCTGCTTCATTCTTCTTCCGTCTGATCGTCGGCTGCGTTGCTTGGCTTCAACCGCTCAGGGCGAGGCTTCACCACCAGGATCCGGTAGCCAGCGCGGCTAATCAGTCGGGTAGTCGGCCAACCCTGCTCGATCAGCCAACGTTGCAGCGAGTCGCTGCCAAGGTGTTTGTGCACCACCAGTTCGGCCCGGCCACCCGGCGCCAGACGGTCGAGCCAGAGCTCCAGCAACGGGTGCAGGTTTTTCTTGCCGATCCGGATCGGCGGGTTCGAAACAATGAGATCAAACTGCTGATCAGCCGGCATGTCCTCGGGTGCGTGCACCGAGATATCGAGGTGATGTTTCTTGGCATTCGCAGCACACAGATCGCGGGCTCGAGCGTTGACGTCGACGGCCCACACCTTGGCTGCTGGCGCTCGTCGTGCGACGGCGCACGCAATCGGTCCGTAGCCGCAGCCGACATCCAGAATTGTCTTTGCCTTGCCGGGTTTGGCTGCCTCAACGAGGAGCACCTGCGTGCCGTCATCGATCTTCATGCCCGAGAAGACACCTCGATCAACATCAAGTTCCATCGACAGATCTTTGAGCTTCAGCGGTACCTGTCGGACCTTGCTCGGGACCGATGGATTGTCTTCGAAATAATGTCCCTCAGCCACGAGAACGAATGTACTCCTTGCAGTGTTGCACCGCTCCGCTAGGGGCTATCGCCCGTATTGCTCGTCGCCCAAGCAATGTCGGCCCAGCGAGTGAACATCATTGGTGTTATCACTCGCGCTATTGGCTGGTCTTATGTTGGCTGAATATTCGCGCTGCGATACTGGTGCGGTGCGTATCTTGCTCGTCGAGGACGATTTTCAGCTTCCGGCTGCCACGGCTCGGGGCCTGCGGAACTCCGGGTTCGCCGTAGATGTCGCTGACCGCGGCGAAGATGCCTTGGCGAAGACGGCAGTGACTGAGTACGACGTTGTGGTGCTCGACCGCGACCTGCCGGGTATGCACGGCGATGATGTGTGCCGGTCGATCGCGGCTGGGTCAGCCCGGATCTTGATGCTGACTGCGTTTGACTCTCTAGACGACCGGGTAGCGGGGCTCGGCCTTGGGGCTGACGACTATCTGGTCAAGCCGTTCCATCTCCGGGAGCTCTTGGCGAGAATCCACGCGTTGGGTCGCCGGCCGGCGCAAAGCGCAGCGCCGGTGCTCGAGGTCGGCGATTGTCGGCTCGACCCGCACCAACGCGTGGTCCATCGGGCCAACCGAGTGATCAGCCTGACACCGAAAGAGTTCGGGGTGTTGGAGGTATTGATGAAGCAGAGCCCGGCTCCGGTGAGTGCGGAACTGCTCCTGGAAAAGGTATGGGGTGAGCACGCAGATCCGTTTACCAACGCAGTGCGGGTCACGATGGTGACGCTGCGCCGCAAGCTTGGTGCGCCGCCACTAATCGAGACCGTTAAGTCGGTCGGTTACCGGGTAACGGCGAGGTGATGGCTCGACTCGGCCTACGGGGTCGAGCTGCGGTTGGTTTCGCGGCAAGTTGTGCGGTTGCGATCGTTGTCTGTCTCGCCGCGGCGGGGGCATTGCTCACCGGCGGACTCCAGGCAGGCGACGACGGCGAGTACTTGACAGAGGCGCTGCGGGAACTCGGGACCGAGCGAGGTGTGGACGCCAGTGAGATTGCTCCTCTTCTGGACTTGGCACTCGATGACGCACCCGTCGAGCTGGACGACGTCCCGAGCGGTGGCCAGCTTGATACTGCTCAGTACGCATTTCTCGATGAGGCATTGGACAGGGCGGAGGAGAAGCAGTTCGATGCCACGGTCGTCCTCTTTGCTCAGATCGCAGTAGGCGTGGCGGTTGCCGGAACCCTGGCGGCAGGCGCCGTCGCGTGGACGCTGATGAATCGGCTGCTCGGCCCGGTGGAGCAGTTTTCGCTGGTGGCGGCGGACGCAGCCGTTGGTGACCTGAGCCAGCGGATCCGCCTCGATGGCCCTGACGATGAACTCAAACGCCTCGCTGACACGTTCGACGACATGCTCGAGCAACTGGAAGCGTCCTTCGAGCGGCAGAGTCAGTTCTCTGCGAATGCTGCTCACGAACTCCGCACACCCTTGGCCGTCATACGAGCAGAGCTCGATGCCGTACGTTCGACCTCGACCGCCTCGCCAGAACAGCTCGAGTTTGCAGAGGTCATTGACCGCGCCACCACCCGAGCGGAAGGTCTGGTCGGTGCGCTGCTGCAGTTGGGGAAGGCCGAGGCTGGTGTCCGTCGTATGGACAATGTCGATCTCGGCGAGATCGTTGGCGATGTCGTCCAACGACAGATTGTGGCTTTCACGAGCGCTGGCCTCCAGATTGAACTGGATCTCGGCGAGGGGGACACAGCCCAGGTCGATGGTGACGCTGCTCTACTCGACGTCATGGCCCTCAATCTGATCGACAACGCGCTCAACCACTCCCGGCCAGACACAACCGTCGAAATGTCCGTGATGTCGGAAACCGATGGCACCGTGACCCTGACCGTCTGCAACGAAGCCGATGGGCTCGATGACGATCTCACGAGACTCACCGACCCGTACCGCCGCGGTCGTCACACAGAACGTGGCCACGGGCACGGGCTCGGTCTGACGATCATCCAAACCGTCGCCGCTGCCCACAATGCCATTCTGTCGATTGAGCAACTGAATGACGAGAGGTTTCGGGCGATGGTTCACTTCCCGGCACCAGCGGTCTCGTCCGGTCAGGGTTGAGCCCGAGGGCACCACCGGGGACGGCCACATCAACCATACGTTCTCCAAATCTCGTCGATGTCATGTTCACAACATGAACACATCGATGAAACCCCAGCCCCGAGCGTTCCGTCGATCCATCGGCCCATGGCTGGTTACGGCGCTGTTGTTCATTCTTGCTTCGCTGCCGGTTGGCATGCGACTCGCGGACCCCGACGCCGCTGCCCAGGAAGACGCTGAGGCGGCTGCTGAAGTCGCGACATCTGAATCGCCCGGGCCGGTCGCCGCCGAACCGGAAGAGGCCGAAGGGCGAGAGGTACCGAACGAGGAGCACGAAGGAGGTGAGGACGGGGAAGCGGGTCAGGCCGAAGTCGGCGGTGGGTTCCTCTCGCGCTTCTTTTCTAGCGACGGCATTGTTCCCCGAGTCCTATTGCCAGTCCACATCGTGTTGAGCGGCCTCATGAACCTTGTTGGCCCGTTCCAGTTCAACAGTGTCATCCGGCGACGTTGGACGACTGTCCACCGTCGGCTCGGCTACACCTTCTTCCCGGCAGCGATCGGTGCCGGGATCACGGCAATCCTGATCACGGTCATCAACCCCACTCGGTACACCACGCTGAACTACCTCAGCAACTGGGCCTTCGGCGGATGGCTAGCCGCGACCGCGGTGATGGCGCTGGTCATGATCCGCCGCCGCCAGATTCGAAGTCACCAGCGATGGGCCATCCGCGCCTTTGGAGCAGCGCTCACCGTGGCAATCCACCGCGTCTGGGGAGTGGTCGCACTGGCGATACCACCTCTCGACTCCGACGCGATTCCCGCAGACGTCAAGGACATCATGCTGTCGTTGTCGACCATCGCCGTTGCCGAGGCCCTGGCCCGAAGATCGGGCCGAGGACGTGGGTCGCGTCGAAGGAGACTCGAGCCTGAAGTAGGGACGAGAAAACGAGGCCAGGATGATCTGCTGACCGCAGGCCCGGCGTCCGCTCCGCCTCCACAGTCAATTGCGACGAACTGATCCGGCAACAGGGATCCTGAGCTGGCGAAACGCCTACGCTGAAGCCAAGTCAGCGCTCCAGGGGGCGCGTGTACTTTGGGTTAAAGTCGCCCCTCCGACACAAGCGTTAGTACACGCGTCACGCTCCCGAGGCTCTGTTGCCGAGGGGCGGACGCCGGTGTCACATGGGTCGAGTAGCCTGACGGAGTGACACGGAAAGTGTGGACTGCGGCCGAACTCGAGGCGATGGACCCCTCCGAGGTCGACGCGATCTTTGAGGACAGCATCACCTGGGACCTCGCGGATGCTCCCCAGGAGCTGTTGGCTCGTAGCCGAGAGCGGATCTTGCGTCGGATCGAAGAGACCGAACATTCTCAGCGGTCTTGACCGATCGGCGTCCGGTTCGGGCGACGTATGGGTTCTTCGAGGATCTCGACCGTCAGCTGGGTTCGGAGCGAGGACCGAACGGTTAACCGTCGACTGCGGACTTCCAGTCGATCGAGCTGTTGCGGGTCGTCGACCGATTTGCCGTGCAGTTCGACGATCTCCCCGACCTGATCCCGGGTCGAAGTGACTATCGGGTCCTGCTCACCAGCGGTGTGGTGGTCAGGGCGCTCAACGTTGTCGGCCAGCTCGCCTCTGATGGCGCCATCGAACTCGTCTCCATCGTCATCGACCTCGGCTGGGACTGACGTGAGGTGGTCACGTTCTCGGCTGTTTTCTGTTCAAGGGGTGTCGCGTTGCTATTGGTTTGCTAATGGCATCCAGCACCCTGGAGCGGTGACGAGCGGCAGGGAGCAGATTGGCCGGTCGCCAGACCGGAGCCGGGACTGTGGATTGGTGAGCGGAAACGCCGCAAAAGTCGGGGCGGTGGAATGTTGCGGGGGCCGGGTCGGTTACCCTTCATGTGATGGCGAGCAAGCGAATCCGTACCTACGGAGATCCCGTACTGAACACCAAAGCCAGCGATGTCACCGATATCGACGGCAAGTTCATCAAACTCTGCGATGACATGTTCGTCGCTATGTACGACGCACCTGGGATTGGCCTAGCTGCACCTCAGGTGGGTGTGCAGAAGCGTTTCTTCGTCTACGACTACGCCGACGAACCCGGCGTATTGATCAACCCAACCATCACCGAATCAGATGGTGAATGGGTCTTCGAAGAAGGTTGTCTTTCAGTGCCCGGTATGTCGTTCGATATCGTGCGGCCCAAACAGATCCTGGTGTCGGGCATTGACCTCGACGGCAACGAAATCACACTCGAAGCCGACGAACTCTTCAGCCGTCTCATTCAGCACGAGATAGATCATCTCGATGGTGTGTTGTTGCTCGAACACCTCGACGATGATCAGCGCCGCGAAGCGCTGATAGAACTCAACGCTCGCAACGTTGCCGCCGAAGCCGAACGTGCGCTCAAGGCGACCACCGGCGGACTGCAGCTTCCGTAAGCCGCTCTATGGCCCACATCACCCATCCCGGGGGACCGGCACGTATTGTCTACCTGGGTACACCTGAGATAGCCGTAGCCCCTCTGCGTGCACTGGTCGATGCAGGCCACGACGTTGCGCTTGTCGTGACCAATCCCGATCGCCGTCGAGGGCGGGGTAAGGACCTGATGCCGACGCCTGTAAAAGTTGCAGCGCTGGATCTCGGACTCGTCGTGAGCCATGACCTCGATGACGTGCTCGGGGTAGACGCGTTCTTCGGTGTCGTGGTCGCCTTCGGACATATCATCGGCAACCACATCCTCGACTCACTTCCGATGGTTAATATTCATTTCTCGTTGCTTCCCCGGTGGCGAGGCGCCGCTCCACTCGAACGGGCCATATTGGCCGGCGATGAAACGACCGGTGTTTGTCTTATGGAAATTGCCGAGGCTCTCGACGAAGGCGATGTCTACGCACGGCGCGATGTTGCCATAGGCGAGTGCACACTCGATGAATTGCGCGACGCGTTGGTGCAGGCCAGCTGCGACCTGCTGGTGCAGTCGCTCAACGACGGATTAGCCACACCGGAACCGCAGTCGGGCGAGGTCACCTACGCCCGAAAGCTCACGTCTGACGACTTCGCACTCGATTTCAAGGAACCCGCTGCGCAACTCAACCGAATAATCCGGCTTGGTCGAGCGCACACCACGCTGCACGGCAAGCGGTTTGCGATCAAGGCGGCATCGGTCGACGACACAGACAGCGGACCGACACCTGGTTCGATCGACGGAGTGCGTGTTGCGACTGGGCAGGGTTGGCTGACCCTCGAGACGGTCCAGCCCGAGGGGAAGAAACCGGTGAGCGCACGTGACTGGCGGCGTGGTGCCCGCATCGATGCAGACACGGTGCTGGGCGTATGAGCTCGCGCCAGGTTGCGTTCGACACCTTAAAAAGAATCGATCACAAAGGAGCGTTCGCGAACCTGGTACTCGACGGTGAACTCAAGCGGTCCGGTCTCGACGAGCAGGATCGACGCTTCACTACCCAGATGGTCTACGGAACGACCCGCATGCGCCGAGCCTGCGACTTCCTCGTGGATCGTTTCGTGGAACGCGAGGTCGACCCGGCAGTGCGCACACTGCTTCGGCTCGGGGCCTATCAGCTGCATTATCTCTCGACGCCTGATCATGCTGCGGTCGACGCCACGGTTGGGATTGCGCCAAAGCGGGCCCGAGGTTTCGTCAATGCAGTGCTTCGTAAGGTGGCGAGCAGCAGCTCCGACGTGGAGTGGCCAAGCGACGCGGTACGACTGAGTTATCCCGATTGGTTGTTGGAACAGTTGGTCAACGACCATGGCACTGATGATGCACTCGCGATGCTCGAGCGTATGAACGTCGAGCCCAGCGTCCATGAACGCTCCGACGGGTATGTGCAGGATCCAGCTTCGCAGTGGGTGTGTGACATGGTCGACGCACAACCAGGTGATCTGATCCTCGACACCTGCGCGGCCCCGGGTGGCAAGGCAACACTGTTAGCCCAGTCGGGTGCGCACATTGTCGCTGCCGACCGAGGCATCAAACGCACCAGGCTGGTAGCTGCGAACGCGCAGCGCACCGGAGCCGCCTCGGTTTCCGCTGTTGTCGCCGATGGCACGGCGCCGCCATTCCGTTACGACGCTTTCGACCGAGTGTTAGTCGATGCGCCCTGCTCCGGATTGGGCGTCCTCCGCCGACGAGCCGACGCACGATGGCGCATCGATGCCGAAGCCATCGAGCGGCTGACTCGGCTGCAGACCCGTTTGCTGGCCGAAGGAGCCAAGGCGGTCGCACCCGGCGGCCGACTTATCTATTCGGTCTGCACGGTTACCAAGGCCGAGACCACGGCGATAGCAGCCACCCTCGATGCTGGTTTCGAGCCGATCGACGTGCCTGAGATCAACCCGATCTGGCGGCGATGGGGCGAAGCTGGTGGATGCCTTCTTCCCCAAGATCAAGATAGTGATGGTATGGCTGTCTTTGCATGGCGTCGGATCAGCTAGGTTCTACCGATGCCAGATCATGACACCGCCGGTTTGGCGGCCAAGGTGCTCACTGTTTCCGATGGGGTAGTGCACGGCACTCGCGAAGACCGGTCGGGCGTGGTGCTCGTCGAGTTGTTGACCGAACACGGCTACGACGTTGTTGAACAACGTGTCGTTGCCGATGGCGTCGAGAACGTCTCCCAAGCGCTGATTGAGTTATCCGAGAATTTCTCCGGGGTGGTCGTCACCACTGGTGGCACGGGCTTCGGGCCTCGTGATCTGACACCCGAAGGCACCCGTCTGGTTCTAGAGCGAGAAGCGCCGGGCATCTCTGAAGCCATGAGACTCGTGAATCCGCTCGGTCGGCTTAGCCGGGCGATTGCAGGCACCCGAGGGACAGCGCTGATCGTGAACGCGCCCGGGTCGCCCAAAGGGGCGGTCGAAACCGTGACCGCAGTCATCGATGTACTCCCGCATGCCGTCCGTCTGATGACGGCTGCACCAACGGACCACTAATGGCTGATCGACGCGACGCCGACTACATGGGTAGGGCCATCAACGTGGCCGATGCATCCCGCCTGATCGCGCCGCCAAATCCGTGGGTGGGCGCTGCAATCGCTTCGGGCACGGCTGTCTTCACCGGCGCAACGTCGCAGTACGGGGGTCCGCATGCCGAGATCAACGCATTGGCCGAAGCCGGCGAAGATGCCCGCGGTGCGACCATGTACACCACGCTCGAGCCATGTTGTCACCAAGGCCAGACCGGGCCGTGTACCGAGGCCATCATCAACGCTGGAATCGCCCGGGTTGTTATCGCCCTGGCCGACCCTGACCCGCTGGTGGCTGGTAAGGGGATCGAACGACTCCGTGCCGCCGGGATCGAAGTCGATGTGGGTGTTGGTGCTGCTCGTGTCGAACGTCAACTGCGCCCGTATCTGCATCATCGTCGCACCGGTCGGCCGCTTGTTGTTCTGAAGCTGGCGGCAACAGTCGACGGGTTCACCGCGGCACCGGATCGCTCCAGCAAATGGATTACTGGCCCCGAGGCCCGTTCCGATAGCCACCGTCTACGAGCCGAGAGCGACGCACTCCTTGTCGGTGCTGGCACGATTCGTGCCGACGACCCAGCACTTACCGTCCGTGACTTCGCTCCTATTGGTGTTAACGGCGACGAGATTCAGCCACTACGCGTCGTGCTCGGTTCAGCTCCCGCAGACGCCCGCGCACAGCCGCTTATCGAGCTCAGCGGCGAACTCGACGACGTGCTTGTTGACCTTGCTGGCCGGGGCGTGTTGCAACTTATGGTCGAGGGTGGTGCCCATGTGGCAGGTGCCTTCCACCGCGAGGGTCTTATCGACCGGTACGTCATCTATCTCGCTCCCGCACTGTTCGGTGGGGACGACGCTCGACCGCTCTTCTCAGGTCCGGGTGCGCCCACGATCGGCGATATTTGGAGGGGCGAGATCATCGATGTTCGCCAACTTGGCTCCGATGTACGCATCGAGATGCGTCCCCGGGCGAACTAACGTCCACGGGTCGGATCACGGCTAACCAGCGTGTCCGAAGGTGAGCACTGTCAGAGCTTCGTTTTCGGCGGGTGGTGTTCGATACGACGCACTTCCCACCGTTCGATCTTGATCAACAATGTGCCAGCGCCAATCAAACAAGCTGCAGCCACCATCCACAACCCGTAGTTGGTGTCGCCGCGGCCAGCAACATCGACGGGACGATCATCGCCGAGCACCGGGTTGCCCGGCGGGAATTCCGTGTCGATCTCTTGAGCTGCAACGGGACCTGCGGTACCCACGGCAACGACCACACAACCGAGGAGTGCGGCCAGAACGATCGAGGTGAGCCACGTACGCATGCTGCTTCAGTCTTACACGGGCGCGGCTTCAGTGGACATCACGTCGTAGGATCCGTGATGTCTGACCGCAGCTACTTGACGGGGATCTCATGGCCGTGAATGGCCGATGGATTAGCCCTCGTCGGCCTGGGTCGAGAGCTCGACGAACGCCATCTGGATTTGTGAACGTGCCGCCTGCAGCGTCTCTTCGTGTTCGCCGAGGCGCCCAGGAAGCGCATCGACGATGGCACCCATCGCGTCGATGGCAACTTTGGCTTCACTCAGGTTCGGTGGGTTGTTGCTGAGGTGGATTGCGCCGAGTTCGTACAGACCCATTGCATGGTTCGCAACCACCATCGATGATGGTGTATCGGCCAGACGCTCTCGAGCTTCGGCGAGTTCTGCTGCCATGGCCTGAGCTTGGGCAATCTCCTCAGGGCTCATGTCATCGAGCGACGGAGCGCCCGGAATGCCGTCACCTGCGCCGGCTGGCGGGGCAGATGGTACTGGTTGTTCGCGAGGCACATCGTGCTCGCCGTCTGGTGTCCACAGGCTCATGTCGCGCATCCTACTGGCGTACGTGGTCGGTCTGGCCGGGTCGGGCCAGCACATGGCGGCAGCCGAGCGATGAGAAACCCCATGACACCGCATGGACTCTCTACACTGACGCCGCAGAACGAGGTCAACAAGGGGCACACACGTGCGAATTTCATTGGGTAGCGATCATGCAGGTTTTGAACTAAAGCAGCATCTGATCGAGTTCTTGCGGGTCGCTGGCCACGAGATCATCGATTGCGGGACGGACAGCGATGTGTCGGTCGACTACCCCGAGTTCTGTGCGAACGCTGCCCGGGCAGTTGTTGCTGGAGATGCCGACCTTGGCATCGTGATGGGTGGCTCCGGACAGGGCGAACAGCTGGCGGCCAACAAGGTGAAGGGCGTACGGGCTGCGCTCTGCAACGATCTTTACCTTGCACGTATGGCTCGTTCACACAACGACGCGAATGTTTTGTCGATCGGTGCGCGTGTCGTCGGTACTGGTTTGGCCGAGGAGATTGTCACGACATTCCTTACGACCGATTTCGAGGGTGGCCGTCATCAGCGGCGTGTCGACCAGGTCATGGCCATCGAGAACGAGTAGTTCCCGGACTGCGTTTTGCCCTAGCTGACGGCCACGATGGTTTCGATCGCCGCAGCTGCTGCGAGCAGTTGGTGATCGTGGGCACCGAGGACTTGTAGCCCGACCGGTGCTTCGGGACTGGGTAGCGGCAACGAGATCGCTGGTAGGCCAACTACGTTGCCCAAGCGGGTGTTCGACACAATGCGGGGTGGCAATGCGGGGTCCGAAGCCAGAGTGACGAGCGGCGCCACCATCGGAGTTGTCGGCCCGATGATCACGTCGACATCGACCAGAGTCGCCATGACCTCGGCAATCAATTGACGCCGATATTCATGTGCGGTGGCGACTTCGATCGAGGTCAGGTTGGCTCCCAGTTCGAGGCGAGCCCGAATATCTGACCCGTACCGATCCGGATGAGCGCGCAGGGCCTGGTCGTGGATGGCTGCTGCTTCAGAGAACATGATTGCGGTGCTGGTCACGAACGTTTTCTCAGCATCTGGCCACTGCACATCGACAAGGTCACAACCGGCAGCTTCGAGCGCCCGCATTGCTCGGTGCATGAGCTGCTGCACATCTTCATCTGCTGACTCGACGTCGGCGCGAGCGACGCCGATCCTTTTGGGAAGCGCTGACGACTTGCTCGGAAACCCGAGCGCCCGATGCACCGCTGCTACATCATCTGTCGATGTGGCGAAGAGACCTACATGGTCAAGCGTGCCAGAAAGCGGGAAGACCCCGGCCGAGGGGTAGAGGCCAAACGACGGTTTGTATCCGACAACACCACAAAATGATGCGGGCCCTCGAATCGAACCGCCGGTGTCCGTACCAATAGAGATGCGAGCTGAGCCATCGGCGACTGCTGCAGCGCTTCCCGAGCTGGAACCACCCGTGATCCTGTCTGGCGCTGTTGGGTTCATCGCGGTCCCAGCGAAAGGGTTTATACCCGTGACGCCGAACGCGAACTCGTGCAATGTGACTGTGCCGATGCTCACCGCACCGAGTGCCTCGAGCGAGCGGATCATCGGAGCCGTTGCTTGTTCCGGTGGCGCATCTTGGCGAGCAGCGCTACCTGCCATCATCGGTCGACCTTCAACCGCAAGGAGGTCCTTGATCGCGAACGTGAAACTCGCCAACGGGCCAAGTTCCTGCCCGAACTCACGCTCTATCCGCTCGTGGGCTTGCGTAGTGAAGATGTCGAGGTATGGTCCGCCATGGTCGGTCGTCTTGGCCAGACTGAGACGACTTCGTATCGCAACGTCCCGGCTGTGATGGTCGACGGGCCCCAGATCGATGGTCGGAAGTTCGTCGGCTGCAGCGTCTTGCCAGTGTTGCCAACTCGGCCATTGCAGTCCGGCTCGCACCCGTTGCAGCACAGGATCAGGAGTGTCGCTCATGCGTCAACTTTGGCACGACGGCCCTAACTGGTTAACAATCGGTAGCTATGAGCGCCCCCACCATTGGCATGTTCGGCATCAATTTTGGTCTGATGGGCGATCCAGGGACCATGACCGAGGTCGCTCAGGCGTGCGAGGCTGCCGGGTATGACTCGGTCTGGACCGGTGAACATATTGTGCTGCCTGAGCCTCAAATGCCGCCATCGCCGGCAGCCCCAGAGACGGTGTTCGTCGACACAGCGGCTGCTCTGAGTTATCTGGCAGCGGTAACAACAACGATCAAGTTGGGTACTGGCATCATCATCTTGCCCCAACGCCAGCCCGCAGTGTTGGCGAAAAGTCTGGCGTCGGTGGATCATCTGTCGGGTGGGCGTTTGATGTTCGGACTCGGTGTCGGATACCTCGAACCGGAGATGACGGCGTGTTCGACGCCGATGGCTCGGCGAGGGGAGAGAGCCGATGAGTATCTTGCAGCGATGCGAAGCCTGTGGACAACCGACGGGGCCTCGTTCGACGGCGAGTTCGTGCACTTCGATGGTGTGACAGCCAACCCGAAGCCAGCCCAGGCTGATCTACACACCGTCGTTGGGGGACACAGCAGGCGAGCGGCGCGCCGAGCTGTCGAACACGCACACGGCTGGTATGGGTTCATGCGTGATCCAGAGACCGCAGCCTCAGATATCGCAACCTTGCGTTCGGTGGCCAGCGAGACGGAGCGCCCCGACCACCTTGGCGAACTCGAGATCAGCATCACTCCAGCCCGACGTCTCACGAACGACGACGTTGAGGCGTACGCAGCGGCAGGGGTTGACCGGATCATCGTCCAACCAGGTAGATCAGTAACTACCCGTAATGACTTGCTTGCGTTTGTGGATGCACACGGACCTTCGAACTGGTGACACGCATCAGCCCGCGAGCCCGGTCGGGGGAGTGTGGCGCTCAATGAATTCGGCAATACGTGGCATCTGCTCAGCGATTCGTCGGGTGGCACGGGGCCGCAACTGGTTGTAGACCGCAATAGCTTTTCGATCGGTGGCGTCGGCAACGTACGCGTCGGCAACAGCGAGTAGATCTTTGGTCACAACGTGTGCATTGGCCACAAGGTGGGCTCGCTCACCACCAGCTGATCGACCTGCTTCCCAGTGCGGCTCCACTGCTCGTGCCATGTCGGGCAACATGGCGTGCACGTGGCGTTCGAGGAACCCTGGGCGCAGGCGGTTGATGGTTTCAAATCCAAGTTGTGCCGACACACCTCCAAACCCAGGGCGCGACCGAACGGCCGCTTCGGCTTGGGCTACCGCATCGGCAGCGATCACGCTGCGCTGTGAACCGTTCCCTAACGCTTTCACCAATGACATTGCCGACTCAGAGATTGTCGTGGTACTGGGCGGAAGGATTCTGTGCCTTCCAACCAGCAGCAGGGTCCTGTGGGGACTCAAACCCGCCAATGACGTTGATGGCCTGGGTGTACCCCATGCTGACGAGCAGCTCAGCTGCTGCGTTGGACCGAACGCCTGAACGGCACAGCAACAGAATCGGTGTGTCAGGGTCAAGACCTTCGGTTGTGCGGTCTGCGAAGTACGGATTAGCGGTTGCGTGCTCGTCGGTCCATGACACGAAGCGGGCTGCACGGCCGGTCTGGCTCGTGTCAGGAATCCCGACGGTGCGCCATTCAGTCTCGGTCCGAACATCGACCAGAATTGTTTCTTCATTATCCAGCAACATTTGCCACGCGGTTTCGCAAGTGATTTGCTCGATTTCAGCCATTGGGGGGTCCTTCGTTACAGGGTTTTTTGTGGGGGTTGGTTGTTAAAGGGGGGTTGGTTCGGTTAGCTTATTCCTTCTGCCCGGATGTGTGTTGTGCACATCGAAGGTAGCGCACGGTGCCCCTCCTGTCGCAGTCGAGTTTGTTCTTGGTTGCTGGTGGTGAAGCCCCGGCGATTCGGCTGTGCCGATCGATGTTCTTTGAAAACAGAAGACAGGAAACGAAAAGCCAGTGCGGCATTTCATCGGACGCTCTTTGTTCGTTGGTTTGCCGTTCAATTATTAAAAGTCCTACCCGCCACTTCAGCCCCCGCGTTGATTGGTGCAGTAGGCAATGAACAGGTCAGGAAGTTTTGGTGACGACGGTGTTTCTAACGTTGCATTGTTTATCCGGAATTAACTAAACCTCCATTTCGCAGTACTGCCATTAAGAGCATTTCTATTTGTTTAGGGGTGTGGTGGTAAGCAACTGATTTCAACCAATGTTTTCATTGGAAGATTTTGACGGAGAGTTTGATCCTGGCTCAGGACGAACGCTGGCGGCGCGCCTAATACATGCAAGTCGAACGAGTACGCACTTCGGTGCAATGTACGAGTGGCGAACGGGTGAGTAACACGTGAGAAACCTGCCTCGGAGACCGGGACAACCATTGGAAACGATGGCTAATACCGGATGTCCTTACTTGGTCGCATGATCGGGTAAGGAAATGATCCGTCGCTCCGGGAGGGTCTCGCGGCCTATCAGCTAGTTGGTGAGGTAATGGCTCACCAAGGCATCGACGGGTAGCTGGTCTGAGAGGACGATCAGCCACACTGGGACTGAGACACGGCCCAGACTCCTACGGGAGGCAGCAGTAGGGAATCTTGCACAATGGGCGAAAGCCTGATGCAGCGACGCCGCGTGGGGGATGAAGGCCTTCGGGTTGTAAACCCCTTTCAGTAGGGACGAAAATGACGGTACCTACAGAAGAAGCTCCGGCCAACTACGTGCCAGCAGCCGCGGTAACACGTAGGGAGCAAGCGTTGTCCGGATTTATTGGGCGTAAAGAGCTCGTAGGTGGTTCGGTAAGTCGGATGTGAAAACTCAAGGCTCAACCTTGAGACGCCATCCGATACTGCTGTGACTTGAGTTCGGTAGAGGAGTGTGGAATTCCTGGTGTAGCGGTGAAATGCGCAGATATCAGGAGGAACACCGACAGCGAAGGCAGCACTCTGGGCCGATACTGACACTGAGGAGCGAAAGCATGGGGAGCAAACAGGATTAGATACCCTGGTAGTCCATGCCGTAAACGTTGGGCACTAGGTGTGGGGATTTATCAACGATCTCCGCGCCGTCGCTAACGCATTAAGTGCCCCGCCTGGGGAGTACGGCCGCAAGGCTAAAACTCAAAGGAATTGACGGGGGCCCGCACAAGCGGCGGAGCATGTTGCTTAATTCGAGGCAACGCGAAGAACCTTACCTGGGTTTGACATTTAGGGAAAAGCCATAGAGATATGGTGTCCTTCGGGGCCCTAAACAGGTGGTGCATGGCTGTCGTCAGCTCGTGTCGTGAGATGTTTGGTTAAGTCCAGCAACGAGCGCAACCCCTGTCCTATGTTGCCAGCACGTAAAGGTGGGGACTCATGGGAGACTGCCGGCGTCAAGTCGGAGGAAGGTGGGGACGACGTCAAGTCATCATGCCCCTTATGTCCAGGGCTGCAAACATGCTACAATGGCTGGTACAACGGGCAGCGACACCGCGAGGTGAAGCGAATCCCTTAAAGCCAGTCTCAGTTCGGATTGAAGTCTGCAACTCGACTTCATGAAGCTGGAGTCGCTAGTAATCCCGGATCAGCAACGCCGGGGTGAATACGTTCCCGGGCCTTGTACACACCGCCCGTCACACCACGAAAGTCGGTAACACCCGAAGTCAGTGGCCCAACTCGCAAGAGGGGGAGCTGCCGAAGGTGGGATCGGTGATTGGGGTGAAGTCGTAACAAGGTAGCCGTACCGGAAGGTGCGGCTGGATCACCTCCTTTCTAAGGAGCACTGTTTACTTCCATTCTTCAACTCATTGCTTTGGTGATGTTGTTGTTGGGTGGGCTTTGACTGTTCACAACTCTGTGTTCAGTGGTAACAGGCATCTAGTTGGTCACTGGTTTTTCAACGGTTCCCTCCTCGACAACAATTGATTGTTGGGTGTACAGCTTGTTGGATTGTTCAAACTTTGATTTGTTCCGGTTTCTGTCTTCTGTTTTGAGAGGGCGTCGAGTCTTGCTGCGTTTGCGTGGTGAGGTAGTGTCGATTGCCTTCGCAGCTCTGTAGCCCTTGGTCGTTGACTGAGCCACTGCATCTGCGAGAGCCCAGCGTGCCGCATCCTCAATTTGGGTGCGGTTTGTTGTGTTCCTGGTCCTTGAGAACTGAATAGCGAGCACGAGCATCTTTGACATCCTGCTTACTCAAATGAGTGGGGTGTCTAGATAAATTTGCAGCATCACGTCCATGTGGTGCTGCGCAAACTTTTAGTTTAAAATGAGTAATTAACATGATTTCTTATAAATACATAGAGTTCTCTGTACGTCGTTGAATGTCCTTTGGATGTTCGCGGTTGTATGGGGTTCTGACGATTTAAGGATTTCGGATTTCAAGCTACAAAGAGCCAACGGTGAATGCCTTGGCACGTACTACCGAAGAAGGACGCGATCGGCTGCGATAAGCCACGGCGAGCTGCCTAATAAGCTATGACCCGTGGATGTCCGAATGGGGAAACCCAGCACCCGTCATGGGGTGTTACTCCCGCCTGAATATATAGGGCGGGTAGAGGGAACTCGGTGAACTGAAACATCTCAGTAACCGGAGGAAAGAAAAACAACCGTGACCCCCCTAGTAGCGGCGAGCGAACGGGGGTGAGCCTAAACCGACATAGTGGAAAGCCTAGCGGCGTTGCTATGTCGGGGTCGTGGGACCTAAGGGCAGGTGCGCTAGAACCTGCAAAGAGTTACAAATCTTGTTGTTAGTAGAACCGTACTGGAAAGACGGGCCGTAGAGGGTAATAGCCCCGTAAACGAAAGCTTCAAGACTCTTATTAGTGTTCCCGAGTAGCACCATTGACGTGGAATTTGGTGTGAATCCGCGAGGCCCACCTCGTAAGGCTAAGTATACGTACGTGACCGATAGTGAACTAGTACCGTGAGGGAAAGGTGAAAAGTACCCCGGGAGGGGAGTGAAATAGTACCTGAAACCGTTGGTTTACAAGCAGTCAAAGAGTCGTTTAGGACTTGTCCTAAGCCTCGATGGCGTGCCTTTTGAAGAATGAGCCTACGAGTTATGGTGTGTGGCAAGGTTAACCCGTGAGGGGAAGCCGGAGCGAAAGCGAGTCTGAATAGGGCGCATAGTCGCATGCTGTAGACCCGAAGCCGTGTGATCTATCCATGGGCAGTGTGAAGCGAGGGTAAGACCTCGTGGAGGCGCGAACCGACCTAGGTTGAAAACTGGGCGGATGACCTGTGGATAGGGGTGAAAGGCCAATCAAACACGGTGATAGCTGGTTCTCTGCGAAATGCATTTAGGTGCAGCGTTGCGTGTTCAGTACTGGAGGTAGAGCACTGGATGGATTAGGGGGCCCACAAGCTTACCGACTTCAGCCAAACTCCGAATGCCAGTACTCCAGAGCGCAGCAGTGAGACCCCGGGGGATGAGCTTCGGGGTCGAGAGGGAAACAGCCCAGATCGCCGGCTAAGGTCCCAAAGTGTGTGTTAAGTGGTAAACGATGTGGGTTCGCATAGACAGCCAGGAGGTTGGCTTAGAAGCAGCCACCCTTGAAAGAGTGCGTAACAGCTCACTGGTCGAGTGAACCTGCGCGGACAATGTAACGGGGCTAAAACACACCACCGAAGCCGCGGATGCCGCATTGCCTACGGGTAATGGGGCGTGGTAGCAGAGCGTCGATCTTGCTGTGAAGCAGCTGCGGAAGCAGTTGTGGAGCGTGGTCGAGTGCGAATGTAGGCATGAGTAGCGAGAGAGGGGTGAGAAACCCTTCCACCGAAAGCCCAAGGGTTCCTGGGGAAGGCTATTCCTCCCAGGGTGAGTCGGGACCTAAGGCGAGGCCGAAAGGCGTAGTCGATGGATAACTGGTTGATATTCCAGTACCGCTGAGAGCGCGTCCAGGCTTAACCGAAGTTGCTAACTGGATGTCCGGATCCTTAGGGAGCCGGAAGGAAAGGACCCACTTTGGAGCGGCCAGCAATGCAGGGACGAAGAATGGTAGGTGAACCCAGGCGATGGTTGTCCTGGGGTAAGTGCTTAGGCCGGGGCATAGGTAAATCCGTTCCCCGTTAAGGCTGAAACACGATGCCGAGTCGAATACGACGAAGTCATTGATCCACTACTTCCAAGAAAATCTGCTAGCGAGCTCTCTTAGCGCCCGTACCCCAAACCAACACAGGTGGGCAGGTAGAGAATACTAAGGTGTATGAGATAACCATGGTTAAGGAACTCGGCAAATTGCATCCGTAACTTCGGGATAAGGATGACCTCATGGGTTTATAGCCTAATGAGGTGGCACAAACTAGGGGGGAGCGACTGTTTACTAAAAACACAGCAGGGTGCTAAGTCGTAAGACGATGTATACCCTGTGACGCCTGCCCGGTGCTGGAAGGTTACGGGGACCGGTTAGCTGTAAAGCGAAGCTGTGAACCTAAGCCCCAGTAAACGGCGGCCGTAACTATAACGGTCCTAAGGTAGCGAAATTCCTTGTCGGGTAAGTTCCGACCTG
>ERZ651776.1899-NODE-1899-length-24015-cov-7.555978_pt1 | contig 24015 bp, 12 predicted proteins | sample MGYA00514761_ERZ651776 | MGnify/ENA metagenome assembly ERZ651776 | reverse complement strand
ACAGCCGATAACTGCCCACTGATCGCGAACAAAGACCAACTTGACACGGACGGTGACAAAGTCGGTGACGTTTGTGACACGGATATTGATGGTGACGGCGTGTTAAACGATAAAGACGCATTCCCGCTCGATAAAGACGAAAGCGCTGACACCGATGGTGATAAGATCGGAGACAATGCTGATAATTGCCCTGCCGTTGCGAATGCGGACCAGGTTAATACCGATGGTTTAGCAGATGGTGGCAACGCTTGTGATGCAGACGATGATGAAGACGGCGTGGCAGATACCTCAGACGACTTCCCATTGAATGCGAAGCTTTCTTCCTCCTTCCGATTAAACAGCGTGAGTATTGCTGACTATGTTGATCAGGATCGAACAATGGCAACCTACACCACAGCAGCAACGATGGGCGAAGGTGTCCTGTCGTTGGCCCTAGCAGATGGCGTCGTGATCGATCGATCAAACCTTAAGAACTTGGTGGACAGCAACAGCGCAACCGGCACAGCGCCGAAACTTGTGCTGACGCTGGACAAAGTGCCGACTGCTGGCACTACCGGAACCGTGATGCTGGATTTGATGTTGATGGAAAATGATGATCTCGATCAAACGTATCAGACTGCCGAGCGTAAACTTTCAGCCAGTATTATGGTTAACTGGAAGTCGGATGGAACAAATGTCGAAATGACCGTGCCGGCAGGCGAGACAGCGACCTTGGGCTACGAACACAACGGCAATAGCTATGCATTATCCAGAGTCAATGGCGCAGCCGATGTCGTTACCTTCAACAAGAGCGACAATTATTCAAACACACCAGCATCGATCGAAGTGCGTGCAATAGATTTCTTTGCTGCAGCGGCTGCTGCGAATGCGAAATCTGCTGATTTCTCAGGGCTAAACCTCGGTAGCTTCTTTGATGGCGCAAACAACTACCACATTTCGGTAGGGATCGCCCAAGGGACAGATCTTGGTAATTTCTTCTATCAAAGCTCAGATGTACTGATCACGAAGATCATGGTGAACCTGAAGCTGGGTGAAGTGCCTGGCAACGGTTACACCGATACGGATAACGACGGCTTGCCAGATACGTGTGATACGGGATGTTTGGCGACCGGTCTAACTGCGGACACAGACGATGATAATGACGGTGTGTCGGATGAGAAAGATGCATTTCCTTTGATCTCGCTCGGAGAGCTAACCGATACAGATGGTGATGGTTTCCCGAATGAGTGCGATACAGCTTGTATAGCCAGTGGCATGACAGCAGACCTAGACGATGATGGCGATGGTGTGTTAGATAGTCTTGACTCAGCCCCACTAGACAGTTCGGTGTCTGAGGCTTCCGGCGCCAGTGGCGGCTTTAAGTTGCCTTCAACCATCACCGTATTAAAGACAGAGGAGTAGTCGATATGACAATCAAGAAAATACTACCTTTTACGCTGTTGATGGCAATGACAGCTCTAACACAGCAAGTTCAAGCTGCGTCCGAAGACGCGCCGACTCAAGGTGCCTATGTCACTGATGAACAGCGATTTTATGTTGAAGGGCAGCCCGTGACGGAAGTGATCGAAACGGCTAATAGCTTGGTTTGTTACATTTCGAATATGCGGCCCGACGCGTTGATCAGTGATGGCGCTTATCAGGCGAAGGTCTATGAAGAGCGTTGCGTAACGACCGGTGCCGATGCGACAGCAGAACAAGCCTCGGCCTCAGCGACCTCTTCTCAATCGTCAACAACTGCGTCTTCGGGTAGTGGTGCCGCAGAGATCGATACTGAGACGGCTCTGATCTCAACGGTTGTCGTCGAACCGATCGCGTTAAATCCGGAAGACCCGTTTAAACCACAGCCTATGAGAGCCATTGGTTGGGTAGATGACAAGGCAGCGTCTGCTGACGAATTTGACACGAGAATCTATTTGGAAGCGGATATCACAGCTGGACAGAGTGCGAACTCGCCCAACGGCGAGTTCGAAATGCGATGGTCGATTCATTCTCAAGGTGTGCCGGATTGGTTTGCGGACCTCTTTGCGCAAGCAGATGAAGAGGGCGATGAGGCAGAAAGTTTGCCTGACTTTGGCAGCCTCAATCTCGGTCAAGGACTGCTCCAGGTTTCAGGCTCGGAGTTGAAGTTTAAAGAATATGGTTACGATTTCGAAGGCAACGTTGCCTTAGATTACGCGGACAACGGCGATGTCAGCGGCGTTTATGGGCAGCCGGTCTCTTTTTGCGATAATTGCCCAAATTCTGAGGAGGAAGATTCGCAGGAAGGTGTTCAGGAAGATTTTCAGCCGACGTATCGAAGTTTCGCCTCGTTTTATCAGTTCAGTATTGATAAACAAAACAAGCAGGTATGTACCAAGCTCGGTGAGGTGTATGAAAACTGTTACCAGCCAGATCAAAATGCGACTTGTGCAGTGGCCTTTGAAGAACGCGACTTAGCAAACGCCGATAACCCAGACTATAACGCCTTTGAAATGGTAAAGGTCCCGGTGGATCGTGCAGAATTCGAGGCGCTCGCAGAACAAAACCCCTGGGCGCCAGTACAGCTTGAAGAAACCTGTTATTCAACCAAATCTTCCGACGCGCAACGTAACGTTTTCCGCTATGGCGTTTATGACGCGGATGGGGATAGGGCCAAGACGGCGCTAGGCAATGCGCGCAATGCGTTCCCAATGTTTGCCGACGTGGAAAGAACGGTTGATGATCCGGATAACGAAGGCGAGACCCTGACCGTTGAGGAGCGAATTTTTGGCTATGCAGACTACTGGGGCGTCTATATTGATCCTCGTGGTCAACGTCTGGTTGAAACCGATACCCAGTTTACGCCAGAGGTGTTTGGCGATCAGGAAGCGAGTCAGACCGCTGAGTTCTTTACGGTTGCTGAGACGGAGGTTCGAGTCGAGAAGCGAACGAAATCGTTTCGCGCGCTTAACGATCTCGATAAGTTGAAGTTAGCCCTGTATGTGCAAGACGCCTATTGGTCGGCCGAGTATAAAGCACTTTTAGGCATAGATGTTTTTTCGGAAGCAGCCTACCAAGAGTATGAAGGCTATTTTGATGCAACCGATCAAAAGTTTGTGTTCGAAAAGGGGGTACGCTTCAACCCATACTATGAATCAGTGGATCTCGAGACCCCAATCACGTTTACGCCCGCTCAGTGGATCAGCAAGATGAAGAAAGTCGAAGACTATGGTTGGGTCGATGAGAATGGGGTTGCCATTATCTACACCGATGTGCGTCCGATGGGGGTCTGGTCGAATGATACCCGGCAGTGGTATGACATTAGCCCAGCGGCTTTGAAAGACCCAACCTTGTCGGCGCCTGTGGGTGAGGCGCCCGAGTTCTATGACCCATTCGATGCGTCTCGTGGTGGCATTACGACAGAGACAACAGAATTCATTTCGCCCGCCGATATCCCAACGGATTTGGTCTGTCTCCAGGATTGTTTGACACCGGAAAAGGTGCAGGCGACCTTTGTCTACGCTTACTGCGGGACGCCAGATGGCCAGAATGATTTAGAAAATTGCGGAGGCTATGTCCCGAGCGATTCAGGGAGTGCGCCGGCGCCCTTCGCGGACGGCGGACCGTTCCTTGCAGAAGACTCGACCGTGGTTCGGATATTCGAAGATGAGAATGCAGCGAACCTGCTGGATACTTTCTACTTGTCTAACCCAGAAAACGAACTGGGCCGAGAAGGCTTCAAGCTGGCAACTGGCAACGCACAGGTTGTTGATCATGTGTATGTCGCGGCAAATGAGGCGCAAGGGCAGGCAGAAGCCGTAACCGTTGAGAATAGGGTTAGTATCGCGAAGGGCGGTAAAGACGACGGTCGACTCCGTCTCGAAGTACAAGACTCCCTAGATGAGGTCAATCTGAATCGATTGATCGCCGGCGAAGGGGGTAAGGCGCCGATCGTCACCTTTGACCTGCAATCGGCGCCAGCCATTGGTGACTCCGGTACAACGACGGTTGAACTCAGTATCGATCGTTTTGCTGGCGAGACAAATAAAAGGTTGAGCGCCACGGTGCCGGTTGATTGGGAAGGCACGACCTCAGGCTTTCAGTTGACTGTGGCGGCGGGTGCTGCTGTCACATTGGGCTATGAGAGTGATGGCACGTCCGTTTCGGCGTCCGGGGTCAATCCTCGCAAGCTTGTGTTGGGTTATACGGGCGGGGTCGCCACCAATCGCGGCCGCCCGGGTCTCACACTGAAGTTATTATCCCTCTTTAACGGCGACACCTGGGAGCGCGTCGGCTTGCAAAGCCCGAGCTTCTTTGAGTCGGATGCGGGATATAACGTATCGGTCAGTTTTGGGGATGGGTTTACCTTTGCCGAGCTAGGAGACGATGCGGAGCAAGACGTCTCAGCCATTGATTTATTCTTTTACACCAGAAGTGGCTCTAATGCGGTCTTTACGGAACGCTTCGAGAAGGGGCAATGGTGGGATGGCATCCGAGCATCGTCGGTGGTGCGGTATAAACCAAACAACTCAGGCTTTGACGTCGGCGGTCAGCCCCTATCGAAGGGCGCTGTCATTAACCAATATATCAAAAGCGTGGAAGACCCTTGGAATGCCTTTGGCACAGCGACCTACGCACGACCAGATGGCTGGGTGGAAAGCCTAAACTACGGTTTGCGCACGGGCCAGTTAGTGTCTGAAACGGATCTGCCCAAGCTGGAGTGCAATAACAACAATGGGGTGTATGAAGATCATCCTGCCTTTACGGGCGATGACGAATCTGAAACACGATATTGCACTCAAAAGCTTTATGAGACGATTGGATTAACGACTTACAGCGTGAGTTTGGACCTTCAACCTAGTTATGCCCTCTTGGATGCCAGTGGTGAGCCGGTCAATATCGCGGCGCCTCGGACGATGTACTACGAGGTTCCAGATTCGGAAGCATTTGGCCGTGACGGCGGCAAGCGATTATCGCTCGAGTTCGCAGGACATGGGGAGTTGCGCGGCGTGCCAGGCTTCGTTTACGACACTGCAACCGGTGAGGATAAGGGGGAGTTCGTGAATGAGTGGCAAGACAGCTATCGCTACCTAAGCCGATTTACGATACCGGATGGCAGCACGGTGACCGACCTCAATGGGACCACGTATTTTGTAAAAGCCTTGGATGGCGAAGAGTGGCTTAAAGCCCTGGACGCGTCAGAGAGTCAGCCTGGCGAATATACCCTGACCTTCAGCGATTTGTTAGCGGATGAAGCGCTAACGGTCCTGGGTGAGGCAGGGTCCCCGGACTATATCGGTGAGCCGCCGACCTGTGTCGACCCTGACAACGTGCAAACCTGCGCCCTCCTAAACAAGGGTCAACCTGCGGTGGTGCATGGGGAGCTCGTTGTTGGCGCTGACCCGACGCCGCTGATAGATTAAGGTCGCGGGCCGCAGCAAAGAATAGCATTAGGTGAAATTTTTTATTTCACCGCCTTTGCGAGGGTAGTGTGTCGTTGAATTAGGCGCTAGAAGGTTCTAGCGCCTTTTTTATTTAGCCTGCTGCTGGTTCGAGACGAGGTCTTTTTGGCGCTTGGAAAGCGAACCTTAGGCTTTTGCGATGATATAGTGGGCTAAACCGGTTTGAGTCGTCAATATGGGCAGAATGCAGTTTTGTCACGTTCTATTGAGCGTTTTTGCCTTGTGCCAGGCGCAAGTCGTTTTCTCAGAAGTGGTATCCCGAGCACCAGCCGCGATCCAGCTCCATCAAATCTTTGAAGACAGCTGGAACGAGGACATGCGCCAAAGCCCGGTTTGGGCGTCCATGCTGGGGGATCGTCGGTACAATGACCAATGGCAAGATCTGTCAAAAGCGGCCTTTGTCCAACGGGCTGAGCAAACTAAGGGGATGCTCAAACGCCTTGAATCGATCGATCTTGAGCGTTTGTCCGAGGCGGACAGGGTGAACTTCGAGCTCTTTTTCCAGGCCTACAGCGAACGCGCGGCGGCAGCAGAACATCCAACGCACCTGATGCCAATTAGCCAACGCGGCGGGATTCAAACGCTGGATGAAACGGGCGATCGGCTGGGACTGCAAAGCGTTCAGGACTTTGAAGATTGGCTGGCCCGACTCGAGCAGATTGACGTGCTCATGGATCAAACGATTGATCTGATGACGCAGGGGATCGAGCAGGGCTATGTGCCGCCCAAAATCACCATGGAGCGCGTACCGGCTCAGATCGAAAAGCAGCTGGTTGCGCAGGCAACCGACAGTTTGTTTTACAAGCCGTTTAAGCAGATGCCGGCGGCCATGGCGGCGCCGGATCAAGTCCGATTGCAGCAAGCGGCGGAATCGGTCATTGCGGCCAAAGTACGCCCAGCTTACGAAAAGCTCTATGCGTTCTTTAACGAGACCTACTTACCCGCCTGCCGAGCGGATATCGGCGCCTCAAGCTTACCCAATGGCCGGGCCTACTATGAATCTCGAGTGCGCGCCTTTACCACAACCGATATGACCCCAGAGGACGTGCACCAAATCGGACTGACGGAAGTGGCTCGGATCCGCGCAGAGATGACAGCCGTCATGAATGATGTCGAGTTTAAGGGGTCCTTAACGGCATTTTTTGAGTTTTTACGTAACGACCCGCAGTTTTATTTCACGGATCCAAAGGACCTGCTGCAAGCCTATCAGGCAACGGCAAAACAGATAGACCCAACCCTTGTGCAATTGTTTACCAAACTGCCTCGTATGCCCTATGGCATTCAGGTCATTCCAGAGGCGGTCGCGCCGGATACCACGACCGCTTACTACACCCGGCCTGCAGCCGATGGCAGTCGCCCCGGATATTACTGGGTCAACTTGTATGATCCGTCAGCCAGACCCAAATTTGAGATCGAAGTGTTGACCGTGCACGAAGCGGTGCCAGGCCATCATCTGCAAATTGCATTGCAACAGGAGCTCGAGGGGCTGCCGAATTTTCGGCGTTATTCCGGATACACGGTGTTTACCGAAGGCTGGGGCCTGTATAGCGAACGCCTCGGTTACGATGTTGGACTCTATCAGGACCCTTACAGCCGGTTTGGACAATTGAGTTACGACATGTGGCGCGCGGTGCGCTTGGTGGTGGATACCGGGATGCATTACAAAGGCTGGACGCGGGACGAGGCGATCGCCTACTTTGTCGCCAACGCGCCGCGTAAAAAACTCGATATTGTGAACGAGATCGATCGTTATATTTCCTGGCCAGGCCAAGCACTGGCCTACAAGATTGGTCAGTTGAAGATGTCGGAACTTCGCCAGCGAGCAAGTTCGGCTTTGGGCGATGGGTTTGATCTGCGCCGGTTTCACGACCGGATGTTGGAAAACGGTGCAATCCCCTTATCGATGCTCGAGCAAACGATGACCGATTGGATCGCCGCCGAACAGTGGACGCAGTTGGACTAACACGCGATCGTTGCGCCTTGGCCTGCAAGTCGTTGTCGGTTTCAGAGCGCCCTTAGATTCGATAGACTGCGTAGCCTTAAAGCATCAATATCAAGTGGTCAGTGGGAGGCAAGGATGACGGATCAGGCAAAGCCGAATTTAGCGCAGTGGTCAGCGTTGGCCGCAAAAGAACTGAGAGGCCGGCCCCTCGAAGATCTGACTTGGCAGACGGCGGAAGGCATTGCGGTGAAGCCCGTCTATACCCAAGAAGATTTGGCGGGGATTGATCACTTGGAAAATCTGCCGGGGTTCAGTCCGTTTGCGCGCGGACCCAAGGCCACGATGTATGCCGGCCGGCCCTGGACCGTTCGGCAATATGCCGGGTTCTCAACCGCTGAAGAATCCAATGCCTTTTACCGAGCGAATTTAGCAGCAGGTCAACAAGGCCTGTCCGTTGCTTTCGATCTGCCGACCCATCGTGGTTACGATTCAGACCATGCTCGGGTTGTGGGCGATGTCGGTAAAGCCGGTGTTGCCATCGACTCGGTCGAAGACATGAAAATTCTATTTGACGGCATTCCGCTCGATCAGGTCTCGGTATCGATGACCATGAACGGCGCGGTACTCCCGGTGATGGCCAGTTACATCGTGGCCGCCGAAGAGCAGGGTGTGGCGCCCGAGCAGCTTGCCGGCACCTTGCAGAACGACATTCTGAAAGAATTTATGGTCCGCAACACCTACATCTATCCACCCGAGCCCTCCATGCGGATTGTGGCGGATATTATTGGTTACACCGCCGAGAAGATGCCGAAATTCAATTCCATCTCGATCAGTGGCTACCATATGCAGGAAGCCGGGGCGACGAATGTGCAGGAGCTCGCGTTCACGATCGCCGATGGGCTTGAATACGTTCGAACAGCGATCGATCGGGGGCTGGATGTGGATGCGTTCGCGCCAAGGCTGTCGTTCTTTTTCGGTATTGGTATGAATTTCTTTATGGAAATCGCAAAGCTGCGCGCCGCACGCATCCTTTGGGCGACCATGATGCAAGAGAAGTTTGCCCCAAAAAATAGCAATTCTTGGGTGCTGCGAACCCATTGTCAGACCTCTGGGGTCAGCTTGACCAGCCAAGACCCGTACAACAATATTATGCGCACGACGATCGAGGCGCTGTCTGCTGTTTTAGGCGGTACTCAGTCTTTGCACACCAATTCCTTTGACGAAGCGCTGGCCCTGCCGACGCCGTTTTCGTCTCGGATCGCGCGCAATACCCAGCTGCTGATTCAGGAAGAAACCGGCATCACCAATGTGGTGGATCCCTTGGCGGGCTCGTATTACGTCGAGTCCTTGACGGCATCCCTGGTTGCCGAGGCCCGGGTCATGATTGAGGAAGTTGAGGCGCTGGGGGGCATGACCAAAGCGGTTGAAAGCGGTATGCCAAAACTGCGTATCGAGGAAGCGGCAGCCCAACGTCAGGCGCGCATCGATCGCGGCGAAGAGGTGATTATTGGGGTTAATAAATACCAGTTAGACGTTGAGCCTGAGATCGACGTGCTGGATATTGATAACAGCGCTGTGCGGATATCTCAGGTCGAAAAATTAGCGCGGGTAAAAGCCGAGCGAGACCAGGGCGCCTGTGATGCAGCCTTAGCCTTGCTGGCAAAAGGCGCAGGCTCAGAGTCGGAGAACCTACTGGCGCTGGCGGTGGACGCCGCGCGCGCCCGGGCCACCGTTGGGGAAATCTCTGAAGCGCTCGAAAATTTATGGGGTCGACACAAAGCCCAGCACCGGTCGATATCGGGCGTTTACAGCGCCGCCTATGAAGGAGATGCGCAATTTATGGGAATCAAATCCGATGTCGAGGCGTTTGCCGAGGCCCATGGCCGTCGTCCTCGCATGCTGGTGGTTAAAATGGGCCAAGATGGCCATGATCGAGGCGCGAAAGTCATTGCAACCGCTTTTGCCGACTTAGGCTTTGATGTGGATGTGGGCCCGATGTTTCAAACGCCAGAGGAGGCCGCCCAGCAAGCGATCGAAAACGATGTGCACGTGGTGGGGGTGTCCTCTCAAGCCGCTGGTCATAAAACCTTAGTGCCGTCGTTAATAACGGCTTTGCAAGCTGCCGGCGCCGGCGAGATTCTGGTGATTTGTGGTGGTGTGATTCCGCCAAAAGACTATGACATGCTGACAGCGGCTGGCGTTTCCGCCATTTTTGGCCCTGGCACAAACATTCCCGTTGCGGCCGCCGAGGTTCTGAGCCTCATCGATCAGTCCTTGCAGGCCGGTTAAATGGCGGGCTTGGCGGCAAGATGGCAGGGCTGCCTGAAAGAGCGAGCATGCCGCGGTGGATAGCGCTATGCAGGCCTTAGCGCAGCAGATTCTTGCGGGGCAACGCCGGGCGCTGGCCAAGGGGATCACCTTGGTGGAATCTACAAAGGCTGTGCATCGCCTTGATGCCGCCGCCTTATTGTCTAATGTCATGTCGGCAACGGGCGGCGCACTGCGGATCGGTATTTCGGGTGCGCCGGGTGTTGGAAAATCGACATTTATTGAAGCGCTGGGGCGTTATTTGACGCGCCTTGGCCATAAGGTCGCGGTCCTCGCGGTGGATCCAACGTCCGCTGTTACCGGCGGCTCGATTTTAGGCGATAAAACAAGGATGCCGGATTTGTCGGTGAATCCCAATGCGTTTGTGCGGCCCTCGCCGGCGGGGCGAACCCTTGGGGGGGTTACCCGGCGAACTCGCGAGTCTATGCTTTTGTGTGAGGCGGCGGGTTTTGACGTGGTCTTGATTGAAACCGTAGGCGTCGGGCAGTCTGAAACGGCGGTGTCGGATATGACCGATCTGTTCCTATTGTTGTTATCGCCGGGTGGTGGCGATGATTTACAAGGCATCAAGCGCGGCATTATGGAACTGGCCGATCTGGTACTCGTTAACAAATCCGATGGCCCGCAAGCGTTGATCTCACAGCAAACCGTGGCTGACTATCGAGCGGCGCTGACCTTCATGCGGGCCCGGTTTAAGGCGATCAAGCCGGAAGTCCAGGCTTGCTCGGCGCTCGAAGGCGTGGGCATTGAGACGGCTTGGTCAACCTTGGTGGGTTTTACCGAAAAGCTGACCGAGAGCGGCGAGGGGCAGCAGCTTAGGATGACGCAGTCCAAGGCTTGGATGTGGGGCGAAACCGCAGAAATCTTGCTAGAAGAACTCAAACAAAGTACGGCCGTGCGCGCGGTGGTTACCCGGCTTGAAGATCAGGTCGGTGCGGGGGAAGTACCCGCAACGGCGGCAGCTCAAAGCCTCGTGGACCTGTATCGGAGGATGGATTGATCAAGGCTATTCTTGAGTTTGAAGGGATAAGGAGTACATTGCTCAGTTCGTATATTTTAAAGTAGAATTTTTATGCAAACCATTGATTTTAAAAACAAAGTAAAAATTCATTTTATGAAAGTGCTGTTTTGAAGAAAATACAAAACTTGATTATGGACCTTCTGAGACCGAGGTAAAAGCGGATGGGCTACCGGAACCACGATGTGATCATCCATATCATCATGAACCGTGCGGGCAACGGCGACCTTGCCATCATCCGGCCCCGGAATCAGCCAAGACGAAATCGGGTCGATTGATCGGTTTCCGGCAATAATACCCAAAGCGTTGGCTTTCTTTAAAGGCTGCGTTTGCAGGCGTGCCTCCGTGGTGAGTTGTTGTCCAGCGGGCCCATAAACCGCTTTGAACCATCGGCTATGTTGAAGCGCATCGGCCACTTCGCTGCCCTGATTGGGCGTTCCCAGTTGGACAATACGGCCAATGCGAAAGTCTGTTAAGGCCGTCGCCAGGTGCAGCGCCACAAGACCGCCCATCGAGTGGGCCACAAAATGGGTTGTTTTGGTTTGGCTTAAGCCCTGCTGTACTGGACGCAGTAGATCAAGCGCCAGTGTCTCAATGGGTGCGTCCGTTGAGGGGTAATCTAGGTTGAGCACCTTATACCCGGCGCTGGTTAATACCTTGGCGAGCGGCGCCATATCGCGCGCCTGTTTGCCAATACCGTGGAGGATCACGACTTGTTCCGCTGTGGCGTCTGCAAGGGCATTGCGTGCGAGTAGGTTGAGCAGGGTTAGGAGCAATAACCTCACCCAACCTCGACGCACTTTCTGCATTGGGTTGAGGCAGTGACATTTGGTGCGGACTCTAGGCACGGGTAGAGCGGCTCTGATTATCTTAAAAACGTTTGTTGCTGGGTTAGAGTCTCAATGGTCTCATTCACCAGCTGATCCATAATGGCCTGTACCGGACGAACTTGGTCGAAATACCCGACACTTTGTCCGGCGCCGGAATGAATCAACGGCTCGATGTCGTGCTCCTCAATTGCGCCTAAAAGGTCCCCAACCAGAACATCTTGATACGGCATCTTGAGTGGGGCAGGGGCGCCTTCGGCCTCCCATGCCTGGCTCCAGCCAGAGCGAACCTGTCGAAACGTTTTGCCCGATTCCGAGCGGGTAATTACGGTGTCGCCGCTGCCGGCTTCAATCAGTTTTTGGGTGTTGATGGGATGCATGTGCCCCTGGTGCTCCTCCGAGAAGAGCCAGGCCGTGCCCATCCAAACGCCCTGAGCGCCCATCGCAAGGGCCGCAGCAATGTGTTTGCCGGTTGCAACGCCACCGGCAACGAGCACCGGCACGTCGCCGGCGGCTTCAACAATCTGCGGGACCAGTGAGTAGGTGCCAATGGTGCCGGTGTGGGCGCCGGCATCATAGCCCTGGGCCACGATGATATCGACGCCGGCGGCAATGGTTCGGGCAACGTGGTGGGGGCTACCAATGAGCGCAAGGGTGGTCATGCCTTGGGCTTTAGCGGCCTCGATGACCGGTGCGGGCGCGCCAATGCCGCACGCGAACATATTCACCGGCGACGCTAAAACGCTCTGGATTTGGGCCGCTTCAATTTCCGCTGATCGAATAAACCGGGTGCGCATGCCGGGTTGGGTCGCAGGCGGGATGTTGTATTGTTCAATGATGCTTTGGACAAATGCCTTGTGCTCGTCCGGGATGTCGATTTCGATCGCTTCTCGGGAGTCATGTTCTGGCATGCCGGGCGGCAGGACGAGGTCTACCCCAAACGGGCGCTCGCCGACCAGCGCCTTGATCTGCGCCAGTTCCTGGGTAATTTCATCCGGAAACCGCCGCGTTGCGCCGTACACACCATAACCGCCCGCGTTGGAGATGGCGGCAACGGTTGCGATATCGTGGGCAAAACCAAAGATCGGTACCTTGATACCAAGCTGATCACAAATTGGGGACCATAATGTGGCCATGCCCTGCTCCTCAGAATCGTTTCGGATGGTGTTGCTCTATCGTATCGCGCCAGTGCCGCGAATCAACCTGTTGATGGCGATAAAAGCGCGTTAAGTCGGTTGTGCTTGAAGGCCAGGTTTGACCTTGCGGGCATTCGCTGCGCGATCGTTTGGCGAAGATTGTAATGCTGAGGAACCAAGACAATACTTAGAAGCCGATAATGAGAGGGTTTACGAGGTTAGGATGGGGCTAAATTGGATGTTTTAGATGCTGGCGAACGCGGTGACTTGAGAACCGCTAAGCCTTAGGTATAGGAGTTCAAGACAATGGTAAAAGTTCTGCAGAGTGACGCCCAGGCGCACCGGTTGGATGCGTTGCTGGCGTTATTCAAAACAAAATGGCCGGACTTTGAGAGCTCCCTGACCGGTGAGCGATTCCCATCGCCACTGCTGCTTTTGGCCGCATCAGATAGATTGGCGGGCGGGTTATCCTTTACAACGGCACTGTTGCCCGACCCGGCTATGGAGGCTGTCTGGATTAACGCGGTGATGGTGCTGCCTGAATTTCAAAGAAGGGGTTTTGCGTCAAAGCTCATAAACCTTGGCTGCGCGACTGCGAACGCGTTTGGCACGGATCGTTTGTTCGTTTATACCGACGTGCCTGATTTGTATATCAAATTGGGTTGGCGCGAAGTGAGCCGAGATGAGGGCGGTCACGTCTTTACCAAGGTGTTCGGTTAAGCGCAGCGCGTGATCAAAAAGGCCTCGTGGATCGGGCCCTACGCTATAATCGCTGGGCCAAATTAAGATCAATAAAGTCTGCTGAGGACTTAACCCGTCGCCTCCGCTGGGAAGTTGAGGGTTGCGCGTAATTGATTCAAATACCAATTGGTAAAGGTGATCACCTTGCGTTCTTGGTCGGAATATCGCCCCGGCTGATATCGGCTGGAGGCGATGCCGCGCTGATTGTTCTCAACAATGGTCTTGTCCTGGCGGGTGGTCACATCCCAGATCCAAATCATACGCTCGACATCAACGTTTTCGGCTTTGCCATCAACGAGCCAAATAATGTCCACCTCTGTAAAGGTTGCTTGCTTGGGCGTGAACCGGATTAACGCGGCAAAGTCATTGCAGGCAATAATGTGATTCAACGGGCCAAAGGATAAATGCATTCGACCGTGATCAAATTCTTGGCGATTGCCCATGAGGCAGGCAACCGGCTGCCCGTCTTCGGTTTCACTTAAGATGTCCTCGCGGTGAGGACGCTGCATATAAAACTTCATATTCGCTGAATGGGCGTCATCATCCACGCATCCCATTGGCCGTCCAAGCGCTGCCGCGCGGGTCTCCCAAGCATCGAGCACGGGGGCAAACCGGACTGCTGCATCAACCGGCCCGGAGTTTGGACCGGCGCCGCAGGCGACCAGTGCATCGCGGTCGTGGCGGGAACAAAACTCAGGATGTGCGGTGACGCAGTGATAGCATTCGAGAAAATTTTCGACCACAAGTTTCCAGTTGGCGTGGGTCGGGTAGGCCGCCCGGTGGGCAACCTTTGCGGTGCCAAAGCCGTGAAACTCTAGCCAAGGCGCAAGCGCTGCAAATTCTTGATCAAATTCGGGGGCGTCTCCATCTGATAAGTTGAGGAAGATCAAGCCATGCCATATTTTAAGATGACAGGGATTGAGCGCATTCGCTGAAAAATCAAAGTCCTCGGGCATAAAGCGGGCGTTCTTTAGTGAGCCGTCGAGGTTGTAGGACCAAGCATGGTAAGGGCAGGTTAACGCCGCGCGCGCGCCTTCTTGCTCCAGACACAACAGCGAGCCTCGATGGCGGCACACATTGTAAAAAGCATTCACCGTGTCTGCGTTCTCGCGAATCACAATGATCGATTCCTGGCCGACTTCGTAAAGAAAATATTGTCCTTGCTTCGGAATGCGGCTGACGTGGTCTACGAGTAACCATTTTTGTTTGATGACGCGGGCCATATCCTGGCTGAACGCATCTTCCTGACAATAGAGTGCTTGGGGTAGGCTGTAACCGGCCTTGGCGGTATCGACAATGGGGATAAGCTTATCAGTCGTGAGCATTGTGCACCTCCTTCATACGGTTACGGTTGGCCCTGATGGTCAGCGGCGAATTTGGATGCTTTTGGCATCATAAAATGGGTTTAAAGAGACCTGGGCTGGAATCCGGACGCCGGCCACTTCAATTTCAAACTGCTTATTGCGCGTGGATGCTTCTGAACAGGTCTTATCCCAGGGGATATAGCCCAGCCCGATACAAGCGCCGAACGTGTAAGCAAAGGCGCCGGAGCTGATATGCCCGACAATTGCGCCGTCACACCAAATCGGCTCGTTGTGGTAGATCATGGCCTCGGGGTCGGCCAGTAAAAATTGCACCATCTTGCGGGCGATGCCCTGATCACGCTCTTGTAATAAGGCATCGCGGCCGATAAAACCGCCTGGCTTCTTCATCTTGACCGCAAAGCCCAAACCCGCTTGGAGGGGGGAGTCTTCATCCGTGATGTCGTGTCCCCAATGCCGATAGCCTTTTTCAATGCGCAATGAATTAAGGGCATGATACCCAGCGTGGGCAAGGTCGAAGTCTTTACCCGCCTCGGTCAGCGCGTCATAAACATGGGCGACAAACTCCGTTGGGATGTACAGCTCCCAGCCGAGCTCGCCAACGTAGGTGATTCTGGAGGCTCTAACCCGCGCGTACCCCAGTTCAATCTCCCGACTATAACCGAAGGCAAAGCCCTCGTTAGAAAGATCATCCGGGGTCATGGACTGCAGTAGGGCGCGCGCGTTGGGGCCCATAACAGAAATTACGCCCATGGCAGACGTCACGTTGGTTGCGATGCAATGCGCGTCATCTGGGATATGGCGCGTTAACCAATCAAAATCGCGGACTTCCGTTTCTGCGCCGCCGACAATGAGGTAACTCGCAGGTGTTAACCGGGTGACGGTTAGGTCTGCCTCAATACCCCCGCGCGGGTTCAACCACTGGGTGTAAACCAGCTTGCCAGGCGCGACATCGACTTCATTGGCGCAGATTTGATTCAGCACGGTCATCGCGTCTCGGCCTTCAAGCCGAAATTTTGAAAACGAGGATAGATCGAACAGCGCGACGTTTTCCCGCACGGCTTTGCATTCCGCCGCGGTATGCTCAAACCAGTTTTGGCGACCAAAACTGTACTCATAAACAGGCTCGGTGCCCTTTGGTGCATACCAGTTCGGGCGCTCCCAGCCAAAGGCTTCACCATGACAGGCGCCTTGAGCGACCAGCCGATCAAATAGCGGGGACTTACGGATGCCTCGAGCGGTTTCGTATTGGCGATAGGGCCAATGAGAGGCATACAGCAAACCGAGACTTTCACTGACCCGGTCATGTAGGTACTGGCGGTTATTCTGAAAGGGCATGTTGCGCCGGACGTCGACTTCCCATAAGTCCACCGGCGGGTGCCCTGCGCGGACCCATTCTGTCACGACTTTGCCAATGCCACCCGCAGACTGCAGACCAATCGAGTTTAGGCCGGCTGCGACAAAACAGTTATCGAGCTCGGGCGCTTGCCCAAGGTGATAGCGAACGTCTGGGGTAAAACTTTCCGGGCCACAAAAGAATTTTTGGATGCCGGCCGAGGCAAGGGCGGGGATGCGGTGGATGGCATCCTGCAGCACCGGCGCCATGTGCTCAAAATCACCGTCAATCTCATCAAAACAAAAGTCCGGACTGATGCCGCCCATACCCCAGGGCTTGGCGTTGGGCTCAAAGGCCCCGACCAACAGTTTGCCGGCATCGTATTTATAGTAGGCGCAGGCGTCATAGTCGCGGAGCACGGGCAGATCCGGCGTTAAGCCCGCGACGGACTCGAATAAAACGTAGTAGTGCTCGCAGGCATGTAAGGGCAGGTTGACGCCAATCGATGCTGCCAGATCCCGAGACCACATGCCGCCGCAAATAACGACATAATCAACGCCTAAATCACCGGCCGTGGTTTGCACGCCCGTTACCTTTTTGCCATCTTGGACAATGCCTGTGACTTCGGTATGGGTGAAGATCTTGACGCCGCCAGCGCGGGCGCCCTTGGCAAGGGCTTGGGTCACATCCACCGCATTGGCGTAGCCATCGCTCGGGATATGAATACCGCCCAAGACATCGCTGGTATTGAGCAGCGGATAACGCTCACCGATTTCGGAGGTGCTTAGAACATCAACGGGCAGGCCAAATACCTTGGCCATCGACGCACTGCGCTTTAGTTCTTCGAGGCGGGCGCTTTGCGTTGCGATCGAAATAGAACCGCTTTGGCGGTAACCGGTTGCTTGCTGGGTTTCGGCTTCCAAGGTGCCGTAGAGTTCGCTGGTGTAGCGCGCTAATTTAGTCATATTGACCGAAGGCCTGAGCTGGCCAACCAGACCGGCAGCGTGCCAGGTTGTGCCACTCGTGAGTTCTTTGCGTTCAAGCAACACAACATCAGACCAACCCATCTTGGCGAAGTGATAGGCCACCGAGCAGCCGATGACACCGCCGCCAATAATGGCCACGCGCGCGTGGCTCGGTAGGCTACTGCCGCTGGACTGATTGTTTGTGGCGTCAGAGCCTTTTGAGGTTGGAGGACTCATCAGGCGCGCTGTCGCGCGTTACTGGGATCCCAAACGGGCTCAGCCAGAACGGTTGCGGGATAACGCTCGCCCAATATTTCAACCTCAAAAACGGTGCCGGGGGCGCTATGGGCGATCGCCACATAGCCAAAACCCAGGCTTTGGTCGGTTCGATGACCATAGCCGCCTGACGTGGTAACGCCGATACAGCGTCCATCGCTGTAGATGGGCTCGCCGCCGCGAACATCGGCAGTGCCTGCCTGAAGCGTGAGGTAGACCAGTTGGATTGATCGCCCAGCATCGCGCTGCGCGAGCGTTGCGGCGCGGCCGTTAAAATCGGGCTTCTTGTCGAAGCGGATGAAACGTTCCATATCGGCATCGAGTAAGGTCACTTCGTTGGTGAGTTCCGCGCCCCAGCCGCGATAGCCTTTTTCAATTCGCAGGCTATTAACCGCGTACAAACCAAAATTGGCGATCCCGAAAGGCTGGCCCGCCTGCCAAAGGGCATCGTAAAGGGTTGTTAACTGCGCGATCGGTGCGTGCAGTTCCCAGCCAAGTTCCCCGACATAATTCATCCGCAGTGCTCTCACGGGGACCCCTGCAATGGTGATTGCTTGGCCGGTAAACCAGCGGAACGCCTCAGTGCTAAAATCTGCTGTGCTGCACGCTGATAGGAGGTCTCGAGCTCGGGGCCCTGCAACCACCAACAGGCCCCAATCGTCGGTGACATTCTGGATTGAAACCTGCTCGTTGGCCTGCAGTCCTTGGATTAAATGATCCATATCGCGCGTTTCCGCACTGGCGGCAGACAGCACGTAGTAAAAATCCGCGGCAATGCACGTGATCGTCATCTCACCTTGAATGCGGCCTTGGTCCGATAGAACATGGGTCAGCGTGATGCCGCCTTGCTTTGAGGGAATGCGGTTGGCGCAAAGACGGTTCAGGTAGGCCCGTGCATCGGGACCGCGGACCTCGTATTTTGCAAATCCAGTAAAGTCCATGATGCCAACTCGATCCCGAACGGCTAGGCACTCATCGCGCACAACCTCGAAGACGTTGTTACGGTGATAGCTGTAATCCTCGTCCCGGCCGTCCAATGAAAACCATTTTGGACGCTCCCAGCCGAAGGTTTGGCTGTGGACAGCGCCTTGCGCTTTTAGGGTTTCATACAGTGGGCTGGTGCGTTGTGCGCGGCCTGCCGGCAGTTCCTCTGATGGGAGCGGGGTTACAAAGGTGTTGCAGTAATCTTGAAAGACCGTGGCCCTTAGGTAGGGATCATCTGCAAACACCCCAAAGCGGCGGGGATCCAAACCCGTCATGTTGATATCGGCGTCGCCATAGAGCATCCATTGCGCAAGGTACTTGCCGCAACCAGCGCCTTGGGCGATCCCGAAGGACGCGCCGCAACAAAGCCAGAAGTTCTTCAAGCCAGCGACCGGACCAAGCAGTGGCGGCCCGTCCGGCGTGTGCGAGATGGCCCCGTTGAAAATTTGCTTGATGCCCGCATCGGCTAAAACCGGCATGCGCTCGAGTGCATTGCCAAGCCAGGGCATCAGGCGGTCTAAATCCTCAGTGAAGAGTTCGCTCTCAGAGGCCCATTCTGGGACCCCTTTGGGCGCCCAGGCTTCAACCGCGCCCGTGTGCTCATAAATGCCGATCAGGCCCGAATTTTGTTCTTGCCGAAAGTACCCGGCGGTTAGGGAATCCCGCATTACCGGGATTTCGCGATCACGCTCAACAAAGGCCGGGATCGGATCGGTAATTAAATAGTGGTGTTCCATGTTAATGATGGGGACATCTGCGCCGACCATTTGCGCAACTTGGCGGGCATAACAGCCCGCGGCATTCACGACGGTCTCGGCAATGACCGTGCCTTTTTCTGTGACCACTTCCCAGTTGCCGCCGGGCTGCGCGTTGATGGCGATGACTCGGTTGTAGCGCGCTATCTTGGCGCCCATTTGGGTGGCGCCCTTTGCCATGGCGTTGCAGAGCCCGGAGGGATCCGCGTGACCATCCTCTGGCGTCCAGGCTGCGGCGATCACGCCATCGGTCACCAAGAAAGGATTGAGTTGTTTGATTTCATCAACGCCAATGATTTCCATTGGGAAGCCTGCATTGGCCCCAAAGCCGCGAACATATCGAAACCAGTCAAGGTCCGCTTGGCTGCGGGCGAGTCGCAAACTGCCGGGTGCATGCCAGCTCACGTACTGGCCGGTTTTGGCCTCGAGGGTAGGGTAGAGCTGATTCCCGTAAGCATTGATTTTGGCAAGGTTGTAGTCGCCTACAAAATTCGGACATTGGCCGGCTGCATGCCAAGTTGAGCCGGAGGTGAGCTCCGCTTTTTCAATGAGGAGGACGTCTGTGCAGCCTTCTTCGGCGAGGTGATACAGCAACCCCGTTCCCATAATGCCGCCGCCAACGATGACGATTTTTGCGTGACTCTGCATGGTAGCTCCCAGCGTTGCATCATCCAGTTGGCGCGAAGATTAAGATCACGCAAATTCGCGATAATCGAAAATTACTACCCATTTTGCTTGGAATCAATGAAATTCAGCATGGACTTAAAAATTGTTCGTCGGAGGCAATCAGCCTGCGTCGAGGCGGCGCTTAGGACCATCGTGCAACGGCGTCATTTGGGCCTGATTTGCCCCTTGCCTGGGGGGAATCAGACCGCCCCCTAGGGCCTTAAACAACTGCGTCCAAACCTTGATGGTTTCCACTGCCCCGGAACTGTGAAATAGTAATGCTCTTTTTTGTGTTGACGACGAGGCGCTATGAGCGAATTCACCTACACCGGAATCGTGACGGGATTGTCACTGCTCGTTTACTACTACACCTTGTACCAATCCGGCATGGCCCGGGGGCGCTTTGGGGTGCAAGCACCATCACACGACGGGCCCGAGGATTATCAGCGCTACGTTCGAGCGCACCTGAATACGCTCGAGCATTTGGTTTTATTTGTGCCGTCGCTTTGGTTGTTCGCGCTGGCGGTCGACCCTTATTGGGCGGCCGGGATTGGCGTATTTTGGCCCATCGGCAGGCTTCTGTACGCACTGGGTTACTACCAGGCGCCCGCGAAACGAATGCTGGGATTGATCATGAGCATGCCGCCTATTTACATTTTCGTATTAGGGGCGCTGATTGGCTTTTGCTTGGACCTTTACAACGGCTAACTCTGAAGTTGACCTATCTGCGCGGGTATTTAGGTTGCCTTAGATCGATTTTAAAAATTGGATGATCGCGGCATTGGTTTCAGCTGGGGCTTCTTGCTGAATCCAATGACCCATGCCATCAATGAGGGTGATGTCGCCCAGCTGCTGCATGACCGGCGACATCATGGCCTGCAATGCGGCGGTATCGGCGCCTTGGATGACAACATCCTGCGCGCCAGAGACGAAGGCCGACGGCATGGTGATGACGGGGTCCAAGCTTTCCGTGATGGTCCAATTGCGGTCGAAATTCCGGTAGTAGTTGACCCCACCCCGAAATCCGCTGCCCTTAAATTCGTTTACGAAGTAGGCAAGGTCGTCCTCGGACAGCCAAGCCGGTTGCTCTAATACTTCACCCAACCGGTCTATCCAGCCGCCTGCGCGCCGCTTTGGGTCGGTAATCAGAGCCGGTGCTCGTGGAGAATCTGGGGAAGCGTAGAGCCTAGATAAAATGCCTTGGGGATCTTGGTCGTACTCCGCTTCGGCAACGCCCAGGTTATTGCCGTCCAGTTCATTGTGGTAGAGGATGTAAAAGAAATTGTCGCCGAAGGCCGCTTTAAAGCTTTCAAGGGGCGCCTGTTTTGCCCGGCCGCCATAAGGCACGCTCATCCCCATAACCCCATTAATTCGATCCGGATGTAGTAGGGCGGTATACCACACCACCATCGAGCCCCAGTCGTGACCAATGATGGTTGCGGTTGCTTGTTCGAAATGATCAATAATGCCCACAACATCTTTAGCGAGGTGATCGATACGATAAGCCTCGGGTTCGGCCGGCGCGCTGGTGCCGCCATAACCTCGCATATCGGGCGCGACAGCGTGATAACCGGCATCTGCTAGGGCGATCAGTTGGTGTCGCCAGGAATACCAAGACTCAGGCCAGCCGTGGATCAACAGAACTAATGGGCCCTCGCCAGCCTGCGCCAGGCGCATGTTGATGCCGTTGCTTTCGATCTGAGTAAAGTTGATGTCGGTCATGAGAGGGTCCTTGATCTGGCTTAGCCCAAGCCTATCAAAGGCTTGCTGAGAATAATATCAAACGGGGCCCGGGCGCTTTCTCCTGACGCGGCGGGTAGACGCCCAAAACGGCTTGGTTTGTAGGCATCACTTAGCTTTCTCTAGACGGGCTTTCTATAGACGAGCTTTGGCGATAGCAAGGAATTCGATTGGTGATTGATCAAGGAGATCCCAGTGCTAAGATAATCGAATGAAGATTCTGTCGATCATATTGCTCGGTCTTGCATTGAGTTTGATGCCTGCCGCGAGCCGATCAGAGTCCGTCTCCTTGGATATTGATGGTGATGGCCAGGCAACAGCCCTCACGGATGGCCTGTTAATCATTCGGTACCTCTTCGGCTTTAGTGGGACGGCTTTGGTTGCCGGCGCGCTTGGCAGCGACGCGGCGGTGACCACGGCAGATGCGATTGTTGCGCGTTTGGATTCGCGTAAAGCAGCATTTGATATCGATGGGGACGGATCAACGCTCCCGCTCACCGATGGCCTGCTGATTATTCGATATTTGTTCGGGTTTCAAGGATCAGCGCTCGTGGCTGGCGCGGTAGGGGATTCGGCTGTGCGGACGGATGCGACTGCGCTGATTGATCTCCTCGATGCGCTGCAGCCAGAAACCTCGGGCGGAACCAACCCTGGCTCGGGAGAAAATCCAAAGGTCAGTGCAGAAGACTATTTCAAGTCGTCGGTCTCTGACGTCTTACTGGCGAATTGTCTGAGTTGTCATAACCCAAACGGGATCGCCAAAGGCACGCGCCTGGTGTACGTCGATGAGGCCGGGTCACAGCAAAACTACGAAACCTTGCGGGGCTTTATTGCCCAGGGCAATGGCGCGCTGCTGCTCAACAAAATTCGAGGCGTGGATCATGGTGGCCGTACGGTGTTTACCCAGAGCGCGCCGGAATATGAGATCTTTAGATCGTTTGTCGAGCGGGTTGAGGTAGACGCGGGTTTGTCCGGTAGTACGGTCAAAACGCCGATTGCAACGGACGGCTTTTTCAAGGGCACCCGGCTCACAAGCAGTGCTGAGACCTTGCGACGTGCAGCCATTCTCATGCTAGGCCGTAATCCAACCGAGACCGAATATGCCCAACTCGACGGTGATGACGAGGCGGCTTTAAAGATAGGCCTACGGGGACTGACCCGGGATCCTGGGTTTCATAATTTCCTGGCCCGCAGTGCTAATGACCGATTGCTAACGGATGCCTTTCTTGAGGGGCAGCCGATTGATCAATCATCACTGGAGGGTCCTGGTTATTATCCAATTGGAAATCAGGAGTTTATTGCTGAACAAGCTAAGGCGGGAGAACGGTTTTTTCACTGGCCTAAATACGATCATTGGCGCTGGGGCTTGGCGCGTTCAGCCGTTGAGTTAATTGCTTATATCGTTGAGAACGACCGCAACTACCAAGAGGTGGTGACGGCAGATTATATGATGATGAATTACGCGGTGAATGACTTTTTAAACGGCGGCGCTGAATTCGAGCTGGGTGATCCTGAGCAGATCTCCTATTGTCAGAAGTTTCCTGATGCGCCTTGCATCGATCACCGGCAATTCAAGCCTGGGCAAAACCGAGGCCAGATTATAAAAGATCAGTTTCTTACCTCGGAAGACACCGCGTTCCAAACCAGCTTAGTCACTGAACATTCAGATTTCATTGCGTACCCGCACGCAGGCGTTTTAAATACGCCCGCCTTTTTACATCGCTACCCCAGTACCGAGACCAATCGGAATCGCGCGCGGGCGCGATGGACCTTTTATCACTTTCTAGGGATCGATATCGAAAAGTCCGCCCCGAGATCAACCGACCCAGCGGCTTTATCAGACAGTGATAACCCCACGATGCGAAACCCTGCCTGTACGGTCTGTCATCAGATCCTAGACCCAGTTGCGGGGTCCTTCCAGTTGTATGGCGACAACGGGCTGTTGAGGGAATCCTGGGGCGGCAAAGATGCATTGCCGGACAACTATAAGCAGGGTCTGCGAGACCCTGTTAGTCGCGGTTTGTTACTGGCAGCCAATTTCGATATTGCCAATACAGAATTCGAGAGCGCGCCTGGCGTAACGGCCGATTTCGAAACGGGGACCGCTTTCATTGAGCTGAGCTTTAGCAATGACTTTTACGACGAGGATACCCAAGGTGATCGAAATGCCAAGTTCAAGTCGCTGACCATTGAGGGCCCTGAAAGCTTTGCGCTCACAATTGATTTTGAAAGTTTGGGTGAGGAGGCCACTTTGTTCCACGGTTGCCCGTGGGTTAACGAAGGCTATTTGATGTTAGGTTGTAATGGCCGTATCACCATTCCCTTTGTCGTCAGCGCCGCAGGAGAATACCGTTTTCAATTGGTGGCAGCCGGCGATCAAGCTGGCGACGAATCAGTAAAGATAGGGCTGATCGTGGACCGCGAGCGCGGTTATGAAGAAGGCGATACCTGGTATCGCGATATGCGCAAGCCGGGTTTTATGGCCGATGAGGCGCCCGCTGCAGGGTCATCGCTGCAGTGGCTGGGGCAGCAGATTGCCGAAGACGCTTGGTTTGCGAG
>ERZ651776.1898-NODE-1898-length-24021-cov-5.127046_pt1 | contig 24021 bp, 13 predicted proteins | sample MGYA00514761_ERZ651776 | MGnify/ENA metagenome assembly ERZ651776 | reverse complement strand
AGGCAACAGGCAACAGGCAACAGGCAACTCACAACAGGCAACAGGCAACAGGCAACTCACAACAGGCAACAGGCAACAGGCAACTCACCTCAGGATCCATCTTCAACCCTTCTTTAAAATGCTGCACGGCGACCTCATGTTCCCCAAGCTTAAAATAAGCGTGTCCTCTAATCGCGTACGCATTGACATTACTACTGTCCTTCTTAATGACCGCCCCCATATCCGCCACGACCTCGTAATACTCCCCCATCAGGTGGTTCAACTGAGCCTTCCTCTCCAGGAGTTCCCAGCGAGGGTAATCGAGCGTGTCCAGCGCGGCGTTCAAGTGGTCCCTCTCGCCCTTGAGCTCCCCCCGCTCCCTCAGCTGCCCCGCCCGCTCGAGGTAGCTCGCGCACTCCGCGGACTTCCGGCGCCCCTCCGATATCTCCCCCACCTCCTTCTCCGACGGCGGCGACGACGAACCGTTGCGCAGACTCAGGAGGTTGTGGTAATGGTCCGCGGCCTCGCGACAGTAGCCTAGGTGGTGGCTCGTCTCCGCCAAACCCTTTATTCCCGCAATGTAATCGTTCTTAAGCTCCACACACTTCACCAAATCATCCCTGGCGTCAGACATCTTTTTCATCCTCCTGTGCACGGTGTACTTCTTGTAGTGATTAACATGGTTCTTCGGCTCTTGCCTTATAGCCTTGTCGTAGTGCGAGAGGGCCTTGTTGTAGTCCCGCTTCAGGAAGGCCTCCTCGGCGATTTGGCGGTGCTTCCCGGGACTTATGGCAGAGGGCTCCGATGCCACGTGGACGCTCACGCAAGACAAGGCACCCACCGTGAAGAAAAACTGCACCAGAAGCATCGAGGAACCGAATTTGCGATTAATAAGTCGCAACGGGGTCTATCGGTTTCGGCCGTTTCGGAAGTTTTACTCCGCCCCAGCTTCTCTTCAGCTTGCTTTTCGTTCAAAGTTTTCGAGTCTTCAATTATTAAAATAATTCTACTGATTTTGGGTAAATATGAGTGTTTCGAGAATTGAGTACAGGTAGGTTGGCGAACGTGGAGTTTCAATAATATTGGTGGCTTTGTCGCCTCAGAATCTCATACGCCTCTTCCGATAACTTGAACCATAACGGGCTTATGCAGTGATTGGTGCTAACGTCTCATATTCTAACACTCTTTCCCGCAATCTTTCGGTAATATTTTCCTTCGGTGGACCTTTTTTAAATCGCAGCGAGAAATATCAGGTACGAAAAACCACGTGACAGAAAGAGTTTGTCGAACTCAAAATTGAACTTGTGCAAGCAGTTGCCTCCTCGAGTTTTTTTCGAGGATGGAATTCGCGTTCCAAAGTTTCATAAGATGGGCTGCTGCCTGCCCTGCGGTCGCTTGCACCTCTGCTGGATGCAGGCAACTGCACAACACGAACACACATTGACCACTCTATTCCTTCACAACAAAACTAACCCCCTCTCTTCCGCAGGACGACAAGTGCGAGTACAGGCACGTGATCCTCCCCAAGGAGATCAGCAAGACTCTCCCTAAGTCCCGTCTTTTGACGGAGTCGGAGTGGAGGGGAATCGGCGTGCAGCAGTCCCGGGGGTGGCAGCACTATGCGATCCACCGTCCGGAGCCGCACATCCTCCTCTTCCGCCGCCCTCTTGGCACGGACCCGCAGAGCGGAAAGGTCGACCCCGAGCTCGAGAAGGCGGCGAGGGAGGAGTACAACAGCTCGATCGCGATGAACGGAAGGAAGTAGAGCAGTGAGTTTTTGAAACAGGGAAAAGTGGGAGGGGGGGATGTGACTGTGGGAGGGAAATTGTATGTGAATTTCTGTTGCATACCACACGACGAATTGTATTGAAAAATAAGACACACCTTGGAAAAACGATGCGCCACAATAAAATTGGACTTTATTGCGGATTAAAAAAAATGCTCGGTAAAAAGGGGAAAGTTTTTGAATGTGTAAACTGTTTTGAAAGATGTTCTCGCGACGAGATGTACCTACCAGTAGCAAACATGCACAAACATTTTTTTTTTAGCGTCATTTATTTTGGCAAACAAAAAAAATCCAAACAGAGGAAACCTCACGCACGCCCGTTAGTGAATTCTTGGTGCGTTTTCGTCGTTGTCAGAATCATCCAACCCCTGAGTCCCTCCAGGGCTCAGGAGCATGGTATCCCCCGCAGTACCCGGAGATACCACGTGCATTACCCTCCGGGTTATTGTATCAGAGTTCTGTATGTCCATGGTGAATGCGCTCCAGAGCTCGTGTCGCCTCTCCGACAGGTCGTCAATTGTGTTGTTAAAATTAGCGATGTGTAGGTCTGCGGTCGTTTGATTTGCCCCCCCCTGTGTCACAGATGGTATTGATGATGACGATGAAGACAGTGATAGCGATGATGATGAGCTGTTGTCAGATGAAATATCATCAACACCACTACCACCACCAAGACTTGGCAAATTTGGCAAAGTTGATCTCGATGGTGTCACAGAGGACTCTCCTTCGGTTCCGCCGTCATTGTTCTCGCCGCTCTCACCCTCCCCCTCACTGCCGTTTGAATCTTTCGAGTCCTCCCTAACTACTTCAGCCTCGATTTCGTGTCTGCAAATGGGGCAGGTGTTCTGACAGCTGAGCCAGGACTTGAGACATTCGCCGTGAAAACGGTGCTTACAAGGCATCTCTGTGATTATTTCTTCCACCCCCCAGCACTCAAGGCAAATAACGCAACCATTATCATCGTTCAGTAGTTCATCTCCTTCCTCCAACTTTCTTAGCACCAAATTTTCCACCGCCATCTTACTTGCAGGCTTGCTCTTCGGTTTGCCCTCAGTCATTTCCAGTGATGCTGCCAAAGCGGCTTGTAGTGAGCGCTGTTGCTGTGGAACAAAAGTCGATTACAAAAAAGGTGAGACAATTTGAATCAAAACGATTAGAATGGAGTGCGAGCGAACTCTTGTTTGCGCCAAACAAAGGCCAGACAACGAGACGCTAGTCTTGTCACACACCTGCTGAAACAAAATAGAAACCATTTGCTGCTCCATGTGGCTCAACAACAGTTGCAGTTCAATAACACTGATAACATTACCACCCCGTGACCCTGAGCCAATTCTCCTCGCTAGGACCATTCGGCCAGTATCCCCACTACTACTACTCCTAACCTCATCACTATTTTGTGGAAACCCAGCCCCGCTACCTAAGCCGCTCTGAATGGTCTGGAATGTCCGATGCTGAGGATGGTGAACATCAAGATCATCCATGCAGCCTTGGCATAAATCAAAATTGTCACATGTCATGCATTTGCTCCTGGCTCCGATTATTGGAGACATTCCACACCCGTCGCACGTTACCCCCAAGTGATAATTTCCAAAATTTTGCGGGATTGGGAGGGATGGAACAGATCCTGACGCGCCCATTCTGGCGAGGATTTATTTACAACGCTGATTAATTACGAGTATTTTAGTTGGGTGAATGGGCTAGTATGCGACTTTGTCGCACCGAAAATTGTTTTAATTCTCCTTTGTAGAAAATCTCTGATAAAGAGAATGGGTTCACTAGACTGAGAAGGAAGAGAGAGAGATTTGCTCAACTTCCCAACATCAATTTCATTCTCTTCACACCAGCAGTCAACAAAATCAGAGAACTGACCAAGCCCCGATAGGCAACTCAAGGTGCTCATATAGACGCTTAATTTCCTGTTTGTTCCTCTACTCCCCCCTGCCCCCCAACCCCCAACAACAACTCACAACGATCGAAGACAGCCATGGTGAAGGACGAGCTGCCCTTCCAATCCACCAAAATAAAGGCGAAATCGCTCACTTACCTGCACAATCGTGAATCTCCTTTCAGCAACAAGATTTGCCACCGCTCCAATGTAGATCGTGCCTTCAGGATCCACAAGGGCAAGCTGGACAAGATAAAGAACGACAGCAAGTCGCAGTACAGCTACACACAGACCTCACACAAGTTTTTAGATGAGTCAATCACCAAGACTTACAAGCAAAACGAGGCTCGTAACAGAATAATGGAGGAGAACTTTAAATTGCTAAAGGTAAGAGAGTTAGTGAGCAGAGCAGAGGAAAGGAAGGGAACAACCAACTCCCCTTTACAGAAGAAGACACAAGCTAACGACCCTTTCCCCTCGTATTATAATCATCCTTCACTGCCGTCCAACTTCTGTTCCGCAGAAATTATCTAAATTGAAGAATAGTGATTCGGGGAGTGTGGTGAGCAGTATCATAGGGAAACCATCCAAGAATGCGAACTTGAATGCTAAGCCTGGTCCAAAACTTCAGACTTTAAAGCAGAATGCTCGTAGACGAGTCTCTGAGCGTATCAGCAAGGAGAATTTGGTAATCCTCAAACGTCTTCAGAGTGTTCGTCCAGAGTACTCTGCAGAAAAATTTAGGAAGCAAAGGAAAAACCACCACCAAGTTCTCAAACTCCGCCGCACCGACTATACTGCTGGCCACATAATGAGCCAGACCTTACAGCCGGTTCGAACTCAAAAACAACGCTCCTTGATGGCCTCTTCTTTCGCTTCGATAACATCTGAAATGAATGGCGACGAGAAAGAGCAGGCTGAGCCGATGATTTATGTAGATCCGGAAGCTCTTAAGCACCTCCCCAAGGCCACTCCTTCTCGACAAGCCTCCCGCAGCAGGCCCCGCCGCAGATCTCCGAATAACAAGATCAGAAGGAGCCCCAGTCCCAACAACGACAAGGACGGCGACAACAACTCTGTAGGTAGGTTTTCGCCCACCAACATTGGGAACACTCGACGCAGCAGGCGCAGCCTGTCCCCCACCTCTGATGACGATAGATCTCAGGGGTCAGCTTCCACGAGTAAGACTGCCGTGACGCACAGCAACGTGACGATCTTTACAGGCAAAAAAGATTTTATCGTTTTCGGGCAGGAAAAGGAATCAACGAGCGACTGTATTGTCGAGATACTTATGAAAGATCCGTGGACCAACGAGTTCACGCTCAACATTGCTAACGAAAAGGTGGGGAATTTAGCGACGAAATACATTTCGCTCAAGGAGGCGAAGAAAATCGAGAGCTGGTATGAGCATAGCAACAAGGGCAGTGCGGATGACATCGCTGATTTACAGGAGATACTCAGCAGTTTATTCATGGAGGCGGACAAGAGTGGTACGGGACAGCTCAAGTACGACGAGTTTATTGCAGCCATGGAGAGTGCTGATTTGGGAATCACCGGCCCTGAACTCCGCATGGTTATGGCTGAGGCAGACGATAATGATGATGGAGTGATTGACTATGAAGAGTTCGTGCCCATTGCCATCGACCTGATTCAGGCATTCAAGAGCAGGGCTCACGCCCGGAGGAAACAGGATGAGCAGGACGCCAAAATTGACGAAGACGCCATTAAACAGCTCTACACTGATGATTTGAAGCAAACAGAGCAGACAATCCGTTCGATGCTACTCGAAATCGATGTAGCCGGGCGTGGAACAGTATCACGGCAAGAGTACAAGAATGTCTTGATGGACAATAGAACCGGTCTGACTAAGGTGGAAGCCAAGATGATTGAGATGGAGACTCCCAGAGACAACTTTGGTAGAATTTTATACGCCCATACGAACGAAACGCTGATGAAAGTGCGCCTCCAGGCCATCAAGAATGCTATACTGGAGACTCAGGCGACTGATATTGAGAAATACATCCTCGAGTTATGCAAGGACAAGGAATTTTCCGATGCCAATGCCAACAAGAAAGAGAGCTTGTCGCTGGATAAAACCAGAAGTGAGGACGGTAATAGCGAAAAGGAAAACTTTGCGTACGGTGGCAAATTGGCTGATAGAAAAGTGGCGACACTCCTTCAGGGTGCAAAGAAGCTGTCCCTCAACAAGCTGCAGGTACTCGCCTTGATGTGCGAAGCAGAGGTGGAAGAGGGCATGGTGAACTACTGGAAGTTTGTTCCAGTCGCTGCGAAGGCTATTGAAGCCATGTTCGAACCGTCCGCAATGGCCCAACGAGCATCACTCATGGATGATAGTAGTTTGGAGGATGCTACGCTAATGCAAGGGAGGGAGAGGGCAGAGGTTGAGGAAATGATAAGGACGAGATTTCGCGAGTTTGACAAAGACGGCGGACACAGCTTGGACCCGACTGAATTTAGCAAATGCCTCATCGCGCTGGATCTTGGCCTTACTAAGAACCAGATCAACGCACTGCTTGTCGCTGCCGATAGTGATGGCGACGGTGAAATTGACGAAGAGGAGTTTGTGGCGCTCGCTTACGACCAGCTCCTCTACTTAGAGAAGGAGAAGCACCTGAGGGAGCTCTCCGATGCAATCGTTGGCGAGAAAGCAAACATTGACAGCCGTGTGCACCGGGAGACAAACCGCCGGAGCTTGGGGGGATACGCCCTTACAGACGAGGAAGCTCAAGACGAGGAGGCTGTACAGCAAATGGAGCAAATGCTCATGAAACTTTTCACGACTGCCGACGTGAATAGCACAGGACACCTGACGGCTGTCGAGTTCAAGGAAATCATACAGGGTCTAAACATTGGGATCGATTCCTTTCAGCAATCGATACTAATGGCTGAAGCTGATGAAAATGAGGATGCCAAGATCCAGTACGATGAGTTTGTGCCAATCTGTGCGGAGCTGTTGCAAACGTATAAAGCCAAGGCGGAATTGAAGCAGGCACATGATGCGGAAGAAGCAGAGCTCCTCTTGAAGACATCGCGATACATTGCTTCCCAAAGGGCAGAAATCACCAAGAAGATGGCCAGTGTTATGGACAGCTTTAGGGCGGCCGATAAGAAGGGGACGAAGCGCCTCCGCCGTAACGTCATCCAACAATGCCTCATGGGAAATAAATTATTAGAGAAGGGGGAGCGAAATCTGATCCTCCACGGCATGATTATGGAATCTGATGGTATGACGAACTACATGGTCTCGGGGAATGTGGGCATCGAGGAGATAATGCAAAATTCATTTGAAATGCATGTTCGCAAGAAATTCCAGTTGCAACAGAAACATAGCAGTTTGTACCAACACCTGCTACAGCTGTTTGAGGACGAAGAGCGGCTATATCGGATGGAAGAGAGGTTCGATGATAAGTCCATCAGTAGTCTGAGCAGCGCTGGGTTGACTCAGATGGACTCTCCCAATCCCAAGGGTGGGGCTATCCGCTTCATCGACGATGGTGCCGGGTCGGCAAACGATCAGTTGGAAACTGGCATGAGTGAAGAGAGGTCAGCAAACTCGTTCGTCGCGGGCTATCTGCCTCAGGATAGGATCTACGGAATCTTGAGAAACGCCAAGCACCTGAAGTTGAGCAGGGTCCAGCTTCTCGCTGTCATGTCTCTCACAGATGACCTCCCTAAAGGAATTAGCGAAAATGATGACGGGGCTATATTCGGGGAAAACGATGTGTCCTACAGGGACTTTGCTAACAGCGCAGCAGAGATGATAACGAAGTTTTACGATCCGAGGGAAATAAGAAGGAAGTCAATGCTAGAGAAGCGCACTGACAACAATGCACTCAAGCTCATGGGAGGAGTCACGGAGGACGATATGAAGAAGAGGCTAATAGAAGAGCTTAAGAAAAGCGACCCAAAGAATCGCAGGAACGTCTCCGAAGGAGTATTTAAGGAAATTGTGCTTCGATGCTTCGCGCAGTGCTCTCTTTCGGAGGGTGAGATGAGCAGAGTTATCGGGACGGCGGAGAAAAATGAAGCAGGCCGTGTGCTGTACGATACCTTTTTGACCACCAGCTACATATTCGCCTTGGCTATCAAGAAGGAACGTGCTGATAGAGAGCAGGAAAAGACCGAAAGAAAGAGATCGATGTCGAATGCCAGGGACGAGGATGATGACATGGAGCTTTGCGTGCCTCCGACGAAGGTGGCCTTGGAGGCGCTTTGCAACGCACTTTTTGCGCAGATCAGCTTGGAGAGCAGGGGAGGGGAACTAGTGATACATTTCAGCGAAGAGACTTCCGCTGTTTCCAGTGAAACCATCAAGAAGGTGAGCAGGGAGAGGCACATTAGTAGGATTGGAGCTAGGGGGAGCATCAGTTTGGGTGGAGGAGGCAGAATAGGATCGGGTTCCATGATGATCCACGACTTTGCCAGTGGCGGGGCGGGGGACAAAGGTGTCGGACTTGGCAAATTCCCCGCTCCAGTTGAAGAAGTAGTAGACTTGGTGCTGCACACAGAGCGTGTCCGCAGCAAGGTTGTTAACGAAAAAGGGGAAGCGCTGGATGTCACCAACAAGGTCATCGTCGCGTTGACGAAGAATGTCGTGCAGCAATTCCTAGAATTCGAGTGCGAGGTGCGGGTTCTCGACGAGAAGGATACAGAAAAGCGGAAAGCATCTGGGGAGGGGGGCGAACCCGAGATTTTAATCTCTGGTGAGGTGTCCGGAATGACCATAGAGGGGAAATACGTAAAATTACCAAGCCTAGCTCTCTGCGACGACGATGCGGCAAAAACATTCGCCATTAATCTGATTGGATGTGTCCACATCGTGAAGGAAGGCGGGACAGGGAAACTCAGCATCGGCCTTCGTAATTTGTAAAGGGGGGGGCAGGCGGCTGGCTGGCTGTGGTCGGTCAGTCGTGAGACTTCTGAAAAATATATTTGAAATAGTGTACTGATACGTTTGTGCAAATAAACTGCGTTCTTTATCGTTACTGCCATTGTCGTTGTTTTGATATCTGCCTTTCATGTGTTCTTCTGCTCTTCTTGTTCTAGCCTACTTATTATTTGTTCAAAGCAAATCACTGCCCCCAAGCAACCCTTTCAGCCACGCAATGTCCCTGGGCGAGAAATCCTTTTCATTCTCCCCGGCAACAACCAAAATAACTACCCCTCCTTTTTCTTTGTTCGCTTCTACCGCTCTCCCTTTCCCAAGAACAACTAAACTCTTCCCCTTCCCTCCAAACCACCCCCAAAACTCAGCCTTACCACCAGGGGAGTTCCCCAGTACAGGGAGATATAGCTCTCCCCCCCGATCCCCCGTCCCTTCGCCCCTCGCAACCTTCGCTTGGGCCCCCAACATTGACGATTCAACCACCTCGACAACCGATCCTGCCGGGGGTAGAAACACCCCTTCCGTAACGCCCAGAACAGAGTACAGTCCATCGTCTGCGCCAGAAGAAGACAGGAGGGCAGCAAATGATGCTGGGGTGTTGGAAACGGCACCACGGAGAGTGAAAGATGCGCCAGGGGTTAAAAAGGATGAAGCCGTTGTTTTTTTGTGCTCTAATAATGTCATCGTAGGTGGTGATTCTGCCGTTGACGATTTTGATGATGATGATGGTGATGGTGATGGTGATGATGACGACGACGACAATGGCCGTGGCGGTGATGTGTCTGCATCTTCTGTCGCCGTCTTAATTCTTATTTTCGAAGCTTTGACTTTTTCTCTTTCTTCCTGGTCCCTCTGAAAATTCGCCGTATTCATGCCCGCCAGTCCATCCAGCACAAGGGCCCCCGAAGCAACTACACCCAAAAGCCCCTGCCTCTGCCTTCTCTGCATCCTCTCGATGCTCTCCGATGTTACCTCTCCATCCACACCAGCTGGCGTGGGGGAGAATATTGACGCCAAAAATGGGAGGATCATTAATACTACACCGGCTATCACTGACGGAGGAAATGATGATAGAGAAGACAGAATGTCTCCACCGTCATTTCCTTCTTCACCATCACTTTCTCCGTCCCTCTTTGAACTCAGCAGTGCAGTCGTTGTTGTCACCTGGCGGCTGTGGTGTATTATAGGTATTGTTCGGAGGTAGCGGCTGGCGGTCTGACCCCTAAGCATGGAAGTTTGCCCACGTACGATGGAACGATTGATGAGGTTACTGCCGATGTCTGAGAGAAATAATGAATGGGAAAACAGTGGAAAAAAACAGAGGAACTCCACGATCGATATGATGTAGAGGGGTGACATTGTGAATGGTTTTCTAGCCTTTGTCAACTCAATACCTGTCCAAACAATCAAAAAGAGAAAAAAAAGAAAGGAAAAAAGAAATCAAGAAATCCCGAGATTGTAAACCTCCTGGTCAAGATTCGACTAAACCTGTGCCCTGTTCGAAGAGAGTATTCTTATCCATTGTTTTGGTCAATTTATTCTGGGTACATTCAATAAACAACGCGTGAGGAGTCGACACCTCAGGACACTCCGTAAATCAGAATACTTGGCGGTTGGTGATGATATTTGCAGTGTTATTCTGTCTGTTTATGTCAGTGCTATTGGTAACTGACGCGTTTTTAGTCAATCCGGTGGGGCTGACGGGTAGGTCAACCGTATTATCACCTGGTCCCGACACGGTCGACTCCAAAGCAACAAGCAAGAGAAATAAAAACTCCAGGAACGACTTGGGCAGAGTCACCGGCCTGAATGACAAATTCGACAACAATATTTCGGGCTATGGCGATGAAGAAGAAAGGGATGATAGCGCTGGTTATGGCCAGGAATTCTTCCCCCCATCCAATTATGACTCGGGAATGATTCTGGGAGCCTTGCCTGACCTTGTGCTATCCTGCTTAATCGGGATGACGGTGGGGCTGTCTGTTGTGTTGTTCAAAGACACTATCTCACACCTTCAAAGCGTCCTATATTCTCTGCCCTCACTGCCTACCTTTTTTATTCCTATTTTGGGCGCCCTCGCTGTAAGTGCCCTTGGGATGCTGAACAACCCCCGAGGATTTGACAGTATCACCTCGCTCGACAAAACCCTGCGCTCCCCGATCGACCCTTTCGGCGCTTTAATAAAGGCCCTGGCCGCTGTTTTCACGCTTGGGGCGGGGAACTCCCTCGGTCCTGAGGGTCCAGTGGTGGAGATAGGCCTGGCTGCCTCTCGTCTGCTTGGCCCTGACCGGGGACAGCTCCTCGGATGTGGAGCCGCTGCAGCCATAAGCGCGGGTTTCAACGCGCCCCTCGCCGGGGTTTTTTTTGCGCTGGAGATTGTCAATAATGATGGCAATGACAGCGATGGTGGGAGCGTGGCGTCCAAGAATGGGCTGACACTTGCGCTCATTGCTAGTGTGATAGCTGCGCTGGTGTCTGGGGCTGGACTGAAGGAGGAGCTGGCATTTGAGCTCATGACAGTCGCACAAAGAGCTGATACGAACATCTTCTTCGAGTTTCCGTCGTATGTGGGGCTCGGATTATTGAGCGGGGCGACAGCATCGGCTTTCAAGGCTTTCACTAAGAACCTCAAGAGAAGGGGGGAGACAATAAATGCCAATGTGAAACCACTCATAGGAGGGTGTGTGGTAAGTATTATATCTATATTTTTTCCCCAGGTTCTTTTCTTTGGCTACGATAACGTAAACAGCATGGTATCAGAAGGGGGCACGGTTGACACTGCGATGCTCTGCCAAATTTTTGTAGCAAAAATACTCGCGACGAGCGCGTGTCTGTCGAGTGGGTTAGTGGGTGGCCTGTTCGCCCCCTCGCTCTTCATCGGCAGTACGCTTGGAGGAATATATCACAACATATTGGAGCTCGTTACGAGTAATCCCATATTCCTCGCGGCCACTTCCGTCTACAGTTATGAGGGGGCCTCTAGCCTCCTCGCCAGCCTATTCAAAGCACCGCTCACCAGCACCATTCTGCTCTTCGAGCTAACCAAAAACTACGACATGATTCTCCCAAGTTTGGCATGCGCCGGCGTAGCAAGTGTTACGGCAGAGTTTCTTGAGAAGGAAATTAATGAGTAGAGTAGAGTCGCAAGATGAAGGAAGTTTTTAGATAAAGGAAAACTTTTAATATTCAGGTTAGGGTTAAATAAAATCCGTGTCCTTATGTTTACATTGTATTACCGAGTAACAAAAATGTCCCATCATCATCGACGCGATGGGACTCCATATGTAAGTGGTGCTCTTTCCACTTCTCATTGTCCTTTTTTCGCCTGCTCGCTTGACTTCAAGAGCTTGCTCCAAAGGCTGTCTTTCTTTGCGCTGAGTTCCGTAGGTTTTCCCATCTCTCCAACTTTTCCCTCGTCCATGACGATAATGAGATCGCTGTCGATGATTGTATTCAACCTATGCGCAATTGTGATTATCGTGGATTCTTTGAAGTGGCTCCTGATGGTCTCTTGGAGTTTCTGGTCGGTCTCTAGATCGACATTCGCGGTTGCCTCGTCTAAACAAAGGACTTTGGGTTTCTTCAGTATGGCCCGTGCCATGCAGAAAAGCTGCTTCTGGCCAGCACTGAAATTGTCTCCATTCTCGTTCACGTGATCTTCCAGCGAGCTGACAACGTCGTCTAGGAAACTGAATTTGATTGCCTCTAGGAGATCTGCATCTTCAAAGCTGTTGGTAGGGTCCAAGTTCTCCCTGACAGAGCCGCAGAACATGACAGGGTCCTGAGGTATGATAGCCAAGTTCGACCTTAAATCTCCGAGCCCTAGCTTTAAGCAATCCACGCCATCGATAGTAATACTGCTACCACTCTCGGGCTCACAAAGACGGAAAAGAGCCACGAGCAAACTGCTCTTTCCGGAGCCCGTTCTCCCCGCAACACCTACCTTGCTCCTAGGCGGAATGGAGAAGCTGACGTTATTCAGAACAAGGTCGAGGTTGCTGCGATAACGCATGCTGAGGTTATCCACTTTGATATTCCCATCGCTTGGCCACGCCTTCTCCGCTGGAGGTCGGTAGCTCTCGTTGATCACCGCAGCCTCCTTCTCCTCGCTCGCCATTTCGAAGATCCTCTCGACGCTAGTAATCCGCGCCTCCATCTCGCAGCCCATTCGGATGGTCCAATTGAGAATACCGTTGACCGCTTGAATGTAAGTGATAATGAGACCGCCAAACCCGGCGTCGAGGTTGATGTCGTTATACTTTCCGTACACAATGAAGAAGCAGATGAAAGTCATGCAAAGACAAGAGAGGGACTCAAGTCGGATCTGGAGCCAACGGTTGCTACTGTGCATCAACCAAAACGCTCTATTTCCCTTGTCGATGAGCTTATCGCACTGATCAATCATCTGCCCACCGTAACCGTACGCGCGTACACTGGCCACCCCATTTAGACTTTCGCTGAACTGTGCGAAAATAGGCGAGCGAGAGGCCGACTCTATGCGCTGTAAGTCGCGGCTAATGGGCCTGTACCGTGCTTGACAATAGTGGTACGTGACCAAAACTGGAAATAGCACGAGGGTAAACCATGGCAAGGCGAAACAGATCGTAAATAGAGTTCCCAAAGTGAACCCAAGGCAAACTACGAAAGAGCTCACATTCTTGGGCAGCTCCATGTCGACCATGTACATGTCTTTGCTAAACCGATTGACAACGCGACCGAGAGGAGTAGTGTCGAAAAATCTCATAGGATAATGAAACACGTTGTTAGTGAGAGCAATGTGCAAGTGCTCGCTTGCACATAAGCCCTGCCAAGCCCACCCCACGGCGCGCCCGAAAGCGAGCACAACGCTTACGCCCCCTAAGGCTGCCCACCAGGTAAAGTAGTACGTAAAGTTGCCGCCGCTGCTGACATTGTTGTCGACGGCGACGACTTCGCCGTTTACCCCCTCAACTTCACTTGCGACAGTCCAAAAACCCACCATGAACTCGTGGAGGTTCCAAAAAAGCTGGGTGAAGACGGAAAGGATACATAACATAATTGGAATCTTGTAACCACCGTTGGTAGCCTTGACAAAATAGAGGTGGAAAACACTACTATCGACAGAACCGACCTTGTTGGCCTCCTCTTCTACGAGCTTTCCTTTGTCAGAGACCCCGTCATTTGATATGCTTTGCTTTCCGCCAGTTTCCTCCGCGCCGTCGGCAGAACTCGCACCGCTCAGAGTCCGAGTCCGGGTTCTTCCCCGAGATCCATTGTCCTTTTCGGATTCCTCATTCTTTTCCTTGCTGTTGTGCTTGTCCATAAGAGCTTTGAATTCTCCACCCTTGGCATAAAGGTCGCTGTAAGACCCAACCTCCTCGATTTTTCCCAATTTCAATACTACTATGCGATCCACGGAGGGGAGGAATTGTAACTGGTTCGTCGCCAGGATTACTGTCTTTCCCTTGAAAATGCCAGTTATGCACTTCTCAAAAAGATGCTTGCCAACATGAGCGTCGACAGCAGAGAGTGGATCGTCGAGGAAATTTATGTCTGCTGCACGGTACACTGCACGGGCGAGACCTAGACGCGCTTTTTGGCCACCAGAAAGGTTAATGCCCTTCTCGCCAATTTCCGTTTCAACTCCAGCGGGAAGCATTGCCAAATCTTCGTTCAGAGAGCATATCTCCAATGTACTCTTGAATTTCTTTTCGTCGTAGTCAAGTCCCATGAGAATGTTGTTCTGGACAGTTTCGTTCACAATCCAGGGGGCCTGGCTGGCGTATGCAATCGAACCGTTAAGACCCCGCCGACCGGTTGAAGTTGCTGCTGGTTCGAGCTCCCCTAAGAGGGCAGAGATGAGGGATGTTTTCCCGCTTCCGACTTCCCCAACGACGGCGATCAATTCTCCCGCTTTTACAGAGAACTCATTTGATTTGATTGACAGGCGGAAACTGCGTACCAAGTCTGCGTGTATCTCCCTTAACTCTACTCCTTCCGCTGAAGTTCCATTCTCCGTCTTCTCTGTCATCTCGGTCTTCACTACTCCTTTTTTTTCGTCAATTGCCGTCGAATCCCCCCACTCAAAATCGCCATCCAATTCCAGGTCCCCTACTGATCCAGTAAAGTCAGGATCCAAGAAATTACTCCTCTCGCACTCGTTGAAGAACTTTGACATCCTCCCCAGCGCGTTTCCGCTCTGAATGAAGCCGATAACCATCATAGGTAGCATAGTCAAAGGCATTCGAATAATCTGAAGGAGAGCGATAGAAGTGAAGATGGTCGAGGGAGACATGTCCCCTCCGGTGTGGTAGTGGAAAAGAAAAGTCCCGATGTTAATAAATAGAGGAACCGCAACGTACATCATAGTCTGGTATGCCGAAATGTAATTGAATTTCGCGCAGTGGGCCATCTCATCTCGCCGGATTTTATTGATCTTGTCGCGGAAAAAATTCTCCCAGGCATAGAGCTTCAGTATCTTTATGCCTTGCAAACTCTCGTTCACAATTGAGTTTCTGGCATCTGTCATCTTCATCTGGAGACGATTGGCGAGCCACGTGCTGTATCCCATCCGCCCTTGGAGAGGAATGGCCCCGAGTAATATCGCCAAAGCTACAAAGGCAGCATTCTGGATTTTTTGGTAAAGATAGTAAAGACCTAAGAAAACGATCATTGGAGTCGCCCAAGTATTGTGAATTGTTATCATCGTGAGGGGCAACTTCTCCGCATCAGTGCTCATCAATGTCATAATAGACCCTTGCGTTAGCCCCCCTCTGGATGCAGTACTTAACCGCATCGCCTTCCTGTATATCTGCGAGTTGCACACACTTCTCATGTCCATGCCCGTTCGGAAGCTAACCATAACATTCCAAGAAAAGAAAATTCCCGATGTCGCGAAGGTAAACAAGCAGAGGAAAACGATGGTGATTATTCCATCCGTCAGCGTTTGGGATGAATCTTCAAACCAAAGAAGTAATTTCTCAATGAAGAATGGGACAGCAAGGCTTGATGCGTTCTGGCCGAACTGTAAGAACCCGGTAAGAGCAATATCCCGTTTGAAAGTGTATACAAGTGCCCAAAATAAGCTCATCTTGCGTTCACCTCCCTCACCATCAACAAAGAAATACCCAGCAAAACGCTTTCGTAAATTTTCTGAGTGGCAGAATTTCGGGGTTAAGGGGAGTTCATCGTTGGTTATGGATTTATTCTTGTAGCATGCATGCACGTACTTTCCCACCCACCACCAAGTCAGTTGGGAGAAAATGTTGGCGGTGATGTGTTCCCCACCAGGAATACGTGTGATAGCTGGCTCTTCCGAAGGTGGTTTTTTATAATCGCCCATAGTTATACGCACAGTTGAATGGTCCGAGCTTTGATTTCTAAAAAAATTGACAGAGAAAAAAGTGGAGTTGAACTTGTCAGCAGGGATCGAGAGGCGCCGACACACGGAGCCACAAATTCGTTTAAAGCTGGAGCAAAAAGATTTTTAAGTTATTAAAAATGGTAAGTAACATAAATGAAATCACGCGGCTCGCTCTTAGTCTTGTTAAGATCCATTGCTATCGAAATTAATCCGATTGCATCATGGATTCCCCCAAACGGCTATCTCCACAAATTTAATCCCGCAAACGTTCTCCGCCCCTCTTGCTCATGATTTGTCCAGTCAGACCCCTTAATTTCTAGCTATCCTTGTTCTCTTGTACCAATTCACCCGCTAATACACTCCGCTATCGCTTTTACCCCTTACATGCCAAAATTGACTTGCTCTAAATCTTAAATTTGACTCAAACACCCGCTCCGTCAAAATTTGCTCCCTCCACAGTCTGAAGCCACCTCCTCTGAGACTTTCGCGTTCAGCGCTGATATCAATCAGTTGCTGTCGCTTATTATCAACACTTTCTACTCCAACAAGGAAATCTTCCTTCGTGAGTTGATCTCCAATGCATCCGATGCCTTGGACAAGATCCGCTACCAGTCCCTTACGGATGCTGCCGTGCTCGACTCAGAGCCCGAGTTGCAGATCAAACTTATCCCCGACAAGGCCAACAACACCCTTACCATCGAGGATAGCGGAATTGGAATGACCAAGTCTGACCTCATCAACAATCTTGGAACGATCGCCAAGTCTGGAACCAAGGCCTTCATGGAGGCTCTCTCCGCCGGAGCCGATATCAGCATGATTGGACAGTTCGGAGTCGGTTTCTACTCCGCCTACCTCATTGCCGACAAGGTCGTCGTCACTTCCAAGAACAATGACGACGAGGCCTACACCTGGACTTCCGAGGCTGGAGGATCCTTCATTATCCAGCAGGGTGTTGACCCCGAGCCCATTGGACGTGGAACTCGCATCGTGCTCCACTTGAAGGAGGACATGGGAGAGTACCTCGAGGAGCGCCGTGTGAAGGACCTCGTCAAGAAGCACAGTGAGTTCATTGGCTTCCCTATCAAGCTCTACACCGAGAAGACCACTGAGAAGGAGGTCAGTGACGATGACGACGACGACGATGATGATGATGATGATAAGCCCAAGATTGAGGAGGTCGACGAGGACGAGGCTAATAAGGAGAAGAAGACCAAGAAGATCAAGGAGGTCACGCACGAATGGGACCACCTCAACGGCCAGAAGCCCATCTGGATGCGCAAGGCCGATGATGTCACCCACGACGAGTATGTTGCCTTCTACAAGGCTCTTAGCAACGACTGGGAGGAGCACGCCGCCGTCAAGCACTTCTCCGTCGAAGGCCAGCTCGAGTTCAAGGCCATCCTCTTCTGCCCCAAGCGCGCCCCCTTCGACCAGTTCGAGGGAGGAAGCAAGAAGAAATTCAACCACATCAAGCTTTATGTCCGCCGTGTATTCATCATGGACAACTGCGAAGACATCATGCCTGAGTGGCTCTCCTTCGTCAAGGGAGTCGTTGATAGTGAGGATCTCCCCCTTAACATCAGTCGCGAGACTCTCCAGCAGAACAAGATTCTCCGCGTCATCAAGAAGAACCTTGTCAAGAAGTGCATTGAGATGTTCACTGACCTGAGCGATAACGCCGACCTTTACACCAAGTTCTACGAAGCATTCAGCAAGAACTTGAAGCTCGGAGTCCACGAGGACAGCACCAACCGCAACAAGATCGCCAAGCTCCTCCGCTACCACACCACCAAGAGCGGAGAGGAAATGACTTCTTTGGACGACTATGTCGCCAGGATGACTGATGCTCAGCCCGGAATCTACTATGTCACCGGTGAGAGCAAGAAGGCCGTCGAGAACAGTCCCTTCTTGGAGAAGCTCAAGAAGAAGGGATACGAGGTCATCTACATGGTTGACCCCATCGATGAGTACTGCGTCCAGCAGCTCAAGGAATACGATGGCAAGAAGCTCCTTAGTGCCACCAAGGAGGGACTTGCTATGGAGGAGGATGATGATGAGAAGAAGGCCTTCGAGGAGGCCAAGGCCAAGAGCGAGGGTTTGTGCAAGCTCATGAAGGAGGTCCTCGATGACAAGGTCGAGAAGGTCGTCACCAGTAACCGCCTGGCCGACAGCCCTTGCTGCCTTGTCACCGGAGAGTACGGATGGAGTGCCAACATGGAGCGTATCATGAAGGCCCAGGCTCTTAGGGATTCCACCCAGAGCGCCTACATGAGCTCCAAGAAGACCATGGAGGTCAACCCCAGCAACCCCATCATTGTTGCCCTTAGGGAGAAAGCCGAGGCTGATCAGAGCGACAAGACCGTCAAGGACCTTGTTTGGCTCCTTTACGATACCAGTTTGCTCACCAGTGGCTTCTCCTTGGATGAGCCCGCCACCTTCGCGAGCCGCATCCACCGTCTCATCAAGCTCGGCTTGAGCATTGACGATGACGAGGAGGATGAGGATGATGACATCGACGAGCTCCCACCCCTTGATGACGATGCTGAGGAGGAGAGCGCCATGGAGCAGGTTGACTAAGTGGACTGAGACTCAAAGCGGCAGAAGTATTGTAAATTGAAAGAGAAGAAAAAAAGGGTTATGATAGCAAAAAAAAAGGTCGCATTTGAGATTGCAGCATTGCAGCATATTTTATTACGTAGATCCTTTGATTTTACCTGTAATTAGGCCTCCTAAAGGCAATAATCCACCGTCAACCATCAGGGTATCATGCATTTCATACCATGGCTAGCCTTTCTTCTTGCATGTACTGGACAAGAGACAAGAGATAGAAGAAAAAAAGACATTGTTTCGGGGACAACATTGAAGTGACAGACACAAGGTAGAAGGGGTGAAAAAAAAAGGGCGTAAGCTAAAAAAAAAAGCTGCGTTGATGCTCTCTTAACAGACAGGGGCTGCTCTCTTAACCCACTGCCCGAAAATTTGGATTCTCTTTGCCTTTTCTTTGCTGAAAAAAAGGGAAAGAAAAGGCTGCCTTCAACAATCAATGCCCGAAAATTTAGTGGAATATCGAAATTTGTATCTGGACTGGATCTGACTGCGTAATTTGCCAGATAGAGACAACGACTAAAGTAATTGGACAACACACGAGTGCATTGCCTTCGTGTTGGACCAATTCTCTGTTATTCTTGTCAATTCCTTTCCCTTGAAGGCACAACCAGACAACAACTGTTCTCAACTTAAGATTAACATGAAGCTCCCCTCTCTTGTCTTCCTCCTCCCCTCAATGGTGCAGGCCTTCTCGTCCCACCAATGGACGATACTTGTAGACGACAGTCGCACCGGTAATCCTTTGTCAGGGTTGTCTTGCAGCTTGTATGATGAGGGCAATGCTCTGTGAGTTTTATTTGTCATACATTTGGGACACACATTAGAAAGTGCCATCATAATGTCTAACCCCTTTCATCTTTCTTTGCCAAATTTTTTCTGTTCTCAGTGTCTCAACTGGTTCTGCCATGTCTAACGGGTGCAGGGTGAATACTCCCTCATGCAATGGGGATAGCTGTGCTGTGAACTTCCACTTGAATGTTGAGAAGACTGGTTATTATACCCAGCGCCTCAGCGGTTTAAAGAGAGAGCATAGCCAATATCAGTTGCAGTTGACTTCAAAGCTGGCGAACACTAACTCCGTTAAGGTGAGCACCCCCATGTAATCGCGAGAGTACACATCTCATATGAGAATACCTCACACCTTTGACACCTGTCGACACCAACACTCACTCGTGACACACAAATCACAGGAGATGCGCATCGTCCTTTCCTGGGGAGATTTCCACAGTGATATGGATTCTTACCTGCTCGTGCCACAGGAGACTTCTAGTAGCGCGGTGACAAAGATTTTTTATGGGAATAAACAGACTAGTGGTGCTGACGGCTCGTCAGCTAATCTAGATGTCGATGATACAGATTATTATGGCCCCGAGACTACCACTATAACTAACCCCCGCCCCGGAGTATATAGTTATTTTGTGAACATTTATGGCAGCCCTGACATATGCTTCGATTCTGGCATCCAGTCCAAGGTTGAGGTTTGGTCTGGTGAGAAGGGGGGATTGACCAAGTCAATCGATCAACCGCTTGAGAACCCTCCTTCACTTTGTGGCGAAGAAGTGACTAATACTTGCGGCCGCTATTGGCACGTGTTTGACTTCGACGGCACAACTCACGAATTCAGCTGGAAGAACGATTTTGTGGATTCACTCCCAACTTCAACGTCAATGACGGACGAGGCTTTCTTGCCTTCCATTTCAAGCTGTAGTTGTAACACCTTTTCCGACGGCGGATTGGGTTCTTGGATGTCGGCAACGGAGAATGCTGCTCTTGACCTTAGCTATAGCCTCCTCGGCGACACTGGTGTTGCCGGGTCGAGCTTGTGTCACGAAAATGTTCAGGAGAAATTCAATAGTGCCTCAATGGATTCTAACCCGCTTACTGCTGCAAGTATTGTATCTAAGCTTGGGAGTAAGGTTGAAGAGCGGTTTAATAACCGCGTTAATATGGTAAACCGCATGCGCGACTACGTCAAGGCATCTTACAGCGGTTCGAACGCAGCCCCCAGTCAGATTCCACAGCCCATGTGCGAGTTGGAATGTAATGAGAAGAGTTGCCCGTACGACCCACCATTCAATAAGAATGTAAATCGCAATGGGTACGGACTCCGATACGGAGCAAGGGCAAATGCGAAAGGGGACAACGTTCGTGAAGAAGACGAAGGAGCTTGCGCCGGTCTCGGTAGTGATATGGTGGCAAGCGAAACTGGTCTCTTTGATACTGATCCGACAACTAAGTGGAGCTATTACGGCAGCGAAGCTGGAGTTAACGTAATTGCGCCCTCGAGAGACGGGAATCCAAGTAGTTGCAAGGCATACGATCCAAGGCTGAGACCCTGGTACAGCGAGGCCATGAGTAAGCACAAGAACTTGGTCGTGGTACTCGATGGAAGTGGGACAGCCAGCAATGCCGAATTTCTGTCCCTGAAGCAGGGTGCCCTTGCCGCCATTGGTACTCTCGCAGCTGGAGACACTGCAAATGTAGTAATTGCAAGGTGGGGCCAACCCGATGTAACTGGCGCCGACTACATGACCGACTTGACTTACGACGAGTGCCAGCAGGACCAGATGCTCCGCACCTCTACCATCAACAAGGACTTGCTCTTGCGATTCATCAACGAGGCGGAGCAGGAGCAGGATTCTAATAAAGCTAATCTGTTAACCGCCATTGATACTGCCCAGACTCTTCTCGCCGCCCAGCGTACCTTCAAGAGTAATAACTACCCTGACATTGAGAGCGAAGACATTGTGGTTATTTTGGCTGCTTCTGAGTGGCATGGACACACCAACGCTGACTACGCCAATAAGAAGGCCGAGCTTTCGCCACCAGCTAAATGGATAGTTCACGGACTGGAAGGGAGTGACATTAAAAATTCATGGCCAGGACCGGTCGCATCAGCGGCGGATGTGGTCAACGAAATGACTGTGGCCAATGCTGGATTTGACCCTGCTCGGTACTACACTGCCAGTGGAATCGCTGTATCGGCTCCCAATGCTAATGATCAAGCCCCTTTTGCAAGTAGTTTTTACACGGATAGCAGTGGATTAGGGCTTGTAACTACCGTAGTTGCTCCTGTAAGTGATGGCAGCAAAGTTCGTGGAGTCGTCGGAATCGATGTGACTGCCATGGATCTTATCGGAGATTTGATCTTCGAGAGCGGTAAATTCACCTCCAGCTATGCTTTCCTTGTGGACTCGGCCGGGCAGACTATCTGGCACCCCACTCTTCCATCTCCTGACAACAAGACTGCCGAGCCAGTTGACATCAAAGATTTGGAGATCAGTAGTGACTTTTTGACTAATGTCAGGCCAGGGCTGGTTGCCGGAGAAACAGGAAGCGCGACCGTGATGGTCGACATGCCAGTCGCCAGGGGCGACGCCACCTACGCCGGATTTTCATCCGTCACGCGCAGCGTTGATTATGCGTGGAAACCGATTGCTGGAACTCCTTTCCGCGCCTGTGTCGCCATGACCCAGGACGACGCCTCTGGCAAGGAGCTTGCCTCGCCACCCGTCGATGATATTTGCAACACCGAAATGCAGTGCCAAGTGTACCACAACCTTGACTTAGAACAAAACTGCGACAAAGTAAGTGACTTTTTGGGAGTAGCCATCAGCAAGACGTCTTCTATCTTCTTCTCAGCTTCCAGTTTTGAAGGCCCTGCGGCCTGGTTAGAATTTCCTGAGACTAAGGAGAGTGCCAAGAAACTTGCGGAGGCTACCACTTGCTCTACTTCGTCGGTTCCTATTTTCAAAAACGGTGTGGGTAAATTGAAGGAGGAGCCCATCAATGACTACATGCTGTTCCGTGATGGTGCCGTTGACAGATGCTGGGGAAATAGCCAGGAGTCCAACAGTGAGCTCGTCTGGACATACTTCGGGGGAAGCACTGGTATGTTCAGGATGATGCCTGCGGGAAAGACGCCCAAGATGTACGACCACACGAGAAGGGCTTGGTACATGGCCGCGCTTGCGAACCATTGGGAGGATGGCGATACGTCGGGATACGGTTTGGCGATGTCCACACCCTATACGGATGCCTTCGGGGCTGGAGAAGTCATTACCATGAGTAAGGCAGTGAAGCGTGGAAGCGACGGTTCAGGAGACCCTGTCGCAGGAGTCGTCGGCGTAGACTTAAAGTTGGAAACTGTGAAGAGGCTGGTCGAATCTGAGGGAAATTGTGGGCAAGCAGATGTTCAATGCATTCTGCTTGACGAAACGGGCCACATTATCTACCATCGCGATTTTGTCGCCACAGAGCGCTCAGACAGCAACGTTTTCATCGCATCTAAGCACCGAGAGGCTGCAGATGCTCTCAGTAACGCAGGGGTGATGACACAGAACGCGTGTTTCGATTACGGAAGTGGAATGAAAAAGACGAGCTACAGTCTGTCGTCCACCTCGACTGCGGGCGGAGCTTTGAGCTGCGGTAACTGGGCTCTGAGTAAGCTCGGCAAAACAAATGTGTATCTGCTTGCGTTGAGTAGCAATGGCTGCATCGTTGCGAGCGACAAACGGAATATTGAGTGCCTACCTTGCAATATAGATAACTGCAACACTTGGGACTCTTCAAGCATGCCCAGTGAGTTGCTTTGCCAGCCGTGCCAGTGCATGACCGAGTACGATAGCTGCGCTATGAAGTTTGGAGGTTCTTCTGGACAACAACTGAAGGCATGCCCTGCCGCGCCACCACCCCTGTTTGAGGATGTTTGTGGCGGCGATGGCTTTAGCGATGAAGACGCTGCAGCAGCCGTTGCGGCAATTATTGGTTTCGTCATTGCTGCTGTGCTTGCGTGTGGATGTTGCTGCGGTACCATAATGGCAAAAAAAAATAAAGAGAATGGTAGCACTGCGCGACAGACTCAGGCTCAACCAGTTCCTCAGGCAGCCAAAGTTTCTGCTCCGCCTCAACAACACTTCACGCCGGTTCCTCAGGGACCTGGAGGTTTTGCACCCCCAGCGCAGGCCGGTGGTTTTGCTCCTCCTCCCCAAATGGCAATGGCATACCCACAGCAGGGGGGGGTTCAAATGCAGCAGATGGGCATGGTTCCAGTGCAGCAGCAAGGCGTCACAATGGGCGGAGGTTATCCCCAGCAAATGAGCATGGGAGCCCCCCCTCCTTACCAGGGATGATGAATGAATGATAAAAAGGGGCCAGGGAAAGTTTAAGTTTAGGGTGAAATTGTAAATTAAAAATAAATAAGAAAAACGAGAAGAGCTTCGATGTAAATTTTGTTGTGCTGTGACGCGGTATCGAAGGGGACCTAATACTCGTACAGGTGATTTTTTTAAAAACGCCCTCTTCTTTTAGTTGACATTGAATTTAAAGCATCGTCAACAAGCTGCGGAGTTCATCATCAAGAGAAGGTCAGGAAACAATTCCATCTTGGTAATTGAAATGAATGTCGTAGCCACTAGCGCCTCCATCGCCATTGTGATATCCTTCATCAATAAGATTATGAGAAAATGCTCACCAACGACAAAACAGCTATACCCAGAATTAAGCGTCAGAATACC